>Ga0310810_10002874_pt1 | contig 18645 bp, 15 predicted proteins | sample NCmetagenome_FD_207641 | JGI IMG/M metagenome (GOLD analysis project Ga0310810, IMG submission 207641) | Soil microbial communities from experimental microcosm in Duke University, North Carolina, United States - NC | ecosystem: Engineered > Artificial ecosystem > Soil microcosm > Unclassified ...
CGGGAGCTTTTGTCTTTCCCGCCGTGCCGGTCGGCCTCTATTCGATCCGTATCGTCAAAGGCGCGAAACCCCTCAATGGGCTGGCGGGGACGTCAACGATCATTCATACCGCCGGTGGAACAGTGTCGTCGCCAGATGTCCTGAGCTCCAATTTGTACATCGACTCATTCGCGGTGCGTTGGGCGAGCGTTCCGCTGGCTGTCGGGCGCGACGACATCTCCAACCTCTCGATTGCGCTGCGGTTCGGTCTGGGTGTCCGTGGCCGTGCCGAATTTACGGGCACGCGAGAGCGGCCAGGTGCACGCCTCATGCAAGTGCCCGTCATCCTCGACTCGACGGCCCAGACCGCGCGCATCGCTCCGGTGCCAGGCCGATTCGACGCCTCCGGACAGTTCAGTGCCTTGGGTCTGCCGGCGGGCAAGTACATCATGCGCGCCGGAGCGCCGCCGCAAGGGTGGTTCCTTCAGTCCATTACTTACAACGGGCGCGATGTATCCGACTCACCGATGGATCTCGATGCGGACGCTACGGGGGTCACCTTCAATTATGCCGATCGGCCCACCGAAGTGATCGGCACCGTCCGGAACAGCGCAGGAGCGAACGATCCCGGTGCGACGGTCATCGTGTTCCCGGCCGACGCGCAGACCTGGTCGAGCATGTGGGTCAACCCACGCCGATTCCGCAGCGTTCGAGTTGAGCCTACCGGTGTGTTCAAGCTGTCGCCGCTTCCAGCCGGCAGCTACTTCATCGCCGCCATTCCCGATGAAGTTGCCGGCGACTGGCAGGATCCCGCGTTTCTCGACACCTTGAGCCGAGGTGCCACGAACCTGACAATCGCTGAGGGCGAGTCGAAGTCACTCGAGCTTCGAATCAGGCAGTTCCGATAGAGATGGGTCGATCAACTGCGTTCTGCTTCGTGGTCCTGCTTGGATGGAATCTATCCGCAATCGCGCAACAGCCCGCTCGCGAAACGGCCCGCAGGCCAGGTACAGGAACAGCCTCCATCTCAGGAATCGTCGTCACTGACGACGCCGACGCCAGACCGTTGAGACGCGCGCGGGTGTTTCTCCATAACTCGGACGAGGAAATCGCGCGGACGACCATCACCGACGACGCGGGGCGGTTTGCGTTTGCCGGGCTTCCAAACGGGCGATACACGCTCGGCAGCGCGAAAGACGGCTACGTCACCACGAACTACGGCGCGAGCCATCCGGGTAGTGCCGGATCGCCGATCGCCATCACCGACGGCATTTCGCGAAACGACATCACGCTGGCGCTCCTTCGAGGCGCCGTGATCACCGGAACATTGCTCGATCCCGATGGTCAGCCAATCCCGGGCGTCAGCATGCGCGCGCTCAGAATCGCGTACACGATCAACGGCGAGCGACGTTTGATGGCGGTGGCAACGACGGTGGCCGGCCACATCACCGACGATCGCGGCGTGTATCGCATCTACGGCCTGGCGCCTGGCGAGTACACGATCGCGGCGCCAGCCATCCCTGAACTCTCGACCGGCGATGAAATCCTGATGATGACCGAGAGCGAGGTGCGGCGAGCGCTCGACGAGGTGGGGCAGTCGTCACGCCAGGGCGTCGGCGGCAGCGAAGCCGCTATAGCATCGGGAGGAGATGAACCGCGTCCCGTTGGATATGCCACCGTGTTCTATCCGGGAACGCCGGTGTCGTCGCAGTCGCTGATGATTCCGCTCGGGAGGGCAGAGGAGCGAACGGGCATCGACTTCCAGCTTCAGTATGTGCCGATGACCACCGTTCGCGGCACCGTCACGTGGCCGTCGAACATGATTCCCAGCGTCACCGTGCATCTGATCGCGACAGACGACGTGATCCTGTCGGACACCAACGAAGCGCGGGTTACTTCGATGCGAGGGCGAGGGGAGTTCAGTTTCAACAACGTGCCGCCCGGTTCTTACACCGTGGTGGCCAGAACGGCGCAATCCGGATCCAGCGTCTACTCGGCCACGGCTGACATCGTCGTGGATGGTCAAAGCCAGCCAGAGGTGGCGCTGTCGATGCAGGCTGGGTTCACGCTATCCGGCCGAGTCGCGTTTGACGGGCGCGCGGCGGTCCCGAACGCCTCCAGGATACGTGTGTCGCTGGTGCCGCTCATCTCCGGCGCCCAGGTCGGCCTGGGCACGGCGCCGGCTCGGGCCGACAACACGGGCCGGTTTTCGATTACGGGCATCGCGGGTGGAAAGTATCGGTTGCAGGCCGCGATTGACGGCGCGTCCGGCTGGATGCTCAGCTCGTCGCTCCAGAACGGGCGTGACGTGCTCGATACGCCGATCGACATTCGGCAGAGTCTCGATGGCGTTGTCGTAACGTTTTCCGATCGGCCCGCGGAGCTTTCCGGGAGCGCCAGGAAGGCGCCAGGTCAACCGGGCGGCGCCTCTACGGTGATCCTGTTCTCAACCGACCGCACGCTGTGGACACCGCGGTCGAGGAAGATTCGGGCGCAGCAGTCGGCGCCCGACGGTACGTTTGGCTTCGGTGTCCTGCCCTCAGGCGAATACTACGTCGCCGCGGTTGGCGATGTGGAGGAGAACGAGTGGTACGATCCAGTGCTCCTCGATCGTCTTGCGGTCAGTGGCGCGGTGAAGGTCCAGCTCGCTGAGGGAGAGAAGAAGGTTATCGATGTGGTCGGTCGCCCGGCCGTTCGCTAACCTTCTCGGCGTTGCGACCTCGAGTGACTCGGCGAGCGCTCGCGTCTACTCCTCGCGCAGCGCCACGACCGGATCCACCAGCGTCGCACGGCGTGCCGGCAGATAGCTGGCGGCGAGGCCGATCACGATCAGGAGCATCGGCACGATCGTAAACGTCGCCACGTCGGTCGCGCTGACGCCGAAGAGCAGGCTGGACATCACCCGCGTCAACAGCACGGCGCCGATGAGGCCCAGCGCCAGGCCGGCGGCCGTCAGCTCCATCCCGCGCTGGATGACCATGCGCACGATGCCGCCGCGCGGTGCGCCGAGCGCCATGCAGACGCCGATGTCGTGCGTGCCCTGCGTCACCAGGTGCGACATCACGCCGTACACACCCACGATGGCCAGGATCAACGCGAACAGGGCGAACGCGCCTAGCATGATCGTCGAGAAGCGCTGCCGCGCCAGCGAATCGCTCATGCGCTCGTCCATCGTCCGCACGTCGTAGACGGGAATGGTCGGATCAACATCGTGGATGGCGCGCACGATTGCGCTTGCAGCCGCGGCCGGATCGCCGGCCGTGCGCGCGACCTGATAGCCGAGCAAGCTGAGTGCCGGGCGATACACGACAATCCGCCCGTCGACATCCAGCCCGTACTGCTTGACCGTGCCAACGACGCCGACGATGGTCAGCTGCCGTTTCGGATCGTTCCAGACGTGTTTGCCGATCGGATCCTGGTTCGGCCAGAACCGCTGTGCGAACTTGGCGTCGATGATCGTGACCGGCTGCGCGTCCGGTTGCGCGTCAAACTCGTTGAAGGCGCGCCCCTTCAGCAGCGGAATCTCCATGGTCCTGAAATAATCGGGCGTCGCCGCCCGTTGATCCACCTGAAGCTCCTGGCCCGGCTGCGGCGTGAATCCTTCGACGTTGATCGAGCCCCAGCCGACCGATGACGTGAACGGCAGCGCCGTCACGGCGCCTCGAACCTTGACACCCGGCAAGGTGGCGATGCGATCGCCAATCTGCCGGAAGAACTCGTTCGCGGCGGTCCGCTCCTGAAACTGTCGTCCGCTGGCCCCGAGTCGCATAGAGATAACGTTGGCAGCGTTGAACCCGGGTGAGACGCTCTGCAGGCGCACGAAGCTGCGGATCAGCAGTCCCGCGCCGATGAGCAGGACGAGCGACAACGCGACCTCGCCGACGACGAGCAGATTCCGCAGCCGCCCACGCGACGTGTGAAGGCCTCCCTCGTTCTGCGCGCTGCGGCCGCCGGCTTTGAGCGAGGCATTGAGATCGACACGCACCGCTCGAAACGCCGGCGCCAGGCCGAAGACGATGCCGGTCAGGATCGAGACGGCGAACGTGAACGCCAGAACGGATCCGTCGAGCGCGATGACCTCGAGGCGCGGGATGTTTCCAGGATTGACGGTCCTGACGACGATAAGGCTGGCCTTCGCAATGAGGAGCCCGGCGAGACCGCCGGCCAGGGCGAGGAGCACGCTCTCTGTCAGGAGCTGCCGCACCAGGCGCTGCCACCTGGCGCCGAGCGCCGTCCTGATTGCCAGTTCCTTCTGGCGTCCGCTCGCGCGCGTGAGCAGCAGGTTCGCCACGTTCGCACACGCGATGAGCAGCACCAGCGTCACCGAGCCAAGCAGGACGAGCACCGCCCTCCGAACATTCCCGACGACCTGATCGAGCAGCGGAACGACGTCGATCGTGAACGTCCGGTCGCGCTTGTCCTTGTCTCGGATGTTGGCGGCGATGACGAGCACGTCGGCCTTCGCCTGTTCGATTGTCACGCCAGGCTTCAGCCGTGCCATCAGGTTGTAGTTCTCGTCGCCGCGCCGTTTCACCGCGTCGGCGCCGAGCGGAAGCGGCAGGAAGACGTCCATCTGCTGGATGCTCGACACCGTCGGCATGACCTCCTCGTTCATCCGGACGTCCGGCCGCAACACGCCCACGACCGTGAACTGATTCTTGTCCGGGCCGCCGCCGCCGGGAGCAACGCCATTCAGCGTCACGCTTCGCCCGATGACGTTCGGATCCGCGTTGAACAGCCGCGCCCAGAATGCGTGACTGAGAATCACGACCGGCGCTTTGCCCGGGACGTCATCGTCGCTCACGAGCAGCCGCCCATAGAGCGGCCTGGCTCCCAGCAGGTGAAACAGACTCGACGACGTCAACAGCGCCTGCACGCGCTCGGGCTGATCGAGCCCGAGCAGCGTACCGCTGCGTCCCTGAGAGATGGACATCTCCTCGAAGGAATGATTCCCGGTTTGCACGTCGATGTACTGCCCCGGCGATGGCCAGTCCTGCGGGATATTGATGCCCGGCGATCGCAGCCACAGCACCACCAGACGCTCCGGGTCCGGATAGGGCAGCGGCTTCAACAGCAGCGCGTTGACGACGCTGAAGATCGCGGTGTTGGCGCCGATGCCGATCGCGAGCGACGCGACGATGACCAGCGTCAGCGGCAGGCTGCGCCGGGACGTGCGGAACGCGTAGCGGACATCCTGCAGGAAGGTATTCATGCGGCGGAATATTACATCCGCTCTCGGGTTCCACAAGGTTCTACAGGGTTCTCCAGGGTTCTGCAAGGTTCGTTCGCGAACCCGGCTGAACTCCGCCTGAAGCACGCAGGATGTGCTTGTCCGGTGGCCGGGACCGCATCTCACATTTGACACTACGTCGTATCACGATATAGAGTGCCGCGACTGAGTTAAGATGACGCCATCTGGTCGCGATCCGGCCCAATACCTGCCCCTCACCGCCCCGCTTTACCACGTGCTCGTCGCGCTCGCCGACGACGAGCAGCATGGCTACGCGATCATCAAGACGGTGGCCCGCCTGACTGACGAACGGGTCATGCTGAGCACCGGAACGCTGTACGGAATCATCAAGCGCCTGCTTGCCGACGGGCTGATCGTCGAGTCTCGCCGTCGCCCGGCTGCCGCGAAAGACGATGAACGCCGTCGCTACTATCGGATCACCGATTTCGGTCGGCGGGTCGCCGTCGCCGAGGCCAGGCGGCTCGAGCAGATGATCTCGGTCGCGCGGGCCGCCCGGCTCCTCGACGATCCACGAGGCGCGTGAGGGAGCGATGAATACGCGATGGCGCTCCTCGCGCCTCTACCGATGGTTCCTGCGGCTTTTTCCGGCCGAGTTCAGGGGGGACTTCGGGGACGAGATGACGCAGGTCTTCGATGAGGAGCGAACCGAGGCGGCCTCGCTTGGTCGCGTGGCGGTGGCCCGCCTCTGGGTTCGGACGCTCGCCGGCCTGGCCGAGGTTGCCTCGCGCGAGCACGTCCACACGTTGAGGAGAGATGCCGGGTACGCACTGCGAATGATGTGGAACGATCGGCTGACCACCGCCGCGATCGTCGTCACGCTCGCCATCGGCGTCGGTGCGAGCACGGCGATGTTCGCCGTCATCCACTCGGTGATGTTCACGCTGCCGTTCCGAGACCCGGAACGGCTCGTCGTGGTCCTGCGCCAGCTGCCGCGTGGCTTGAGTGCCGGGATCGCCCCATCGCAGTTCGAAGTCTGGCGGCGGCAGGAGGGAGCATTCGACGCCATTGCCGCTATGTGGGGAGCAAATCCAATACTCACCGGCAACGGAGAAGCGCGCCGGATCACCTTGGACTGCATCTCGCCCAGCATGTTCCGCGTCCTTGGCGTCGTCCCTGCCGCTGGACGAGGACTTGCTGATCAAGATGATGTCGACGGGGCCCCGTCGACAATCGTCATCAGTCACGCGCTGTGGACGCGCGCGTTCGAAGGTGACCCGGCCGCGATTGGGCGAACGCTCGTCCTCGACGGTCTCCAGTCAACCGTCATCGGCATCATGCCGTCGACGTTTGACGGGGTCCGGGCCAGGGAACAGAGAGACGGCTGGATCACGATCAGTGATTGCGCTCAACGCGCACGCCGTGAGGGGCGCCCGTTTTCATTCGTCAATCTGTACGCACGGCTCAAGCCCGGTGTCGCAACGTCGGCCGCTGAAGCGCAGCTCGACGCCACCATCGAAACGGGTCAGCCGGGCGCACCACCTGCGCGCGTGCGGCTCTTGCCGCTGACCGAGCAGATTTTTGGCGATGTGCGAGAGCCGTTTTTTGCACTGCAAGGGGCTGCAGCTTGTGTGCTTTTGATCGGGTGCGCCAACATTGCCAGCCTGCTGCTCGGGCGCGCCGAAACGCGTCGGCCTGAGCTTGCCATGCGATTTGCGCTCGGCTGCACACGCGCACGGATGATCCGGCAGCTGCTCACGGAGAGCGTCGTCCTCGCCATCCTCGGCGGCGCAATCGGATTGATCGGTGCCTACTGGAGCCTCGACTGGCTGCGATCGCTCATTCCTGGATGGGTCCCGCGGGTCGACCGTATCGAGATCGACCGCAACGTAGTGCTGGCGTGTATTGCGATCTCGACCGGCGCCGGCCTGCTCTTCGGTCTGTTGCCGGCCTGGTACTCGTCCCAAATCTCGCCAGGGCGGGCGCTGAAAGAATCGAGTGTGTTGGCTTCACCGCGGCGTCGGCGCGCGGCTGCGGCGCTCATAGTGGTGGAGGTCGCGTTGTCGGTGGCGGTGCTCGCCGGCGCTGGTCTGATGTGTCGGACGTTCCTGTACCTTCGCCCCGTTGATCCTGGCTTCGATCCGCGAGGAAAAATCACGATGACGGTGAACTTGCCGCGGTCGCGTTATCCCAACCCGGAATCGTGGACGCGATTTTTGAACACGCTGAATGCGAAACTTGCGGACCTGCCCGATGTGCGCGCAGTGGCGGTCACCAGTTACCTACCGTTATCCGGCTTTATTAGCAGCGCGGAAGTCGACACTCAGGGAGACCAGCAGTCGCCGACAACGCTGACGGTTGGAGCTCCCGCCGTCAGCGCGAACTACTTCAGCGAGATGGGCATCAGGCTCCTGCGCGGTCGCGGATTGACGGACGAGGATCGCGCCGGCAGCGCAGAGGTCGCCGTCGCGAACGAGGCGCTGGCGCGCCGCCTGTGGCCCGGCACGGATCCGCTCGGACGGCAGATCAGGGTCAAGATCCTTGATCGCTGGTCGACGAAAACAATCGTCGGCCTCGTGCGTGACACTCGCAGCGTAGGGTTCAGGCTCAATGGCGATCCTGAGATCTTTTTACCGTTCTACCAGAATCCCAGGCCGCTCCAGCGATTCGTCATGTCCACGTCGCAGCCGGCGGAAAGCCTGGCCTCGCGTGTGAAAGGACTGGTCGCATCGATTGATCAGGCACTGCCGGCGGGCGACGTCCAGTCGGTCCCGGCCATTACGACGACACGGGCCGTTGCGCAGTGGCGTTTTGGATCTGTGCTGATGGGCACGTTCGCGTTGATGGCGCTCGTGCTCGCCGCCGTCGGGCTGTTCGCGGTCGTCGGTCGATCGGTAACCGAGCGCACGTCGGAGATCGGCGTTCGTAGGGCGCTTGGCGCGACGCAAATCGACGTGCTGCGTTTGTTCGTCGGACGCAGCTTGGCGCTGACGGCAATCGGGCTGGCGACCGGCGTCGCGCTGGGCGCATCGACGACGCGGCTGCTGTCCGGGTGGCTGGTCGGCGTCCCGCCACTCGATCGCGTGACCTTCACGTCCGCTGTCGCGCTGATGTGGCTAGTCTGCCTGATCGCGTCATTCGCCGCCGCCCGCCGCGCCACGCGAATCGATCCGCTCGCCGCACTTCGAGGCGAGTGAGCAATCAGCAATCGCCAATCAGCAACTTCCCGATTCAGCATTCAGCACTCAGCATTCAGCAATAATAGAGGGATGCTCCGCGTCCGTTTCGCCCCGTCGCCGACGGGCTACCTGCACATCGGCGGCGCCCGGACGGCGCTCTTCAACTGGCTCTACGCGCGCCGGCACGGCGGCAGGTTCGTGCTCCGCATCGAAGATACCGATACCGAACGGTCATCCTGGGACATGGTCTCCGGCATCGTCGACGGTCTGCGATGGCTCGGGCTCGATTGGGACGAGGGGCCCGACGTCGGCGGTCCGCACGCCCCGTACTTTCAGTCGCAGCGCGTCGACAAGGCCAGGTTGCTGGCGCAGCAACTGGTTGACGAGGGCCGCGGCTACTACTGCTATTGCAGCATGGAGATGTTGCAGCAGAAACGTCAGGCGGCGGAAGCCGCTGGAGGAGGGTGGATATACGACCGGACGTGCTGTAACCTGTCGTCTGACGAGGTCGCTTCGCGTGAAGCGTCGGGGATGCCTCGTGCCGTCCGATTCAAGGTTCCCGCCGGTCACACATCGTTCGCGGATCTCGTCCACGGTCCGATCGCATTCGACAACGCAAACATCGAGGACTTCGTGGTCCTTCGATCCGATCTCCAGCCGACGTATCATCTGTCGGTCGTCGCCGACGACATGGCGATGGCGATCACGCACGTCGTGCGCGGCGACGATCACATCTCCAACACGCCAAAGCAGGTCCTCCTCTACCAGGCATTCGGCAGCCGCATCCCCGAGTTTGCGCACGTGCCGCTGATTCTTGGCCCGGACAAGAAGCGGCTGAGCAAACGTCATGGCGCAACATCGGTCATGGAGTATCAGCGGCTTGGGTATCTGCCGGAAGCAATGGTGAACTTTCTCGCGCTGCTCGGGTGGTCGCCGGGCGACGACCGGGAGTTGTTCACGCGGGACGAGTTGATTGCCGCGTTCACGCTTGAAGGGATCAGCGGCGGCAACGCCGTGTTCAACCCAGAAAAACTCGACTGGTTCAACCAGCAGCACATCCTGCGGCTGTCAGTCGACGATCTGGCCGCACGCCTGCAGCCTGTACTTGAACAGTCTGCGCTCTGGAGCGCCGACCTCGCCGCATCTCGCCGCGACTGGTTTCACAAACTGCTGGAACTGATCAGGCCTCGCGTGAAAAAGCTCGATCAGTTCGCCGAGGAACTGCGTCCCTTCCTGCAGCAGTCGGTCGATTACGATCAGGCAGCGGTTTCGAAGCACATCGCGAAGCCAGAAATCCGATCGGCATTTACGGCGTTGCCCGACACGTTGACCGCGGTCGTTCCGTTCAGGGGGGCGGCCCTGGAGTCTGCGTTGAGACTGCTCGCTGATTCCCATGGCGTGAAGGCGGCGGCGCTGATCCACGCGACACGAGTGGCGGTGACCGGCAGAGCTGTCAGTCCAGGACTGTTCGAAGTGCTCGAGCTCATGGGTGCCGAACGCGTCGGTGCACGTGTGCGGCATGCCATAAATTTCCTACCCAAGTAGCGCACCGATACGCACGTCCGGCGCAGGTTACTCTCCGGCGTCCGGCCACGGCTGAGCAAGCGATTTCCCAACTAGGGCAACAGGCGGTCGCATAGTGCCCGTCGCGAGGAGCCATCCTGCCGGCAGGGGCAGATTCCTGCTAGGAAGCGGCAAGCAAATCCCCTGAATTCCCGATGGGGTTCACGCCTCTAAGTTGCGGCCATTCAATCACTTCCGTGACAGAACAGCTTGTCTTGTGGCACCTCGGTTGCACTGGTTGGGCTCGCGGTCTGCCGCTGAGCGCGGTCGCCACCGCGGACTTGTAACCAGGGTCGACCCCCGACGGGAGGAGGCAAAACGTGGCCAAGGAAGATCGCGGATTCGCGTCAATGGATCGGGCCAAGCAGCGCGAGATTGCGAGTAAAGGTGGAAAAGCGGCGCACCAGAAAGGCACCGCTCACGAATGGACGAGTGAAGAAGCGCGGGATGCCGGACGCAAGGGCGGGATCGCGAGCCATCAGCGACGCCGCGAGCAGATGGGCGGCACGGACGATACAGGATCGACGGGTTCGGACACGACGAGAAACGCCAGCGCGGAGTCCATGCGCGGTTACGGCTCGTCGGAATCGATGCGCCGGTCCGACTCGATGTCGCATTCGTCATCTGACGCGCCATCGTCGATGGAGCAGTCCCGCGACGACTACTCGCGCCGTGACGGCTGGTCGCGCGACGAGTAGGCTCGGTTGATTGCTGATTGCTGATTGCGGAATGAGCGGTCAGTAGTTGGCGCACGGGGATAAGAGGTCGCAGCACTGGCTTGCGGTCTCTTTATCACCGTATTGTTCTGGTTATCTGCTGTCAGTTCCCAGTTTCCAGTTTCCAGTTTCCAGTTATCTTCTAACCGCGAACCGCGAACCGCGAACCGCGAACCGCGAACCGCGAACCGCGAACCGCGAACCGCGAACCGCGAACCGCGAACCGCGAACCGCGAACCGCGAACCGCGAACCGGCGAACCGGCGAACCGCGAGAGTCGCGCTATCATTAGTGACTCCGTGACTCCAGAAGACTACGCGAAGGCGAGGCGGCTGCTGCTGCGTCGCGACCCGGCGCTCGCGGCGCTGATCCGCAAGCATGGCGAGTGCGGCCTCGCGAAGGCGCAGCGCGCAGATCACTTCTCCGCGCTCGTCCGCGCGATTACCGGCCAACAGCTGTCGACAAAAGCGGCGTCCACGATCTTCGCCCGCCTGGTCGCGCTGATGCCGGACGGCGTCACACCGGCGGCGCTGTCCGTATTGACGGACGAGCAGCTACGAGCCGTCGGCATGAGCCGTCAGAAAATTACCTACTTCCGCGATCTCTGCGAGAAGGCGCTGAGTGGCGTCGTCCCGCTCGGCTCGATCGAGTCGCTGACCGACGACGAGGTGATTGCGGCGCTGACGAAGGTGAAGGGCATTGGACGGTGGTCGGCGGAGATGTTCCTGATGTTCCGGCTGCACCGTCCTGACGTTCTGCCAGTTGACGATCTGGGAATCGTGAATGCGGTGAAGAACGTCTATCGCCTTCGCAAGCGGCCGACCGCGGATCGAATTCGCAAAATTGGCGAAGCGTGGCGTCCCTACCGATCCGTCGCGTCCTGGTATCTCTGGCGCTCGCTCGACAACGAGTAAATCTCGAAACGCCGGCGTCACCGCTGCGGTGCACCGATCCAGTATCGCGGTCCGGGACCACGTCGTCCGACCCGATCTCCCGGGTTGGCAAACTGACAGCGATCGAGTGAGAGACAGCCGCAGCCGATGCACTCGGTGAGCCCCGTCTTCATTCGCTCGAGTTCGGCGATCCGGTCGTCGATGCGCTTTGTCCAACTGCTGGACAGCCTTGCCCAGTCGGCGCGCTCTGGAACGCGGTGACGCGGCAGTTTCGCGAGCTCCGCGCCGATCTCTTCCAGCGAAAGCCCGATCCGCTGCGCGAAGACAATAAATGCGACCCGGCGGAGTACGCTCCGCGGATATCGCCGGTGACCGGAATCGTTCCGTTCTGAATCAATCAGCCCTTCGTCCTCATAAAACCGCAGCGCGGATGTCGCCACGCCGCTGCGCGCGGCGACCTCTCCAATCGTCATGACGTCCATGATCACTCCGAGGGGCGTCGCCCCTCGGACTCCCTTACACGCTCTCTCGCGAGCCGCTTCGCCGGCTCGCTCCGTTTCCGCCTCCGCTAAAGCTACGGCGAGACCTCGCCGAAGCGCCTGCGGCGCGAAGGCGGGCGCGTGGCTCGCGTCGCTGCGCTCGCTCGCGTCTTCTCTCGCGTCGCCGCTCGTTCGCCACCTTGGTACAACACGAAACCACTTGTTCAGTTTGCGCCATTCGGCGCTTGACTTCAAGTGCACTTGAAGATTGATGCTGATTGTGTTGGCAATTCGCAATTCGCGGTTCGCAGAACACAAGACAAGAGGAGGGAACGTGACTCAACCCAATCGAATCGCCATCGTGACCGGCGCCAGCCGGGGACTGGGATTGGTGATCGCGCGCGTGCTGGCGAAGGGCGGATATGGCCTCGTCATCGGTGGTCGCGATCGTGAGGCGCTGGATGACGCCGCCGCAGAATTGCTGCGGTATGCACCCGCCGTTGTGCCGGTCGCGGGTGACGTGACGGATCAGCACGTGCGATCGAACCTGATCGAGGCTGCCAAACGGCTTGGCGGCCTGAACCTGCTCGTCAACAACGCGTCTGAATTGGGTCCCATCGGGCCGCTCTCGACGTTCGATGTGCCGCGGTTGGGACGGCTCTTTCCCGTCAATGTCGGCGCACCCCTGTTCCTGATTCAGCTCGCGTTGCCATTGCTTGCCGTAGGGCGCGGCCTGATCGTCAACGTCACGAGCGACGCGGCATCCGGCGCCTATCCCGGCTGGGGACCGTACGGTGCCACAAAAGCCGCGCTCGAATTACTCACGCGCACGGTTGCGACGGAACTCGGCGCTCACGGCGTGTCGGCCGTGCTCGTGGACCCCGGCGACATGCGAACGCGCATGCACCAGGAGGCATTTCCGGGCGAGGACATCTCCGACCGGCCCTTACCCGAAATCACCGAGCCGTTCTGGAACTGGTTGATCGATCAGAATCCGGAGGAGGTTCGTGGCCAGCGTTTTGTAGCGCAGCAAAAGGATGCCCCATGGCTGCAGCCGGCGTAATCGACACGTTCACGTTGCCGCCGCACCTCGAGGCAGCCGAACCACCAGAGGCACGTGGCCTGAGGCGTGATGATGTACGGCTGCTCGTGTCGCGAGTCGATACCGATGCCATCTCGCACTCACGCTTCTCCGATCTGCCGCGGTGGCTTTCGCCCGGCGATCTGCTGGTCGTCAACACCAGTCGAACGCTAAAAGCGGCAGTGACGGCGCGCGCCGGCAACGGCGACAGGTTCGAAGTCCACCTCTCCACGCGATTGCCCGGCAACTTCTGGGTCGTCGAGGTGCGGCGGCCGGGGCCGATTGCGTCCCTTCCGTATCACGATGCGCTCCCGGGGACGACGTTCGATCTCGACGGCGACGGACGACTCACAATTCTGTCGCCGTATCCGCTCGAGGATGGACAAACCCGAGATCCGGGCTGGGGGAACCGGGATTCGAAGGCTGCAGGCTCCCGGTTGTGGCTCGCAGCCCTGCAGCTTCCAGAACCGTTCCTGACGTATCTCGAACGGTTCGGCCGTCCCATCCGCTACAACTACGTCACGCGACCATGGCCGGAACCGATGTATCAAACGATTTTCGCGATCGAGCCCGGCAGCGCCGAGATGCCGTCGGCAGGACGTCCGTTCACGCCCGAGCTCGTCACGCATCTCGTCTCGACCGGGATTCAAATCGCGCCGCTGCTGCTGCACACCGGCGTCGCAAGCCTCGAGGATCACGAACCGCCCTACGAAGAATATTTTCAGGTGCCGGTGGACACCGCGGCTCGAGTCAACGCCGCGCGAGACGCGGGTCATCGCGTCATTGCTGTCGGCACAACCGTCGTCCGGGCGCTCGAGACGGTGACGGACCATCGGCGCACGACATCGCCTGGCGAAGGCTGGACGAGTCTCGTCATTACACCGGATCGGCCGCTGCGCTCAGTGAATGCCATGATCACCGGCTTCCACGAGCCTACGGCCACGCACCTGTCAATGGTCAAACAGGTGATTGCCGCCGCCGGCAGTCTCGGGCCGTCAACACATCTCGATCGCGCGTATCGCGAGGCACGTCAGGCTGGTTACCTGTGGCACGAATTCGGCGATTCACACCTGATCATAGGTGCGGTCTAGCCAGGACCTCTCTCGTAAATCTGCAGGTGCCGATAACGGCGCCGCGAGCGAGCGCGCGTGTAGGGGAGGCCGAGGGGCCAAGCCCCTCGGATAAGAGTTATTGCGACGCACACGAGCTGATAGATAATCCGCGCAATGCTCGCCGAGGCACCAGCCTCACCAGAACGTTTTACACGCAATCAGCGCCGTGGATTCGTTGCCGCCTGGGGCGGCGTTGTCCTCGACGGCGTTGATTCCTTCATTTACGCATTGGTGCTCGTGCCCGCGCTTCGTGCGCTGCTTCCGCAGTCAGGGATTGAGCCCACGGTTGGCAACGTCAGCCTCTACGGCAGCATCCTGTTTGCGGTGTTCCTCGTCGGCTGGGGGCTGGCGTTCTTGTGGGGGCCGCTCGCGGATCGGTTCGGGCGGGTCCGCGTGCTGATGCTCGCCATCCTCTGCTATTCATTGTTCACGTTTCTCGGAGCGATCGCGCAGACCTGGTGGCAGCTGGCTATCTTCCGATTGCTGGCCGGCCTCGGAATCGGCGGAGAGTTCGTCGGCGCCGCGACGTTCGTCGTCGAAGAACTTCCCGAGCGACGGCGCGTCATGGGCACGGGAATCATGAACAGCGGCTACTACATCGGGGTCTTCATTGCCGCGGCGCTCAATTATCTGGTTGGCGCGAGTTACGGGTGGCGCGCGATGTTTGCGCTCGGCGGCCTTCCGGCACTCTTCATCGCCTACGTTCGTCTCAACGTCCACGAACCCGAGCGATGGCGCGCGCGTGTGGCGCAGATCGGCGGCTGGCGGGCGCGCGACTCTTTCTACGCGCTCTTCTCGCCGGAGTATCGAGACCGGACGCTGCTCAACTGCGTCTTCCTCTTGATCTCCATGATTGGCCTCTGGGCCGGCTCTGTGTACGCCCCGACCGCGGTCACTCAGGTGGCAACCCGCGTCGGTTACAAACCGGCCGACGCCGCCCGAATCGCGTCGCGGGCAACGATGTTCCTGGCGACGGGGACGATCATCGGTTGCCTCATCATGCCGACGCTCGCGCACCGCCTTGGGCGTCGCGGCGCACTCGCGTTCTTCTACTCGCTGATGGCGGTGTCGATCGCCGTCAGCTTCGGCTACGCGTTCTATCGATCGTCCGACGCGCTCCCGTGGTTCATCGGTTGTCTCTTCTTCGTCGGCATCGGCGGCGGCAGTTTCGCCGTGTATTGGACCTGGATCAGCGAACAGTACCGCACGGAGTGCCGTGGCAGCGCGCTCGCGTTCGCGACGTCAATCGGCAGGTTCGTCGCCGCGGGAGCGACGTTCCTGGTGGGGATTGGCATTCAGCGATACGGCAGTATCGGCGTGCCCGTCGCGCTGACATCAATTCCGTTTGTGCTTGGCTTGCTGCTGCTCCCCCTTTCCGTCGAGACGCGAGGAAAGCCGTTGCCGGTGTAGTAACGCTCCGGGTTGAAATCAACGACAGCCACAGTCACGCTGCGATCATGTCAAAGAGATACACAGGAGAACGGAGAAAGGAGAATATTTCAGAAACGAACGTCGGTGATTCTGATGACTCCGCGAATTCATCGAGCCGTGATGAGCGGCGCGTACATGCGCTGGACGGGATTGCCGTCGCCGTCCTTGCCGACGACGAGGATGCGGAAGCCGTCGTGACCCGGAGTGAAGTGGGAGAGATACGATCCGTCCGCCTCATTGGCCTCGAGCGGCAGCTTGGCAATCGGTGCAAATACTCCGGTGACGAGTGAGGCCTGCACGTCCGTGAGGTGGCCGCCGAGCCGAAATCTCACGACATTCTCGGTCCCCGCCGACGGAATTACGGTGAAGTTCGCACTCTGAGCCGGCGCGAATTGAATGTCTGAAATCCCGATCGCCGCACGTGCCTGTACTACAACACCGGCGACACCGCTACCCGACACCGATACCGTCCAGATTCCCGGCTCCGGTCGCGTGACGATGACCATCCGCTCAGCGCGGAAACTCGACAGGTCCTTGACGCCTTCGCCGTTGGCGGGCAACCCCGACGGCCGGACCACATCCACGGTGTGCAGGCACTGCACGGACACGGAGAACAAGACACTCTCGACGGACGAATCGATTGGCACATGGAAATCGTGCGGTCCAGGGGTCAACGAACCCGCGAGCCTGAAGATCGTCTGGCGATGAGACCCGAACGCTGTCAACAGCGTCGTGGAGTCGGGGTCACCGATTTCCTCAGGTGACAGCAGGAGCAGATGCCCCCCGGTTCCCTCGGCGACCTGGAAATACGACGGATCGAGGCGTCCACCGCACGGCCAATTGCCGCGAGGAGTCGACGGCTGTTGCTGCGCGCCGGCTAACAAGAACGGAACGGCGACCCCAAGCGCTGTGACGAATGATTTCACGCCGTACGTATCGGCCGGTGAGCCAAAGATCTGAGGCGCTTCGCCCGCTGCGAACGGAAGTAGACCCTCAGACCGTGACTCTTTGTCTCCTGCCGCCGAGCACCAGCGTTAACACACACCCGGCGGCGAACCCGCCAATGTGAGCCATGTATGCAACACCGCCGGTATCCGCCGCACTTGAGATCGATCCGATGCCGCTGAAGAGCTGGAGCACTATCCAGAGGCCGATGACCAGCAGCGCTGGCATCTGAACCACGCCGCCGCGCTGCAGTACCCGCACCCGTCCCTGCGGGAAGAGAATGATGTATGAACCGAGCACGCCCGCGATCGCTCCCGAAGCGCCAAGATTCGGCACATGCGATCCGGCACTGAACATCAGTTGCGCAAACGTCGCGGCCAATCCACAGAGGAAATAGAAGATTGCGAACACGCCATGACCGAAGCGGTCTTCGACGTTGTCACCGAAGATCCACAGGTAGAGCATGTTTCCACCCAGGTGCACCCACCCGGCATGCATGAACATCGACGTGAACACAGTGGGAAAATCAGCGGCTGGATTGGCCAGAAAACGGCTGGGCACGAACGCCCACTGCTTCACGAAGGGGTCGCCACCGCTGAGCTCGACGAAGAAGAACAGGACGTTCACCGCGATCAGCGCATACGTGACGATCGGGAACGTTCGCTCGCCGCTATTGTCGTCGCCGATTGGAAACATCGCCAACTCCTCCTCTGATCGCGACGGGTCGCGTCACGCGGTCGAGCAGCAGCACGAATTGTTCCAGGACGGCGGTTGACGCGGCCAGCCGGGGGCTTGCCGTCCGCTCCTTAAATGAGGGAGCCTCGGCCTGAAGGGGATCGTAAGTCAGCGGGTTGCATCCGTCGTCGCGAGTGATGGCCAGCCCCGACTGGGTTTGATGATCGTCGGTGATTCAGGCTTGACCTCAGGCGTCGGTGTCGGCGCCCGGTGCCGTGTCGAGCAGCCGCCGGACGCGCTCGCGCGCGCGGCGGCGAACCGCCTCAGGAACAGGAACCGAGCCAGCCTGGCGGCACAAACCCACGGTTTCCCGGAGCCCTGCGATCACGCTTCGGCACGCGGCGCACTGACGGCAGTGTGACGCAATCGACTCGCACGTCGTCGCGTCGAGATCGCCGTCCAGATAGGCCGACACCGAAGCCAGGACTCGGCGGCAGTCAGGTCCCAGCCCGGTCGTCATCGGCCCTCCAGGTGCCGGCGCAGCATCAGACGCGCTCGATGCAGACGGGTCTTGACGTTGGCTTCAGAGTAGCCGGTGACGGCTGCGACCTCGCGCGTCGACAGCCCTTCCATTTCGCGCATCAGGACGATCATCCGGTACTCCGGCGGCAGTTTCTTCAGCGCCGCGCGAAGCCGGCTGTCCATCCCGTCATCAATCAGTCGTTGATCGATTGATGGTGCGCGATCGGCCACGTCGACGGGCCGGTGCCGCTCGTCGTCGCCGCCATCCAACGAGACAAAGTGCGCCGGTTCTCCAACCCGGCGTCGCCGTTTCATCAAGCACGCGTTGCGGACAGTTGCGTACAGCCACGTCCGAAACGCGTCGGGCTTGTCAATCCGTTGGATATACCGATAGGTGTTGAGCAACGCGTCCTGCATGACGTCTTCCGCATCCTCGGGATGGCCGCACACCAGTAGGCTGAAGCGATACGCGACCTCCTGCGCCCGGATCAGTAGTTGTTCCATGGCGAGGCGGTCCCCGGCCGCGGCGTGGGCGACGAGCGTCGCGTACTCGGCCCTCGCCTGCTCTGCAGGCAACGGCTGCAGGCGTTCCGAATCATTGATAGCGCACACCTGCATCCGATTGTACGCTGCGCTCTCGCACCAGAGATGCTGGTTTGGCCTAGGTGGTGACATCAGCGGGCTGCCGGAAATCCGGCAATCGCAGCCTGTCACCGATCGAGAAATCCTGCATCTCTGGAAGGCGATGCTTCTGGTTGTGAGATCGATCCCCGCAACGTTCACCGCGCTCGTGGTGATGTTCGCCGCACCGGCTCTAGCCGCGCAGGAGCTGCTGACGGTCGACCGCGCGGTGCAGGACACCCTCGCGCACAACGCCTCATTG
>Ga0310810_10002876_pt1 | contig 18634 bp, 17 predicted proteins | sample NCmetagenome_FD_207641 | JGI IMG/M metagenome (GOLD analysis project Ga0310810, IMG submission 207641) | Soil microbial communities from experimental microcosm in Duke University, North Carolina, United States - NC | ecosystem: Engineered > Artificial ecosystem > Soil microcosm > Unclassified ...
TGTCGCCAAAATGCCAGACGGCAACGCCGGGTCGATCCGATCGCTCGACAAACCCGGTTTCATTCACGTCCTCGCCAACGAGGACGATCCTGGCCTCAACCAGACCCCGCACCGTGCCTACAAATTCAGCAGACGATCGGTAATCGATCGGAACGACGATGACGCCGGCAATCAGGCAGCCCCAGTAACAGACGATCCATTCAGGCCGGTTCTCGCCCCAGAAGACGACCTTGTCTCCTTTTGTCAGTCCAGCGGCTGCCAGTCGCAGGGCAAATCCACGAGCCGCGCGCCCGACCTCCTGATACGTATGTCCGCGGACGCGATAGCCATCGTCGTACACGAGGAATTCACCGCTGATGGTGATGAGGTCGCGGAAGAAGTCGATCAGCGTCTCGCGCTGCACGGTCGAATTATGATCGCTCAAGACGAGCCGTGAGCCTTGAGCCCTGAGCCTCATATGTCGACCCCACCCGGACTTGCGCTCAACGCGTTCTATGACGGCGTCCTTCAGGCGGCGCTGCGGCAGTTCTTCCGGCGTGCGTCGCTTGCCGTCGAGCCGCGACAGTCGACCTCCGATCGTCCGCTCACAATCGAGCCGTCAACGGAGCCGTCGACGCTGAGTCTTTCATGGGCGGGGACTCGCTACCTGCTGCGGATGCCGGGCCGCGGCACGTTTACGCCGCACCAGATCCGAATGGCACGGGCAATCGTGGCGGTCATCCGTGCCCGGTATCGCGCGGTTCTGAATCCTGAACTCGCTGCCGAGCGTGGCGAACTGTTCCGCGGACCGATCGAAGACCGTTACGTGGGCGCCTTCTTCGACGAACGGCCGTACAGCGACGGCGGAGCAGAGGGCGCCGTCGATCGCATCGCGTCGATTATCGAGATGCTGCGCGTGGCGGCGCTGTCGACATATGAGAATCGCCCGATTTCGACGGGGATACTCCTGCTGGCTGGTGATTACGACCCATGTCGGCCCGAGCTGCCCGCGGCTGACAAACCTCCGCCCTCCGACATGCAGGCGTTGACGTCCATCAAAAGCTTCTATCGGCTGGCCGACGGGGTGCGGACTGTGTTCCTCGCCAATGCGGAAGGGCGGTTGCTCGACATCATTGACATCGATCGGTGGGGTCGCCAGCTCTGTCCAGATGAAATCCTGGATGTGCCGGGCGCGACGGCTTACCAGGCGCATGCGCGCGCCACACTCACGCTGCGGAGCGTGGGTGTCGTGCTCAGCCCCTCGCGGGATATCAAGGTCTTTGCCGAGGGGGCGGAGGTGTTCTCGTTTCACAGCGCCGCATGGCATCTGCTGGATCTCAAGGGCAAGTACGAGCTGTGGGCAGATGCCGTGGGCAATGCCGCGCTCGCGCTGCGGCTGTTCCAGCTCGCACTCGATTTGGCCGATGCGCGCGAAGGCGCGCTCTTCGCCGTCCTTCGCGATCCTGCCGAAGCCGTTCCGCAGCTCGTTGCGCCTGCCGATCGACTGGACATACCGTTCCAGACGGATTTACCTGGCTCGGGAACCGTTTCGCGCCGGCAGGTGCTGCATCTGCTCGAAGGGCGAACGGTCACGGACCTTGACTTGAGTGTGCTCTCGACGCTGGCGTCGCTCGATGGTGCCATTGTCGTTGACCGTGAAGGACGCCTCCTTGCGGCCGGAGCGATACTCCGCCATCCACCGTCGGAGTTCGAGATGGGAGGCATAGTCGAGGGCGCTCGAACGACCGCGGCAATGGCGGCGGGCAAGTTTGGCCCCGTGTTGAAAGTCAGCGAAGACGGCGAGATTACATTCTTCGACCGCGAAAGAGTTTGGGATATCTAGGTATCAGGCGATAAATGGACTTCGACCTCAGCGCGCGGACGAAGGACCTGCTGGCGAAGCTGCAGCGATTCATGGACGAGCACGTCCTGCCGGCCGAAGCTGTCTTTGCCGCGCAACTTGAATCCGGTCTGTCCCGCTGGACGATTCCTCCGGTCATGGAGGAATTGAAGGCGCGCGCGCGGCACGAAGGCCTCTGGAACCTGTTCCTGCCGGAAAGTGAATACGGCCCCGGACTCGCCAATCTCGAGTACGCGCCCCTCTGCGAGCTGATGGGAATGTCTCCCATCGCGCCCGAGGTGTTCAACTGTTCGTTTCCCGATACCGGCAACATGGAGGTGCTGGTTCGCTACGGCACCGACGCTCAACGAACGCAGTGGCTGGTGCCGCTGCTCGACGGAACGATCCGTTCCGCCTTCGCGATGACCGAGCCGGACGTCGCATCGTCGGACGCGACGAACATTCAGGCATCGATCGTTCGCGACGGCGACGAATACGTCATCAACGGCCGGAAGTGGTGGACCTCAGGCATCGGCGATCCGCGTTGCAGGCTGCTGATCGTCATGGGAAAGACAGACGCTGACAATCCCGACCGCCACAAGCAGCAGTCGATGATTCTGGTCCCACGCGATACCGCTGGCATTACGGTCACCCGCATGCTGAGCGTCTTCGGATACGACGATGCGCCGCACGGACATGGAGAGCTGTTGTTCGAAAACGTACGCGTGCCGAAGGCGAATCTGCTTCTGGGTGAAGGACGTGGTTTCGAGATCGCGCAGGGCCGTCTGGGCCCGGGCCGCATTCATCACTGCATGCGACAGATCGGGGTGGCCGAACGCGCGCTGGCGCTGATGTGCCAGCGCGCGAAGCAGCGGGTTGCGTTCGGGAGGCCGCTCAGCGACAACGATGTCACTCAGGAACGCATTGCGCAGGCACGGATCGAAATCGATCGCGCCCGGTTACTCGTGTTGCACGCCGCCTGGGTGATGGACACGTCAGGCAACAAGGCCGCGCAGCAGATGATCGCCGAAATCAAAGTCGCCGTCCCCGAAATGACGAGCCGTGTGCTCGACTGGGCGATTCAACTGTTTGGCGCCGCGGGTGTCAGCCAGGTGTTTCCGCTCGCCTATCTGGCGGCAACTGCGCGAACGATGCGCATCCTCGATGGGCCCGACGAAGTGCACCGGAGGCAGATCGCGCGTATCGAGCTGAAGAAGCATTCGTGAAATCACAAATCAACCGATCAGCCGCCAGGCGTGCTCTGCCATCGGTCGCGCCCGTGCGCCGGCCCTGCGTGCATCGGGATCGTTGGCAGTGCCCTCGACGACGCGTCCCATGATCCCTTGGCAGATCGCCGCAAAGCGGAACAGCGCAAACGCGACGTAAAAATTCCAATCGGGCAGCGACGTGCGCCCGCACAACCGGCAGTATGTCTCCAGGTGCTCGGTCTCACTCGGAACCCCCGCGGGGCGGGGCCGGTCGCCAAACGCGCCGAAATCCTCCGGACCCGTGCGGAACAGCAGTGCGTGATGCGCGAGGTCGACGAGTGGATGTCCAATCGTCGACAGTTCCCAGTCGATGACGGCGGCAATCCGCGGCTCCCTTGAATCCAGCAGGAGATTGCCAGGTCGGTAATCGCCGTGCACGATTGCCGCGGCAGGATCGTCCGGAATGTTCGCGGGAAGCCATGCGATCAGCTGTTCCATGGCGTCGAGACGTTCGGTCTCGGACGCACGGTATTGCGCCGTCCACCTGTGCACCTGCCTCGCCACGTAATTGCCAGGTCGCCCGTAGTCGGTGAGACCCGCGGCGCGCCAATCGACGGTATGGAGCCGCGCCAGCGTCTCAATCATCGAGTGATAAATGGTTCTTCGGTCCTCGGGCGAACGATCCGGAAGCGCCGCGTCCGTCATCGGATGACTCTCGACGTAGTCCATGACGAAAAAGGGCGTGCCGATGACATCGGGATCTTCGCAGAGAAGGTGCGTCCTCGGCACAGGCACGTCGGTTCCGTACAGCGCGCTCATCACCTGATATTCACGTTCGATGGCGTGCGCCGACGGCAGCAGATGGCCCGGGGGTTTTCGCCGCAGCACGAGCCGTTGCGTCGACGTTTCGATGTAGTAGGTCGGATTCGATTGTCCGCCACGGAACTGGCGCACGAGAAACGGTGGATGCACACCGGTGATCCGCGTGCGCAGGTAGCGCTCGAGGGCGCTCGCATCGAATTGATGCGAGTCAAGAATATCGATCGTCTCACGCGGGAGCATTGGGAAATCTATAACCGGGATTCGGGACTCGTGCCAGCGATCCGGGATAGAATAGGCGCCCTCCCATGCACATCTTTCTCACAGGCGCGACCGGGTATATCGGCTCCGCTGTACTTGACTCGTTTCTGCGCGCAGGGCATGAGGTCACCGCGCTCGTCCGCGAGCCCGCGAAAGCCGAATATCTCGAGCGGCGTGGCGTGCGCGCCATCGTCGGCGAACTTGGCAATCCCGCAGCATACGCCGCTGTCGCCGAGCAAGCGGAAGTGATCGTTCACACCGCGCTCGAACCCTCGGCACGTCGCGACAAGATGGATCGGCAGGCGGTGGAGACGTTGCTTGCCGCGGCGACCAACCGTTCGGCGTCAGGCCACCCTGCAGCCGTGGTCTACACGTCCGCAGTGTGGGTGCTTGGCGACACCGCAGCACCCGCGGAAGAAGACGCGCCGCTGCGTCCGACGGCCTACTCCGCGTGGCGACCCGAGCATGAACGGCTCGTCCTGGATGCGGGCTCCAGCAGCACGCTTCGAACGGTCGTCGTAAGGCCAGGAATCGTCTACGGCGGTACGCAAGGCATCATTGCCGACCTGTTAAAAGACGCGTCAAACGGGCTGGTCCGCGTCATCGGTGAGGGAAATAACCACTGGCCCTGTGTGTACGTGCGTGACCTTGCCGACGTCTATCTCCGCGTTGCCACGCATCCCGAGGCGTTCGGCGTATTTCACGCCAACGATGAGGCCGACGAGAGCGTCGCCGACATCGTCGATGCGATTGCAGGACACGTCCGGATGCGTCCTGACATCCGCCACGTTCCACTTCCCGAAGCTCGGACGAAGATGGGTCCCTATGCCGATGCGCTTGCGCTGGATCAACGCATTCGCAGCCCGCGGGCGCGCGCGCTCGGCTGGTCGCCGACGCTGCATTCGGTATCGCGGAACGTCGCGCGCCTCATGGAAGAGTTTAGGGCGAGGCGAGAGGCGGCGTAGCCCCTTCGACAATCCCATCGATCAGCCCGTAATCGAGCGCCTTCCTCGCGTCGAGGTAAAAGTCGGTCCGCTTGGTGTCGCGGATGATCTTCTGTAACGGCTTTCCGGATCGAGTGGCGAGAATCTGATAGATCTGCGCCTGCATCTGCTTCAGGCGGTCGAGGTGCTGCGCAGCGGCAGATGTCGATTGCCAGCCAGCCCACTTCGCGGGCTCGTGAATCATGATCCAGGAATGGGGATATGACAGCCGGTGCCCCTCGCTCGCCGCCTGCAGCACCACTGAACCCATCGAGTACGCCATTCCCTGGACGACGATCGTCACCTCGATACCGCGGGCGACGATTTCGCGAACGGCATCGTGAATCGCCAAGCCGTCGGTCACATTCCCGCCGGCACTGTTGATATACAGCGTAATCGGACGCGAATTGTCGTTGGCGAATTCGCGTAGTCGCTCGATTACCGCGCGTGCCGTGTCCTTTTCGATGTCGCCGATGAGGTAAATGTCTCGAAGCCTGTCAGACGCCTCCTTCCGGAGCACGCTCTTGACAGCATCGATCAACTCGCCGACGAGCCGGTCATTCAACTCGTGGGGTGAAATGGTTTGCGCGACCTGCACCCGATCCTTCTCGGGCGAGGCCGGAACAGACGAGTCCGCCACATCAGGAGGAGTTTGCAAACCAGGTTCCTTACTCATCGCGATCTTCATCCTCCGCACCCGGCAGCAGTTCGAAAAATGCATCGAGACTTCGGTCCAGCGCCCGCCGCAATTGGGGAATGGACCCGTCAATGGTGTGCAGCGTCAGTCCAGCCTCTTCGCCATTCCTGAGTTTGAGCCGGCCCTCTTCGGCACCAATCAACGTCCCCTCCGGAACAAGCCGCAGGCCGTACACCAGCGTATAGCGCGCCATGACGCCAACTATACTAGCCGCGTTATGGGCGCTGCTCCGGTATCAACTTCGCTCGTCTCACTCGGCGACGTTCGTGCAGCAGCCTCTCGGATCGCGGGCGTTGCTCGACGCACGCCGCTGATTGAGGTCGGGGGCGTCCATGGCGAACCGGCGTTTACGGTCAAATGCGAGAACATGCAGCCGATAGGCGCGTTCAAAGTACGCGGTGCCTACAACATGCTCGCGCAGCTTTCGTCGGATGCTCGCAGAGCAGGCGTCATTACGTATTCCTCGGGCAATCACGGCCAGGCGGTGGCGTTTGCGGCGCAGTTATTGGGAGTGAGCGCCGTTGTTGTCATGCCGGAGACCGCACCCCGTGTGAAGGTTGAGGGGGCTGAGCGCCTGGGTGCCGAGGTTCTGTTTGCTGGAACGACGGTACTGGATCGGAAATCGCGTGCGGAATCCGAAGCTGCCGCCCGTGGACTGACGATGGTGCCGCCGTTCGATCATCCGTGGATCATCGCGGGCCAGGGGACGTGCGGACTGGAAATCGTCGACCAGCGGCCATCCGTTACCGCCGTGTATGTGCCGATCGGCGGCGGTGGCCTCATATCCGGGGTTGCGGCAGCGGTAAAAGCGTTGCGGAACGTTCGGATTGTTGGCGTTGAGCCCGCTGGCGCGGCGAAGATGACCGCTTCCCGAGCGGCGGGGCATCCGGTGACGCTACCGAAGACGGCGAGCATCGCCGACGGTTTGATGTCGGTTCGGCCAGGCGACCTTACCTTCGCCCACGTTCAGGCGCTCGTCGACGATGTTCTGACGGTAGACGACCGAGAAATCGCGGCCGCAGTCAAATGGCTCTTCGACAACGCCAAGGTCGTCGCCGAGCCCAGCGGTGCCGCAAGCGTTGCCGCCGTGTTGCGCGACAGGCCGGCGGGCGAGGACGTTGTGGCCATCGTGTCGGGCGGAAATGTCGCTCCCGAGGACTACGCGAAATACATCACTGGGCAGCCGATTCAGAAATAACGCGGCGGGCTTCCTCGATCCCCGCCTCGACGCTCGTTACTTCGCCGTCAAGCTGCTTCTCGTAAACGAGTTTGAGTATTTCGCCGATCCGCGGTCCCGGCGCGAGCCCCAGCGCGAGGAGATGGCGGCCGCGCAGCAGCGGTGCCGGCGCATGATGCTCGACGCCGAGCGCGCGCGCTCGCTCGAGGAACCAATCCATCGCACTGCAGTCGAAGTTGCCCGTGCGGCCGAGACAGTCGGCGCGCGCCACGCGGGCGAGGAGTTCCAGGTCCACTTTCTGAGCGAGGCGTCGGAAGGCGCCATCGCCGACATGGGCTGCCTTCCGGAACGCTCCGGGCTTGAGGTGGTGCGCAACAAGGCCGATCACCTGGGCTCGAACGTCGAAGCCGTCGACACTGTGGATGTTCAGCCTATCGAGCAATGATACGGTCGGCTCGACGCCGGCCTGCTCGTGATCGAGCGATCGGATCCGCCCGTCAACGACAGCCGTGGTCGACGGCTTGCCCAGATCGTGGCAGAGAGCACCAAGCATCACGGTAATCAGACGCGGTCGATCAAGATCACCATTCAACTCACGCGCCTTGTCCACCACCATCAGCGTGTGCGTCCAGACGTCTCCTTCAGGGTGCCATTCAGGCTCCTGCTCACACCCGACAGTGGGCAGCAGTTCAGGCATCACCTGGCGGATGATTCCCAGATCGAGCGCCAGCTGGAGTCCGATTGAAGGACGCGTGGCCTGCAGCAGGAGTTTTTCGATTTCCCCCCAAATGCGCTCGGCGGGAAGATCGTCCAGCGGCAACGCGCGGCACAGCGCGGCTGTGTGGTCTTCGAGGGCAAACTCGAAACGCGCGGCAAATTGCACGGCGCGCAGCGCGCGGAGACTGTCGTCAGCGAACGTCTGCGGATCGACAGCACGGAGCAACCGTCGTTGGAGATCTCCGCGGCCGTCGAAGGGGTCCTCGTAGCTGTCCGTCAGCGGATTCCACGAGATGGAGTTGATCGTGAAGTCGCGCCGCCGCGCGGCTTCGACGACGGTCATCGAAGGGTCGCCATGGATCTCGAAGCCCTTATGACCGCGGCCTCGCTTCGACTCTCGCCGCGGAAGCGCGACGTCAATCTCACCGGAGCTCAGACCAGAAGGAACGACCTTGTAGACAGGAAAACTCTGACCGACAGGTTCGACGCGACCGATCGGTGCGAGCAACGCAGGCAACTGCTCCTGCGGAATTCCGAATACCTCGATGTCGATGTCCTTCGACGGGCGTCCCCGCAGCCGGTCGCGAACCCATCCTCCGACCACAAGCGCGCGGCCACCAGCCGCGGCGGCAGCGTCGGCAATGCGGCGCGCGGTGTTCAGTGAAACATCTGCCGAGGACACGCCGGAATTATCCATCGCGCGTACAAAAGAAGGGCCAGGCAGCGGCCTGGCCCTTTGTGAAACCGGATGCGCGGACACGCGGTCTGCGCTACCCGTTTCTTATGCTCGATGTGACGATAACTACGCGACGCGCCGGTGATCGACTAGCGGCAGCTGCACCACCTGCGCTGATTCCGCCTTCTTCGGCAGCTCTTTCGCCGACCGAACCTCCCAACCCGGTGTCTCGTACCCACAGGACGCGCACTGAAGCGAGATCCGCCCACGTTCGAAGTGCAGCAACGCATCATGACCGTGGAGACCACACACGAACTGCCGAACCTTGTCGGTAACCATTGCGCCGAACCCCTTTCGAAGTACCTACCCGGGTTTGACGACAATCCACTCGGTGTCGGTTCCCGGGTCCCCGCAACCGCGAGCCCGACATTTCAAGAGAAATGCCACGAGCGCGGTCGAATGCCTAAGCGATTGCTCCTGAATGGATTAACGAATTCGTGATCGTGATCGAACGCAGGGACGGCGCCTTTTGTCCATCAAACGGTCAATCGAAGTGATGGGATTCTAGGATTCTCTGTCTGAAGTGTGAACGGCGATACCCACACGTGGGTCAATGACAATTTTCGCGCGGTGACAAAGGGCGGCCGCGAGCGAAGAACAATCATTTTTCTCGAAGGATTCCGCGCATTACAAAGCCGAGGTTGGCAGGGCGCTCGCCAAGGCGGCGCATGAAATACGGGAACCATTCGCGTCCGAATGGGATGTACAGCCGCACCGCATAGCCTTCCGAGGACAGTTTCGCCTGCAGGTCGCGTCGAATTCCATACAGCATCTGAAACTCGAATCGGTCTTTGCCGAACCCGCGTTCGGCGGCGTATGCCCGCGTCCCTTCAATCATGGCTGGATCGTGTGTCGCAATTGCGGGATAGGTTCCCGAGTCCAGCAGCATTCGCGCCAGCCGCAGGAATGCCGCATCGACGTCGATCTTCTGCTGGTACGCGACCGACTCAGGTTCCTTGTACGCGCCCTTCACCAGCCTCACGCGCGCGCCAAGCTCGTTCATCCGCTGGACGTCGCGTTCCGTGCGATAGAGCGCCGATTGAAGCGCGACGCCGACGTTGCGGTACTCCTGCTGCCAGAGTGTTTCAAAAATATCCAGCGTCATTTGCGTCCACGGCGAGTTCTCCATGTCGATTCGGACGAAAAACCCGTGGCGCCCGGCGGGCGCGAGAATGCGGCGCAGGTTGTCCACGCAGGTCGCGCGGTCGATGCTGGCGCCAAGCTGCGTCAGCTTCAACGAGATGTTCCGTTCGATTCCGGCGGCGACGATGACGTCGAGCAGCCGGACGTACGCGCGTGTCGCCGCGTCGGCTTCCTCGGCGGTGCGGACGCTCTCACCCAGGTAGTCGAGGGTGATGTGCAGCCCGTCGGCCTGGACGTGACGAGAGGTTTCAATCGCTTCCTCCACCGTTTCGCCGGCGATGAAGCGGCGTGCAAAGCTATCGCCCGACCGCATGCCGTACTTCGATGCCAGCCGCTTGAGCATGGCGCTTCGTGACAGCGAGTAGAAGACGGCTTTGGCCCCAGCGTACATCTACAAGAACGGCGGATGGAAAAGGAGCGCCTGATCGCCGCCCGCGCCCTCCGAATCAGTGTGTGTGGCGCGACGGCGAGGCGAGAAGATGATCAAGCGTGCGGGCGTAATAGCGCAGGACGTTGCGATCGCGGACACGGACGCGGCCCCGTTCAGCAACGAGTATGCCGCGTGCCTCGAGCGGCTCGAGCGCCGCCGCGACTGCTGCAGCGCCCGACTCGACGCCGAGGTTGGCGCCCGCGGAGCGCAGCGTATCGATCACCGCCTCGGCCCGCGCTTCGAGCTCCTTCCGCGTGATGGATGGACGCATCGCATTGGCCACCACCGCGGTCGGCAGCACCTTCTGGACACGACCGATGGCAGCCATCAGCGAGTGCGCGAAGTCGAGCACCTCGCGGCGCGACGTCGGATCGACGGCTTCGATCGACAATGGCTTGCCGAAGGTGACGATCGCGCGTGAGCGGTAGCCGACGGCGTAGCGCACCATCTCGGCGAGCTCGCGAGTGAACGCCTTCTGCGTGCGCTTGATCCGTTGACGCGCCAGCACGTGATCCTCGAGTACCAGGTCGTACGCGATCGCCGTCGGGATAATCGCAATCCGCGGCACATCGGCCTGGAGCGCCGCATGCAGCAGCCCGGTCTTGGGACCTTTCAGCTCGCCGCTATAGCTGCGGCCCCCTTCCGGATAGAAGAACAGATCGTGACGACGAAGCAGTTCGGCCACGTACGCCTTCAACGTCACCAGATATACGGGATCTTTCGTGTTGCGGCGGACGGGCATCGCGCCGGTCACATGGCGGTGCAGCAGTCCCAGCGGTCCACCGAACAGGTTGATGCCGGCCGCGATAATCGGCGGACGGATGCCGTGGTCGTCGAGCACGAGCGGTTCGGCGAGATAGTCGGTATGACTCCTGTGGTTCGACGCGTAGACGACCCGTCCCGCGCGCGCGGCCGCCTTGACGACCTCGACGTTCTCGCCGATGCGATCAATTTTGCGCAGAATCGGATAAAGCGGATGTTTGAGCGCGCGGTAGATGGAATATCGCTGCGTCGTTCGCAGCTCTTCCAGGTAGGCGTGGATTCGCTCGCGCGTGGCGTGGCCGCGATGGCTGTCCTGCAGGTACCGTGCGATGTCGTCACGGGAGAGGACGGCCTGGGTAATCTCGTCGACCATCGAGTACGCCGACTATACCGCAAGTTCGAAGGTCGAAGGTTGAAGTTCGAAGTTGGTTCGAACGTTACTTCGAACTTACTTCACACTTCTTCCTTCGCACTTCGAACTTCCTACGCGGCGAGGCGTCGACAGATGGCATCAGCGAACTCTGTCGTGCTCGCCGTGCCTCCGAGGTCGCGCGTCCGTATGCGGTCATCGCCAAGCACGGTGCCGAGCGCCTTCATGATCCGGTCGGCCATTGGCGCTTCACCGATGTGGCGCAGCATCAACAGTGCCGAGAGCAAGAGCGCCATCGGATTCGCGATGTTGCGGCCCGCGATATCGGGCGCGCTACCATGCACCGCTTCAAACACGCCGATGTCGGCGCCGAGGTTGGCCGCCGGCACCACGCCAAGCCCGCCCACCAGGCCCGCGCACAGATCCGAGACGATGTCCCCGTACAGATTCGGCAGCAGCAGAACGTCAAACTGTTCAGGCCGCATCACCAGATGCATGCAGGCCGCATCGACGATCAGGTCGTCCTGGGCGATGTGGGGATTGGCGGCGGCGACGTCCTGAACACACTTGAGAAACAGACCATCGCCCATCTTCATGATGTTGGCCTTGTGCACGGCGGTGATTCGCTTCCGGCCGTGACGCCTCGCGTATTCGAACGCGAACTCCGCAATCCGCGTCGATGCGTCGGACGTGATGATCTTCAGGCTCTCGACGACGCCGGGCACGACCTCGTGTTCGAGGCCCGAATACAAATCCTCCGTGTTCTCCCGGACGATCACGAGATCGACCCCCTGATACCGCGAAGGAACGCCAGGCATGTTCCACACCGGACGGAGGTTTGCGAAGAGCTCCAGCGCCTTGCGCAGGCCGACGTTGACGCTCGTGAAGCCTCCGCCGACGGGCGTCGTCAGCGGCCCTTTGAGCGCAACCCTGTTGCGCATGATCGATTCGAGGAGTTCCGTCGGCAGCGTGGATCCGTGCTTTTCGAGGGCGGCCGCACCGGCCAGATGCGGCTCCCATTCGACGTCGAGACCCGCCGTTTCGACGATTTTGACGACGGCGCTGGTGATTTCCGGGCCGATTCCATCGCCGGCAATCAGCGTGACGCGATGTTTCGCCACTCCTATTCCCGTGCCTCCCAGTAGAGGAGCACGAGCGCGCCGGCGATGTTGAACATCATCAAACGCATCGAGAGTACATGCAGCGCGTCGAAGCGCACGCGACGCGCGTCGCCTTCGGGCAGGCGGGACGGCAGTCCACCCGCATCCACCTGGACCGCATCAATCTCGCGCAGGACCACGAAGCCGGAATAGAGCGCGACGCCGAGCATGGCCGCGACAATCGCGGCGCGAACGCCGCCGTGGGCGGGCCGTGGGCCAAGAACGCGCATCGCGCCCAGCGTCAACAGCAGCACGGCACCCGCGCCGTACGCGATGTAATGAAAACGCGCGAGCGTCGAACCGAACACCGCGCCTGCCAGCTCGCGTCCCTGCGTGCCCGCACGTGCCTCCAGAACTTCGAACGTCGTCGGCGCCACGACCGCGCCGAGAATCAGCATGCCGCCGAGCCAGACCACAAGCGCGAGTACGTACACGTACCGCAGCGCGAGCATCGGGTGATTATAATCATCCCCTCCGGAGGTCTTCTTGGTTCCTGTTCAAACCCGTCCGAGCATTGCGGCGCTGCGGAACGTCGCCACGCGGCTGCGCATCGATTCAGTTCGCGCCACGACCGAGGCCGGAAGCGGCCATCCGACCTCCTGCGCATCGGCCGCCGAGATCGTTTCGGCGTTGTTCTTTGCCGAGATGCGCTACGACCCGCGCGACCCGCAGAATCCCGACAACGATCGCTTCGTGCTCTCGAAGGGACACGCCGCGCCGATTCTCTATGCGGCGTGGGCGGAAGTCGGATTCCTCAAACGTGATGATCTCCTCAAGCTGCGACGATTCGACTCGGATCTGGAAGGGCATCCGACGCCGAGACTGCCGTTTGTGGACGTCGCAACCGGCTCGCTTGGTCAGGGCATCTGCGCAGCGGTTGGCATCGCGCTGAACGCACGGCGCATCAAATCCGACTACCGCACCTATGTGCTGCTCGGTGACGGCGAATCCGCCGAGGGCTCCGTCTGGGAAGCAGCCGAAGCCGCCGCGCACGATCGTCTGGATTCCCTGTGCGGCATCACGGATGTCAACGGCCTCGGACAGAGCGGTCCATCGATCTGGAACCACGACATGGAGGCCTACGCCTCGAAATGGCGCGCCTTCGGCTGGCACGCGATCGTCGTGGACGGCCACGATGTCCCCGCAGTCCTCGACGCGTTCGAGGAGGCGAGGAAGACCAAAGGGCAGCCGACGATGATCCTGGCCCGGACCGTCAAGGGGAAGGGCATGCCGGTGGCGGAAGGGAAGAACGGCTGGCACGGCAAGGCATTCAAGAAGGGCGAGGAGGTCGACTCGGTATTGAGGGCGCTCGAATCTCAGCTTGTGGCCGAGGACGAACCAGCGCAGCCGCCCGACGGCCCGCGAGCGCGCCGCGATCAGAGCAGATCTGCGGCGCCGAAGAAGGCAACGGTCGGCACACTGTCGTACAAACTCGGCGAGAGCGTAGCGAGCCGCGAAGCGTACGGAACCGCCCTTGCGAAGCTGGGCGATGGCGACGACCGGATTGTCGCGCTCGACGGCGACGTCAAGAACTCGACCTTCAGCGAGAAGTTCGAAGAGAGACACGCCGACCGCTTCTTCCAGAACTTCATCGCCGAACAGGTGATGATTGGCTCGGCGATGGGGCTGGCGGCGCGCGGGGCCATTCCGTTCCCATCGACGTTTGCGGCCTTCCTGACCCGTGCCTACGACTTCATTCGAATGGCGTGCATCAGCAACGTGAACATCAAAATCGCCGGTTCGCACGCGGGTGTTTCAATTGGCGAAGACGGCCCTTCGCAGATGGCGCTCGAGGACCTTGCGATGATGCGCGCACAACCGAACATGACGGTTCTCTACCCGTGCGACGCGGTGAGCACCGAGCGGCTGCTGGAGCTGATGGCCTACGAGGCCGGCCCTGCATACATGCGGACGTCGCGGCCGAAGACGCCAGTGATCTACGGCCCGGACGAGCGGTTCGCGATTGGAGGTCTCAAGATTCTGCGCGAGAGTGCCAATGACGCGGCGACGGTCATTGGTGCAGGCGTCACTGTCTTTGAAGCTCTCAAAGCGTACGATCAGCTTCAGAAGTCCGGCACCAGCATTCGTGTGATCGATCTGTATTCGCTTCAGCCGATCGACTCAACCTCGCTGCTGCGATGTGCACGAGAAACGAAGCGCATCATTACCGTCGAGGATCACTATGCGGCCGGTGGCATCGGAGACGCGGTTGCCGCCGCGGTGGCCGAGGGTGGTTTTGCCGTCGAACGCCTGTGCGTCCGCGAGATTCCGCGCAGCGGCACGCCCGAACAACTCATCGATCACTATGGCATCTCGTCCCGTCACATCGTCGCGGCGGTCACTGCGTAGGCGACGCGTTATGCGCCGCCGGAGAGCGTTATGAGCGAACAACCAAATCGACGCGATTTCCTCAAGACCGTTGGCACCGTCGGCGCCAGCGGAATTGCCGCGGCCGTCGGCGTCGAGAGCGCCGAAGCGCAGACGCGGCCGGCAGCCGCTGCCGCGCCGTCGCCGCTCACGGCCGTCTCGCACGCGTATACGTTCTTCACCGCTCCCGAAGCGGCGTTCATCGAAGCAGCCGCCGACCGATTGATCCCTGCGGACGACCTGACGCCAGGCGGCACCGATTGCGGTGTCGCCGTGTTTATCGATCGCCAGCTCGCCGGTGCGTGGGGTAGCGGCGACCGGACGTACATGCAGGGGCCATGGCAGAAAGGCGTTCCGACGCAGGGGTACCAATCGCCGTTGACGCCGGCGGAGTTTTTTCGAGCCGGCATTGCTGCCAGCAACGCATATTGCCGCAAGGCCCAGCAGAAAGATTTCGATCGGCTGACCGCCGATCAGCAGATCAAGGTGCTTCAGGACATGGAGCAGGGGCGCATCGCCTTCGACGGCATCTCGGCACAGGAGTTCTTCAACCTGCTGCTGGCGACGGCGATGCAGGGGTTCTTCGCTGATCCGGTGTACGGTGGCAACCGCGAGAAAGTCGCGTGGAAGATGATCGGTTTTCCCGGGGTGGTGGCGATCTATTCCGAACACATCAAGACATATCGCAACAAGAAGTACGACGTCGAGCCGAAGAGCATCCTCGATCTTTCGTGAACTGATGAGGTCTGCATGGCAACACGCCTGAGAGAAGTCGACGTCGTCATCGTCGGTCTGGGATGGACCGGCGGCATTCTCGCAAAGGAGTTGAGCGAGGCCGGGATGCGCATCGTCGCGTTGGAGCGCGGCGGCATGCGGGCGACCAATCCGGACTTCGCGATTCCGTTGATCCGCGACGAGCTGAAATACGCCGTCCGCAACGCGCTGATGCAGAACCCGGCGCGGGACACGCTGACCTTCCGCCACAGTCCATCGGAGCCATCGCTTCCGATGCGGCAGCTCGGATCGTTTCTCCCCGGCGAAGGTCTCGGCGGTGCCGGAGTGCACTGGAACGGCGTGACGTGGCGGTGGACCGGCATCGACCACGCCGCCCGCACCTACTACGAGCAGCGGCACGGGAAGTCGTTCATCCCTGCCGACATGCCGATCCAGGACTGGCCGATGACTTACGCGGAGCTCGAGCCGTACTACGACAAGTTCGAGCGAACGGCCGGCGTCAGCGGAAAGGCGGGCAACATCCGCGGCACCAAACAGCCAGGAGGCAACTTCTTCGAGCAGTCGCGTGACCGCGACTACCCGCTGCCCGCGCTCGAATCGAGCTACTCACAGATCCTCTTCAACGACGCGACCGCGCAAATGGGGTATCACCCGTTCCCGCGTCCGTGCGCGAATGCGTCGCGCGCGTACACGAATCCCGACGGGTCACGTCTCGGCGCGTGCGTCTACTGCGGACATTGCGAGCGCTTCGGCTGCGAAGCCAACGCGAAGGGCAGCCCGCACATCACCGTCATTCCGAAAGCGATGGCGCAGCCGACCTTCGAGCTGCGCACCCACTCGTGGGTGACGAAGGTGATGCTCGACTCGACGAAGAAGAAGGCGATCGGGGTTGCGTACACCGACGTGTCGAACGGCCAGGAATACGAGCAGCCAGCCGCGATTGTCGCGTTGTGCGCATATGCGATCAACAACGTCCATCTGATGCTGCTGTCGAGCATCGGCACCCCCTACGATGCGACAACGCAGAAGGGAATCGTCGGAAAGAATTACTGCTATCAGCCGGGTGGCGGCGGCGTGACGCTGTTCTTCGAGGACAAGATTTTCAACCCATTCATGGCGACCGGTGCGTTTGGCATCGCGATCGACGATTTCCACGCCAACGATCAATTCGATCGTGCGGCGATGGGCGCGCTCGGCGGGGCGACGATTAACGTCGGGCAGAGCAACGGGCGGCCCATCGGCTACCGACCCGTGCCCGCGGGCACCCCGCGCTGGGGCGCGGAGTGGAAGAAAGCGACCGCGAAATGGTACCTGCGCGCGATGAACATCGGCGTGACCGCGAGCAACATGCCGAACCGGTACAACGCCTACGACCTCGATCCGACGTACAAGAACGTCTTCGGCCAGCCGCTGCTGCGCCTCACCTACAACTTCCTGGAGAACGACAAGAAGGTGATTGCGTATGTCGGCCAGAAGGCGGCCGAGATCGCGCGCAGCCTGAACCCGACGAGCATGACGGGTCCGGGCACGCTTGGCGACTACAACATCGTCCCGTATCAGTCGACGCACAACACCGGCGGCGCCATCATGGGTTCGTCGCCTGGCAACAGCGCGGTGAACAAGTACCTGCAATCGTGGGATGTCCCGAACGTGTTCGTCGTCGGCGCGAGCGCGTTTCCGCATAACTCGGCTTACAACCCGACGGGACCGGTCGGCGCGCTCGCATATTGGACGGCCGATGCGATCAAGAAGCGCTACCGTCAGCGACCGGGGTTGATGACGTGAGGCGCGGCGTGGCTGGCGGTTATCCCTCGACGTGGCTCGGGACAACCCCGAGCTTGTCGAGGGGTTGGTGGTTCGTGGTTGGTAGTTGCGCGACGCTCGTCGCGACGGCCTTCACCTCACCCGTGCGCGGCGCGGATGTTGAAAAGGGCAAGGCCGTGTTCGAGCAGTGCGCAGCCTGCCATTCGCTCGATGGGACCGGTGACTACGATGGCCCGACCTTGAAGGGCGTGATCGGACGCAAGGCCGGATCGCTCGAAGACTACCGGTATTCTGCAGCTATGAAGCGCAGTGACGTCGTGTGGGATGCCGCCACAGTCGATCAATACGTCGCCGATCCTCAGGCGTTCATTCCCGGCAATCGCATGGCGTTTGCGGGTATCAGTGACAAGACGCAGCGCGACGATTTGATCGCGTTCCTCGCGGTCGCGACGAAGGATACGAACTCGAAGTAACATCACCACCCCGGATCTGATTGACTCGCCAAACCTGCCTGCTGAGCGCCGTCCGGACCGTCATTCGCGCCGATTCCGATCCGGTTCGACAGGCGTTGTTCGCAAACTTGAAGGAATCGCACGTCCTCGTGCGGCTCGTGTTTGCGGTTCACGAAGGACTCAGGAATACGGCTGCATCAGCGCTGCTGGTGTCGACCTATGGCCTGGGAGTCTTTCTCACGGTTACCGGACCACGTCATCGACGCGCGTCACTGCTGTCGGTGGCCAGGCACGCGAATGCCAGACGGCAGGTCGCACGGATTGCCGGCTGGCTCGAGCCGGGTGAGTGCGAACCGCTGGACACGCGGCTGCCGGCTCTCCCGGGCCGGGTGGTCGGGTCGTTTGTCGAATTGATGAAGTCGCGTGCGTCCGTTGTGCAGGCATTGCGCGTGGTGCGCCGGATCGATCAGACGCACGGCTTCCTCGTCGCCTGCCGCACTGCCGGCGCGATCGCGTGGTATGCGCGAGGCAAGGCCATCCTGCACGCACAGCGCCCTCAGGCAATCGTCGTGTCGAGCGACACCAACCCCGAAGAGGTTGGCTTCACGGCGGCCGCTCGCGCGAGCGGTATTCCAACGATCTTCATTTCGCACGCCTATCCGACGCCATTTTCGCCGCCCCTGGCGTTCGATCTGTCGATTCTCGGAGGACAGGCGGAAGTTGACGCGCGCCGGAGAAGAGGGGCGATTGGCGGCGAGATTCTGCTCGCCGGGCTGGAAGGAGAATCGATATCGCTTGACGCGACACAATTCGAGCGGAAGGAACCCGTTGTCGGCATCTTCGCGCCCAAAGCGGTGTCCTGGCAGACGCTGGCCGCCGTCATCGCGGATTGCCGACAACACTTTCGCGCGCGTCAGATCGTGATTCGCTGGCATCCGAGCATGCTCGAACCGCCGCGACTGTCGCATCGCCTCAGCGATATGTCGGGCATCGTGGAGTCGCCGAAAACGGCGAAACTCGCCGATGTCGCCCGG
>Ga0310810_10002877_pt1 | contig 18622 bp, 15 predicted proteins | sample NCmetagenome_FD_207641 | JGI IMG/M metagenome (GOLD analysis project Ga0310810, IMG submission 207641) | Soil microbial communities from experimental microcosm in Duke University, North Carolina, United States - NC | ecosystem: Engineered > Artificial ecosystem > Soil microcosm > Unclassified ...
CAACCACCGACGAAACTGGGGGACCGCCACACCGGCACGAACCGGAGTGCTCGCGACAAGACTGACGCGGCAGTCCATCCTCACCGCGATCGATCGGCTGCGCGTCTATGCGTCGACGGATAACTCGCTCGAGGTGAAGTTCGGCGTGAATGGCGCGGTGATGGGTTCGAACGTGACCTCGAGCTCTCGCGATCTCAACGTCGTCTGGAGTATCCACGACGCGAACGAGCCGAACGCCAAGTACCGCGTCTCCGCGGTCGTCGGCCGCGAGACGGTCGCCGATCAAAAAACGGTAACGAAGCTGGCGGATCAGAACGGCGACGGCGACGGCGGCCAGACGTTCCACACCACGTTTCAAAAACTGTTTCTGTATTTGAAGATCGTCCAGGAATCCAGCAGCAAGGACGACACGGTGATCACCAGTCCGGTCTGGATCACGATCGAGTAGAGGCGGTCCTTAGATCCGCCTCCACGTGAGGAGTCAGCGTATGAACTTCACCGACCTCGTCAACAAGTTCCTCGACAACGCCAACGTCGGCAAGGTCGTGGCCGACGGCGGATCCGGGCTGGCGCTGTCAATCCCGTTGCTCATGATCCTTGGCCTCAGCTCGAACATGTCGGTGATTCCGGCAGACACCATCAAGGAAACGCTGGTGCCGAAGCAGGCGAGCGTGTTCGCTGAGCACCTGCGTAACCGCGAGGCATTTTGCTCGGAGCTCGGAATCACGAAGCGACCGCCGGCGCCCAGGTCCGAGGATCCTGATCCGACCCAGGAGCAGGTGCTGGCCGCGCAGCGGTGCTACCTCGATGGCGTTCGCGAGGCCGCGCGTCTCAATGGTGAGGTCGAGATCTTGCGGTCGCAGTATGCGGCGGATCTGAAGGGCGGGAAGGTCGTCGATGCGACGCTCGCGAAACAGAAAGAGATTCAGCCGATGGCTGATCGTCTCTCCGTCCAGCAGGAGATCACCGAGGACTCGGCGGCGCGGCTGGCCGCTGCCGAGAACGAGCTGAAGGACGCACGCTCGTTTGGTTTCAACGCGCGGACGCTGACGGACAACCTGAGCGCGATCCTGGCCTTTGCGTTCGTGCTCGCGGTGATCGGCAGCCAGGTCGCGCGGCTGCTGTTTATCAACCTGATTTACGACAAGCTTGAAAAGCCGAGGAAGACCGAAGGCGTCAAAGCGGCTGCGCAGGACTTCGATTCGCTCCGCGCGAACTACCTGCGGTATACGGAGGCGGCGATCAACATGATCCTGCCCGTGCTCTTATTCGCCTTTGTGTATCCGAAGTACTCAGCGGAGCGGCTCGGCGGTGACCCTATGCCAGGGCTGTGGTATGCCGGCGGCCTTGCGGTCGCGGCGGCATTGTTCTTCGTCGGCCAGTTCACGTATCGCAGTTACCTGGAGAAAGCGGGCCAGGTCACTCCGGCGCCGCAAACGGAGTAGAGCATCAGTCCTGGAGCCTTGGTCGTTCTTGGGTAGCGATCTCTCCGTCACGCTTCCGGCAGTTGAATGACGAGCGTGATCGCGCCGGAGAGGCGTTGCCAGTCGGCGGCTTCTTTCTCGAGTTGTCGGCGTCCCTTGCGCGTGAGCGCGTAGAATTTTGCGCGGCGGTTGTTCTCGCTCGGCTTCCATTCGGCTTTGATCAAGCCTTGCTGTTCGAGTTTGTGGAGCGCGGGGTAGAGCGAGCCGTCGCTCACCTGCAGGACGTCGCTCGACACCTGCTTCAGACGCTGACTGATCGCCCAGCCGTGTAGCGGCTCGAGGGCGAGAATCTTCAGGACAAGAAGGTCCAACGTGCCCTGAACGAGATCGGCAGGTCTGCTCACGGTTACCGAGTGAAGGATAGCACTACACGGGCTTTCGATTGCCGACGAGCACATCCCACCAGCCGAAGTAGGTGGCCAGCAGGTGATCGAGCTCGCGGGTATCGCTCGTAGATTCGGATTGCTCGGGCAGCGGCATGCAGTACGCCGCATGCGGCGACGCGTCGAGCATGTAGCGCACGCCTTGAGAGAATCCCGTGCCGGCATACGCGATACAGCCGGCCATCGGCAGCGCACGCAAGTCGTCCAGCGCGTACGGGATCTTCTCGTCCACAGTCCCCTGGCTGTCCTGGAACTTGCACTCAATCGCAAACGCCTGATTGGTCGGCTCGCAGACGACGAAGACGTCGATGCGGCGGTCCTTGCCGATGATGGTCTTGCCGACGTTGATCTCGCGGTAGACCTTCAGACCGCGCGACCCGAAGCGGCGCGACACGTAGCACGCGATGAGGTTTGCGTATTCGCCGCCGGTCATGTCTCCGAGATCATCTCGAGCAGGCTCGCCTGATCGGGTGCTGGCAGATCATCGGGCGCGTTGCCCATCCCGTATTCCTTTAATCGATCGGATGTGATGCGCACGGCCCCGGGATTGAGATCAGTGCCGATGAATCGTCGTCCGTTCTTCACCGCGGCGACGCCGACACTGCCCGACCCCATGAACGGATCGGCGACGACTTCACCAGGCTTCGTGCTTTGGTTGATAAGAACCTCTGAGACACGCACCGGTTTCTCAGCAGGGTAGCCGCGATGAATCCGTGACTCGACAATGATGTCGGCGATGCCCAGGTCGTTGAGGCGCCGCTTGCCCTTCTCGAAAAAGAGGATGAACTCGTAACGGGCGCGATAGTGATAGCCCATCCCGATCGTGCGCTTGTCCCACACGAGCGGCTTCCAGAATTTGAAGCCGACGCGTTCGGCCTCGGGCTTGGCGACGAACATCGTCTCCGCGTCGCAGAACAGATAGAAGTGCGTGTCGGGCTTGAGCACGCGAAAGACTTCGGCAAAGAGCTCGCCGAAACGCTCGTTCGGAAACACCCGAAACCAGTCGTTGCTCGAGGCCTTGCTGTGCTTCAGCCGCGTTGTCGTTCCAATGGCACGATGCTTCTCGAGCGACTCGTAGGCCGGATCGGTCACGAGGAGATCGACGGATTCGGCCGGTTGACCGCGCAGCCAGCTGACAGCGTCTGCTGTAGACAGATCGAACAGAGGAAGGGTCACGACGGTCTCAATGGGGATTCGCGGGGTGGCAACATTCTACGGCCATTGTCCCTGCGCGCGGTGACAGAGCAGGTCACTGGCTCGGCATCCGCGACTTCACGTCATCTAACCATCCGAGGACGACGTTGATGCGTGAGGCCTTGGCGGTCGAGGCCGCTGGCTGGATCATCAGAAATCGGCCATCAGGCGCCACGTCGTAGCCGCCGACGCCGGTGTCGGTGGTTTGATAGCGACCTTCGAACACCACGTGCGGTGTGCCTGGTCCCGACGGGCCGATTGGCACGGCCATCATCCTGTCACCGTTGCGATAGAACAGCTCCCGGCTATCGCGCGACCAGCGTGGCTCCGCCGCACCGTCGTTCGAGATGACGATCTTGCCGCCGCCGGCAGGGAAGGTACGCAGATGCAGTTCCGTCCGTCCCGATTCATCGGACAAGTACGCCAGCCAATGTCCGTCAGGTGACACTGCTGGCGACACCTCATTGAATCGGCTTTTCAGCATCTGCCGGGCGGCTGATTGCGGCCGCAAGTCGAGTATCCAGATGTCAGATGCGGTGTCGCTTCCGATATCCGAGAACAGGACGAACGCCCCATCTCGTGACAACGGTGACGGTGTGTGCAGGGTGTCGCTCGTCGTGAGGCGCTCTTCATCACTGGCGCCATCGGCCGATCGCCAGAACAGGTTTCGATAACCTGCTCGCGTGCCGCGATAGACAAGCCGCTTGCCGTCCGCCGTCCAGACCGGTGCCTGACTGCTGCCGTTCGACGGAAGCGTCGTCATCGTCGAGCGCGCGAAGTCGAAGACCCAGAGCGTTTGCGTCGGACCTTGGATGCTGATCGCGGCGAAGCGGCCATCAGGCGAGACCGCCGGGTCCGTATACGCAGCCGGTGGCGCACCGGTGGCCTCGACCGTGCCGTCGCGACGCACCCATACCAGCTTGCGTTCGAAGATCTGGGCAGGGCTGGGGACAGACACCAGTGTCCCCGATTCCGAGATCGCGTACTGTGCGGCTTCGCTCTCGGTCTCGCTCGTGCGATCGACGAGCGTCACGGGAGGTCCGGTGAATTTCTGACTGGCGAGATCGAACGGCGCGACGAGCAGCGCGCCGGCCTTCGAGTAGACGACGTGACCTGTGTTCACGTAGCGGCCGGTACTGGCTCCGGGAATGATCTGGCGATGGGCTTCGTCGCCAACCTGTATCGCGAGGTGTTTCTCGTCCCACCCTGGACCGGTCCACACCGTAAACAACACGGTCTTCCCATCGCCCAAGACCTGTGGAAATCGGTGGCTGACTTCGCCCTTCTGCCGATTGACGTGCGAGAACTCGCGAGGCGTTCCTCCGGCTGCGGGAACACTCCACAGGCCCGATGTATTGATGGGCGCGAAATAGATCGTGTCGTCTCGTCCCCAGGCGCCGCCCATCGCACGTGGTGCGTCGCAGATGGTGGCGGATCCGCCGCCAGCCATCAGCACCTTCTTCAATTTGCCGAGCGCGAAGAAGCCGATCGATCGGCCATCAGGCGAGAAGAACGGCGAGTACGCGCCCTCGGTGTCAGCGAGTGGTGTGACCGCATTGCTATCGATGGCGCGAACGAAGAGTTGCGGCACCTTGTCGCCGTGGCTCGCCGCATACACGATCGTGCGGCCGTCGGGTGAGATCGTGACAGGCAGATCGAGGTTTCCAAGCACGTCGCCGTCCGGCAATGTTGCGGTCAGCCGGACGAGTGGCGGGCTGCGTGTTTCTGACGCGGGCTTCAGCATCCACGCGGTGGCTGCGGCCAGCGCTGCCGAGAGTAGGGCGGTGGCCGCAACGATGAGGGGCCAACGACGTGATGAGGCAGACGAAGTCGAAGCCGCGCGGTAGGTGCCTGAGAGGTCGGCACGCGCCTCATCGATCTCGGATCGCACGTCGCCCATGTCGCGCAGACGAGGACCGACGTCCTTCTCGAGACACCTCCGCAGCAGCCGGACAATCGCGCGTGGCGTTGAGGCGGGCAGCTTCTGTAAATCCGCCTCGTGCTCGAGAATGGCGGCGATCGAGTCAGACGATGTGCGTCGCGCGAACGGCGCGAGGCCGGTCAACATCTCGTAGAGCACGCAGCCAAACGCCCAGACATCGGTGCGCTTGTCGACTGGTGCGCCGCGGGCCTGCTCGGGACTCATGTAGGCGACGGTGCCAAGCACGACGCCGTGTTCGGTGGCGACGTTCGCCGTCATCGCCTGTGTCGCATCGCGCGCGGTGCTGATACCTGCGGCCTTCGCGAGTCCGAAGTCCAGCACCTTCACCTGACCGTCGGGTCGAATCTTGATGTTGGCGGGCTTCAGATCACGATGGACGATGCCGCTTTGATGTGCGGCGTCGAGCGCGTCAGCGATCTGTGAGGCGATGAGCAGCGCTTCCCTGATTGGCAGCGCGCCCGTGACGATGCGGTCTGCGAGCGTGGGGCCCTCAACGAGCTCGAGCACGAGCGCACGCGAGTCGTCCACATCCTCGATGCCGTAGATCGCGCCGATGTGTGGGTGGTTCAACGACGCCAACGTGCGAGCCTCGCGATCGAAGCGCGCGCGACGCTCGGCATCAACGAGCCAGACAGCCGGCAGGATCTTGATGGCGACATCGCGACCGAGCCTGGTGTCATGCGCTCGATACACTTCGCCCATTCCGCCGGCGCCAAGCAGAGAGTGAACGGTGAAGGAGCCGATCTGACGACCGATTAGGGACATCCTGGGTGGCGTCGCGCTAAGCGTACACCGCATTTTTCCTAGAAAAACTGCGATCTTGACAGGTGGGGTGCTCGGCCGTATCATAGTGAGTGAGTATTTACTCACTAAACGCTGACGCGACGACCATGCCGAGACATCGATTCGCCGACACGCGGGACCGCATCGAACACGCCTCCGTTCGACTGTTCGTCGAAAAGGGCGTAGCCGAAACCACTGTGAAGGACATCGCGCGCGCGGTGGGCCTGTCAGAGGGCGCGCTCTACCGGCATTTCGAAAGCAAAGACGACCTGGTGTGGAAAGCGTTCGAGCGGCACTATGTGGACTTCGCGGCGACACTGCAGCGGTTGGCTGAGAACGAGCCGACGGCGCGCGGAAAAGTCGCGGCGATGATTCGCGGGTTCTGCCAGGCGCATGATGAGAACCCCACGCTCTTCAAGTTCCTGCTGTTCGTCCAGCACGGACAGCTCTCCAAGCTCGAACCAGGCACGCCGACACCTGTTGATGTGATTCGCGATGTGCTCGAGAAAGCGATCGCGTCGCGTGAGATTCCGCCGCAGCGGCCCGACCTGGCCACTGCGCTGGTCTTCGGCGTGGTGCTGCAGCCGGTGACGTTCGCGGCGTACGGACGGCTACCAGTCAATCTGAGCTCGATGTGCGAGCGATTGATCGCCGCCGCGTGGGCGGCTGTGACAACGGTGGAACGTAGTCAAGCGGCGTAAGGAGAGACGTCCATGCGATCGCCACTCGTGCAATTACTCACCGCGCGACGGTTCGCACCCCTCTTCGTCACCCAGTTTCTCGGCGCGCTCAACGACAACCTGCTGAAGAGCGCGCTCGGGATTCTCGTCACGTTCAGACTGGCAGAGCAGTCGGGCATGAACGCCGCGACGCTGGCGATGATCGCCAGCGCGCTGTTCATCGCTCCGTTCTTTCTGTTCTCCGGTGCATCGGGCACGCTGTCCGATCGCTTCGATAAGGCGCGGATCGCTCGCTGGGTCAAGGAAGCCGAGATCGGCATCATGGCCCTCGGCGCCTGGGGACTGTGGCAAGGCAGCGTGCCGGTACTCCTTGCAACGCTGTTTTGTCTCGGCACGCACTCAACGGTCTTCGGTCCGATCAAATACGCGCTTCTGCCGCAGCACCTGCAGGAGCACGAGCTCGTTGCGGGCAATGCGCTGATTGAAGCCGGGACGTTTCTCGCTATCCTGGCCGGCACGATCATCGGCGGCAGCATCGCGCTCCTCGGGAACGGCCCACTGATTGTCGGCACGATTGGTGTCATCGGCGCGATTCTCGGCTGGCTTGCCTCACTTCAGATCCCTACGGCTCCGCCGGCATACACGGGCGAGGCGCCGCGAATCCGACTCCTTCGCGACACGATCGACGTCGTCACGCACGTGACGAATCGGCCCCAGCTCCTGCTGCCGATTCTCGCGACGTCCTGGTTCTGGCTCTTCGCGTTCATCGTCGTCTCGGGTTTGCCGGTGTTTGCGAAGGACGTGCTCTTTGCCAACGAGCAGGTCGTGACGATGATGCTCGCGCTCTTTGCCGTCGGTGTCGGTGCGGGGTCCATCCTTGCGGAGAAGCTGCTGCACGGAGAGGTGAGTGGCCGATTCGTTCCATGGTCGGCCGCTGCGATGGCGATCTTCGCGATCGATCTGCATTGGGCCAGCGCGAGCGTGTTGGCGACGGCGAATCTCGTGGACGCCCGGACATTTCTGGCCAGACCCGGCACCTGGCGCATCATGGTCGATCTGATCGGCATCGCCATGGCCGGCGGTCTGTTCACGGTGCCGCTCTACGCGATCCTCCAGCACGAGAGCGAACCGAGTCACCGCTCTCGCGTCATCGCGGCCAACAACATCATCAACGCGTTGTTCATGACAGCCGCAACCGGCGCGGCGGCCTTACTGTCTCAGCGTCTGACGATGGGTGAGCTGTTTGCGCTCGTCGGCTTCACGACGTTCCCGGTCGCTGCGTACTCTGCGTGGGTCGTGCGTCTATCGCTCTTCAAGAGCGTGATGCGGGTGATTCTGCGACTGTTGTATCGCGTCGAGGTCGAAGGGATCGAGCACGCGCGAGCGGCGATGCCGCACGCGGTCATCGCCGCCAATCACTCATCGTTCCTTGACGGTCTGCTGCTCGGCGCGTTTCTGCCTGGCGATCCGATCTTCGCGGTGGATACCTTCATCGCGAAACAGTGGTACGCGAAACCGTTCCTCGCCGTCGTCAATGCGTTTCCCGTCGATCCGACTAATCCGCTGTCGATTCGCGCGATGATTCGCGCGGTCGAAGGTGGCTCGGCCTGCATCATCTTTCCCGAAGGACGTATCACGACGACCGGCGGGTTGATGAAGGTCTACGAGGGGCCGGCAGTCATTGCTGAGCGTACGAAGGCCGCGCTGGTGATGGTGCGCATCGAGGGCGCTGAATTCACGCCGTTCTCGCGCCTGGCAGGAAAGGTCCGTCAGCGGTGGTTCCCGCGTCTTCGCATCCGCATTCTTCCACCGCGCCGACTGACGTCGCCCGAAGGCGTCACCGGCCGCGCGCGCCGCGCCGCGTTGCGACGTGCGCTGCGTGACGAAATGGTGCAGACGATGTTCGCGACGGCGCCAATCGAGATGACGCTGTTCGATGCGCTGCTCGAGGCGCGGCAGCAGCATGGCGGCGGCCATCCGATCGCCGATGACATCGAGTTCAAGCCGCTGACCTATCGCGGGCTGATCACTGCGAGCTTCGCACTCGGTCGCGTGCTCGCTCGGCGCACGGCTCGCGGTGAACGCGTCGGCGTGTTGCTGCCGACGTCCCGTGCATCGGTTGTCACCTTCTTTGGCCTCCAGGCTGAAGGCCGCGTGCCGGCAATGCTCAACTTCTCAACCGGTCCGGCTGCGGCGCAGTCCGCGTGCACGGCCGCGGAGATCAAGTTGGTCGTCACGGCGCGGAAGTTCGTCGAGAAGGCCAAACTCGAACCGTTGGTCAATGCGCTCGCGACGCAGACCGCTGTTCTGTATCTTGAAGATGTTCGTGGCGAGATTGGGATGTTCGCGCGTCTCAGCGCGTTGCTTCGTTCAATCACCGCGCGGCCGAACCATCGACAGGAACGGTCCCCTCGACTGCGCTCGGGGCTGGCCAGCGAGCCCGCGGTGGTGCTCTTCACGTCCGGATCAGAAGGCACACCGAAGGGTGTCGTCTTAAGCCATCGCAACCTGCTGGCGAACCGTTATCAGCTTGGCGCGGTCGTCGACTTCAATCCGAGCGACATCGTCTTCAATGCATTGCCCGTCTTCCATAGTTTCGGGCTGACCGGTGGACTGCTGCTTCCGCTCCTCGCCGGCGTGCGCGTGTTCCTGTACCCGTCGCCGCTGCACTATCGCACGATTCCGGAACTGGCGTACGGCGTCAACGCGACGATCTTCTTTGCCACCGACACGTTCCTTGCTGGCTACGCGCGCGTCGCTGACAACTACGACTTCTATTCGGTCCGCTATGTCTTTGCCGGCGCCGAGCGCGTGAAGCCCGAGACGCGGCGCGTGTGGTCGGAGAAGTTCGGCATCCGCATTCTCGAGGGCTACGGCGCGACCGAGACAGCGCCGGCGCTGGCGGTGAACACACCGATGCACTTCAAGGCGGGCACCGTCGGACGTCTGTTGCCGGGTATTGAGCACCGTGTCGAAACGGTCGAAGGCATCTACGACGGCGGACGGTTGTTCGTCCGTGGTCCGAACGTCATGCTCGGCTACCTGCGCGCGGAGAATCCTGGCGTGCTTGATCCGCCGAAGGACGGCTGGTACGACACCGGCGACATCGTGCGGTTCGACAGCGAAGGTTTCGTCACAATCAAAGGCCGCGCGAAGCGGTTCGCGAAGGTGGCGGGTGAGATGGTGCCGCTCGGCGCGATCGAAGATCTGGTGGCGCGGGTCTGGCCATCAGCGATGCATGCGGTCGTCGCGATCCCTGACGCGAAACGCGGCGAGCAGCTGGTGCTCATCACCGAACAGGCCGACGCTGCGCGCGCGCCGCTGGCGTCCGCCGCACGAGAAGCCGGACTGCCGGAAATCTTCATCCCGCGCGCGATCGTGCCCGTGGCGAAAGTCCCGATTCTCGGTACTGGGAAGATCGATTACGTGAGTGCAGGCAAGATGGCGGCGGAATTGGCTGCCGCCTCGTAGCGGCAGCGCGCTAGTCTCTGTCGCGCGCGCCTCGCTGCTCAGCCAACCAGCGGTCGCTCACTGGATCCACATCAACCCGTGCGCGCCACCAGCGCCACGACTGTCTGACGACGAGAACTGCGAGCAGGCCTCCGGCGAAGTACAACATGGTTGCTATCGAATGATCGCAACGCTTGTACCGATGTCAAACTCAGCAGTGATCGAATGTTCCGGCGATTGGCCGAGCAGTTCCAGCCAACAGAACCGTAAAGAAAATTCCGAGAGTGCAGTTAGCGTGATTCGGTGACGACGAACGGCTCGACTCGCGCATCGGGGAACCCGAGTTGCGAACGAAGCGCGTTGAGGTCGCGACTCGCGTCTTGCTCTGTCGCGTAATCGCCGACCATGACTTCGACGATGCGGCCACCCTGACCGAGATTCAACTCGTTTGCACGAGCGTCGTAGCCAGTCTTGGTCAACTCCTGAGCGAGACGCTCGGCTCGCGCCAACGTCTGGAACGACGCGACCTGAATCGCGAAGTGCGGAACGATTGTCGGAAGTGTCGCAACAACCTTCTTGGGCGCTGCCGGGAATCTCAGGTCTGGAACATCGCTCGCGGCCTGCACGCGGGCGTAGCCGACCATGCCGCCAATCGCAACGAGCGCGAGCAGCACGGCTGCACCCACCAGCATCCATCCGCGCGCGATACCTTCGTCAGTCGCGGTCTGATCCGTGCCTTCGGGCGCGAAGTCGGTGAGCAACTCGCGGTCGCGGTCCGGTTTCGGAACGGGAATCGCGCTTCGAGTCACTGCCGCGGCGGCGGCAGGTTCCGTCGGCGGCACTGCCGACGTCTTAGACGTTGCCGCGAGCATGATCGGCACGCTGACGGCGGGCATCTTCGATGGCGCGAGCGCCGGCGCCTTCGCTGCCGGCGCGGAAGCGATCGGTTCGTCAGCACCGATCTCGAGTCCGAGATCGCCCATCGCATCCCAGACGAAGTTCGGCTCGATCCGGGTGACACGCGCGGTGAAGCCGTGTTGGAGCGCGCGATCGCAGAGCAAGTTGATCAGGCGCGGCGTCCCGCCTGAGCCTTCGTAGATCGCATCGAGTGCCTCGGGGGCGAACTCGACCTGGGCGCTGCCCTCGCTGGCCACGCGCAGTCGATGCTGGATGTAATCGGCAACGCCCTCGCGTTTCATTGGTGTCAACTCGCAGCGCACCGACACACGCTGGTTGACCTGTCGCATCTCGGGCAGCCTGAGGTGATCGCGCAACTCGGGTTGTCCGACGAGCACCACCTGCAACAGCTTCTCGCGTCCTTCCAGGTCGGAGAGAATGCGGACCTCTTCGAGCAGCGGCAGCGGCAGGTTCTGCGCTTCGTCGATGATCAACACCGCGAACGCCTGCAGCGGGACGAGCGAGTCGAGGAACTCGTACAGCGGATAACTCAGGTCGGGACGTGATGCGCCGTTCAGGGTGCCGCGCTTCAAATCGGCGACCGACACGACGCCAAAGTCCACGAGCAACATCTTCAGCAGGTCTTCGCGCGAGACGAACGGATCGGGCAGGAAGGCGCTGAACGTCCGGCGATCAAGTTGCTGAAGGACCGATCGGATCAGCGTTGTCTTGCCCGTGCCGATCTCACCGGTCAGTGTGATGAGTCCTTCGCGCCGGCGAATGCCGTTGAGCAGCTCTTCGAACGCGGGCGCGTGTTCGGGACTCCGAAACAGAAACCGCGGATCGGCCGACAGGCTGAAGGCTTTTTCCTTGAGGCCGTAGTACGGCTCATAGGTCAGTGAGAACAGACCGGCCGAAGAGGCGGGCGCGACAACCGATGGTTGTGCCTCCTGCCCCGCGGTCACAGACCGCAGGATACGACCGCCGAGCGGCATCAAGGACTGCTGACTCACCCTGAGCGACTATCGGTCGAAATTGGCTGAAACTGTTGGCCGTGACGTGAAATCTGTGCAACGAAGGGTCCGGCTAAAGCCGGACACACTACACGATCCTGGTGAAGCCGGACACCACACGGTTACCAACCGTTGCAGTCGAATTTGAACCCGCATTTCAGGCACTTGATGCAGCCTTTGACCTTGGCCAGGTCGTGGGATTCGCCGCACCGCGGGCAGGTGGTGGTCTCGTCCGGGTCGGGCGCCGGTTGCACGGTTTTATCGGCCAAAGATGATTCGCTCGCTTTCAAACAGCGTGGCAGTGACGCGTATCAGGATAGCCGCAGCAACCAGGGAGATGCCCGCTGAGATCGCGAACGCGTTGATCGGTGGCATCTGCCCGCCAAGCACGTTGGTCAAGAGCACGTAGGGTCCAAGCATTGGTGTCGCATACATCCACGGCGCATTGCCGAGCGGATAGAGCGCACCAACCACGCCCGGGATCATTGGCAACAGCACCAGCACGCCCATGTAGCTTTGCGCTTCTTTGAACGAACGTGCGAGCGTTGCGATGGCGGATTGCAGGGCGGCCGAGAACAGGCACATCGGCACCGCTGCGCCGATGATGCCGGTGATGTGCTCGGGTCCGATGCGGAATCGGATTCCCATCTCTTCGAGCGGCAGGAATCGCGGCAGATTGGCGCACAGTATCGCGGTCAGCGCGGTGCTCGCCATCGCCGCAAGTGCTGCGGCGAGCCACTTGCCGCCGACAAACACCAGACGAGGCGCCGGGTTGACGAGCAACGGCTCGAGCGACCCGCGCTCGCGTTCGCCCGCCGTCGAATCGGTGGCGATCTGCATGCCGCCGACGAAGCCGGCCATGATGATGAACATCGGAATGAACGTCAGGATCTGAGCGGCGCGTTGCTGCGCCGTCGAGACCTCGATGTCCTCGAGCATGATCGGCTGCGACGCGGCTGGACTGACACCGCGTGCGATCAGCCGCAAGCTGCCAATCTCTGCGCCGTACTGTTGCAGTAAACGGCGTACACGTTCCACGGTGGGCCGAGCGTCGTTCCGCGAGCTGTCCGCGACAATCTGCAGCACCGCCGGCTTGGACTGTGTGAAGGTCTCAGCGAAATCTTTCGGGATGATGAGCGTCAGTTCTTCTTCCTGATCGCGCACCGCCTGTTCGGGATTCTTCGGGCCCTCGACGATCTGCACCCCCGACTGCTGTTTCAGCCAATCGACGAGAGCGGGCGCGTACTGCATGCCGACGACGGGAACGCGCACCTGCTCGGACTCGCGCTGCCGATCGGCGACGCGGTTCATCATGAAGCCGATAATCACCGGGCCGATCGAGACGCTGAAGACGATTGACATCAACGCGCGTCGATCGCGCAACGAGTCCTTGAGCTCCTTGCGGACGACAATCGCGATCTGCCGGAGGTTTCTTCCGACGCTCACTCGCGTCCTTTCCGGTCAGCGCTGGCCAGGGCCACGAACGCGTCCTCGAGATTGTCGTGACCGGTGTTCCGACGGAGATCGTCCGGTGTGCCGCGGCCGACGACCTGGCCATGCGCGATCACCACGATCGAGTCACACAGCGCAGACACTTCCTGCATCACGTGACTCGAGAACAGCACACACCGGCCCTCCTCCTTCAGACGACGGACGATGGTGCGTACCGCGCGGGTGCTCATCACGTCGAGGCCGTTCGTCGGCTCGTCGAGGAGCACGTTCTGCGGACTGTGCACCAGGGCACGAGCGAGTCCAACTTTGGTGCGCTCGCCGTGGGAGAATCCGGCGGTCCGCCGATCCGCGATCGCGTTCATGTCGAGCAGATCGAGGAGTTCTTTGGTTCGTTGCCTGAGCGCGGCGCCGCTGATGCCGTGTAGCTCACCGAAGTATTCGAGATGTTCGCGCGCGGTGAGTCGCGGATACAGGCCAAAGCCATCGGGCAACACGCCGAGCCGTCCCTGCGCGTCGTGCGGGTCGGCGATCGCGTCGATGTCATCGACTTTGATGCTGCCGCTGTCCGGTCTCATCACCGCATAGAGCATCCGCAGCGTCGTCGTCTTGCCCGCGCCATTCGGCCCGAGCAGGCCCGTGATCGCGCCGTTCTGGGCGGTGAATGTCACGTCCTTGACCGCGGTCACCGAGCCGAACTGTTTTCGCAGTTGTTCGACTCGGATCATGGAACCTGTCCCGTCATGGGCGCCTGCGACGTCGCGTGCACGGGGTCGGGACCGGCCGGCGTCACAAAGAACGGCGGCCGCTTGATCGTTTGCACACACGAGACGTCGAGCGACTCGGACGATGCGCTGTCGAGAAAATCCTGCACGAGCTTCTGACCACACGTCGTACCGATCACGCCATGACCAGTCCCCGGCGCCGTGATGTGACGCCCGTTCTTGAGCGTCTTGACGACCGACTCACCCCACGATGGCGGTGTCACTGGATCGATGTCGCCAGAGAGGACGAGCGCTGGGACGTCTGAGACAACGGGTTCGTAATACGCCGCATCCACGCTGCCGCGCGGCCACATCGCACATGCGTCCAGCTGATTGCTGAGGAGATGTGTGCCGAACAGCGTCCCGGCCGCCGCCAGTTGCACATCGGACGCCGTCACGCGCGGCGCGTCTTCGCTGCACAGAACAGAGAGCTGCATGCCGACGCTGATGCTTGCATCGCCACCCTCGCCGGCAAGGCCAAGCGCGAAGAAGCTTTGAAATTCGTTGTGCTCGGCATGTTCGATCAGTGCCGGCACGATTGAGCCGGTGAGTGACGAATACAATGCGCTGAACAAAATGCTCGCGACGACGCGGGCTTCGACGCGCACGTCCTCAGCGACACCGGTTCGCGGATGGACGATGCGTACCGTCGGGGGCGACTGCTCGAGACGCTGCAACAGATTGCGAATGCGCGTTGACAGATCGGGGAATGCTTGTTTGCACGCCGAGTCGGTGTCGCAATCGGTGAGGAGCTTATCGAGTGCCCGCTGCGCGTCGCGCGCGGTGAACATCGGCAACCGCATGTCCATCGGTGCGACGCCGTCGAGGATCATCGTGCGGACATGCTCGCCGTGACGACGCAGGTAGACGAGGGCCGCGCGGGTGCCGTACGACCCGCCGTACAAATTGATGCGGTCGTAGCCGAGGTACTCGCGCACATCGTCCAGATCGTCCATGGCGATGTTCGTTGTGTACTGCCGCACGTCGGCGTTGTAACCGTTCAGGCATCGCTTCAAGCGATCGAGACCCGACTCGGTGGGCTCGGTCATCTCGCGCAACGAATTCGCATCGGATTTACAGTTCAGCGGATTCGACTTGCCGGTGCCGCGCTGATCGACGAGGACGATGTCGCGTGTGCGCTGGACCGTGCGGAAAGCCGCGCGGATCTGACGGGCGAGTTGTGCGGCGCCTTGGCCGGGTCCGCCGGCGAGAAAGACGAGCGGGTCGTGCGCAACCGGACGAACCGCGGGCAACACGACGATCCACAAGCTGATCTGGCGGCCACTCTTCGCGGCCCGGTCCTCAAAGACGGTCAGCGTTCCGCAGTACGCGTCGGTGGGACCATCGGCGCTCGAGCAGGGATGGAGACGTTCGAGGGCATTGGTGCCGGAACCACCCCCGCAGGCCGCCGCAGCCCCGAGCGTCAGAACGAGCAGGGGGCCAGCAAAAACACGGCAAAGGCGCGCAGCGGGGCGCCGGGGTGTGTTCAAGTGCGGGGATGATAGCATTCGGGTCGTTAATCTTCGGCCTTCAAACCACTTATCGCGTTCTTTCGTCGAATCTATACGCTCCACGATCCGGTTTCTTTCGTAAGATTCACTATCCCCGATTTACTGTCCGGCTTGGGCGCCGTAGCAAATGCGAAGGCGGCAGCCGGACTGGGTGTTCCACGATACGCGGTGATTCGTTAGGTGGAAGAGAAGGCGGGGCAAGCCATGAAAGAGTCTGCGGAACAATCCAGTCTAGCGTCGGAAGCCTATAGCGTTGTCCGACAACGCATCCTGCGTGGCGATATCGCGCTTGGACAGGTCATTTCCCGGCGAAAGCTCGCGGCCGAACTCAGTATGAGTTTCTTGCCGGTGTCCGAAGCGCTGCTGCGTCTCGAGATCGAAGGGCTGCTCGAGAGCCGTCCGCGCGCCGGCACACGAGTGCGCATTCCGTCACCCGAGGACGTGCAGGGACACTACGTCGTGCGCGAAGCGCTCGAGGTCCAGGCGGCCATGCGTTTCACGCAAGTCGCGACGCCGGGCGAGCGCAGCGAGTTGAAGAAGCTTGCCGCGCGAGTCGATCAGTTGTCGCAGCAGATGGACCGTCCGCTCTATCAGACGGTGCATCAGAAGCTTCATGCGCGGATTGCGCAGTGCGCCCGCTGTCCCGCGCTGCTCGATGCGATTGAGAAGACGCATGCGCTGGCGTCGATTTGGTACTGTGTGATGCGAACGCCGAAGCCGGACGATTCGCCGACCCGCCACCAGGAACTTGCCGAGGCGGTCTGCAGCGGCGATCCGAATCGCGCGGCCGAGGAAGTGCGACGTCATCTGGCGGTGGCCGTCGAGCGCTCGATGGAAGTGTTGCAGCCGTACTTCAAACTGCGCAAGGCCACTGGCCGGACGTTCCATCGCAGCGATAAACGGCTCCGTCAGGGACCGCTCGACCTGGCGCAGCTACATTAATTTTTCGAGGCGGTCGGCACGTGAGGCGAACTTCATGAACGTAATCACGTGTGGCGGAAAAATTCCCGTCTCGAACTCGCGTTCTCGTAATTGACACCGAATGCGAGCACCAGCGACAATAATCGGCCACCGGTAATGCCTGTGCCTTGGGAAGGCGGGTGTGCCGGGGGCCCTGCAACCGCGGACACGGACCCTGTAACGACAGGGCTACCCCCGCAGTATTAGCTTCCGAGGAGTCTGTTCGATGCGAACCAAGTTTGCTGTCGTGATTGCCGGACTCGTGCTGCTCACGAGCGCACGGACGATCGTGGCCCACCACTCGTTCTCGGCCGAGTTCGATGCCAATAAGCCGTTCAAGATGACCGGCACGGTGACCAAGGTCGAATGGATGAACCCCCACACGTTCTTCTATATCGATGTGAAGGACGAGAAGACCGGGAAGGTCACGAACTGGGCGATGGAGATGGGCAGCCCGAACGGACTGATGCGCGCCGGCTGGACGCGCAACTCGATGAAGGCCGGCGACACGGTCGAGGTCGAAGGCAGCTTGGCCAAGGACGGCAGCCCGACGGGCAACGCACGCTCGGTGATGTTGAACGGGAAGCGCCTGTTCGCGGCGTCGAGCCAGGGCAACACTCAGTAACAACAAGGGAGTCGCCTTGACGAAGAGTCTTCGTTCCGCGCTTCTCGGCGCGGTGGCAGTCGCCGTGTTCTCATCGAGCGCCTGGGTCCTGGGCGCGCAGCAGGGCGGTGCCGAAGGTGGCGCTCCCGTCGCTCCGACACCCCGCCTTCCTGACGGCACTGTGAACTTCGGCCGCGTCCCTGGTGAGAAGGGCGTATGGGCAGTGCCCTACATCACCAACATGGCGATGCGTGTCGTTGGCAAAGACGGCCAGGTGCTTCCCGAGATTCAGCAGGCACAGGCAGCCGCCCGTGCCGGCGGTGGCGGCGCACGCGGTGGTGGCGGCGGAGGCGGCCGCGGCGGATCCAAGTCCGAACCGTGGATGCCATGGATGCCGTGGTCAGCGGCGGTCTACGACTACAACTCGAAAAACGAATCGAAGTACGACCCGGAAGGCTACTGCCTGCCGCCCGGCGGCCCGAGGATGATGGCCACGCCGTACCAGATGGAGATCATCCAGCAGCCAGAGCACAAGCGCATCATCATGATCTTCGAAGGCGCGACGCACATCTGGCGTGAGATCTACATGGATGGCCGCAAGTTCCCCGAGGGCGACGACCTGAATCCCACGTATCTCGGCTACTCGGTCGGTCGTTACGAAAACCCCGACACGCTCGTGGTCGAGAACAAGGGGTTCAACGAGAATAGCTGGCTCGATTACTTCGGGCACCCGCACACGGACAAGATGGACGTCGTCGAGCGGTGGACGCGTCCGAACAAGCAGACGCTGCACTACGAGGCGACGGTCAACGATCCTGGTGCGTACTCACGGCCGTTCACGATGGCCTGGGACATCCCATGGCGTGAAGGTGGCGAGTTGCCGGAGTACATCTGCCAGGAGAACAACCGCTATCTGAATCGTCTCGAAGACGATCTCGGTCAGCCGATCTTTGGTCCTCGTCCGCAGCCCGGTCAAAAGAAGACGAACGGAACCCGCTAGGAACATGATGAAGCGTGCATTTCTCCGGGCGGCAGTCGTCGCAATCGTTCTCGCACTCCCTGCAGTGGCGGTCGCGCAGTTCGGCCACCCATTGAAGGGGCAGTGGAGCGGGCAATGGGGGCCGGCCAATAGTCCGAATCGTCTCCTGCTCGATTTGCATTGGGATGGCAAGGACATCACCGGCACGATTAATCCGGGGCCCGAAGCGGCGACGGTAAAAAGCGTGACGTTTGACTACACCGATCCGACCGCCTGGGTCGTCAAGATGACGGCCGAGGGGAAGGATGCGTCCGGCAAGCCGGTCGCGATCAGCGTGGATGGCAAGCTCGAAAACCTCGGCGCCTACACCAAACTGTTTCACGGCACATGGACGCAGGGCGGAAAGAAGGGCGACTTCACCGTCACGCGCAATTAGCGATCGATGTAGTGTCCGGCTTCAGCCGGACCTCAATTAGCATGAGGGCCGCGTGATTACGCGGCCCTTTGTTTTGTACAGCGTCCTCGCGTG
>Ga0310810_10002878_pt1 | contig 18622 bp, 16 predicted proteins | sample NCmetagenome_FD_207641 | JGI IMG/M metagenome (GOLD analysis project Ga0310810, IMG submission 207641) | Soil microbial communities from experimental microcosm in Duke University, North Carolina, United States - NC | ecosystem: Engineered > Artificial ecosystem > Soil microcosm > Unclassified ...
GCGGCGTGGCCGTGTCGCGGGGCGAGCTCGTCGAGATCGGCGGCGGCGTGCGCATCCCCGAGGTCGTTCGGCGCACCGGTGCGCGCCTCATCGAGGTTGGCACGACGAATCGAACGCGAGCGGCGGATTTCGAGGACGTTCTGGCCGGAGGCCGGGCAGAGCTCGTCCTCCGCGTGCATCCATCGAACTTCGCCCAGACGGGGTTCGTCGAATCGCCGGATCCGAAGGAGGTCGCGGAGGTCGCCCACCGCCACGGCGCAATCCTGGTGGACGACCTCGGCTCCGGCGCGCTGCTGGACACCGCCCTCTTCGGCCTCGCCCACGAACCGATGCCCGCGGAGCGCCTGGCTGCCGGCGCGGACCTCGTCACCTTCTCGGGCGACAAGCTCGTCGGTGGGCCGCAGGCGGGCATCATCGCCGGGCGGCGCGCGCTCGTGGACCGCCTCCGGAAGGACCCGCTTGCCCGCGCGATGCGACCGGACAAGGTGATCCTCGCCGCGCTCGCGGCGACGCTGCGGCTCTATCGCGGCGGGGTTGCGCAACGGGAGATACCGGTCTGGCGGCAGATGGCAGCGCCGCTCGCGGACCTCGAGCGCCGCGCCCGAGCGATGGCGGAGGCAACGGGCGCCCACGCGATGCCCTGCGAGTCGACGGTCGGCGGTGGGTCGCTGCCCGGGCAGACCCTCGCGTCATGGGCGGTGGCGATCGGCGGGCTGGGTCCCGACAAGCTCCTGGCACGGCTCCGGGCGGGCGCTCCCGCCGTCATCGGCCGCATCCTCGACGGATCGGTCCTCCTCGACCTCCGAACCGTTGAGCCCACGGACGATGAGCGGCTCGGGCGCGCGATTCGCAGCGCGATGGAGGGGTCGAACGGTCGCCGTCGGTCCTGATCCGGTGCCCACCGTCGTCGTCGGCACTGCCGGCCACATCGACCACGGCAAGACCGCGTTGCTGCGGGCGCTGACGGGCATCGATGCCGACCGCCTCCCCGAGGAACAGGCGCGGGGCATGACGATCGACGTCGGGTACGCCCATCTGGCGTTCGACGATGGCGTGGAGCTCGACTTCGTCGACGTTCCCGGCCACGATCGGCTGATCGGCAACATGCTCGTCGGCGCGGGTGAGATCGATGCGGCGATGCTCGTGGTCGCCGCCGACGACGGGCCGCGGCCCCAGACCCTCGAGCATCTCCAGCTCCTCGACGCGCTCGGAATCGCCGATGGGGTCGTCGTCATCACGAAGGCCGATCTGGTCGAACCCACCCGGGTCGGTGCCGTCACGGCCCAGGTGCGGGAGCTGCTCCGGCCGACGTCGCTTGCCGCTGCCGAGATCCTGGCCGCGTCCGCGGTCACGGGCGCCGGCATCAACGAGCTGCGCCAGACGCTGCGGAGGACGCGTGATCGCGTCGTCGAGCGCGGGATGGCGGGGCCGGTCCGCCTCGCGATCGACCGGGTGTTCACGAGCAAGGGTCGAGGGTTGGTCGTCACCGGCACCCTCCGTGGCGGATCGCTCCGGGCCGGCGAGACGCTCCGTCATGAGCCGGGCGGCGAGGGGGCCCGCGTGCGCGAGCTCCAGGTCCATGGCACGCCCAGGGAGCAGCACGATGGCGGGCGCACCGCGCTGAACCTCGCCGGCGCGACCGCCGACCAGCTGCACCGCGGCGACGTCCTGACGGTCGGGTACGGGGTTCGCGGAACGGACCGGATCCTCGTTGGGCAGCCCACCACGGCGAGGCCCATCGGTCGTCGATGGCTGCCGAAGGCGGGGAGTGCGCTTCGGCTCCATCTCGGCACGGACCAGGTGGACGCACGGGTTCGGCGGGTCACAGGCGTCGACGGCTTTGCGATCCTCGATCTCGAGCGACCGGTCGCGACATTCGAAGGCGACCGCGGGCTCCTGCGCGAGCCCGGCCGCGGCGAGGTCCTGGGCGGAGTGCGCGTGCTCGACACGAGCCCACCGCGCGGCGTCTCCCGCCGCCGGATGACGCCCAGCCGCCTGGAGGCGCTGGCGGTCGCCGTGGCGACAGGGTCGATCGAGGCGATCGAACGGACGAGGATCTTGCTGCACGGCTCGCTCGCGACCGACCTCAGGGACGATGTCGCGGATGACGCGCCGACGATGCCGCGCTCCGTCCGCTTCGCGCCGGATGTCGAGGCAGCCCTGGCGGACGTGGCGATCGAGACGGTCGCCGCCCACCATCGGGACGCGCCGCTGAGCCCCGGATTGCCGCTGGCGCGCGCGCGCGGCGCGGTCCTGCGACGGCTGCGCTCGCTCGCCACCGTGGAGCGGCGCGACAGGGACGCAACCGAGGCCGCGATCTCTCGAATGGTCGATGCGCTCGTCGCGGAGGGGAGACTCGCGCGCCGAGGCGACGCCCTCCGGGATTCGTCGCGGCTGGACGACCTGCCGGCGCCGCTCCTCGCGGCGATGGACCGACTCGAGGCGGCGCTCGCGGTTCCGGCGCCGGAGGGCCTGACCGAAGCGGCTGCCGCGGCCGGCTGCCCGCCCGATGGCGTGCGGGCGCTCCAGGCGGACGGGCGCATCGTCCGGGTCGCGCCGGACCTCGCCTGGGCGGCGGCGACATTCCATGCGCTCGCGGCGAGCGCGCTCGCGGCGGCGCGGATCGCCCCACTCACCCCGGCCGCGTTCCGCGACGCCACCGGAACGAGCAGGAAGTACGTCGTCGCGATCCTCGAGGACCTCGATCGCCGCGGGATCCTGGAGCGCACGCCCGAGGGGCACATCCCGGGCCCTCGCGCGCCGCGTCTGGATCCGGTCGCCGTCGAGGCATCATGAGGACCGGGATCGTCCTCGCCGGCGGCAGATCGTCGAGGTTCGGCAGCGACAAGCTCGTCGCGGACTTCGAGGGGCGGGCACTCCTCGCGGCGACGATCGAGGCGGTCACGCACGTCGTCGACCGTGTCCTCGTCGCAGGCCCGGCGCTGCCGCAAGGGTTCCCGGCGGGCGCCGTGCCAGTCTCCGTGGTACGAGATCGCGAGCCGCTCGCCGGGCCGCTTGCCGCGCTCGCCAACGTGCTCGGCACGGTGGTCGACCCTGACCCGCTTGGCGACCTCGCGATCGTCGTCGGTGGCGACATGCCACGGCTCGTGCCGGAGGTCCTGCAGGCGATGCTCGACCGCCTCGACGGCGAGCCAGCCATCGATGCCGTCCTGCTCGGGCCGCCGAGCTCGAGCCACGAAGCGAGCGGCCCGCACGCATCACGTCGTGCCGTGCTGCCGCTCGCGGTTCGACTGGAAGCGGCCAGGGGCGCTTCGGCCGAGGCCACCGAGGCAGGCGAGCGGTCGCTGCAGGCGATCCTGGAACGGCTCGCGTTCGTGGAGCTCCCGCCCTCGAAATGGCTGCTCCTCGATCCGGCGGGGAGCACGTTGCTCGACGTCGACACCGAGGCCGACCTGGCGCGAATCAGGGGCAGATAGGCGGTCCTGACCCCTTTCGGCCGCGGATCGAGGTCGCTACGCTCTCGCGTGCATGGGCGGCCGGCGCTGGCCTCGCCGCTCGATCGACGTCAGTCGAACGCCGAGGGAGGAAATCGCATGGCCCAGATGTTCATGAGCAAGCTGAGCGCGAACGAACGGATGGCCCTCTGGGGCGCCGTGATCGTGTTCGTCGTCTCGCTGATCGGCACGAGCTGGCTCACGCTGATCCTGTCGGCCGCCGTCGTGGTCGTGTACTACCTGAAGTACTCGCCGACATCGAACATCACCTGGCCGATCCAGGTCGAGGTCATCAACCTCGCGATGTCCGCGATCATCGGCCTGCTCGCCCTTCTCGGCGTGCTCGCATTGGTCGGGATCGGCGGGCTGTTCGGCGGATTCGGCTTCGGCTTCCTCGGCGGCTTGTTCATCGTCGCCCTGGTCGGCGCGGTGGTCAACCTGATCGGGGCCGGCATGATGGTCCTCGGCACGTGGCGCGAGTACCAGGCCATGCCCAAGACGGCGCCGCCCCCGCCGCCCGCACCGCCGGCGGCCTGAAGCCCCGACAGCACACCAGTGCCCAGCAGCGGGCCGGGAGCGATCCCGGCCCGTTCTGCTATCCGGCGCCAGGGCTCCCGCCGGCCTTCGTTTCGCGCAGGCCCACCGCGTTCACCGCTGCGCCCGCGAACATCAACGTCGCGCCAACGAGCGTCGCCAGGTGAAACGCGTCCGTCGAAGCGGCTTTCGCGGCCGCGGCGAGCGCCGGCGGCGCGTCCTTCGGCGGCGGATGGAACGCCTCGTACCGGGCGCGCAGCTCGGGCGAGCTCGGGTCGGTGCCGGGGACCGCGGCGGCGATCGTCGAGTAGAAGGCGCCGCTGACCACGATGAACACGGCCGCTCCGACGAGCGGCTGGCCGACGCGCGAGAGGGCGTTGTTGATCGCCGACGCGATGCCTGCATTGCGCACCGGAACGGAGCTCATCAGCGCCGTCGTGAGCGGCGCCACGACGAGCGAGATGCCCAGGCCGAAGAGGATCGTCGCGGGCAGCGGATCGATGAACACGTCCGCGGGCGGGACGAGCGTCGCCGAATCGGTGATCGAAGCGGCCCAGGCCTGGGATGTCGCCGGGACCCGCAGCCACCACAGCAGGCCGAGGGCCATGATCAACGGCCCGCCGACCATGAACGGCCGGACACCGAGCCTTCCGGAGAGCGTTCCGACCCGCGTCGACAGGATCGTCAGGAGGATGCCGCCGGGCAGGCCCACGATCGCCGCGCCGAGCGGGCTGTAGCCAAGCGTGCCCTGCAGGAACAGCGAGGTGAACTGGAAGTTCGTGTACAGCGCCCCGTAGATGAGCAGCGTCGACAGGTTGACCGTCGCGAACTGGCGGATCCGGAACAGGCCCAACGGAACGAGCGGATGCGGGCGCGTGGCCATGAGGATCGGAAAGGCGATCAGCCCGAGCACGCCGATGCCGATCGCGACGAACGCGACCGGGTCGCGCCACTGCTGCTGTTCGCCGCGGGTCGCCCCGAATGCCAGGCCGCCGATCGCGAGCACGACGACGATCGCGCCGAGCCAGTCGAACTGGCCGCTCGCGGCCTCATCCCTTGATTCGGACATGTGGCGCAAGGCGAACCAGACGGCGACAGCAACGAGCGGCACGTTGATCAGGAACAGGGCTCGCCAGCCCAGGGAGTCGACGAAGATGCCGCCGATCGGCGGACCGAGCGTCGTCAGCGCCGACGTCACCGCCGCCCACAGGCCGAAGGCGCGCGCCCGGCTCGCACCCTCGAACGTGCTCGTGATGATCGCCAGCGAGCCCGGGACCAGGAGGGCGCCGGCCATGCCCTGCAGGACGCGGCCGACGACGAGCAGCTCCAGGTTCGGTGCGATCCCGCACAGGGCGGACGTCGCGCCGAACCCGACGAGCCCGATGACGAACATTCGGCGCCGCCCGAAGTAGTCGCCGAGGGCTCCGGCCAGCACCAGGAACGCGGCAAGGGTCGCGAGATAGCCCGAGGTGACGTACGTCTGCGCCTCGAGCCGACCGAGGATGGTGCTCGGCAGCTGCTCGCCGATGCGCGGCAGCGCGATGTTGACCAGCGTCCCGTCGAGGAACACGATCGCCGACCCGAGGATGGCCGCAATCAGGGTTCCCCGCTGCGCCGTCGTCATCGGCGCGAGTGTATGAGGCGACTCCTCAGGCGCCCGCCGCGGCCGACCCAGTCGCGAAGGGGTGTCCCGAGGCGGTGTCCGGAGGCGGTGCCCTGTTCCCCCGCGGAACCTTGTCTCAAATGCTCACCGGGGGGTCCTTCGACGTCGGCCAGGCGCGGCCGCGGACCCCAATGGTGCGAAGTTCGTTGTCGGTGCCGCTGGCAGGAACGAATCTCGTGCGCGCAGGCCCAGCAACCCGCGCCCGCTCCCTGTGCGCGTTGCCGAACGTGCCCCGGGCGAGCGTTTGAGAATTCGCCCGCGGGAACCGTTGCGGAACGTGCCCCGCGCGAGCGTTTGAGAATCCGCTCGCAAGAACGATTGCCGATCCGCCCGCGGGAACCGGTGCCGAACGTGCCCGAGCGGGTCGAGGGATCGACCCGCGGACGATCAGTCGGGGTGGGCCTTGCGGAAGCAGTCGGAGCAGTACACCGGCCGGTCCATCCGCGGCCGGAACGGTACCTGCGCCTGGTTGCCGCACTCGGAGCAGAGGACGGCGAAATACTCCCGGGTGGGCGTGCTGCGCTCATAGCCACGTGGCCCGCCGAGGTCCGAGGCGGAGTAGCCGGTATCGCGGGCGGCGCGACGGCTCGCGCGACAGCTCACGCAGCGCTTCGGGTCCGAGGCGAACCCTTTCTCGACGTAGTAACGCTGGTCGTCCGCCGAGTGGATGAATTCGGAGCCGCAGTCGACACAGGTGAGGGTTCGATCGGCGTAGGTCACGAGGTCCTCCGGAGCGCGTGGTCAGTTCTCGTGGTGCACCGGAGGGGATCCCGTCGGCAACGCGGAGGCGGCAACATGCCGGCGCCGCGCGACCCTTGGTGCCGTCTGGAGTCCCTTGGTCGGGGCGCACCGGGTGAATTCGGGCCGAAGAATACACGGGATCTTCCGATGGGTCCGTCAGCCGGTCGAAGCGTGACAATCGACCTGTCACAATTGCCGGCGACCGTTCGCACAGGCGAGCGGGGAGCAATTGGGGGCGCCCCGCTCGCCGGGCAATCCGGCATCTTCGGGGGCGCTGGGGGAGGACGCTCACAGAGTGCTGCGACTGCTCCACACGGCTGACGTCCACCTCGGGGCGCGCCACGCGGACCTCGGTGATCGAGCCGCGACACAGCGGGAGCGGCAGTTCGCGGCCTTCGTGGCAACCGTCGACCTCGCGCTGGCCGAGAAGGTCGACCTCGTGCTCATCGCGGGCGACCTGTTCGACTCGAACGTCCAGCCCCGTCGATCCGTGGAGCGGGCTGCGGCGCAGCTCAAGCGTCTCGTCGACGCCCGCATCCGCATCGTCATCGCGCCGGGCACCCATGACGTCTTCGACCGCTCGTCGATCTACCGCGCCTACGACCTGCCGGCGCTCGCCGGTGCCGTCGGCTCGGACCTGGTGACGGTCCTCGATCCCGACCACCCCGAGGTCTTCCTGCGTTCGCTCGACGTCGTCGTCCACGGCCGCTGCTTTCCGACCAAGCGTGCCCCGCATTCGCCCCTCCTGGACCTCGACGTCAGCACCGATGACCGCGCGACCTGGCACGTCGGGCTGCTCCACGCGGCCCTCGCGATCGAGGGCCGGACCGACGGTGACGACGTCGTCATCACCAGCGCCGAGATCGAGGCGAGTCATCTCGACTACCTGGCGCTCGGCCACTGGCACTCCACCTCGAAGGGCCGCGCCGGCAAGACCACCTACGCCTACTCCGGCGCCCCGGAGCCCGTCGCGCTCGACCAGGACCGCGCCGGCAACGTCCTGCTCGTCACGCTCGACGCGGCGGAGGGCAAGGCCGAGACCAGGAAGCGGATCGTGGTCGAGGAACGCAAGGTCGGCCGGACCAGGTTCGAGCGGCTGCAGCTGGACGCGGCCACCGTCGGCTCACAGCCCAGCCTGGTCGCCAAGCTCGCTGACCGCGCGGACCCGGACCTGATGCTGGACGTCGAGCTGATCGGCATCCGTCCGGATGAGCTCGACGTCCACGTCGACGAGATCGAGACCGAGCTCGCCGACCGGTTCCTCAAGCTCCGCGTGCGCGACCGGGCGACCTCGCCGCTGCCGGAGGGCCCGGTCGCTTCGCCGGACACCGTCCTCGGCGCGTTCGTGCGCGACCTCGAGGCCCAGATCGCCGAGCTCGAGGCGAGCGACGACGACGCCGGGGCAGGCGAGCTGCGTGACGCCCTGCGCCTCGGCCGGCTGCTCCTGTCCGGCGCCGAGCTGACGCTGTGAGGATCACCCGGCTCCAGCTCCGCAACGTCCGGCGCCACGCCGACATCGACCTGGCGCTCGCCCCGGGCCTCACCGTCATCCGGGGCCCGAACGAGTCGGGCAAGTCGACGATCCAGCGCGCGCTCGAGCTGGCGCTGACGCGCCGCGTCACCTCTGGCTCCGCCGACCTGGACGGCATGCGCTCGTGGACCGCCGGCGAAGAGGACCGGCCGTGGGTCCGGCTCGAGTTCGAGCAGGACGACCTCGACGGTGTCCAGAAGGGCTCGCTCGAGAAGGCCTTCCGCGGGAACAGGGGCACGGTCAGGCTCGAGGCCGACGGCGAGACGATCACCGATCCCGCCCGCGCCGACGAGGTGCTCGCCGACCTCACGGGCATCCCGAGCGAGGCGTTCTTCCGATCGACCGCCTCGGTCCGGCACCACGAGCTCGACGGGCTGGCGCGGGACGAGGGTGCGCTTCGCGACCGGCTGCAGGCGTCAATCTCGGGTGCCGATCGGGGCACGAGCCGCGCACGGCGCAAGCTCGAGCGGGCGATCCAGCTGCTGAACAGCAAGGGCGACAAGAACCCGGGCCAGATCAAGGCGGCCGAGGCGAACCTCGCGACGGCCAGCGCTGCCCTGCGCAATGGCGAGGCGGCCCTTGACCAGCTCGAGAAGGATCGCGACCTGCTCGCCCAGTCCCGTGACGATCGCGCCGCCGCGGAGGCCGAGCTCACCGAGCAGCGCTCGATGCTCGAGAAGGCCCGGCTGGCCGAGCGCCTCGTCGCCGAGCGCGACCAGGCGAAGGAGCGCTTCGAGCGCTACAGCACCGCGGTCGACGTGAGCCGGCAGATCGACGAGCTGGAGGCGTCGCACCCGTCGTCGAACGGCCTGCCGGCGCTGCGCGAAGCGCTCACCAGGGTGCGCGCCTCGGACATGCGCATCCGTGAGATCCATGCCGCGCTCGCCGGCGAGGTCGAGGTCCAGTTCGAGATGAAGGCCCCGACGCCGCGGGCCTGGCGCCCGACTGCGGTCGGCGCATTCGTGCTGATCCTCGCCGGGGTTGCTATCGCGCTCGCGGACCAGCTCAAGGTCCTGCCCAAGGTCCTGCCCGTGATCAGCATCGGCACGGGCAGCAGCGCCATCGACCTGCCGGGCGCCGGGCTGCTCGCGGCGCTCCTCGTGCTCTTCGGTGCGATCGTGGCCGTGGTCGGCCGCCGCCAGCGCATCCGAGCGCAGGACATGCGCAAGAACAAGGACATGCGCTCGCAGGAGATCGAGCGGCGACTGCGCGGCCGGTCGATGCTCGAGCAGGAGCTGTCGATGGAGGAGGTGACGCTGACCAACCTCCTCGCCGCCCTCGACCTGCCGGACCTGCCGGCCGTGGAGTCGCTCGTCGCCGCCGAGGAAGCCCACATCGGCCAGATCCTGCGGCTGCGGGCCCAGCTCGAGGGGCTGGTCGGGCGCGAGCCGAGCGAGACGCTCCCCGAGCTGCGGGACAAGGCCGCACTGGACGTCGAGCAGAAGACCGGCGCAATCGAGCAGCTCGGGCCGATCGCCCGCGAGCCTCGCGCGCGCGAACGGCTGGAGGTCGCCGTGACCGATGCGGATCGCGCGCTCGGCCTGGCACGGGATGCCGAGGCGCAGGCGAGGGCGCGCGTCGAGCAGAACGCGGTCGACGCCGAGGAGGTCGCAGGCCACGCCGAAAGGGCGGCGGCGTTCGCCGAGCAGCTCGACCTGCTGCAGCGCCGGGCTCGCGTGTACGAGGCGGCCATGAAGGCCCTCGACACCGCCGAGCGCGCCACGCTCCGGACCGCGACGCGCTATCTCGAGCGGCGCATGGTCACGGACCTGGAGCGCGTGACAGCGGGCCGCTACCGCCGCGTCCAGGTCGACGACCAGGATCTCTCGCTCAAGGTCTTCGCGCCGGAGCGCGGCGACTGGGTCGACGTGTCGTCACTCAGCCAGGGCACCCTCGACACGGTCTACCTCGCGGCACGCATCGGGCTGGTCCGCCTCGTGACCGGCGACCGCCGGCCGCCGCTGGTCCTCGACGACCCGTTCGTGACCCTCGACGACGAGCGGGCGAAGCGGGCCCTCGACCTGCTCCGCGACGTCAGCGCCGACTTCCAGGTGATCTACCTGACGACATCCGATCGCTACGACGACTCGGCCGACGCCGTGCAGGTCCTCGAGGGCCCGACGCTGCTCACACCGGCCGAGATGGCCCCGGCGGCGAGCTAGCGTTCCTTCCGCGAGGGCGACGGCGCCTAGAACCCGCCCGAGGAACCACCCCCGCCGCCGCTGCCCCCGCCGCCGAATCCGCCGCCCGACGACGAGGTCGCGGTCGCCGAGATCGAACCGACCGCGGCACCGATCCCGCTCACGGCAGAGAACCCGCCGCCGCTCCCCGGCGAGCCGATGAACCACAGTGGCGACCAGGCATGCAGCCCGGCCTGCTGCGCCTGTTCGAACGTCTTGCGGATCAGCGCATCGATCTCGTCCTTGAGCCCGAAGGCGACGGCCCAGACGGTGAGCAGGTCCGGCGTCGTGATCCAGGGCAGCCGGGTCTGCGTGTGCTCGACGGCCTCGTCGACCGTCCCGGCGGTCTCGAGCTCGCGCCGCAGCGTGTTCCGGTAGGCGAGCGACATGGCGAGCGTCTGGGAGCCGTCGGCGGTCCTGGCCACGAGACGCCCGCTGAACACGATGATCGCGATGCCGAGCGCGGCCACGATCCCCAGGGCACCGGCGGCGACCTCCCGGCCGGGCAGCAGCAGGTCGCCGTTGTCGGACGTGTCGAGCACGAACAGGAATGCCGCGATGCCGGCCGCGACGATGAGCCCGATGCCGATCGCCAGCCAGCGGCCCGGCAGGCGGTTCGGGTCGTCCCGGAACCAGCCCGAGGCCTTCGCGGCGCGGCCGAGATCGGCCTTGAACTCGTCGAACAGCTGCTTGCCCTTGCCGGCCTTCAGTCGCTCCGAGGTCAGGACCTCCCAGCCCGTCGGGAGGTCGCTGGCGCTGCGTGAGATCGCGCGCTCGAGGGCCGCCTCGGCGCTGCCGAGCGGCCGGCGCCTGGCCTCCAGGTACGGGATCTCGGCCAGCGGCTCGGGTGGGACCATGAGATCGACCTTCTTGGCGTCGTCGTCCTGCTCCCTGAAGGTCAGCAGCCCGCGATGGCCGAGGTCGACGAGTGCCGAGGTGAATGCCTCGTTGTCGACGCCGTTGCGCTGCAGGGCCGTCGCGAGCGCCGGCGTGAGGCCCTTCGGCGGCGCCGGCAGGAGCACCGAGTCGTCGATCAGCGGCACGGGCGCGTCGCGGCCGCTGAGCCACCAGCGTCGGACGAACATCCCGAAGACGAACAGGCCGCCCGCGAGGGCGACGATCGCCACCAGCCAGGTGACCGTCCGCTGGCGGGTCCGCTCCGGATTCCCGCCCGGCTGGACGCTCGAGTCCACGTGGTTCAGGCCATCGAGCAGCGCCCTGTCGAGATTGCCCTCGACGGCCCTCGGCAGCATGTCGCCGGTGATGATCCGTTCGCGCTCCGAGGCATTGAGGTACAGGTCCTCGAAGCCCGACCCGGCGAACATCGCCACCTGCCCGTGGGCGTTCGAGGTGTCCATGTCGAACAGGACGACGAGGCCGTCATTCACGCCGCGCCGGCCCACGCCCCAGGCGTCGAGGATGGTGCGCGCGTCGGCGATCGCGATGTCCGGGTCCACGCTCGACAGCCCGCTCGGCCATGAGACCGCGACCATCTGCGCCTGGGTGCGCGATCGGATCGCCTCGGCGATCGCCTGGGCACGGGCCTCGGTGTCGGGGTTCCAGATCTGCGCGAAGTCGTAGACGTACACGCCGGGCTGGCTCGGTGGGAGCGGCGGGCCCGCCGCGAGCGATGGGCCGATGAGCCACGATGCCGCAGCCGCGGCGGCGAGGGCGAGCGCGACGAGGGGGCGGATCACGCGGTGCATGGGCAGCCGCGATGATAGGCACGTGCCCGACCTGTCCATGCCGCCCGCGTTCGCGGTCGTCATCCTGAGCCTGCTGGCGTCGATCGGCTGGGGCTTCAGCGACTTCGGCGGCGGCCTCACGAGCCGGCACGCGCCGGTTCTCGGCGTGCTCGCGGGCAGCCAGGCCGCGAGCCTTGTCATCGGCATCCCGATCCTGCTCGTCGTCCACGAGCCGGCGATGCGCTCGATCGACGTCGGCCTGTCGGTGGCGGGCGGCATCCTCGGATCCACGGGTCTCGCGCTGCTGTACCGAGGCCTGAGCGCCGGCCGGATGGGGGTCGTCGCGCCGGTCGCGGCGGTGCTGACCGCGACGATCCCGGTGGTCTTTGGATTCGTCACGCAGGGCCTGCCGTCGCCGCTGGCGATCGTGGGCATCGGGGCGGCCGGCGTGAGCGTGGTGCTCGTGTCGCGGCCGTCCGAGGCGGCCGATGGCCGCCCGAGCGGCCTCGGCTATGCCCTCGGTGCCGGGACGCTGTTCGGGCTCTTCACGATCGTGGCGTCAGGCCTCGACGACGCGCTGATCATCTCGCCCCTGATCGTGATCCGGGTCGCGTCGATCGTCCTGATCGGGGGCTGGATCGTGCTGCGGCGGTCGGCGTGGCGGGTCCCGCGCCGACTGTGGCCCGCCCTCCTGCTCGTCGGCGTGGGAGACATGGCCGCGACGGCGTTGTACCTCCTCTCGATCGCCGTCGGTCCGCTGGCGATCGCCGCGATCCTCGCCTCGCTCTACCCGGTCGTGACCACCGTCCTCGCCGCCGTGCTCCTGCGGGAGCGGGTGACGCCCGCGCATGCGGCCGGCATCGTCGCGGCGGGCGTCGCCGTCGCGCTCATCGCGGGTGCGTCCGTGTCCTAGCCGGCGGGCGCCTGGTCGCCGTCCTGCCGTCCCGCAGCCGCTCGGCGGAGCACCAGGGCGTCGAGCTCCGCGGCCGTGCGGACGCGGTGGACAGCGGCGAAGCCATCGGTCGCGAGGGCCTCCCTGCGCAACGAACGGGCGAGCTCGTCGAGCTGGCGGCGGACGGCCTCCTCGGGCACGATCCGGCCGGGACGGGTCGCGTTGCGGGCGAGGACGAGCTTCGTCGCGAGGTCGAGCACGACCGCGATCGCGGGCACGCCATGCGCGGCCGCACGGCGGGTCAGCGAACGCCGGGCGAACGACGTCACGTTCGTCGCATCCACGACGGTCGTGCGCCGCTCGGCCATGCGCCTTGCGAGCCGCCGGTGGAGGATCGCGAACGCGGCCTTCGTCGCGGCCTGATCGGATTCGTCGCCGGTCAGCAGCGCCCGGTGCGCATCGGACGACAGCACCTCGTCTGGCGTGAAGAGACGCGCCGCGAGCGTCGTCTTGCCGGCGCCCGCGGCGCCGACGAGCACGACGAGGCACGGCTCGGGCAGGTCGATGACCATCGCACCCGCGATTGTGGTGCGGCCTCAGACCCTCCGGTGCGGCGTCAGGCGCGCCGGCGGGCCTCCCAGCCACCACCATCCCGCCGACGGACCTCGTAGGCCGGCTGGTCGTACACCGACGGACCCTGGACGACGAGCCCGTCGGAGAGCTGGTACCGGGAGTAGTGCCAGGGGCACTCGACCATCGTGCCGTCGATGAGCCTGCCTTCGTTGAGCGGGCCGCCGGCATGGGCGCAGGTGTCATGGAGGGCCAGGATCTGCTCGCCCTGGCGGACGAGCACGAGCTGGTTGGTGCCCAGCTTGGCCTTCACGAGCTTGCCCTCGGGGATGCCGCCGTCGCCGTCGGTCTCCGCAGGCTCCAGCGCGATCCACTTCGTGCCGGTGCCGCGGAACGCGTGGCGACTCACCATGTTGCCGAGAACGTACACGACGTCGCCGCCGACGTATGCCGCGCTGGACAGCAGGAGGAAGGCAAGGACCGACAGCCAGATCCCTGCCGTCGACGCGCCAGGCGAGCTGCCGAGCCGCAGGACCAGCGAGACGAGGTACACGGCCAACGTGAGCAGCATCAGCGTGGCGTGGAGGGTCGCCCGTTCGCGCGCCTTCCCATCGGTGTCGGCGTAGTCGGCGAAGCCGGCGAGCGCGGCGGCGAGCATCGCCAGCACGCCCACCGCCAGGGTCACGGTCGCGGCGCCCGGGTTGCCGAGGACATCGAACACGATGACGAGGAACAGGATCCCGATCGGTGCGTCCGTCAGGACCGCGTGCAGGGGATGGCCGAGCCAGCGCCCGACGAGGAGGTCCCGGAGCGCCGGGACGCCCTGGAAGAGCCAGAACAGGAACCGATGGGCCAGGTCCCCGAGGGGCCTCGTCCAGGCACCCTGGGCGTCCATCACGCGCACGAGCAAGCGGGCGAGCATCGCCTCACCTCCAGGTGGAGCATACGTCGCGGAACTGGCCGCCGGATCGCGACGGGACGGCGGCGCCGCACAGGCGGGTTGAAGCCCCAGCCGCGAGCGTCGGCAGGGCGGCCGTCAGGCGGGGAGGTCGCGCTCCGCGGGGCCGATGTACCGAGCGTCGGGCCGGATCAGGCGGTTGTCCGCGGCCTGCTCGATGACATGCGCGGTCCAGCCGGCGTGGCGGGCAAGGGCAAAGGTCGCCGGGAACAGGTCCGGAGTGAGGCCGACACCCATCAGGACCGGCGCGGCGTAGAACTCGACATTGGTCTTGAGCGCGCGCTCCGGGTGCCGCTTCTCGAGCACGCGCAGCGCGACGTCCTCGACCGCGGTCGCGAGCGCGAGCCACTCCGGCGGGTGCTCCATCGACTCGGCGACCTTGCGCAGCGCCGCGGCCCGGGGGTCATAGGCGCGGTACACCCGGTGCCCGAAGCCCATCAGCCGCTCGCCCTTGTCGAGCATCTCGTTGACCCACTGCTCGGCGTGCTCCACCGAGCCCACCTGGTGGATCTGCTCGACGACCTCCGAAGGCGCGCCACCGTGGAGCGGGCCCTTGAGCGCGCCGATCGCGCCGGCAACGGCCGAGGCGAGGTCGCTCCGGGTCGAGGTGATGACCCGGGCGGTGAACGTCGACGCATTGAGCCCGTGCTCGGCGCCGACGATGAAGTACGCGTCGAGCGCTCGCGCCGTGCCGGGATCCGGCTTCGCGCCGTTCAGCTGGTACAGGAAGCCCTCGACGAGATTCAGGCTCGGGTCGGGGTCGATCGGGTCCTTGCCGGCCCGGAGGCGGGCGAATGCCGCGAGCGCGGACGGCGAGAAGGCGGTGAGGGCCCGCGCCTGGTCCGGCGTGGGCGGCCAGGCAAGCGTCTGCGAGGCGCCCCAGGCCGAGACCGCGGTCCGGAGCGCGTCCATCGGCTTGGCGGTGGTCGGCAGCGCCCTGAGCGTGGCCAGCACGCCGGGGGGAAGCGCGGCCGTCGGCAGCCGATGGCCCGGCTCCCACTCGCCTGTCCAGAGCAGGTTCGCGATGGCCGGATAGGTGCCTCGCTCGACCAGGTCGCCGATGCGGTAGCCGCGGTACAGCAGCCGGCCCCGCTCGCCGTCGACATAGCCGAGGCCGGTCTCCGCCGCGAGCACGCCCTCGAGGCCGGGGGAATACGGCCGGTCGTCGGCCATGGCTGGGCTCATGCGCGGATGGTAGCCGCGGGCCCGGTTCCGGGGCCGTGACGAGTGGACGGAAGTTTCGGGCTGGAAGGCCCGTCTGTGCCGACAGGCCCTCGAGGAGCGCTCGCCGTTCAGGCCCTGTCCGGTTCCGCCTCACGGATCCGGCGCGCGACCCCCTCGAGCACACAGTCCCGAACCTCGGGGATGTCGTGCATCAGCGAGTGGAACTCGCGATGGGCGAGGACGAAGAGGTGCGCCGGCTTGGTCAGGGTGGCCGTCGCCGTTCGAGGTCCCTCCGCGACCAGCGCGATCTCGCCGAGGACCGAGCCCGGTCCCAGGCGGGCGATCTCACGGCCGCCCCGCTCCACGAGCGCCTCGCCGGTGGACATGACGAACATCTGCGAGCCCGTCTCGCCCTCGCGCATCAGCACGTGCCCCGCGGGCAGGTCCACCTCGTCCGCGAGCTGCGCGACCTGCTCGAGATCGCGCTGGCGGAGATCGCTGAACAGCGATACCGATCGCAGCGCCTCGATCTTGCCGTCAGCGGCCATCGCCAGATCCCTCCTCGTCGTGCGCCGGATCCACCCCGGTTTCGAAGGCGGCGGCCCCGGGCAGGTCTCGCCAGACGGATCGGCCGCCATCTGCGGCCGCCGCATCGATCTCGGGTGCCACCGTCTCGCCCTTGGCCGCGAGGCTCCCGTCGGCAAGGTGCTCGAGCGCCTGCAGCGCCACCTCGCTCGGCCGCCCGACCTGCTCGAGCGACCCGCTGCCTCCGCTGCGGGTGCCAAGGAACTCGGCGGCGGCCACGGCGGCGACGCCGCCGATCGCCGCAAGGCCGATCGGGCCGCCGGCCATGGCACCGACGATCAGGGCCGGCGCGGCACCCTGGCTCGGGCTGGGCCCGCGCAGGTGGAGCGGCCGCTTGTCGTAGTCCTGCAGGGCCGCGTCGACGGAAGTGAGCCCGGGGATCGCGAGATCGCCGATGGACTCACGCTGCGCGAGGGCCGCGCCGCAGCTGGCGCACGACGTGGCGTCCGGCGAGGTCGCCGGCGTGCCGCACCAGGCACAGGAACGGGGCGCGTCGGCACCCGCTTCCGCGCCAGCCATCGCGGCGTCCACGTCACCCTCCTCCTGGGTCACCGCGACAGCATAGGACCCGGCCTCAAGACCCCGGACCGCAGGCGGATGGGAGCCGCGCGATCGCCGTCAGCCGGGTTCATCCAGGAAGGCCTCGATCGCCGCAACGAACGCCCGCGCGTGGGTGTGGTGGGCCGCGTGTGCCGCGCCCTCGACCACCTTGATCCTCGCGTTGGCGAGGCGAGCCGCAAGGGCGTCGGTGCCGATCCGGAACGGCGACCGGCTCGCCGACCCCAGCAGGAGCAGCACCGGCACGCGCACCCGTCCCAGCGCATCAAGCGACGCCGTCGGGCTCGCCTCCGCCTCAACCTCGCGCAGGATCGTGTGCGCGGCGGCCACTCGCGCGGCCCAGACGGGGTTGGCGCGGTACGCGTCGAGCTCCGCCTCGGACATCCCGACGATGCCCGCGAGGAACGTGGTCAGCGCTTCCTCGTCGTCACCCCGCCCGAGCGCCGCCCGGACCGCCTCCACGAGGCCCGGTGGCCGGTACGACATCCCGGGCGGGACTGGAGCGCCCTCGTAGACCACGACCCGGCGGATCGAAGGGCTGCGCAGGCTTGCGCCGAGTGCGCAGCGCCCGCCGTAGGAGTGGCCGGCGACGTCGACCAGCCGACTGGCGCCCTCGGCCGCAAGGCCGTCGGCAACGGCGGCCAGATCCTCGTATTCCCGTTCGATGGCGTACGCCGAGGCGTCGCCAGAGTCCCCCCGGCCGCGCCGGTCCATGGCGAAGACCGGCCGCGAGCCGGCAAGCAGCGGGCCGACCGTGCGCCACGTCGTGTGGTCCGCGGTTGCGCCGTGGACCAGCAGGAGCGGCGGCTTCGCGTCGGCAGCCGCTGTCCCAACCCCTGCGTGGTGGACCGCGAAGACCGCGAGCTCGACGCCGTCCACCGGCGATCGAAATCGGCGCGGCTCGCCGGGGAATGGATTCGGCGCCGAGCTCACCCCTGGCCGGTGGCCGGAAGGTCGGCGGCTGCCGCCTGGTCCAGGAACCAGAGCGCACCCTCGCGTCGCGCCAGCTGCGCCGGCCAGCGGCGGGCGTCGCGGTCCGCCCCGAGCACCGAGGCGAGCATCGCCGCCTTGCCCGTCCCGTGGGCGACGAGCATCGGCAGCCGGGCGGCCTCGAGGATCCGAGGGTTCAGGCTGATCCGGGCGACGTGGGGCTCGATGTGGGTCGGCGCCGGCACGGCCTCCACCCACGCCTCGCTGTCGAACAGGGCCGACCCCGGGAAGACGGACATCACGTGCGCGTCCGCGCCGACGCCGACCAGCACGATGTCGAAGACGGGGAAGCCCTCGTCGGTGGCCGGCAGGGCCGCGTCGCGGAGCCTGTCCGCGTATTGCTCGGCGGCCCAGGCAGGGCCCGCGGCAGCGCCGATCGCCGCGCTCATCTGCGGGGCGTGGATGTTCGACGCGGGCAGCGGCACGCCGGGCTCGGCACCGCTTTCCACATCGACCGCGTACTCGCCGGTCCCGGACAGGCCCGCGCGGGCCGCTGCCGACACGAGCACCTGGTCGAGCAGCAGGACGTTCGACAGGGGATGGTCGCGGGGCACGTAGCGCTCGTCGCCCCACCAGACATGGACGGCATGCCACGGGATGCGATCCCGGAGCGGCGCGACGGCCAGCTCGCGGTAGATCCCGACGGGCGTCGACCCGCCGGTGGTCACCCAGTCCGCGCGTCCGCGCTGCTCGACGGCGTCCACGAGCGCGTCCGCGATCGCTGCGGCAGCCGCCCGCGAGGTCGCGTCGGGGTCCGGCAGGACCTCGATCCGCGGCTCGCCGCTCACGAGGCGAGCCGGCTCACGCGACGGGCCCTCGGGCGACGAGCTTCGCGGCCATCGCCAGGACCGCCGCGGCGAGCGGGTCCCGGCCCGCGGTCTCGATGGTCTCGGCGAGCAGGTCCGCCTCGCGCTTCCGTGGCGCGAGGAAGCGCCGCTCGGGCATGGGCTCGCCGTCGAGCGAGGCCTGGACGACGACGCCCTCGGCCTGCGCGGTGACCTCGACCCACAGCTGTGCGCGGGTTCGGGTGGCATGGAGCTGGACGATGAGGGTCGTGCCCCGGGGCGCCTCCGACTCCATCGGCCGAAGCGCGACCAACACCCTGCGCCGGCCGTT
>Ga0310810_10002879_pt1 | contig 18622 bp, 11 predicted proteins | sample NCmetagenome_FD_207641 | JGI IMG/M metagenome (GOLD analysis project Ga0310810, IMG submission 207641) | Soil microbial communities from experimental microcosm in Duke University, North Carolina, United States - NC | ecosystem: Engineered > Artificial ecosystem > Soil microcosm > Unclassified ...
TCGAGGGCGCCGCGATGCCGCCAGCCTCGGCGCTGCCAGAGCCGATCGCCGCGCTCGCGACCAGGCAGGCGCACGAAATCACCGAGCCGCGGTGGCAATACGACACCGATCGTCTCGTCAAGGAGATTGGACGGTTCGTTGCACCCGAAGGCACGTCGACCGCTGGCGAGGCGACGCTCGGTCAGGCGCTGTTCCAGTCCGTTGCGAGCTGGCCTTTCGATTTCGCCCAGCTGTTGGTTCATCCACGACGACGCCTGACCGCACTCGCGACGCAGCCGAACCTCATGGCGCGGTCGGTTGTGTTCTTCGCGCTCTCGCACATTGTCGCCGCGTGGCTCTTCGTGCAGCAGGATCTCGTCGCATCGGTGCCCGCGTTCGTGCTGACCGGAGTGCCGGAGGGCGCCTTTATTCTGCTGCTTGTGATGGTTCCGCTACATCTCGCGGCGCGCGTGGCTCGCGCCCCGAGTCACGCGCCAACGACGATGATGATTCTGGCGCACGTCCAGTCGGTGGCGATGGTGCTGGTCGCCGGCGGCTGTGCGTTGATCTGGATCGGGTTGACGCTCGTCAATCCGGACATCGGTCCCAGCATGCGTTCGGCGGTCTACACGAACCTGCCGCTCGAGGTGCGGGTGGCGCGGGCCACCGAGGTGCTCCAGACGGCGGTCGGCGGGCCATTCCTGGCTGGCTTTGCGCTCGCGAACGTGATCTGGTTGTATGCGGTTGGCTGGCTGTTGGTGGCGATCCAAGCCTTCCGCGACATGTGGAGGATCTCGCGGCTTCGGTTCGCCGCGATTCTGATCCTGGTAGCGCTTGTACTCTCAGTCGCCGGCGCTTTCGTCACGTTCGCCGGGTCGCTCTGACGGCCCTACGGCTTCAGCGTTCGATACGCCAGTCGATCGGCGAAGAACGACCCCAGCCACAGCTCGTTGCCCACTCGCATGGCGATTGCGGTCCCAGTGAACGACGGCGTCGCTGGTCCGCGCGCGAGCTCGGTCACGGCCATCGTCTTTGGGTCGATCGTGACGACGACGTAGCCGCGTGGACATCTGATCCCGGCTTCCGTCTTCGGCGCCCCGCCGCACGCCGGCTCGTCGTCGATCATGCCCGCGGTGATGAGCCGATTGTCGGCAGTCCAGCGCACATTGTCAGGACCGAACTCCTTGAGCTGCGCGGTGCGCAGCGGTTTGTGCGGTGCATTGCGCGGGAAGGCGATGATGCGCTTCGTCGTTGTCGAAGCGACGTAGAACTCACGATCGTCGGGCGACGTCTCGATGCCGTTGTTCGCGGGGAGCTCTGTGCCCGGCAGCGCCTGGAACGTCTTGTCGCCCGGCTTCCATGCCAGCACGACACCGGTGGTGCGCTGCGCGAACGCGTCCTCGAACGTCTTGCCTGGAAGAATCAGCACGGTGGCGACGAGCGAGCCGTCCGTGAATGCGGCGACGCTGTTGAGTGCCATCTTGTCCGGCGTCACCACACACCCGACCCAGGTGGCCGTGGGCGCAGCGCCGCTCGTGTCGAGTTCGAAGACTTCGACTGACTCGCGGCCGCCATGGTTCGTCGCATAGACGGTGTAACGGCCATTGGCAGCAGGCCGCAGGCTCAGGCCGTGAAGCAACGCCTGCTTCGCGTCGAGCGGACCCGGGCAGCTCGCGTATTTCGTCTTGTCGGCACGTACGGTCGCAGCGCCGGCGGCGTAAAGCTTCCGCACGCTCTTGGCCTGAGTGTCGACGAGATGCAGGCCGCTGCCGGGAGCCATTCCGCTCGCCACCATCCAGCGCGAGTTCGGAACGACGACGAGATCCTCGGCGTTCTCGACACCGCAGACGAACGACAGCCCACCCGATGGCGTGCATGGCTGCTTGGTCTGAGCAGCAGTCGTGAACACCGAACCGCAGATCGCAACGCAGGCGAGGGCGAGAAGTGTTGGTTTCATGAATGCCTCGGCGGGTCTACAAAGCAAGACCCGCCCTACGTTGTCTAGCGTAGGGCGGGTCCTGTTCTTCGGACCCGCCGTGAAGTGCGGCGGGTCGTGACGGTAGGCGTTACAGGTCCAGTCGACCCGTGCTGGCGCCCAGCTTCTCGATCTCTGCGCCGGACAGGTGCGCCATCGCGAGCAGCAGATTCGCCGTGGGCGCTTCCTTCGCTTCGATGTGGCGATTGCCCTTCATGCGACCGTGTGCACCGCCGACGAGCACTCCCGGAGGATTGCTGCGATCGTGCTGGTTGCCGTTGCTCATGCCGCTGCCCCAGTAGAGCAGTGAGTGATCGAGCAGGTTGCCGTCGGCGTCCTTGGTGGACTTCAGCTTGTCGAGGAATTCGCTGAACTTCACGATCTGATACGTGCACAGCTTCGCGTACTTCGCGAGCTTCTCGGCGTCGTTGCCGTGATGCGAGATGCTGTGGTGCGTCTCCGGGATACCGATGTGCGCGTATCCGCGGTCGCTCGCCTCGTGGCCGATCATGAACGTGAACACCCGGCTGATGTCGCCCTGGAAGGCCAGGTGCATCAAGTCGTAGGTGATGGTCATGTGATCGTCGAACGCTTCCGGCAGGCCAATCGGCGCTTCCGGAGTGCCCGTGATCGTGCCGAGGCGTGTCTCCATGCGATCGAGCTGCTGCTCGACCTGACGGATGTTGCTGAGGTATTCGTCGAGGATCGCCTTGTCGGGCCCGCCGAGCGAGCTGCGCAGCTTCGACGTCTCCGCCATCACGGAGTCGAGCAGGCTCTGCTTCTCCTTGAGGCGCGCCGTGCGCTGCTCCTTCGAGCCGGTCTCACCGAACATCCGCTCGAACGTCACGCGCGGGTTGATGCCGATCGGGAGCGGGCTGAAGTCATCGCGCCAGGAGAGGGCGTTGAAGAACGTGCAGGGGAAGCCGTCGCAGGCGCCCACGGCCGTTCCCATGTCCTCTGTGCCCACTTCGATCGACCGCAGCGGTGTGTCGTCAGCGACGGTATCGGCGATGTACTGATCGAGCGTCTTCTTCGACTCGATCTTGCCGAACGCGTCACCCGATCCGTCGCGTGCGCCGACCGGGCCGACGCCGTTCAGGAACGCCGAGCTCGCGCCCAGATGGACCGACTCGCCCCACGGTGCCTTCATCTTGCTGACCGTGACGAGCTGGTCGCGGAATCCCTCGAGGGGCTGCATGACCGGCTTGAACTCGAAGTCGGCGCCGACGGTTGCCGGATGCCACGTATCCGGATACACGCCGTTCGGCATGTAGATCGCTCCGAACCGGAACGGCGTCTTGGCTGCCGTCTGCGCCTGGGCCGTCAGCGCAGGCACCATCGCATCGAGCATGGGCAGCGCCATCGCGGCGCCAAAGGTACCGCGAAGGAACGTGCGGCGGGACAGATGCTTCTTCGTGATGATCATGGCTGCTGTACCCTCGCTAAGGAACGCTGACAGGGCGTTCCAGAGACTGTGCGACTCTGCTCGTGGGTTCTGCCGGCTCAAGCCGGGTCCGCATCTGGAATGGCGCGCTTTCGACGATGCTCAGAACGATAGATTCAAGGCGGTAATTATTGGGTCCCGACTTCTTGACGATGCTGCGAACGACTGGCATGTCTGACGGCTCGACACCGCGGCCCAGCGCGTAGGTCATGAGCCGCTCCGTCAGGACGGTGGCGAACGCTTCCGGCCGGCTGAGGATCGCATTGCGCAACGCGATTGGTCCGTCGACCTTCGCGCCGTCAGCGAGCACACCGCCTGTATCGATGGCTGCACCGGTCTCCGTGACCTCACGCCACTGACCAACCGAGTTGAATTTCTCGAGCGCGAAGCCCGCCGGATCGATGATGCGGTGGCAGGATGCGCACACCGGGTTGTTGCGGTGACGCTCCAGCTGTTCGCGCACTGTCTTCGGCGCCGCCTCTTTGTTGCTCTCCTCGAGCGTCGGGACATTCGGCAGCGGCGGTGGCGGTGGCGTGTTGAGGAACGTCGTCAGCACAAACTTGCCGCGGAACACCGGCGATGTTCTGGTTGCCACTGAGGTCAACGACAGGATGCTGCCCTGACCGAGCAATCCGCGACGGTTTGGATCGGCGATCTTCACCTGGCGGAAGCGGGTGCCATACACCCCGGGGATGCCGTAGTGCTTGGCGAGGCGCTCGTTCACGAACGTGTAGTCTGCGCTCAGCAACTCCATCGCGCTGCGGTTCTCGCGCAGGATGTAGCCGAAGAACATCTCGGTCTCGCGACGGAACGCCTTGCGGATGTTGTCGTCGAAGTCCGGGAACATCAGCAGATCGGGCGCCACCTTCGATTCGAGGTTGCGCAGCTGCAGCCACTGGCCAGTGAAGTTGTTGATCAGGGCGTCGGCCTTCTCGTCCTCGATCATTCGCTTCACCTGGGCGGCGAGCACACCGGGCTGACGCAAACGACCGGCGACGGCCAGGTTCATCAGCGTCTGGTCGGGGATGCTGCTCCAGAGGAAGAACGACAGGCGCGACGCGAGCTCGACGTCGCTGACGGGATGCGCAGTGCCGGCACGCACGCCGACGGGATCACGCTCGACGCGATACAGGAATGACGGGCTGGCGAGCACGCGCGCGACACCGGCGCGGATGCCAGCGTCGAAGCTCTCTTTGCCGTCGCGCGCCTGCTTGTAGAACGCCATCGGCGCTTCAACGTCAGCCGCCGTCACCGGACGACGATAGGCGCGTCGCGCCAGATTGGTGAAGATCTTCTCCGCGCAGGCGGCTTCGTCGGTGGCCGACGACGGCTTGCAGACGAAGAGGCGATCGCGGCTCGGAGAATTGCTGACGCCCTTCACGTCGTAGGGGCCTTCGACGCCAACGGTCTTCAGACGCGCCAGTCCGCCGATCATGTGCACTTCCTGGCTGTCACGCTGCGCCGGCTGCCAGACGTCCTGACGACGCGCCGGCCGCTCTCTCCAGGTGTAGCCAACTTCGTGCGGACCGGCTGTGACGAAGACCTTCCCCGTCATGCGCGCGTCGATGAGCGCCTTCGCCTCGTTCATGTCCTTCGACTGGATTTCGTGGTCCTTCTTGCCACCGACTTCCGCGGTGAAGACCTCTTCGCCGTCGATCGTGATGATGAACGTGTCGGGTGTCTCGTTACTCTCGACGCCGGCGTAGCCTTCTTCGACTCCACGGACGAGGCGTCCGAACAGCTTGTACTCGGCGTCTGCGGGGAACACGTGGTTCACCACCGTGCCGCCACGCGTGCCGAGCGGAAGACCATCCACGTGCATGTTCTGGCTGAACTCGCGGCTGATCGAATACTCCGTCGTGCCGGGACGGACGTTCGGGTCACCGACCGCCATCGTGCTGATGCGCTGCGCCGCCGTCAGATACCGCTCGAGCAGGAGTGGGGAGGTGCCGAGTGCCGACGCGATGTTGTCGAAGCCGAAGTTCGCACCGTCGCTCGGGAGCAACTCGGTCACGTCGATATCGAGCGCGAGCAGATCGCGAACCGCATTGGCATATTCGGTTCTGTTCAGCCGATGGACAACGTAGCGTCCTGGTGTGCTCTTACCCTGCCATGCCCGATCGAGTGAACCGGACAACCACGTCGTGAACGCGGTGTAGTCGGCTTCGGTCGGATGCGGCATGCCTTGAGGCGGCATCGCGCGCACGCTCAACTTGCGAAGCACGCGCTCCCACGTTGCGGCCTGGGGCAGCAGGTTGGTGAGGCTTGCCGTCTCGAGGTTCACCGGCTCATTCGCGGGCGACGCCGTGCGGCTGTTGTGACACGAGATGCAGTACTGCTTGACGAACGCCTGGTGCTTTGCCGTCTGATCTACTGCGGCCGCACTTTGCGGAGCAGCCGCAGCAGCCGGCTGCGCGGGCGTTGATGCCTGGGGCTTCGCAGGTGCCGCGGGAGATGTTGCTCGAGGCGCGGGCGTGGACTGCGGACGAGCGCTGCTCGTTCCACTCTGCGCCCACAATACCGCGGCGCCAACCCACACGAGCGCCGCGCTTAGTAGAACCTTCTTCATTGTGCGGCGTCCTCTTCGGTCTTCTTCTCGTCCTTCTTGTCGTCGGACGGCGGCGCCGGCGGTGGCTGCGGCGTCGGGTCGTTCGGACCGAGGCCCATCAGCTCGCGCACAGCGGCGATCACGTCTTCACGCGAATCGCGCTTCGGGCGATACGTGCGTGAGTCGGTGTTGTTGCCAGGCGGCGGCGGAGGCTCGGGTTTCTCGGCCAGCTGTAGCGGCGTCAGGTTGTCCTTGTTGACGACGTCGAACTTCGCGCCGGCCTTGGCGAGCGCGCGGATGATCTCGACCTGCCGCGCTGTCACTGCCTGGTGCATCAGATACGCGCCATCGGGCGCCTTCGCGTTCGGATTGGCGCCAGCAGCAAGCAGTGCCTTCACCGCATCTGCCGGTTGGCGATTCGACTCTTCGCGGAACGGTGGCGGACCGAGACGATCGAATCCAGGCCCTGCCGCGAACGACGCACCGCGACCGCCGGTCAGCGCCACCATCAACGGTGTCTTTCCGACGTTCGGGTTGCCGCGGCCGGCAGGAGCGCCTTCCTTCTTCTCTTTCTTGACCTCGGCCGGGCTCCACTCAATCTGCGCGCCGTGCGCGAGCATCAACTTCAGGGCTTCGACGTCCGACGCCACTGCCGCTCGGAAGAATGGCGATGAATTCACATCGTCGCCGCAGCAGAGCGTGTAGGAGTGAAGCTGGCCGACGAAGGCCTTGTTCGGATCGGCACCCTTGTCGAGCAGCACCTTCACGAGGTCGAGGGAGGTGAGCTTGTTGGGGAAGTCGGCGCGCAGACGCGAGCCGTCCTTGGCGCGCATATCTGACGTGGCGTCGTGCATGTCGACAGCAAAGTAGAGCGAGCCGTCGTTCGCGTCGGCGCCGAGGTCGATCAGCGTCTTGGCGAGATCGAATCGATCGTTGACGATCGCGACGATTGTCGCAGTCGCACCGTCTCCATTGGTCAGCTTGGGATCGGCACCACCCGCGATGAGCGCCTTGATCGTGTCCTCGTGACCGTTGCGCGCCGCATACATCAACGCGGTGAAACCGCCGGTTGGATGATCGGCGTGCTTGCGTTCGGTCAGCGTCGTGACTGCAGCCTTGATGTTGGGATCGGCCTTTGCGTCGAGCAGCGCCTTGACGACATCGGTGTGGCCTTCGGTGGCTGCCCACATCAGCGCCGTCTGCTTCTGATAGGTGTCGGTCGCATTGACGTCGACTCCCGTTTCGAGCAGCAGCCGCACCGTGTCGATGCTGCCGGCGTACGACGCAGCCATCAGCGATGTCTCACCTTCGGGATGCGCCTGCTTGGAGTCGGCGCCCGCGCGAAGGAGCGCCTGAACGACTGGCGCGGCGCCCGTGCGGCTGGCCTGCAGCAGCGGTGTCACACCGTACTTGTTGGGCGTGTTGACCTTGGCACCCGCGGCGATGAGCGCCTGCGCCATCGGGAGGTCGGCGTTGTAGGCAGCCCAGAGAAGCGCCGTGGAGCCGTCCCGGCCCGCTTCGTTCACATCCGTGCGCTTGCCGATCAATGCACGGACGGTTGCGACGTCACCTTTTCTGGCTGCCTCGACGAGTGGACTGTCCCCGGCCGCCTGTCCCTGGCCACCCGGGAAACCCATGACGATCGTCAAAAACGCAATCAGAAGCCATCCGGTATTACGAGCGGCGTGCATCTTGGCTCCACCTTTTCAAATGCGACAAGTGCAACTACGGGAATGTGACGCGAAATGGTACCCCGGGTAGAACCTCCGAGATCCTCAAAAACTACACAAATATCTGCGCGCACACATGGAACGCGACACCGCTGATATTACACCCGCGGGCGTCCAGTCTGCGCCGAATACCTATGCCGGCTGTGTATAACCGAAGTGATGGTTATTCAGGCGTTTAGGGGCACGACTCAGCCACGCGATTTACGGTGGCGACGTTGATCCCGTTTACGCCGCCGGCACCGATGAGGATGCCGGTCACAGCCATGCGCTGTCCGACGAACGAATCGAGCCGGCTGAGCACGAATTTCAGCGTCACGGAGCGGTCACCCAGCGCGCGGGTGGCATCTTCCGGGACGGCTCCGGTCTTCTCGATGCGTTGCGGAACTGTGGCGTTCGTCAAAGTCCAGTCGCTGCCGCTCTTCGGCGCCAGGCATCCGACGATCCGCACGAGGGTGTTGCCGGGCAGTTCGCCGGGTCCGTCCTTGGGAATGATTTGGACGTTCGTCACGCTCTCCGGCGTCAGCTCGGTCTTGCCGGCAGGGAAGCCGTTCGACTTCAGGATGAGCGCGACGAGGTCGTTATAGGTGGTCGCCGGCAGTGAACCACCCTGGCCGTTCGGCATGTTGGTCTTCACGAACGTCAGGAGGTCGGCGACAGTCTTCTGCGTGTACCCCTCCCAGAACTTGTCCCCAGTCAGCGGACGGGTCCCTTGCGACGCGAGCGTGTGACACCGCTCGCAGTTCTGACTGAATGTGCCGGTCGCGCGGTCGGCCTGCGCGTCGGTGAAGACGCCGTCCCAGACGGTGGGACCCAGGGGCTTAGCCGTTTGCGCCGTCACGGCGACGCTTACCAGTGAGCAAAGGAACAGGGCACCTACCGCGCGAAGCATCGATCGCATTGTCGCTTGCCTCCACGAGTACAAAGGTTGGACCCACCAGCGTCCGCCTGCGCCAAGGCTTCGGCGCGGCGCGCGACAGGCGTGACAGTGCGCCTGTCGCGCGTATTGTAGCCGCAGTTACGAAGGGCCGCCGAGCGGCAGGCGAAGGGTCGCGCGGGTGCCGCGACGGTCGGTGCGGTTCTCGAGTGCGAGTGTGCCGCCGTGACCTTCCGCGATCTGGCGACTCAGTGCGAGGCCGATCCCCGATCCGCCTGGCTTGGTCGTGAAGAACGGGACGAACAGGTTGCTGGTGCTCTGAAGTCCGGGTCCTTCGTCCTCGATGAGGACGACGAGCATGCCGTCCTGCGTCGCCCATTTGGCGGCCACGCCGCCGCCGGTCTCGAGCGCCGCGTCCGTGGCATTGCGCAACACGTTGATCAGCAGTTGCTCGAGTTGATCCGCGTCAGCTGAGACCGTTGTCTCGAAGCAGCCATCCAGCGTGATCGGCAACCGCGATTCGAGGCCGACGACGCGCCGCATCAACTCGCCGAAGGCAACGGTCTTCCGCGTGGGCGCCGGCAGACGCGCGAGTCGCGCGTAGGCGCTCGTGAATCGACTGAGGGCGTCGGCGCGCGAGGCCACGATGCCGAGGCCGCGCTGCATGTCTTCACGCCAGTCGTCTGGCGGAGGGTCGCGCGCCAGCAACGACTCGAGGCTGCCGGCGATCGACTTGATCGGCGCGAGCGAGTTGTTCAACTCATGGCCGATGACGCGAATCAGCCGGCGCCACGCTTCGCGCTCCTGATCGCGCAGCGGTTGGCTCAGGTCCGACAACACGAGCAGCTCGTGCCGCGTGCCCCCCTGCCAGAACGTCGTGCGCCGCGTCTCCCATCGGCCGGTGCCGCCGGGGAAACTCAATTCCTGGATCGTTGACGTGCCGCCGAGCGCCGCTTGCAGTCCCAGTTGGCCGGCCGGATGGCCGATGAGCGTCATCGCATCCTGGCCGAGCAGTTTCTCGCCGGCGCGATTGACGAGGACCAGCCGATGCTCGTTGTCGAACGCGAAGATCGCGACGTTGATCTCCGCCATGACCGATCGCAGCAGCGCGGTGGCCTCCTGCGCGCCGAGGCGCTGCACGCGCAGCGTCTCGGCCAACGTGTTGATCTCGAGCATCACGTGCGCGAGCGGATCGCTGCCGGGAGCTTCCCGCGCGCGGACGGAGAAGTCGCCTTCGCGCATGGCGGCGAGCAGATTGGCGATGGTCTGGAGCGGGCGCGCGACGCGATCGCGCACGACCACGGTCAACGCGATCCAGGCGCCGGCGGCGAGCACGAGCGCCGTGACGCGCACCAGCGTCGAGTAGTTGCCGATCCACAGCAGCACGCCGCACAGCGCGATCGCCGGCAGCGCCGTCGTCATCGTGAGCAACGTGATGCGCCGATCGTGGGTGAAAAAGGACATTGCGTCCGCTACGACAGTTTGTACCTTTCCAATCGGCGATACAGCGCGGAACGGCTCAGGCCGAGTGCCTTCGCGGCAAGCGTCACGTTGCCGTGACGGGCCATCGCTTTTCGAATGAGGAGCGCCTCGACATCTTCAAGGCTCATCTCGTCGAGATGTTCGCCCATCGCGACGGCGGGGCGCAGGCCAAGATCCGCGGTGTGCACCACGTTGCCCTGCGCCATCAGGACAGCGCGCTCGACGGCGTGGTCCAGCTCGCGGACGTTCCCAGGCCAGCGATGATCGACGAGCGCCCTCAGCGCCGATGGATCGAATCCGGTGATCCCTTTTCGATAGCGCTGTGCATGGTTCGTCAGGAAGCAGGCCGCGAGCCGCGGTATGTCTTCTCGACGCTCGCGAAGTGGCGGCAGATGAATCTCGATCGTGTTCAGGCGGAAGAGGAGGTCCTGCCGGAATCGCCCTGCGTTCACTTCGACGTTGAGGTCGGCGTTGGTCGCCGAGATCAGGCGGACATCCGCCTTACGCGTCCGCGACGATCCGAGACGCTCGAATTCACCGGTCTCGAGCACGCGCAGCAGCTTCTGCTGCTGTCCGAGCGGCACGTTCGCGATCTCGTCAAGGAACAGCGAACTGCCATCTGCCATCTCGAATCGCCCAACGCGATCCTGCTTGGCGTCCGTGAAGGCGCCCTTCACATGTCCGAAGAGCTCGCTCTCGAACACTCCTTCCGAGACGCCGCCCGCGTTGATCGTCACCATCGGCCGCGCCGCTCGCACGGACACGCCGTGCAGTGCCTGCGCAACGAGACTCTTGCCGGTCCCGTTCTCGCCGGTGATGAGCACGTTGGCGTCCGAGGGCCCGACGCGATCGATCATCTGCAGCACCGGGCGCATCGCCGCTGCGTCCGCGATGAGCGTGCCGCCTCCTTCGGTTGCCGCGCGCGTCTGCGCCTCGAGCCGGCCGGCCCGGCGCAGTGCGCGGCCTAATTCCATCTGCGTGCGGAGGATCGTGAGCAGACGCTCGTTGTCCCAGGGCTTCTCGATGAAATCGCCGGCGCCTCGCCGCATCGCTTCGACCGCGACATGGACCGATCCCCACGCCGTCATGACGATGACCGGCAGCATCGCGTCCCCGGCGTGAATCTGACGGAGCAGTTCGAGCCCCTCTTCACCCGAGGTTGTGTCTCGCGCGTAGTTGAGGTCGATCAGGACGATGTCGTAGTCCCGCTGGCTGAGCGCGGTCAGTGCTGCGGCCGGCGACTCAACGGTGTCGATCTGGTAGCCCTGCCCCTTGAGCAGCAGGCGAAGGGCTTCGAGGACATCGCGTTGATCGTCGGCGATGAGGACGCGTGGAGAGGTCGATGGCACGGCGCGAAAATTATCCCTCAGCTGATTCAGGCGCTCTTCTCAAGGCTGAACACCGCCGTTGTCGCGCCGATACATAAATAGGGGAAATGCCGCATCAAGCAGCATGCCGTCCATAAACGCCCGAAAAACAACATGCGGGCGCATCTTTTGTCCGGTCTTGGGACGAGACGTCCGGACCCGGACGAGCCGCCTGCCATATCACCTGGCGTTGGTTTGGTACGATAGGTCAGAGATGGTCAAAGGCTATTCACGATTGGCCGCGGTTCTCGGGCTCGCCGCCCTCTGGATCGCGTCGCCAGGAGCGCAGAATCGGCCGCTGCCCGATCAGGACGCATTCCTCAAGGAGACGCGCAAGCACCTCCAGACCGACAGCTCGGTCCAGAGCAGCTACATGTACGTCGAGACGCGCCGCGAGCGGAAGCTCGGGAAGGACGGGCGCACAGAGGAAGAGTCGGTCAGGGTGTACGAGAGCTATCCGGGTCTGCCTGGTCAGCCGCGATGGGAGCGGCTCGTCTCTGAGGACGGCAAGCCGGTCGCAGCCGGCAATCTCGCGGAACAGGATCGCGATCGTGCGAAGCAGGCAACCGCGATGGCCAAACGCCTCGAGAGCGACCCTGGGAAGGAGCGCGCCCGGCAACAGCGCGACTGGGACAAGGCTCACGATGAACGCTCAGAGGCCGTGGACGATGTTTACATCGTCTATGCGATGCAGATGACCGGCCGTGAGCGAGTCGAGGGTCACGACACGATTGGGTTTACCTTGACGCCTCGCCCGGACTCGAAGCCGAAGACCCGCGAGGGTGATCTGATGAAGCGCTTCCGCGTGAAGGCCTGGGTCAGCGAAACCGATCACGAGCTCGTGCGCCTCGAGGCGGAGGCGATCGACAACGTCGCGTTCGGACTCGGCGTGCTGGCGCGCATCCACAAGGGCGCGCAGTTTTCGTTTCTGCGTCGCAAGATCAACGGCGAAGTCTGGCTTCCAGCGGTGGCCAGCTACAGTGGCAGCGCGCGCGTGGGCCTGCTGTGGACGTTACGGCGCGCGGGCTCGTCCGAGTATTCCGGCTACAAGAAATTCTCCGTCGACACGTCGTCGAGCTTCGAGAACCCCAAATGAGGCCGGCGGGTCTCAAGACCCGCCGCTACCGCAACTCGTAGAGGCGGGCCTTCACGACAGGTCTTCTGACTAACTCTGCTCGATATATCCGTCGCGCAGCTTGATGATGCGATCGCCGTAAGCAGCGTTGGCCTCCGAGTGTGTCACCTGGATGATCGTCGTGCCCTGATCGTTGAGGCGCTTGAACAGCTCCATGATTTCCTGCCCCTGCGACGAGTGCAGGTTGCCGGTCGGCTCGTCCGCCAGGATCACTGCGGGGTTCGCCACAATCGCACGCGCGACGCCGACCAGCTGCTGCTGTCCACCGGACAACTGGTTCGGATACAGGTCCTTCTTGGCGACGATGCCGAAGCGATCCAGCACGTTTGCGACGGTGCCCTGGCGTTCGGACTTCTTGACATCGCGATAGGAGAGCGGGAGCTCGATGTTCTCGTAGACCGTCAGATTGTCGAGCAGGTGGTAGCTCTGGAAGACGAAGCCGATGTGGCGCTTCTGCAGCGCGGCGCGATCCTTCTGCGAGAGTGCGTGAATAGGATGCCCCATCAGGTAGTACTCACCGCTCCAGGCGCTGTCGTGCATCCCGAGGATGTGGAGCAGCGTCGACTTGCCCGCGCCAGACGGTCCCATGATCGAGACGAACTCGCCCGGCTTGATGTCGAGCGCGATACGTCGCAGCACGAAGGTCTGTCCCGCGCCAACGGGGAACGACTTCTCGACGCCCTTGAGCGACATCAGCGGGGCGGTCGGATCGAGCTGCGGTGGTTCGGTGAGGGCCGAAGAGGACGAGCGTCGGAAGATCATGGTCGTGTGTTCCTTGTCTGAGCCGGACGAGATCGGTCCCTCTGCCGGACGGTTCTACGCAATTTACGCGATCTTGGGGTCCCTTTGTTCAGTCCGTCTTGAGCGCATTGATCGGATTCACCCGCGCGGCGCGGCGAGCCGGCAGATAGCTCGCACCCAGGGTGGCAATCAGGAGCAGCGTGGCCGAGGCGACCGCAACGACGGGGTCGAACGTGCTGACCTCGAACAGCAGTGCCTGGAGCAGGCCCGACACCCAGAGCGCGGCGAGTAGTCCGGCGGCCGTTCCCGCCAGAGCCACCCGTGATGCATCCCCCAGGACGTCGCGTGTCAGATCGAGCGGCCGTGCGCCGAGGGCCAGTCGGACGCCAAACTCCTGCGTTCGCCGAGCGACGGAGTACGAAAGCACACCATACAGTCCGATGCAGCCAAGCAGCAACGCCAGCGCGCCGAAGGCCGCGGCCAGATACGTGACGAGCCGCTCGCGCAGGATGTTGCGATCGATTTGCAACGCCATCGTGCCGACGTTGTCGAGCACGAGCCCGGGCTCAGCGCGCTGCAGTGCGGCACGGACGCCGGCGACGGCAGCACCGGTATCGCCGCTCACTCGCACCGTCAGATTGTTTGGACGGCTCGGCCACTGCCGGATCGGGAAGTAGAGCATCGGGACTGGTGCCTGACGAAGTTCGCGCGGACGCACGTCGCCGACGACGCCGACGATTTCCGCATTGAACTCGCGATCGCCAATCCGTCGTCCGATCGGATCCACGCCGGGGTAGTAGCGCTTCGCGACCGACTCACTCACGATTGCCACGAGCGCGCCGCCGTCTCGATCGCGGTCGTCGAATTCGCGTCCGGACGTGATCGGAATTCCCGCCGTTGCGAAGTACTTGGGGCCGACGTAGTTCTCGTCCAGATCGACCTGGTCGCGCGCGCGATCGCCGTCGATGAAATACGAGCTGGTGTATTGACAGTTCTCGAGCAAGCCACATGTCGAGACCGCCGCGGACACATACCCTGGTGTCGTCGTCGCTGCGTCGACGAGCCGGGAAGTGAGGGCTGGAATCTGACTGGCGGAGTAGCCGCTTGCGGCCGGGCTGAACGAAACGGACACGAGACGGTCCGTGTCGTAGCCGGGATCGACTTTCGCGAAGTTGACCAGGCTGCGCCCGAGGAGTGCGGCCGCGAACACGACGACAACGGCGAGCGCGAGTTGCGCCGCGACCAGCGGCCGCATACCGCGCATAATCGACGGCCCGCCCGTTGATCGTGAGGTCACGACCAGCGCGCCCTCCGAATCCGAACGCGCCGTGCGCGCGGCCGGCAGCAACCCGCACAGCAGCGCAGTCGCAATCGAGATACCCGCCGTGAAGATCAGCACTCGCATGTCGGGCGAGTAGACCTCCGGCAGCCGATCTCGCGAGGTCGCGAGGAAGGCGCTCGCCAGCACACTGCTGGACCATTGACCGAACACCCAGCCCGCCGCGCCGCCCAGCGTCGCGAGAAGCGCGCTCTCAACGAGTCCCTGTTGCACCAGACGTGCACGAGTGGCGCCGACAGCGATTCGAATCGCCATCTCGCGGGCCCGTGCAGCCGATCGAGCCAGTAGCAGGTTGGCAACGTTGGCGCACGCCACGAGCAGCACGATGGCGACCATGGCCGTGAGCGCGATGAATGCCTCGGACAGTTGTGCGCGCAGGCGAGAGAAGCCTTGCGTCAACGATTGCATCACCAGCGCGTTGCTGCGAACGTCCTCTCGGAACTTCGGGTCGTGGACCAGGTTGGCGAGGTCTTCGATGCCCGCACGATTCGCGACCTCGAATCGCGCGCGGGCCTGTGTCTGCTCGCCGGCCGGGATCCGGCCAATCACGTTGAGCCACGCGATGCTGTCCTGCGTCACCCAGGGGTTGGTCAATTCGGCGTCGCCGAAGGAGCTCATGTTGCTGCGATACCCGAGCGCCTGCTGCATCGTCAGCGGCAGCCAGAGATCGGCGCGGGCGTCGCTCCAGACGCCGATGAACCCGGGCGGGGCGATGCCGACGATCGTGGCGGTCACGCCGCTGACGACGATGGTCTGGCCGACGACGTCAGCGCCGCCGAGACGTTCCTTCCACAGCCGATCACCGATGACGGCGACTGGTCGGCCGGCCGGGAGTTTCACGTCATCACGACTGATGGCACGGCCGCTCACAACTGGTACTCCGAGCGTGGAGAAATACTCGCCCGAGACGAGTTGTCCCCGGACGGACTCGGGTTGCTGCTGGCCGGGAAGACGAACGACGTAGTTTGTCGTGCGGGTCATCGCGGCAAGCGAGCCGCGGTTGCCGAGTGCGGCCTGCAGACGCTCGAAGCGTGAATGCGAGAAGCGCATGTAGCGGCCGGTGCCGCCCGTCGCATCGGGCTCGCCGTCGCGTGGCCGCTCGTAGAGCGTGATCAGATCTTGCGGCGCCGGTACGTTCAGCGGTTTGAACATCACCGCGTCGAGCAGCGTGAAGATCGCGGTGTTGGCGCCGATGCCGAGCGCGAGTGTGACGATCGCCGCGATGGCGAATCCGGGGGTGCGGTGGAGGGAGCGCGCCGCGTATTTCAGGTCCTGTAGTAGAGCTTCCATCTTCATCAATCGTGCCTCAAAGCGGTCGTCGGGTTCATCCAGGCTGCGTCGATCATTCGTTTCTCAGCGCGACCAATGGATCGACGCGCGCGGCACGCCGCGCTGGAACGTACGTCGCGACCGCCGCGACGATCGAGATGGCCAGCGCCACACCTACGTAGTTTGCCGGGTCGCGCACGTCGATCAGCGAGAACACGCCGGACATCGCGTAGACAAGCGCGACGGCAGCGGGAACACCTAACAGTCCGCCACCCGCCACAGGACGTGCCGCCTGTTGCATCACCATTCGCAACACAGTGCCGGGTCGCGCGCCAAGTGCCATGCGGAGGCCGATCTCGCGCACGCGCTGCGTGACCATGAATGACACGACGCCGTAGATGCCGACGCCAGCGAGGCAGAGCGCGACGAACGCGATCGCGCCCAGCAAACCCGAGAGCGAGTACAGGCTCGCCTGATCGTTGAAGAGGACCTGTTCCATGGAGGCTGCGTCGAAGATCGGTTCGTCAGGCTCGAGCGCCGCAGCCTGCGCGCGTATGGCAGGTACGCTGAGCGTCGGATCACTGCTCTCGGTGCGAACCACGATCGCCATCGCACGCTCGGGCAGCAACGCTGACGGCACATACACCTGAGGCATCGTTCGCTGGTCGGCATCGGATCGGCGCACATTGGCGACGACGCCGACAACCTGCAGCGGCGTCGCAGGCATGTCGCTCGCAACGATGGTCGCCTGTGTGCCGACAGGATCACGCCCGGGCCAGAAGAGGCGTGCGGCCTCTTCGCTCACGAGCGCCACTGGCGCTCCGCTGCGAATGAAGTCAGTGGCATTGAAACGACGTCCTCGCACGAGTGGAATGCGCATCGTCTCGAGATAGCGAGGGCTCACCGTTGCGAGCGCGATGAACGGGAGCGCGTCTTCCTGCACTGGAGCCGCGTCGTCGATCCTGATGCGAGCGCTCAGTTCTCGATCGGCAACGGGCAGGCGATTGATCGTTGCGGACGACACGATGCCGGGCAGCGCGTCGATGCGCGTCAGCAACTCGCGATAGAACTGGCTGGTTCGCTCACGCGTGTATCTTGCCTCCGGCAGGTCCATCCGAAACGTCAGGACTCCTTGCGGGACGAAGCCGCTCTCCATCGTTCTGAAGTTCCAGGCGGTACGCGCGAACAACGAAATTTGAACCAGCAGCACCACCGCCAGTCCGACCTGGACCGCGACCAGCACTCGACGGACTCGATGCGCGGAGCCGCCTCCGATCGCGCGCGCGCCGTCCTTGAGGTCCGCGGGATTCGGACGCCACGACTGGAGCGCAGGGATGACAGCGAAGCCGAGTGGCAGGACGAACGCTGTCGCAATGCCTACGGCAACGATGCGCCAGTTGAGCGCCGCGTCGCCGAACAGGCGGGCCTGCGGCCCGGCCAGCCATTTGAGGAGGGCAAGTCCCCAGCCACCGAGCATCAAACCCGCGACGCCCGCCGCGAGCGAGATCAGGAGGCTTTCGGCGGCGAGCTGTTTGAGGTGATCGCGGCGCTGTGCGCCAAGCGCTGTCCGCACAGACAGGTCGTGCTGCCGTCCGATCGCCTGTGCGAGCACCACGTTCGAGACATTCGCGCAAGCCATGGCGGCGACGAGCACCGCGATGAGCGCGAGCAGGAACAGGAGCGCCTGGATTTGTCCGCCGAGTTGCTCGATGAGCGGACGGACGACGACGCCGGTGTGCGCGTTGGTGTTGGGGAATTGAGTCTTAAGGCGACCGGCTATCCCGGCGAGGTCTGCTTCCGCCTGCGCTCTGGTCACGCCTGGCTTGAGTCGCGCGGTGACGAACAGCCTCCGCTCGTCGCGCGCGCTGCCTGCGGCGTCCAGCGGAAGTGCGACGAACAGATCCGTGTCGACGAAGATTCCTGTTCGAATCGATCGAGGCACGACACCGACGATCGCGTGTGCCACACCATCGAGGAGCACTGTTCGTTCGGTGACCGATGGATCGGACGCGAACTCGTCGCGCCAGTATCGATCGCTGAGCAGGACGACAGGCGCCGCTCCAATTGTGCCGTCGTCGGCGCGGAACAGGCGACCCAGCGAGGGGGCAATGCCCCAGAGCGAGAACATCTCCGCAGTGGTGCGAACGAGCGAGACGCGCGTTGGCGCATCCCGCCCCGTGAGTGTCGCGGTGCCGTAACGAAACGCGCCGAACTGCTCGACGGTCGTGGACTGTGCCGTCCAGTCGACGAGATCGGGAACGGACGTGCCCGTCATGGCGAGATTGCCTGACATGCCCGACTGCGCTTGACTGGGGCGCGGGTCGGTCGAGGCCACGAAGACGAGCCGTTCTGCATCTGCGGCCGGGATGGCGTGCCAGACGCCGTCGATTGTGCTGGCAATGATCGTCGTGGCGCCGATCGCGATCGCCAGCGTGACCGTGACGATGAGGGACGGCCCGGGCGACTTGACCAGCGTTCTGAGGGCGTAACGGAGAGGGGGCACCACGGGTTTGCAGGGTCAAAGCCCATGCCAGCCAGTCTGATCACGCGGCGCGGTTTTGCTAGCGTTTCTCGCCCTCGCTGACGCGAGGCACGGATGTGCCGTCCGCTCGTGGGACGCCCCGTTCGATGGCGCACAGCTGGTGCGGGTACGCTACGACTGCGAGGCGAACCGATTCGCCGCACAAGACGAGGTGATCGTGATGATGCTCGATTGGAACGACTATCAGCGCCAGCTTG
>Ga0310810_10002880_pt1 | contig 18620 bp, 13 predicted proteins | sample NCmetagenome_FD_207641 | JGI IMG/M metagenome (GOLD analysis project Ga0310810, IMG submission 207641) | Soil microbial communities from experimental microcosm in Duke University, North Carolina, United States - NC | ecosystem: Engineered > Artificial ecosystem > Soil microcosm > Unclassified ...
GACTTCAAGGGCCAGGAACTGATCGACGGCGTGCTCGGCCTCGTGGACAAGCATCGACCGCTGCATCTGTCGATCGTTGGCGGCGAGCCGCTCGTCCGATATCGCGAGCTGAACACGCTCCTGCCCATCCTCTCGCGCCGCGGGGTCCACGTCCAGTTGGTGACGAGCGCGGTCCGTGAGATTCCGGCCGAGTGGCGCACATTGCCGCTGCTCTCCATCGTCGTCTCGATCGACGGTCTTCAGCCCGAGCACGACGTGCGACGGACTCCTGCCACGTACGATCGCATCCTCAAGCACATCGTCGGCCACATGATCACGGTCCACTGCACGGTCACGCGCCAGCAGGTGAACCGTCCGGGCTATCTCGAGGAGTTCCTCGCGTTCTGGTCGGCGCGCGACGAGGTCGAGAAGATCTGGATCAGCCTCTACACGCCGCAAGTCGGCGAAGTCTCCGATGAGAAGCTGCGCCCGATCGATCGCGAGCGCGTCGTCGCCGATCTTCGCGCGCTGCGCCTGAAGTTCGAGAAGCTCTCGCTGAACGACGGCACCATCAGCGCGTACGCGCATCCGCCGGAATCACCCGACGAGTGCGTCTTCGCGCGCACGACGACGACCATCTCGGCGGATCTCACCACAAAGATTACGCCGTGCCAGTTCGGCGGCACGCCGGACTGCACAAATTGCGGATGCATCGCCTCCGCCGGGCTCGCAGCGCTGGGGCGCTATCAACTGCTTGGCTTGATCCCCATCGGCAGCATCTTCAATGGATCGCTGAAGTTGGGCGAGCGGCTGCGGCGTCTGCGTCCAGCGGAGGAATCCGCCGCCTGATGGGCACACTGTCCGGCGTGAGCCGAAAGGCGCGATCGGTTCGCGAGTTCATCCGCGGCTTCGCGCAGACCGACCATCCCCTGCTCGTTCAGATCATTCCGATCCGCCGCTGCAACATCGATTGCGGCTACTGCAACGAGTACGACAAGGTGTCGCCGCCGGTGCCGACCGGCGTGATGAAGCACCGGATCGACAAGCTCAAAGGCCTCGGCACGTCGGTCGTCGCGTTCAGCGGCGGCGAGCCGATGCTGCACCCGGATCTCGACGATCTGATCCGCCACATCCGCACCCGCGGCATGATGGCCGGACTGATCACGAACGGCTACTTCCTCGTGCCGAAGCGGATACAGCAGCTGAACGACGCGGGTCTCGACTTCCTCCAGATCAGCATCGACAACGTGGAGCCAGACGAGGTGTCGAAAAAGAGCCTGCGCGTGCTCGACAAGAAGCTGCAGGACCTCAAGACCTACGCGACGTTCGACGTCAACATCAACTCGGTGCTCGGCGGCGGCATCAAGAACCCCGAGGACGCGCGCACGATCAACAACCGCGCACGCGAGCTGGGCTTCTCCACCTCGATCGGCATCATCCACGACGGATCCGGCCGCCTCAAGCCGCTCGGATCCGCCGAGCGCAAGGTGTACGACGAAGTGTCTGCCGCGATCAGCGGGCCGTGGCAGGTCTTCAAGAATCTCTATTCAGGGATTCGCAGCTTCCAGGACAACCTGGCGGACGGCAAACCGAACGACTGGCGGTGCCGCGCGGGCGCGCGCTACCTCTATATCTGCGAAGACGGTCTCGTGCACTACTGCTCGCAGCAGCGCGGCTATCCGGCCGTGCCGCTCGAAACCTATACGGTGGCCGACATCCGCCGCGAGTTCTTAACGCCGAAGGCGTGCGCGCCGTATTGCACTGTCGGCTGCGTGCACCGGGTGTCGACGATGGATTTCTGGCGGAAACCCCAGGGTCAGGTGGGACACGTGGGTCAGGTGCGCCGGGCAGGTTAAGTCCTACGACGCTGCGGCGAGCTGCTTCTCGTCCTTCTTCCCGTTTTTCTCGGCTTCCCTCGCGGCCTTTTTGCCGCTGGCTGTTTCCGCCCAATCGCTCTCGAACACCTGCCGCAGCTGGCTCACGACGTTGCGGTCGTTGACGATGAGGCCGATCTCGCGCCGCTTGTCGAGCTCGATGCGGCGCAGGCTCTGGCTGCCGACGAAGGCGCGCTGGCCGTCGCGGATGATCGTGCGGACGTGCATCCGCTTGCCGGGATACTTTTCGTGCTCGATGTCGTCGAGTTTCGAATCGACCTTGCCGATGATCCGGACGTCGACGCCAGCCTTCACGCGCTCTTCCAGCAGCCGCAGCATCGCGTTGTCGGTCACCTTGACGTCGTAGATCAACAACTCCTTGCGCGCGCCCTTGATGAAGGCCGCCAGGCGCTCGCGCGAGTTCTCAGGGCTCACGATGAAGCGCTCCTGCCCCGGGACGTACGGCTGACGATCGAAGTCTGCATTGAAGAGCTTGATGGCCTCGCTCACGAGCTTTTCGTTTTTGGTGACGATTCCGAAGCTGCGGCTCTTCTCCATGTCCATCGCGGTGAAGTTGAAGCCGTACACGTGCAGGACGCGGCCATCGATGATCATCAACTTCCCGTGGTAACGGATCAGGTCGTCCGCGGTGCGGGACACGGTGACACCTGATTCGAGCAGGTGCATTTCGAGCTTGCGGAGGCTCTTGGTGCCGCCGCGATTCTCATGCGCCGTCAACGCGCGCACGCGTACACCGCGGGCGACGGCCGCTTCGAGCGCTCGGGACACCTCGTACCGATCGAGCCGGAAAATGAGGACGTCGATGGACTTTCGCGCCTGCTTGATGGCCGTGACGACTGGCGCGATCCCCGCGTCCGGCTGGACGATCAGTTTCATTACCTGATCCTCCAGCAACATCCTGGCCAGAACGTTGCGGATTCAAACTCAGCCGTTGTCGACAGTGTGTTCCGCCGTCTTCGCGGTCTTTGCGTTTCAGCGCCCCGAAAACCGCACGCGCACGCCCGCATTGATCAGGCGTGGCGTACCGATGGTCGACGGATTGGTCTGGACGAAATAGACCGTGTCGAACAGGTTCTGCGCACCGAAGAACGCCTGCAGGTTGCGCCCGATGTCGCGCGCAACGGTCAGATCGACGACGGCGTAGCGGGGAAGACCGGCGGTGATCGACGTGTCGGCGCCCGCATCCGCGAGCGTCGCGACCGGGATGAAATTCACGTTCAGATCGTCGTTGTACTGCAGCCCGACGAACTGCACGCCGAGCGCGACAGTGGCGACCTTCGCATTCGCGTAACTCGCCTGCAGCGACCCCCGATGCTTCGGCACCTGCTGCAGGTACTTCCCGACGAGCGCCGCGTTGGCGACGCCGCCGTCGGTCACCTTTGCGTCGTCGAAGACGTAGGCGGCCGAGAAACGCCAGTCGGTACCCAGGCGGTACTCGACGTCGGTCTGCACGCCGCGGACGCGCGTTTTCCCGAGGTTCTGTTTCTGCGCGCAGCCGGCCGGCACTGCGCGGGACGAACAGAACGACGCGACCTGCGTGACATTCGCGATTGGATCGGTCACGCGGTTGTCGAACCACGTCGCCCGAATCGTCACGTCGCGAACCGGCGCCAGGTTCAGGCCCGCTTCGCCGCCGACCAGATGTTCGGGGCCGAGGTCGCTGCTCGGAAACGTCGTAACGGCGCCGACGGAGAACTGGCGGTACAGCTCGGTCAGCGTCGGGGCCCGGAAGCCCGAATTGACGGCGCCCCAGGCGCTCACGCGGTCGGTGATGTGATACAGCGCGCCGAGGTGCGGGCTAACCACCGTGTCGTTCTTGTCGGCAAGCGAGGGACGATTGTTGCCCGTCGGCGCGCCCGTCGCGACCGAATTCTCCAGGTTATGACCGTCGTAATTGCGCCACCTATCGACGCGCGCGCTCAGCGTGAGCACCAGCTTGTCGACGGGCGTAATGATGTCCTGCGCGAAGCCGCCGAGGCTCTGCTGCGTGCCGCCCGACACGCGATGGACGGACAGAATCGCCGGCTGCGTCAGCGGCAGCGGGTTGGGGAGCGGGCTCGTCGCCACGTACGCGTCCTCGACGCTGTCGCCGTCGACCCACCGCCAGTCGAAGCCGGCGCTCACGACCTGCCGGCTGCCGAGCGCCTTGCTCCACTGCGCCATGCCGCCGACACCGTTGGTCGGGACGTTCTGATCGGTCGCGAGCCGCACGCTGTTGCGTGTCGTTGCCGCGTTGCTGACCGCGAGGAAATTGAAGTGGGCGCGCTGCCGGTCGACGAACAGCCGCGCCTGCAGATCGCTGTCGTCGGCGAGCCGCGCGCGAATGCCGCCGTTGACCGTCGTCCACCGCGTATCGTTGACCTCCCCGACCTTGCCGTTCACGCGGTTCTCGGTGAAGTAGCCGGCGCGCGCGAATACGCTCAGCCGGTCCGACGGCGTGTACTCAATCTTTCCTGTCGTGTTCTTGTAGTTGACGTTCGCGTTGTTGTCGATGGGTCCTCGCTCGAGGCGCTCGACGATCGGGAATCCGTCCGTATCGAGAAAGCTGCCCTCGACGGCTGCCGACACCTTGTTCCACTGATCGCTGGCGAAAAAATCGAGCTTCGGGCTCGAGTGGGTTCCGTACTGCGGCTTGAGCTCGATCGTGCGGCGCGCGGGCCGCGTGGTGATGATGTTGATCACGCCGCCCATCGCGTAATTGCCGTACAGGCTCGACGAGGTGCCTTCGGTGATCTCGACGCGATCGACGCTCACGAGCGGCACGCGGCTCCAGTAGACCCAGCCGCCGAACGGATCGTTGAACGGGACGCCGTCGAGCAGCACGAGCGTCCGGCTCTGGCCGCTCGGCCCGATGCCGCGCAGCGACACGCCCTGCGTCGTGGGCTGGGCGACAAGGCCGCTCGTGCGCCGGAACAGGCTGAAGGTCGGGACCTGGCGCAGCATGTCATCCGCAATCAGCGCGGGCGACGCCTGGATTTCTTCGCGAGAAACAACGGCGACGCTGGCCGGGACGTCGCCCAGCCGCTGCGCGCTCCGGGTCGGTGTCACGGTCACCGTCTCGAGAATCGCGGCCGGCGTCACCTTGATACTGAGCTCGGCGGAGCGGTCGGCCGCCGACACCCGCTGCACGGCCTCGGCGAACCCGCCGGCGCGGACGATCACCGTCACGTCGCCCGTTTCGGGTGTCTCGATCGTGAAGCGGCCGTCCGGCCCGGTCGTCGTCTGGCGATCGGGTCCTGAAGCCGACTTCACGATCACGGCTGCGCCGGTCACGACGCCGCCGGACGAATCGTGGACGACGCCGGTCAACGACGCGGTAAAAGCCAGGATGAATGCCGCGATCACAATGCCTCCGTATCAATTGGTGAGTTGGCCGGTTGGTGACTTGGCCAGTGAAAACGCATTCACCAGCTCACCGATTTGCCGACTCGCCAACTCTCAGTGCAAACGCCATCAAGGTCGCGTCCTCGCCGCCGCCGGTCGCAATCACTACGAACTGCCGGCCGTTCGCCGCGCGGTAGGTCATCGGCGTGCCGTTCGCCCGGCGCGGGACCGCGACATCCCACATCTCGGCTCCAGTCGACACGTCGACCGCGTGAAACGCCACATCGCCGCCGCCCGCGAACACCAGCCCGCCCGCGGTGGCGAGCACACCGGGGGCGCCTGCGGCGCCGAGCACGGGCGGCAGCGTTACGCCCGCAAGCGCCGGGTGGCGGCGCAGCGACGGCGTATCGCCGAACGGCACGCGCCACTTGATCGCGCCACGATTGAGATCGATCGCGACCAGGTGGCCGTACGGCGGCTTCAGCAGCGGGATCCCGTTCATGAAGTCCGCATTGGTTTCGCCGACGCGCACGAGTTCGGCGTCGACCTCCGACGCGCGCGGGTTCGCCGCGGATCGATCGGGCTCGCCGACGCGGCCGATGTTGGCCTGGTTCGTGGTCTTGAAGATCAGGACGCCGCTCGAGGCGTCGAACGCCCCGCCGCCCCAGTTCGCGCCGCCGATGAGTCCCGGACGCTGCACGGTGCCGCGCCGGCTCGGCGGCGTGAACAACGGCCCGATGCGGTACTTTTTCAGCTCCGTCTGCGCCGCGTCCTTCAACGCCGGCGTCAGGTCGAACGCATCGTCGAGCGTGACGCCTTGTTCGGTGAAGGCCGGCGGTTTCGTGGGGAACGGCTGCGTCGGCCAGGCGTGCTCGCCGCCGACATCGCTCGCCGGGACGGGCCGCTCTTCAATCGGCCACACCGGCTTTCCGGTGACGCGATCGAAGACGAACGCGAAGCCCTGCTTCGTGAGCTGCACCACAGCGTCGATGCGACGGCCGTCGACGGTGATGGTCACGAGGCTCGGCGGCGACGGGTTGTCGTAGTCCCAGAGACCGTGATGAACGATCTGGTAGTGCCACTTGCGCGCGCCGCTGTTCGCATCGAGGCACACGAGCGATTCGGCGAAGAGGTTCGCGCCGGGACGGCGTCCGCCGAAGAAGTCGTTGCTCGGCGTGCCGAGCGGCACGTAGAGCAGACCGCGATCGGCGTCGAGCGACATCGGAGGCCACGCGTTGGTGTGGCCCGTGTAGCTCCACGAGTCGTTGCCCCAGGTGTCGTTGCCGACCTCGCCGGGCTGCGGAATCGTGTGGAAGGTCCACGCCTGCCGACCGGTGCGGGCGTTGAACGCCCGAATATCCCCCGGCGGATCGTTTCGGTAGACCAGACGATCGCCGACGCCGTTGCCGAGGATGACGAGGTCCTTGTAGATGACCGGCGGCGACGTGTTCGTGTAGTGCTTCTTGTTGATGGCCCAGACCAGACCCTCGCTCAGGTCGATCATGCCGTGCGACCCGAACGAGTCCACCGGCTCGCCGGTGCGGGCGTCGATCGCGAACAGCCGATAGCGGCTGTTGATGAAGATGCGCAGCGCGTTGCCGTTGGCGCTGTCGCGCCACGCGGCCACGCCGCGATGCACGAAGCCGGTGCCGTTCGGCGGCTGGCCGTCCTCGTAGGCCTTCGGATCGAAGGCCCACAGCTGGGCGCCCGTCTCGGCGTTCAACGCGACGACGCGGTTGTAGGGCGTGCTGAAGTAGAGCACGTTCTCGATCATGATCGGCGTCGTCTGGAACGAGCCGGGGCGGGTGCCGTACGTCTCCAGCGCTTTCTCGCCGGTCTTCCATTCCCACGCGGCGGCGAGGCGCGAGACTGTCGATTTGTTTATGTCGTTCAGCGGCGAGAACTTGGTGCCACCCTGATCGCCGCCGTAGAAGGGCCATTCCCCGGCCTGGCGCGAGTCTGGCGCCACGGCCATCGTGCCCGCCGCGAGCAAGAGGAGGAGTGCCCGTCTCAACATGTTCCGGAAGACAGGATTATAATCCGCGGCCGGAGGGATCATGCGATTTCCGGCCGTGCTGCTCGCGCTGCTCCTCGTCCCCGCGACGCTGCTGTCGCAGGATCAAACGGTCCGGATTCACGCCGCGACCGTGATTGACGGCACCGGCAAGACGCTCAGAAACGCGACGATTGTCGTGCGCGGATCGAAGATCGCGTCGATCGACACCGGCGGCGCCAACGCGACCTACGACCTCGGATCGTTGGCGGTGATCCCCGGCATGATCGACGTCCACGCGCACCTCGGCTGGCACTTCGACAAGGACGGCCGCTACGCCGCGCGGCGGGGCGCCCCCGCGGACGAGATTCTGTACAGCGCCGAGAATGCGTTCGTCACGCTGATGGCCGGCTTCACGACCATCCAGAGCCCGGGCCAGGCCAACGACGTCGAGCTCCGCGATGCGATCGCGCGCGGCATTTTCCCCGGCCCGCGCGTGCTCACGTCGATCCGCCAGCTGAACGAGAACAGCGGGACGCCGGATGAAATCCGCGAGAAGGTGCGGCAATTGAAGAAGGACGGCGCCGACGTCGTGAAGATCTTCGCGTCGGCCAGCATCCGCGACGGCGGCAAGCAGACGATGACGCAGCCGCAGCTCGATGCGGCGTGTGGCGAGGCTAAGACGCAGGGCCTTCGCACCATGGTGCACGCGCACAGCCCCGAGTCGATCAAGGCGTCGGTGAGCGCCGGCTGCCTGCAGATCGAACACGGTGTCTTCGCCGACGACGCGACGCTCAAGCTGATGGCCGACAAAGGCGTGTACTTCGATCCGAACGTTGGCGTCGTGCTGCAGAACTACCTGCGCAACAAGTCGAAGTATCTGGGCATCGGCAACTACAACGAAGAAGGCTTCGCGTACATGGAGAAAGGTCTGGCGCTGAACGCGGCCATGATCAAAAAGGCCGTCGCGACGCCGAACCTCAAGATGGTGCTCGGCACCGACGCGGTGGCCGGCGCGCACGGCCACAACGCCGACGAGATCGTCGAGCGCGTCAGGCAGGGGAACCAGAAGCCGATGGACGCGATCGTCTCCGCGACATCCATGGCCGCCAGGTCACTCAATCTCGACAAGACGATCGGCACGCTCGCGCCCGGTTACGAAGCCGACCTCGTCGCGCTCGACGGCGACCCGCTCACCGATATCACCGCCGTGACACGCGTCGCGTTCGTGATGAAAGGCGGCAAGGTCTTCAAGCACGTCGCCGCTTCCTCAACGCGCACCAGCCAGTAACCAGCCGGAGCCGCTGACTGTGGCGTCCGGCTTCGGCCGGACGCCATGATTGAAACTCCGGCGATCGTGGCGTCCCGCCTTTTAGGCGGGCCTCAGTTGTCACGGAGGCTGAGCTATAATCCGCGCCTCCGCCACAACACGCTGACAGCAATTCACCATCCGCCAAGGAGGGGTCTATGGGATCTCGCCGCGCGCTGCTCGTGCTCCTGGGTCTGTCCGTCCTCTCGCTCGCCTTGAGTGCGGCGGCATCCGGCAACCTTTCGATTGCGACCGAGCCCGACAATGCGGCGGTGTTCGTTGACGGCAAGGCGCTCGGCGTCTCGCCGCTGCACGTCACCGGCGTCCCCGCCGGCCCGCATCGTCTGCGGATCGTCAAGCGCGGGTACCGCGAGACGGCGCAGACGGTCAAGGTCGTCGCCGGCGAGCCGCAGTGGCTGCGGATCGTGCTCACGCCGGTCGACTGAATCGGTGAGCGGGCAGCCCACCCATTTGCGTAGGGGTGTGGTTCGGGCGGCCGACGTATGATCTGAACGTGGCCCACCCAGAACGACTCCCCCGCACGGCGCTGCCGCAGGCCCAGAGCGCATCGCCTGCCGACGCCAAGACAAAAAAGAAGGCTTTCACGGCCGCAGCCTGGGAAGAAGCTCGCGGGCTCATGTGGGCGCACCGCAAGCGCCTCGCGCTCGGCCTCGCGCTGATGCTGATCAACCGCCTCTCAGGGCTCGTGCTGCCGACGTCGACGAAATACCTGATGGACGACGTGATCCGGCAGGGGCATTGGGACCTGCTGCCCTGGCTCGCCGGCGCAGTCGCCATCGCCACCACCGTCGACGCTGCAACGGCGTTTGCCAACTCGCAGGTGCTCGGCGTCGCCGCGCAGCGAGCCATCACGGAAATGCGCAAGGACGTCGAGGCGCACATTTTGCGGCTGCCGATCCGCTATTTCGATTCGACGAAAACGGGCGTCCTGATCTCGCGCATCATGACCGATGCGGAAGGGATCCGGAACCTGGTCGGCACCGGACTCGTGCAGCTGACGGGATCGATCCTGACCGCGACGATCGCGCTCGGCATCCTGCTCTACATCAACTGGAAGCTGACCGTCGTCACCATCCTGATCCTCGGCGCGTTCGGCGGCGGCATGGCCAGCGCGTTCAAACGGCTGCGGCCGCTCTTCCGCGAGCGCGGCCAGATTAATGCGGAAGTCACGGGTCGACTGACCGAATCACTCGGCGGCGTACGCATCGTGAAGGCATACACGGCGGAAAAGCGCGAGGAGCTCGTGTTCGCCAAGGGTGTCCACCGCCTGTTCCGCAACGTCGCCCAGTCGCTCACCGGCGTGTCGGCGATCACCGCGTTCTCGTCGGTCGTCATCGGCTGTACCGGCATCGCGATGATGCTCATCGGCGGCGCCGCCATCAAGAACGGCACGATGACGATCGGCGACCTCGTCATGTATCTCTCCTTCACCGCGCTGATGACGATGCCAGTCATCCAGCTCGCGTCCATCGGCACGCAGCTGAGCGAGGCGTTCGCGGGCCTCGATCGCATTCGCGAGATTCGCCGGATGGCCACGGAAGACGAGGAGGACGAAGATAAGGCGCCGCTGCCCCAGCTGCGCGGCGATGTGGAGTTCGACGATGTGAGCTTCGAGTACACCGAGGGCGTGCCGGTGCTCAAGCACGTATCCTTCCACGCGCCGGCCGGCTCGACGACGGCGCTCGTCGGATCGAGCGGATCCGGCAAGAGCACGCTGATCAGCCTCGTGATGACGTTCAATCGGCCGACCGAGGGGCGCGTCCTGGTCGACGGCCAGGACGTCATCTCCGTGAAGCTGCGTGACTATCGCTCGCGTCTCGGCGTCGTGCTGCAGGACAACTTCCTGTTCGACGGCACCGTCGCGGCGAACATCGCCTACGGCAATCCGCACGCAACGCGCGACGAGATCAAGGCGGTCAGCCGGATCGCCCACTGCGACGAGTTCATCGAGTCGTTCGAGAAGCAGTACGACACGATCGTCGGCGAGCGCGGCGTCCGGCTGTCCGGCGGCCAGCGGCAGCGCGTCGCGATTGCGCGGGCGATCCTGGCGGACCCGCGCGTCCTCATCCTCGACGAGGCGACCTCGAGCCTCGACAGTGAGAGTGAAGCGTTCATTCAGGACGGTCTGCGATCGCTGCGCCGCGGCCGCACGACGTTCGTCATCGCGCACCGGCTGTCGACAATCCAGAGCGCGGATCAGATTCTGGTGCTCGAACACGGCGAAATCGTCGAGCGCGGGACGCACGACGAGCTGCTGGCGCGCGGCGGCCGGTACCGTCAGCTGTACGACAAGCAGTATCGATTCGAACGCGATCGGTTCATCAATCCAGGAGAGGACTTCACGCCGGAGCCGGAGCGGGTCGCCGCGCCGGTGCGGACGAGCGGGGCTCTGTAGAAGTGTGAAGTCTAAAGCCCTTACCGCCGCTCGCCGCCGCTCGCGATGATGTTCACGCTGGATCGCGCCTGGGCGCGCGCCTGCCCGCCCGAATCGAGCACGGTCGCCTTGATCTCGTAGGTGCCTGACGGCAGGCTGCGAAACTCGAAGGTGTTGGTCACGGGTGCGTTGTCGCCGTCCAACTGGACCTCGCTGGATCGATAGAAGTCTGACGACTCCGCGACAATCTGGAACGCCCGATTACGAGAATCGGTCTCGATTCGCGCACGCACCACCAGGGTTGCCGGCGCAAACGCGACGGCTGGCGACACGGTCATCGTCAATTTTTCATCAGCGCCTGCCCGCAGGCCGGCGGTCAGCATCAAGATTCCGATTACACCCACACGCGTTTTCATCGCTCACCCATGTCCGCGGCCGCGTCGTGCGACTCTACCGAACGGCGGTTGTGCAAGGCGCGGACCACGGTTGTTGCCGAGCCGGATCGTGATCTGAGTTACGCTTTGAGACCCTCTTGGAGGCCCGGCGCATGATGCAGCGTGCAGGTGGGACCCTCGTGCTTCTCCTTCTGGTGGCAGCCCTTACCCACGTCGCCGCGCAGCCTCCCCATACAGGCGGCGCAAGGACGACCTGGATTGACGCGTACCGCGAGCCCGCCGGCCGACTGATCGGCGAAGCCACGTCGAGCACGTTTGCATGGCAGCGCTTGGCGATCCTGACCGACACGATCGGGAACCGTCTGAGCGGCAGCGCCGCGCTCGACCGCGCAATCGAATGGGCGGTCGCCGAGATGAAGCGCGACGGTCTCGACAACGTTCACACCGAAAAGGCGATGGTGCCCAAGTGGGTGCGCGGCGCCGAGAGCGCCGAGATCGTCGAGCCGGTGCAGCACCCGATGTCGATGCTCGGCCTCGGCAACAGCGTCGGCACGCCGCGCGACGGCATCCGCGCAGAGGTGCTTGTCGTCCACAGCTTCGAGGAGCTCGATGCGAAGTCGTCGCTCGTGCGCGGGCGCATCGTCTGCTTCAACGCGCCGTTCACCAATTACGGCGAGACCGTGCGCCTGCGATCGGCCGGACCGTCGCGCGCGGCCAGCTACGGCGCCCTCGCGGCGCTCGTGCGTTCGATCGGCCCAGACGGCCTGCGCACGCCGCACACCGGCGCGCTGCAGTACGCGAACGACGCGGCGAAGATTCCAGCCGCCGCGATCGCGTCGGAGGACGCCGACCGCCTGCAACGGATGGCCGACCGCGGCGACCGCATCGTCGTGCAGGTGAAGATGGAGGCGCGCTTCGATCCCGACGTCGAGTCGGCGAACGTCGTCGGCGAGATTCGCGGACGCGAGCGGCCGGAGGAAGTCGTCGTCGTCAGCGGCCACCTCGATTCGTGGGACGTCGGCGCGGGCGCAACCGACGACGGCGGCGGCTGCATCGTGACGTGGGAGGCACTGCGGTTGATGAAGGCGCTCAATCTGCGGCCGCGTCGCACGGTTCGCGTGGTGCTGTGGACCAACGAGGAAAACGGGGGCCGCGGCGGACTGGCCTACCGCGACCAGCATCGGGGCGAGCTCGCGCAGCACGTGATGATGCTCGAATCCGACAGCGGCGTCTTCCGGCCGACCGGCTTCGGCTTCAGCGGGTCGGACCGCGCGCGCGAGACCGTGAAGACGATCGCGACGCTGCTGGCGGGGATCGGCGCGAGCCAGATCTCCACCGGCGGGGGCGGCGCCGACATCGGGCCGAGTGTGCAGGAAGGCCACATTCCGGGCATGTCGCTCGAAGTGGACGGGTCGAAGTACTTCCTGATCCACCACACCCAGGCCGATACGATCGACAAGATCGACCCCGTGGAAATGGCGAAGTGCGCCGCGTCGGTGGCGGTGATGGCGTACGTCGTCGCGGACATGCCGCGGCGCCTTGGGGAGTGAGGTCAGGGTTATACTATTGAGGATGAAATGCTTAGGGCTTTTCGCCCTCGGCGTCTGCCTGCTCGCCGCGTGTTCCTCGTCTTCGGCGCAGTCGCAGAAATCGCTCGCGCCCACCGACGTCGTCGCCACCGTGGGCTCGGCACAAATCACGCTGGCGGAGGTCGACGACCGCGCGCTGCAGCAGTCGGCCGCGGAGTTCGGGCAGGTGAAGCTGTTGCAGGCGCTCTACACGGCGCGCCGGGCGGCGCTGGACGAGATCATTGCGAACCGGCTGTTCGACGAAGAAGCGAAGACGCTGCGTCTTGATCGCTCGGCGCTGATCGAAAAGGAGATCACGTCGAAGATTCCAGCGGTTACCGAGGGCGACGTCGCCGACTGGTATCGCGCGAACCAGTCGCGCGTGCAGGGCGCGACGCTCGATCAGGTTCGCACGCCGATCCGGAACTATCTGACGCAGGAGCGGATGCAGACGGTGCGGACGCAGTACATCGCGATCCTCAAACAAAAGACCCCCGTGCGCATCGCGCTCGAGCCGCCGCGACAGCGGTTCGCGTCGAACGTGAGCCCCGCGCGCGGGCCGGACATGGCGCCGGTCGAGATCATCGAGTTCTCGGACTTCCAGTGTCCGTTCTGCCTGCGCGCCGATCCGACGGTGCGCCAGGTGCTGTCGACCTACGGCGACCGCATTCATTTCGTCTATCGCCACTACCCGTTGCCGAATCATCCCAACGCTCGACCGGCAGCGGAAGCCGCAGCGTGCGCCGCGGAGCAGGACAAGTTCTGGGCGTTCCACGACAAGCTGTTCGCCGAGCAGGGCCGCCTGAGCGACGCGGATCTCAAGCAGCACGCCGCGGGGCTCGGCCTGGATGCGCCGAAGTTCACCGCGTGCGTCGACGGCCACAAGACCAAGGCGAAGGTCGACGAAGACATCGAAGCGGGCCGCGAAGCGGGCGTGGACGGCACGCCGGCGTTCTTCATCAACGGCCGGGTGATCAGCGGCGCGCAGCCGTTCGAGACGTTCAAGCGGATTATCGACGAAGAGCTGGAACTGAAAGGCGCGCGCTAGCGTCTGCACGTGCGGCGCAGGACTTCAGGCCTGCGTGTCACTCCACCGCCGCCGCAATGCGAAGCGCGTTCGCCATCACGGTGAACGTAATCGGCCCTGACGGAATGCTCGGAAACACGCTCGCGTCGACGACGTGCACGCGTTCGAAGCCGTGGGGTCTTCCCCACTGATCGCTTTCGAACCGTCTCGGCGCTTCGCGCATCGGAAAGCTGCCGCCGGCGTGATACCCGCGGCCGGGCGCGCCGACTTCGAGGAGCGGCGACAGCGCGACCGCGCGCACATGACGGCGGTGCGCTTTCAGCGCAGCGACGACGCGAGCGATTGCCGGCCTGGCCGCGGGATTGTCGTCGGCCTCGAGCGCGAGCGTGGTGGCCGATCCGCTTCGCTGCAGCGTCGCGCGAATGCCGGACGACGACTGCGACGGCAGATAGCCCTGCACAATCAGCAGCCGTTCCAGCAGCGCATTCAGGCCAGGCCGCACGATTGGAAAGAGCCCGCCCGTGCGACGGCGGACGGCATCTGCGTACCAATCGTTGTGGCTGTAGACCTGGAGATGAACCGTTCCGGCGGCAAACGGCGCGTCGAGCAGCTCGATGAACACCTGCGACAGCGTGTGCACGGGCTCGCGGGCCGCGCCGCGGGTGGCTTCGTAGCGCAGCACGGGCAGCACGAAGAGCTGGCTGTCCTGAATCCGCACGGGCACGTCGAACGCATCCATCGAGTGCAGCAGAATCGCCGTCGTGTTGAAGGCGCCGGCCGCGAGAAAGACGCGGTCGGCGTCGAACGATTCGCCTTCTGCATCCACACGCACGCGGCCGCCCGACTCTGACACGCGCGTGACCACGACGCCGGGCCGATACGAAAACCGGCCGGTTTCTTTGAGCCGAGCGAGCGTGTCGCGCGCGTTGTAGATGAACCCGTACGGGCACCCATACAGGCACAAGCAGCAGTACACACAGCCTGATCGCACGGCTAACGCCTCGCGCTCCGTACGGGCCGCAACGACGGCGAGCCGGGAGTACCCGAACGTCCAGCCGTCCGCCTCGAGCGCGTCAGCGTTCGCTTCGAGATCGCGCATCAGCGCGTGCGCCTGACGGCTCGGCTCGAGCGGCCGCGACACCGTCCCAGACAACGGAAACTCACCCGCAAGGCGATCGGGCCGCTCCGCGACGTGCAGCAGTCCGGCCGCCGCCGCGTAGTGCGGCGCGAGATCCGCGACGCTGATTGGCCAGGCCGCGATGTCGCGCGCGCGGTACGGCAGCACCGTGGCGCCCCAGACGTTGCTGAAGCCGCCGCTCGCGTACGACGGCAGCGCGTCGACGCCGCGCCGGTCGACCGTGAGCTGCGCCGGCGCGTGTCGATAGGGATAGAGCGATCCGAAGGACGCCTTCAGCGGAACCGCGCGATCGCTGAGCTCGGTCGGACGTTTGATGCGCTGCAGCGCGTCCGCGGGCCACTCGGCCGGCGGCCGCTCGCGCATGGACGCCAGCACCTGCTGCAGATCCGGCTCCATCTCGATGCCGGCGTCGAGCATCGTGACGGCTGTACCACGACCGACGAGGGCGTGGGCACACGCTACCCCCGCAGGTCCCGACCCGACGACGTAGATCACCCGGCGTCCTTCATTTGCGGCGCAGGCCGAGCACGCTGAGAAAGAAGCTGGAGAAGATGGTCTGGACTCCCAGCGTGATGAGCGTGACCGCTGGAATGATGTAGCTGAGGCCTTCGGAATACGGCAGCTCGCCGAAGGCGACGCGCCGCCAGTGATTGGCAGCCAGCGCAAACAACGCGATGCCCGACGCCACGAGCAGCACGCCTACCACCAGGCCGAACTCGAGCATCCGGTGATGTTCCGTGAGCCGCGTCAGGCGGCGATCTTCCGGCAGCAGTCCCTCGGCGATCGCGAACACTTTCGTGAACGCCGCGAACGTCACCAGCTGGAACCCGGCCAGGACCGCCATGCTGCACGCGAGCTGTGTGTTGAAGGTCAGCTTGGCCGAGCCGACGTAAATCGGCTTGAAGATCAGCCACGTACCTGCGAGGCCACCGACCAGACACAGTGCGATGCCCGGGATCAGGAACAGCCAGCGTGGGCAGAACAGGAGCATGAAGCGCAGGTGCCGCCACCCGTCGCGCCACCGGCGCAGATGCGGCGGCCGCGACCGGCCGTGCGGATAGAGCGTGATGGGCACTTCGCTGATGCGAAGTCGCTGCAGCGTCGCCTTGACGACCATCTCCGACGCGAATTCCATCCCGGTCGTCTTCAGGTTCAGTGCGTCGAAGGCCGACTTCCGGAACGCGCGCAGCCCGCAGTGGAAATCGGACACCGGCGCGCCGAAGAACAGACGGCCGATCGCAGTCAGCACCGGGTTGCCGATCCACCGGTTCTGCCAGGGCATCGCGCCGCGCAGGATCGTCCCGCCGCCGCTCGGCAGCCGGCAGCCGAACACGAAGTCGTCGGCGGCTCGGAGCTTCTCGACGAACGGATAGATCGCCGACCAGTCGTAGCTGTCGTCCGCGTCGCCCATGATGACGAATTCGCCGCGCGCCGAGGCAATGCCGCCCATCAGCGCGGCACCGTAGCCGCGCTCGGCGACCGGGACGACGCGGGCGCCCATGCGCTCGGCGATGGCGATCGAGCCGTCGGTGCTGCCGTTGTCGGCAACTACGATTTCGGCGCGCAGGTTGTGCCGCGCGATCGCGAGCTGCGCCTTCGCGATGCAGCGGCCGACGGTCTCCTCCTCGTTCAGACACGGCATCACGATCGAGACCTCGACCCGCTCGGCCTCAGGGACGCCGAGCGGACGCGCGCCGACCTGCACGATCGCGGTGGGACGACGCCCGGAAGCCGCGCTCGTCATTTCCGATAAATCGCGAACGCGGGATGACGGTCCACGTTTTCGACGAGCGCCACTCTCGTCAAGGCGGACGATCCGGCCGGACCGGGTCCGCCTGGCGAATACGGCGCCAGGAACACCGACCCCGCCGGAGCGCGAGTCACATCGTCAACCGATCCGAAGAAGGTGAAGGCGGATTCCAGATCGCGGCGGCGGTGCTTGACGGCGTAGAACTCCCAGGAGAAACGCACCAGCGGAATCTCGCTGCTGACGTACATGCGGGCATGCGACGGCTCGGCGAGCGCCACGAGGCCGTCGAACGCGTCGTCGCGGTTGCTCTCGAACCAGATGCCGGATCGCTCCCGGTACGGTCCCATGTAATCGCGGTAGAACTGCTGAAATTGCACCGCCATCCCAACCAGCAGCACGACGGCCGCCAGGCGCCCGGCCGTCGTCCGGCGGACGAGGCCCTCGACGCCGCGGGCGCACAGCAGCGCTGCGAGCGGCACCATGATGAGCGCGCGTGACGCTTTCGATTCAACCACGGCCAGCGCACCGATCGGCCCGACGAGGAATCCCACGAGGATGAAGAGATCGGCGGCCGTCCGCCGGTACCTGAGAATGTAATACGCCCCGGCCGGCAACAGCACGAGAATCGGCAGCAGGTACACTCCCACCTCTCGCGTCGAGTCGAGCGGGCTGCCGTCTCCGGTGAAGAACATCATTGCGGGGTCGAAGAAATTCCAGTAGGCGTCGAGTCGCGGCACGACGGCCGCGTAGAGCGCCGCACTGGTGTTGGATGGGCCTGCCGCCGCGCCCGACGCCACGTACGATTTGATCTGATCCCCGAGATGCTCCGGGTGGACGACCAGCCAGATGAAGAAGGGCGCGAGCGCCAGCGCAAACCCGCCGATCGCGGCCGCGTACGGCCGTACAGTGCGCGTCGGCAGGAACCACAGCACGGCGAGCGTGAAGGCGAGAAACACCGGCATCTCTGGCAGCGCGCCGTTGTAGCCGTAGATGCCAAGGCCGAGGCACGTCGTCGCGGCCGCGAGCGATGGCAGCCGGCGCTCGTCGAAGTGCGTCAGCATCAGCAGCAGATACGCGATGAAGAACGGGACGCCGGAGATGTGATCGGTCGCGAGGCGTCCGTGCATGAAATGCGCCGGCGTCAGGATGACGAACACTGCCGCCAGGACGGCAAGGCTCTCTCGTCGAAAATAGCGCCGTCCGACGTAATACGTCAGGACGACGTCGACGGCGAGAGTGAGCACGCCCGGCAGCCGTGTCGTCGCCTCCGACACCGGCAGGAACAGGAACGTCAACGCCTTCGAGTAGATGGCAATCGGCGGCACCCACGCGAAGGTGTGGAAGAACAGCGGCAGCCGCAGGCCGTTCAGGTCGTGGCCGTTCGCGAGCACCGACACCGCGTTGAGCGCGTAGATCGTTTCGTCGTGATACAGGTACACGGGCGCCGAACCGAGGTTGCGCCCGCTCACCAGCAGCGCCAGACACCCGAGCGCGAACGCCATCACCGCGGGCCGGCGTGTCATTCCGAGCGGGCGATCGCGGCGGCGGCACGCACCGGATAGCCGCCGAAGTAATCCTGTTGGAAGCGATAGAACTGGAGCGGGACGAGGACGATCGCCGCGATCGCGACGTACTGCAGCGTACGTTTCGGGGCGGTGAGCAGGTAATCGAACCCGGCCGCCGCGATGAGGATTCCGAACGGCAGCACGGCGAGGGCGCGCCCGGCGGCGCGCGGCTCCTCGAACATCGCGGCACCGAGGGGCGCGATGAAGAACCCGACGCAGACCAGCCGCCATCTCGCGTCGTTCCACCGCCGGACGACGAGATCGTACAGGCCGGCACCCAAG
>Ga0310810_10002881_pt1 | contig 18614 bp, 19 predicted proteins | sample NCmetagenome_FD_207641 | JGI IMG/M metagenome (GOLD analysis project Ga0310810, IMG submission 207641) | Soil microbial communities from experimental microcosm in Duke University, North Carolina, United States - NC | ecosystem: Engineered > Artificial ecosystem > Soil microcosm > Unclassified ...
CGTCGTAGACCACGTCTCCGCCGACGACCAGGTCGTAGGCGTCCGGCTCGACCCGGTGGCCGCCGTGGTTCCAGTCGCCGCCGATGGTGCGGGCGGGGGCGAGGCCGTTGCGGCGGCAGTTCCGGCGGACCGCGGCGAGGGCTCCCGCCTCGCGGTCGAGGAAGGTCACGCGCGCCCCCAGCCGGCCGCAGACGATGCCGACCAGGCCGACCCCGCAGCCGAGGTCGAGGACGTCGTGGTCCCGCAGGCCCTCTGCGCCGAAGCGCTCGACGATGTAGGAGGCCAGGCCGACCCCGGCCGGCCAGACGCGGCGCCAGTACGTCCGCGTCGACAGCTTCAGAAGACCCACCGACGACATCTCCTCGATGGAGACGGTCCCGATCGGATCGAGCGCGAACGCGCGTAGCACTAGGGCGGAGTCTACCGCACGTTGCTCCGCTCGTCGCGGAGGTTTATGCTCGGCGCGTTCGATTCGACCCCCGTCATCCCGCAGGTCGCCCAAGGAGGCGCGCATGGCTCTCTCGGTCGGGTTCATCGGTGTCGGCAACATGGGCAATCCAATGGCGGCCAACGTGCTGAAGGCCGGGTTCCCGATGACGGTCTTCGACATGAACCCCAAGGCGATGGCGAACCTGCTGGAGGGCGGCGCCCGGCGGGCCGACTCGGCGCACGCGGTGGTGGACGCCTCCGAGGTCGTGCTCACCTCGCTGCCCGCCTCCCCCGACGTGGAGGCCATCTACCTCGACGCGGGCGGCCTGGTCGACCGGGCCAAGCCCGGCACCATCCTGATCGACCTGTCGAGCGTCCTGCCCTCGACGCCCCGGAAGATCGAGCCCCGGGCGCGGGCGCGGGGCGTGCACTTCCTGGAGGCACCGGTGAGCGGAGGCGTCACCGGGGCGCGGGCGGGCACCCTGGCCATCATGGTCGGGGGCGACAAGGCGGCGCTCTCGCGCGCCGAACCGGTCCTGCGCGCCATGGGCCCGAACATCTTCCACGTGGGGCCGGCCGGGGCGGGCAACACCGTGAAGGCCATCAACAACATGATGGCCTGCGTGAACAGCGCCGCGATGATGGAGGGCTTCATCCTGGGCGTGAAGGCGGGGCTCGACCCGATGACCATCTACGAGGTGGTCAAGGCGAGCAGCGGCGGCAGCAAGGCGATCGAGCGCATTCCGCGGGCCCTGATCCCGCGCGACTTCGAGCCGGGCTTCAAGGTGGCGCTCATGAACAAGGACCTCGAGACCTTCCACACGATCGCCAAGGAGCTGCACGTGCCGGTGACCTTCTCGGCCCTGGCCCAGCACTACCAGCAGGCCGCGCTGGCCGCCGGGCTCGGCGAGCAGGACACGAGCGTGGTCTTCACGATCATCGAGCGTCTGGCCGGCATGAAGGCGCCGGGACCCCGATGAAGTACGGCCTGCACGGCGTCAACCTCAACACCTGCGCCTATCCGGACGCGGCGGCGCGCCTCGGCCGCGCCGCCGAGACCGCGGGATTCGAGTCGCTCTGGGTGGCCGACCACGTGGTGCTGCCCGACCCGCCGGTGGCCGGGCGGCCGATGGCGCCGGACATGCGCCTGCTGGATCCGGTGGTGGCGCTGACCTTCCTGGCGGCCCACACCAGCCGCATCCGGCTCGGCACCGGGGTCATCATCCTGCCCCAGCGTCAGGCCCTGGTCCTGGCCAAGCAGCTCGCGTCGCTGGACGTGCTCTCGAACGGCCGGCTCATCTTCGGGCTGGGGGTCGGCTGGTGCGAGCCGGAGATGCGCTCGGTGGGGGCGCCGTTCAAGGAGCGGGGGCGCGTCTCCGACGATTACCTGGCCTCGATGCGCGCGGTGTGGACGCAGCCGAAGCCGACGCACCACGGGCCCTACGTGTCGTTCGACGGCGTCCAGGCCATGCCCCGGCCGGTGCAGGCGCCGATCCCGATCGTGGTGGGCGGCGGGACCCCGCCGGCCTACCGCCGTGCGGTCGCCCAGGGCCACGGCTGGTACGGCTTCGGCCTCGACGTGGCGGAGACCCGCAAGCGGGTGGCCGCGCTCCAGCAGGCGGCCTCACAGGTCAAGCGCCCGCCGGAGCTGGGCCCGCTCGAGATCAGCGTCACGCCCCCGGGCTACGACGTGCCCGACCGGGCGATGATCGAGGCCTACGCGGCGGCTGGCGTCCACCGGCTCATCCTTCGCCCGCAGCCCACGCTCGACGCGTCCGGGCTCGAGCGCTTCGCCACCGAGACCGGGCGCACGCTCGGGCTCGCGGCCTGATCGGGGAGACCACGATGCGCGCACGGAAAGCGACGAAGCCGGCGGGCGGCAAGGCGGCGGGGCGGGCCAAGAACCCCTACGGCTACCCCTTCTGGGAGTGGGTGGCCCGCGAGGATCCGGAGTACGTGCGGGCGCGGCAGCCGCTCAGCGAGCTGTCGATCGGGGAAGGCAAGGAGCTCTCGGTGAAGTACCGCGAGATGGTGATCATCGGCATCCTCGCCTTCCGCGGCCGCAAGGATGGCGTGATCGCTCACATGCGTCGCGCCATCGACCACGGCGCGACCAAGCGCGAGCTGCTCGAGGCGATCCAGTCCGCCGCCGTCCCGGGAGGCGGCCCGGCGTTCAGCACCGGGGCCCAGGCGTTGATGCAGCTCGATCAGGAAGGGGCATTCAAGGCCGCGCGGTAGGACCCGCGCCTAGACCTCGAGCGTTCCCTCGGTCACCGGCGCGCAGCGCCCGCCGACCCGCACGCGGGTGACCACGCCGCCGCGCTTCTCGGCGCTGAGGGAGAGCCGGCTCGGCCGGCCCATCTCCACGCCTTGCCGCACCTCGAGGGCGAGGCGCGCGTCGGGCCCCGGCTCGAGCTGCGCGAGGAGCGCGACGAGCGCCCCGTTGGCGCTGCCGGTGGCCGGGTCCTCCATGATGCCGCCGAGCGGCGCGAACATGCGGGCGCGCAGATCCGCGCCGTCGGATCGATCCGCCACCCGCGCGTAGACGAAGAGCGAGAACCAGCCGGCCTCCGACGGATGGTGGCGCGCCGCCGCGGTGAAGGCGGCCAGGTCGGGCCGCGCGGCCTCGATCGCGTCGATCGCCACCTCCGCCACCACGAACGCGAGCCCCACCGAGGCCACCACCGGCTCGTGGCGGGCGGTCAGCACCGCGCCCGGCACGAGGCCGACGCACTTCGCGACGACCGCCGCGGGGACGGTGGCTCCCAGCGCGAGCGGCTGCGGCGCGGTCAGAACCGCGCCGGTGACCCGGTTGTCCCCGCCGCGCAGCAGGTCCACCGCGACGAGCCCGGCTCCTTCCTCGAAGAGCAGCGTCGCCCCGGGGGGCCGGCCGCTCCGCTCGGCGAGCCGTGCGACCACGAAGGCGGTGCCCACGTTCGGATGGCCGGCGAACGGGATCTCGCGCCGCGGGGTGGAGATCCGGACCCGCGCGGTGTGGGCCGCGTCCTCGGGCGGGAGCACGAAGGTCGACTCCGGGTAGCCGAACTCGGCGGCGATGGCCTGCATCTGCTCGGGACCGAGCCCGCGCGCGTCGGTCACCACCGCGAGCGGGTTGCCCGCGAAGGCTCGCTCGGTGAAGACGTCGACCGTGACGTAGGGGTGGGTCGGCATGGCGCGCGGCTACAGCCGCAGCAGCGCTTCGAGGTTGCGCCAGAGGATCTGCTCCTTCTCCTCCGCGGTCACGCTCGCGAGGCCCTGCAGCCAGGTGACCGGTGAGGGGTGCCACGGCACGAAGGGCCAGTCGCTGCCCAGCACCACGCGGTCGGCGCCCACCTGGTCGAGCAGGAAGCGCAGCGCCGCCTCGCTGCCCACCACCGTGTCGTAGTAGAGGCGGCGCTGGTAGCTGCTGGGTGGCTCGGGGATGTGCGCCCGCGCGGCCGGCGTCCCTCGCCAGCCGCGGTCGAGCCGACCCATCGCGTAGCAGGCCGGCCCGCCGCCGTGGGCGATGCAGGCCTTGAGATCGGGGCAGGACTCGAGGATGCCGCCCAGGATCAGGATGGCGACGACGATGGCGTCCTCGACGATGACGCCCAGGCTGTTGCCGAGCCCGTAGCGGCCCGCACGCTCGGTCATGAAGTTGTGTTGCGGCTGCGGGTGGAAGAACAGCACCGCCCCCAGCGCCTCCGCGGCCTTGAACAGGGCCAGGAAGCGGGGCTCGTCCCAGTTCTCTCCGTTCACCACCGTGTCGAGCTCGGCGCCCTTGAGACCGAGCACCGTGACCGCGCGCTCGAGCTCGTCGATGGCGGCCCGCACGTCCTGGACCGGCAGCGTGGCCAGGCCCGCGAACCGGGTGGGCCACTGCCGGGTCATCGCCGCGATCTCGTCGTTGACCTCGCGCGCTAGCGCGAGGCCCTGCGCCGGATCCAGGTGGTAGCCGAAGAGCGGGGTATGGACGGAGATCACCTGCATGTCCACGCCCTGCGCGTCCATGTCCTGGATCCGCTCCTCGGGCGCGAGGCGCACCTTGGGCGAGGTGAAGCCGGTGCGCTTGCCGTTCGTGCCCAGGAAGGTGCCGAGCCCCTCGCCGGGCTCGTGCCGGAAGCCGTACCAAACGCGGCCTGCCTCCGCGGCCTGCCAGAGCGAGCGCGGCACCAGGTGGGCGTGGATGTCGATGGTCCTCATGCCGGATCCCCCGTGCGCGAAGAGGCGCTTGACTTGTTTACATCGTAAATATACAGTGTCAATTCATTGAATCACCGAAACCCGGCCGTGGCCGATCCCGGCACGAAACGAGGAGGCAAGCGATGAGCGTGGCGACCGGCGCGTTGCGGGCGCAGCAGGACGAGACCACGAGCGGCTATCACCAGTCCTGGTTCCCGGTGGCCCTCGCGAGCGAGGTGTGCGCGGACCGTCCGGTCGGCCTGGACTTCCTGGGCACCCGGGTGGTGGTCTACCGGGACGCGGCCGGCCGGCCGGTGGTGCAGGGCGCGTACTGCCCGCATCTGGGGGCCGACCTCTCGGTGGGCCAGGTGGTGGACGGCCAGATCCGCTGTGCGTACCACCACTGGCGCTTCGACTGCGCGGGGACGTGCGTCGATATTCCCGCCGGCGACCGCATCCCGAAGGGGGCCCGGATCCCGACCTACCCGAGCGCGGAGGCGTGGGGGATCGTGTGGGCCTTCAACGGAAAGGCGCCGACCTTCCCGGTGCCGGGCATTCCCGGCGCCGAGGAGCGTGCGCTGATCTGCGAGGCCCACTTCCGGGGGACGCGCGGGGTCGATCCGTGGGTCTCGATCTCGAACGGCGTCGACTTTCAGCACCTGCGCACGCTGCACGGCATTCCGGCGGTCGAGCCGGACGCGGTGCGCGTCGGGCCGCACGCCATCGAGTACCGCATCGAGTCGCCTCATTTCGTCCAGCATGGTCGCATCACCGGGGTGAACACGTTCGCACAATACCTGTCCATGGGCGGCGAGGAGGCGTTCATGCTCTTCTCCGGCGCGCCGATCGCCCACGGGCGGACCAGGGGATTCTACGCCTACGGGGTGCGGGACGACGGGACGGGGCGCGCCGGGGTCGCGGCGCGGCTCGACACCCTGCGCGGCTTCGTGCAGCGGCTGCTGGCAGAGGACGCCCCGGTGCTGGACACGATCCGGTTCCGCCCGCGCCTGCTGGTGGCCTCCGACCGGCACCTCGCGCGCTTCTTCAAGTACGTGCGCGAGTTCCCGCGGGCGGTCCCGCCGGAGGCGTGACCCGTGCCAAGGAGCCTCTCGGCCGAGCAGGTGAAGGACTTCCGCTCGCGGCTCTGCGAGGTGGCGCAGCACCGGTTCGCCACCCAGGGGCGCGACGCGGTCACCATGCGCCAGCTCGCGGACGCGCTCGGCTGCAGCCCGATGACGCCCTATCGCTACTTCCGCAACAAGGACGAGATCCTGGCCGCGGTGCGCACCGCCGCCTTCGATCGCTTCGCGGCCGCGCTCGAGGAGGCGGCCGCGCAGGCGCGCGGCGATCTCCGCGCCGCGGGCCAGGCGGTCGGCCACGCCTACGTCCGCTTCGCCCTCGGCGATCCCGACGCCTACCGGCTCATGTTCGACGTGGCCCAGCCCGACCCGGAGCGCTATCCGGAGCTCGGGCGCGCCAGCACGCGGGCGCGGCGCACTATGAGCGCCTCGCTCGAGGCGCTGGTGAAGGCGGGCGTCTTCCACGGCGACCCCGAGCTGCTGGGCCTCGCCTTCTGGTCCGCGATGCACGGGCTGGTCATGCTGCACCTGGCCGGCAAGCTGCCAGCCGAGCGCGCCTTCGAGACCGTCCGGGCCGAGCTGATGCGGCTCCTGGTCACCGGGGCGAGGAGCGCGGTATGAGCGTCCTGCTCTCGCTCTCGCCGTTCGTGGTCTTCTTCGTGCTCATGCGGTCGGGCTCGCCGGTGGCCGGCCTCGCCGGAGCGCTCGCGACCTCGGCGCTGCTCTGCCTGGTGATGCGCCTGCGCGGCCGCTCGGTCAAGATCCTCGAGGTCGGCAGCCTCGTGGTGTTCGGCCTGCTGACCGCCTACACCGTGGCCGCCGCGCCGCGCTGGTCGGTGGCGACGGTGCGGCTCGCGGTGGACGCGGGCCTGCTCGGCATCGTGCTGGTCTCGCTCGCCATCGGCCGGCCCTTCACGATCCAGTACGCGCGCGAGCAGGTGCCGGAGGTGTTCTGGGCCTCGCCGATCTTCTTCTCGGTCAACCGCTCGATCACCTGGGCCTGGGCGGGCGCCTTCGCGGTGATGGGGGCGGCCGACGTGGCCGCGGAGTGGGTGTCCGCGATCCCGATCTGGGTGGACGTGGCGGCCTCGGTCCTCGCGTTCGCGGCCGCGGTCGGCTGGAGCCGCTGGTATCCCGCGAAGGTGCGGCGGGCGGTGGCGGCCGCGTTCGGCCCGGAGTCGACGCCGGCCTGACCCGTATACTGGTCGCCGCGATGGCGGACGACCTCGAGCGCTGGTTCGAGCGGGGAGTGACCGACGGGCTGCCGGTGGTGCCGCCCACCCGCGAGCGCGTCGAGCGCATGCTGGCCGCCACGCGCCGCTCGCGGGACGAGCTGGTCGCCCGGGTCCCGCCGAACTACGGGCGCGGCACGGTGGAGAAGCTGGCGGTCAACGCGGTGATGGCGGGCTGCCGCCCCGAGTACTTCCCGGCGGTGCTGGCGGTGGTGGAGGCGGCCTGTGACCCCGCCTTCAACCTGCACGGCCAGTCCGGCACCACCAATGCGACCTCGCCGCTGGTCATCCTCAACGGCCCCGTCCGCGGCCGCCTCCAGGTCAACTGCGGCGCCGGCGTCTTCGGGCCCGGCCACCGCGCGAACGCCACGATCGGCCGCGCCCTGCGCCTGATCATGATCAATCTCGGGGGGACGAAGGCGGGGGAGATCTCGATGTCCACCCTCGGCCACCCCGGCCGCTACACCTACTGCATCGGCGAGCACGAGGAGGCCTCGCCCTGGGAGCCGCTCCACGTCGAGCGCGGCTTCGCGCGCGAGGAGAGCACCGCGACCGTCTTCTCGGGAGAGGGGCCGTTCATCGTCAACGACCACCTGAGCCGCGCGGCGCCGCAGCTGCTGGCCTCGCTCGGCTGGTCGGCGGCCGGCCTGTGGAACCACAAGAGCTTTCCCCTCTACGGCCACACCCTCTGGGTGATCGGGCCCGAGCACGCGAAGACCATCGGGGACGAGGGCTGGTCGAAGGCGCGGGTGAAGCAGTACCTCTACGAGACGATCCGTCGCCCCGCGCGCGAGCTCGCGCCCGGGCCCGACGGCGCCGAGACCGGACGACTCAAGGATCTCCTCGCGAGCGCCCGGCCGGAGGACCTCGTGCCGAAGTTCCCCTCGGCCGCGGAGATCATGGTGGTGGTGGCGGGCGGGACCGCGGGGCGCTTCTCGGCGGTGATCCCCGGCTGGATGGGCGGCGAGATGGGCTCGAGCCCGGTCACGCGCCCGATCGAGCCCCCGCCGCCCGGCCGTTGACGGCGGCCCACAGGCGCTCGGCGCCGAGCGGCATGTCGACGTGGGTGATCCCGAACGGGGCGAGCGCGTCGACCGCCGCGTTGACCAGGGCGGGCGGGATCGCGATGCAGCCCGCCTCGCCGAGCCCCTTGGCGCCGAGCGGATTGCGCGGCGACGCGGTGTGCATCTTCTCGATGGTCAGCGCCGGGATGTCCTCCGCCCGCGGGATCGCGTAGTCCATCAGCGTGCTGGTGAGGAGCTGCCCGTCGCCGTCGTAGACGATGGCCTCGAGCAGCGCCTGGCCGAGGCCCTGGGCCAGGCTGCCGAGGAGCTGCCCCTCGGCCAGGAGCGGGTTGATGATCGTCCCCGCGTCGTCGACCCACACGAGCTTCTCGATGGAGAGCACGCCGGTGTCCCGCGCGATCGAGACCGCGCACACGACCGCGCCGTAGCTCCACACCTCGGCCTCGGCCTGGAAGTAGGTGGTGGCCTCGAGCCCCGGGGAGTCGCCGGGCGGCAGGGCCTGGCCGCCCGCGTAGGCCGCGGTGGCGACCTCCTTCCAGGCCACGCGCTTGGCCGGCACGCCCGCCACCTGGAAGCCGCCGGGCACGCCCACCACGTCTTCCGGCGCCGCCTCGAGTAGCCGGGCCGCGATGCGGCGGCCCTTGTCGCGCACCTCGACCGACACGCGCGTGAGCGCGCCGCCGCCCAGGGCCACGCTGCGGCTGCCGAAGGTGCCGAAGCCCTCGGGACCCGAGCGCGTGTCGCCGTGGAGCACGCTCACCTCGTCCGGCGTGACGCCCAGGTGGTCGGCCACCACCTGGGCGAACGTGGTCTCGTGCCCCTGGCCGTGCGCGCTCGACCCGGTGATGGCGGTGACGCGCCCCGACCGCTCGACCCGGATCGACCCGCTCTCCCAGCCGAGCGCGCAGGGCTCGACGTAGGACACGACGCCCACGCCCACGATCTCGCCGCGCGCGCGGCGCTCCGCCTGCCCGCGCCGCAGCCCCGCGTAGTCGGCGGCGGCGAGCGCCCGCTCCAGCGCCTGCGGGTAATCCCCCGAGTCGTAGCTCTGCCCGGTGACGGTGCGGAACGGGAAGCGCTCCGGCGGGATGAGGTTGCGGCGCCGCAGCTCGGCGGGGTCCATCCCGAGCGCCCGCGCCGCGGTGTCCATCAGCCGCTCGATGTAGAAGCAGGCCTCCGGGCGCCCGGCCCCGCGATAGGCCGCCACCGGCGCGGAGGTCGTGACCGCGCCCGACACCGTGATGTCGCACGCGGGCACCACGTAGGCGCCCGGGAGCAGGCGGGCGTGGTTCCACGGCGAGCCGGCCGCCGCGTTCATGAGCGAGGAGCCGAGCGGCGAGGCGATGCGCGCGCGGAGCCCGGTGATGCGCCCGCCCACGTCCAGCGCCAGCTCGCCCTCGCACACCGAGCCGCGCGCCTGGTTGGTGGTGGCCTGATCCTCGCGCCGAGTGGCCACCCACTTCACTGGCCGCGCGAGGCGGCGCGCCAGCCAGGCCAGCAGCACGTCCTCGCGATAGGGCCCGGTCTTCACCCCGAAGCCGCCGCCCACGTCGGGGGCGATCACCCGCACCCGGCTCTCGGGCAGATCGAGCAGGCGGGCCACCTCGGCCCGGATGCGGAACGGGGCCTGGCAGGAGACCCACATCGTGAGCTCCTCGGTGACGCGGTCGAACGTGGCCAGCACCGAGCGCGGCTCGAGGGCCACCGCCGCCACCCGTGGCTGAGCCACTTTGAGAGTCACCACGTGCGCGGCGGCCGCGAACGCGCCGGCGGCGTCGCCCTCGCGCAGGGTGCGGTGCAGGACGCGATTGCCGTCGACGCCGGGGAAGAGGGCGGGCGCGCCCTTCGCCAGGGCGGCCTCGGGCTCGGGCAGCGCGGGCAGCGGCTCGTAGTCCACCCGGATCAGGTCGAGGGCGTCGTAGGCCGCGTAGACGTCCTCGGCCACCACCGCGGCCACCGGGATGCCGGCGGCGTGCACGTGACCGTCGGCCAGGATCGGATGGGGCGGCACGCGCATGTCGGGCATCAGCCGGTTGACCGGCATCGGGGCCAGGTGCGCGGTGTCGGGGCCGGTCACCACCAGCCGCACCCCGGGGGCGCGGCGCGCGGCCTCCACGTCGAGGCGCACGATGCGGGCGTGGGCGTGCGGAGAGCGGAGCAGGGCCACGTGGACGCAGCCGGGCGGGCGCAGGTCGTCCACGTAGGAGCCCGCGCCGGTGAGGAGCCGGTGGTCCTCGCGCCGCTTGAGCGGCCGCCCGATCCAGCCGTCGCCGGCGGCCTCGCTCATCCCCCGCTCATCCAAGAAACCGGGCCAGCGCGTCCACGAAGGCCTCCGGCTGCTCGTAGGGCAGCATGTGGCCCGCGTCCGGGATCGTCTGCACGGTGGCGCCGGGGATGAGGCGGGCCCACCGCTCGGCGTAGGCCGGCACGATCAGCCGGTCGCCCTGGCCCCACAGCACGAGGGTCTTCGCGGTGACCCGGTAGAGGCGCTTGGAGACGCGGCGGTTCGGGATCGGGAACAGGATCTTGCCCGCCATCGCGAGGCGCCGCTGCTGACCCAGGTAGAACGCCTTGAAGGCCTCCATGTCCGAGAAGTCGACCCCGCCGGTGAGCAGGGCCTGCCCCCGGTCCGGGTCCTGGAAGAGCAGCTCGACGAGCTGGCCCGGGAGCAGGGCGAAGATGTCGGGGATCGGGTGCTCCTCGATCCACAGCCCGGCCGCGTCGACCAGGACCAGGCGATCGAGGTCGTTGGGGGCGACCGCGGCCATCTCGGCCGCGATCATGCCCCCCATCGAGTGGCCGACCAGGTGCGGCCGGGTGAGGCCGAGTGCTCCGACCACGTCCCAGCCGTGCAGGGTGAAGTCGAGCATGTCCTCCAGCAGCTCCTCGCCGGTGGACTCGCCGTAGCCCGGCAGCTCGGGCGCGAAGACGTGGTAGCGCGCGGCGAGCCGGTCGAGGAACGGGTTCTCGGCGAGCAGGCCACCCGCGCCGTGGAGGAACACCACCGGCACGCCGCTGCCCGCCTCCAGCACCCGGCAGCGCGTGCCCTTCCGCGTCTCGACGGTCAGCGCCTTCATCACCGCCACTCCTGGCCCGGCTTCTCCGCGCCCGGCCGCGTCTCCTCCGGGTGGAGGCGATCCTCCATCGGATGGATCCACCAGCGGTCGTCGTGCTTCCATTCGGGCCAGAGGTGGCGCAGGTGCGGCATGACCTTCTCGGCGAAGAGCTTGGTGGAGTGGCGCGTCTTCCAGTCCGGCATGTTGCCGGTGTGGAGCAGGCAGAAGAGGTGGCCGATGCGCAGGCCGGTGATGCACTCCTCGAGCTGCTGGCGCACCGTCTCCGGGCTGCCCGCGATGATGAAGCGCTCCTCCACGAGCTGCTTCCAGGTGAGGCCCTGCATGATCCGCTGCGCCTCCATGCGCAGCTGCGAGAGCGCGCCGTACTTGATGGTGTTCACGGTGCGGTAGCCCGGCGGGTCCGCGAAGGGCGGGAAGACGTGCAGGCACCGGTTGAAGAAGTAGAGGCAGTGCTCCGCGTAGAGCTCCTCGGCCTGCGCGTCGGTGTCGGCCACGCAGATGATCTGGGCGAAGGCGGCGCGGTAGGGCGAGTCGTCCTTGCCGCGCTTGGCCACCCGCTCCCAGTAGCCCTCGAGCAGCGACTTGCCGCGCAGGTAGCCGTAGAACGAGAGGTACGAGTAGTTGTAGTCGTGGTCCAGGCAGAAGTCCCACGTCTCGATCGAGCCGCCGCCCGGGATGTAGATCGGCGGGTGCGGCTTCTGGATCGGCTTGGGCCAGCAGTTCACCCAGCGGAGCTGGTTGTACTTGCCGTCGAACGCGAACGGCTCGTCCTCCGCCCACGCCTTCATGATCAGGTCGTGGGCCTCGCCGTACTTGTCGCGGGTCAGCGCCGGGATCTGCCCGTAGCAGAAGTTGGTGTCCATCGGGGTGCCCACCGGGAAGCCGGCCACCAGGCGCCCGCCCGAGATCACGTCGAGCATCGCGAACTCCTCGGCGACCCGGATCGGCGGGTTGTAGCCCGCGATCGAGTTGCCGATTACACAAATCGCGGCGCGAGACGTCCGGCGGGCCAGCCCGGCCGCGATCAGGTTCGGGGAGGGCATGAGCCCGTAGCCGTTCTGGTGGTGCTCGTTGCAGCCGATGCCGTCGAAGCCGAGGGTGTCGGCGTACTCGAGCTGGTCCATGTACTGGTGGTAGACGAAGTGGCCCTTCTTCGGGTCGTAGAGCGTGTTGGGGATGTCGACCCACACCGAGCGGTTCTTCTCGCGGAAGTCGTCGGGCAGGTAGGGCCACGGCATCAGGTTGAACCAGGTGAATCGCATGGACGCCTCCTTCGGCAGGGTCGCCGGCGCTCCCGGAGTGTATAACATAAAGGCCGATGTCCGACGCCTCGACCGACACCCGACTGGGCCGCCGCCTCGTCCTCGACGAGCTGTTCGATCTCTCCCTCTACCGGGCCCTCCACCGGGTGGCCCCCGCCGATCAGCGCGCGATCCTCGAGCAGCTGATCCCGATCGAGACGCGCCACCACGCTTTCTGGCAGGACTTCTTCAAGCTCGACCTCCCGCGGCTCGACGGGGGGCGCCGCCTGAAGCTCTGGCTGATGGTGGCCATCGCGCGGCTCTTCGGCGCGCCGGCCATCCACCTCATCCTGGAGGCGATCGAGGTCTTCGGGGTCCGCAAGTACCTGACGGTGTGGCGGCAGTACGAGCACGGCCCGCTCGGGGCCGCGGTCCGCGAGGTCCTCGAGGACGAGTTCAAGCACGAGGACGCGGTGGTCATGGCCGAGGGCGAGCGGCAGATCAACCCGCAGCGGGTCCGGGACATCTTCCTGGGCCTCAACGACGGGCTGGTCGAGATCCTGGGCGCGGTCAGCGGCTTCTTCGGTGCGTTCGCGGACGCGACCACGGTGCTGGTGGCCGGCCTGATGGTGGGCGTGGCCGGCGCGCTTTCCATGGGGGCGGGCGCCTACCTGGCCGGCAGCTCGGAGGCCGAGGTCCGCAGCACCGAGGCCCGCCGGCGCCGGTTCCTCGGCGAGGCCGAGCCGGCCGCCGAATCGTCCGACACCCCGCTCGGCTCGGGCGTCCGGGTCGGGCTGAGCTACGTCGTCGGCGCGGTGGTGCCGGTGCTGCCGGTGGCCTTCGGAGCCCGAACGCTGCTACCATCGCTGATGGTGGCCGGGGCCGTGATCGTGCTCGTGTCCACCATCCTCGCGTTCCTCTCGGGCATGGACGTGAAGCGGCGCATCTTCCTGAACCTGGGGATCATCGCCGCCGCGGTCGCGATCAGCTACGTCATCGGGCTGCTCGCCAAGGTGGTCTGGGGCATCAGCGTCTGAGCCGCGCCGTCAGGCGGGTACCACGCGGCCCCGCTGCCACATGCTGGCCCGCCACTTGAGCCCGATGAGCAGGGTGAAGAGCAGGCCGACCGCGGCGGACACGCTGATGGTGAGCGGGTAGCCGATGCGGTCGATGAGGGCGCCGGAGCCCATCAGCCCGAGTGGCAGCCCGTAGACTGCGAGGGTCCGCACGCCCATCACCCGGCCGCGGAAGCGGTCGCCCGCCGCGCTGAGCAGGGTCGCGGTCATCGAGATCATCGCCACGTTCTGCGCGAAGCCGGCCGCGAGCAGCAGCAGCAGCGCGGGCGCCACGCTCCGCAGGTGGCCGAAGCCCAGCAGCAGCGCGTACCACACCGCGGTGTAGACGAGGGTGGCGCGCTCCGGCCGGCGCCACCCGCCGGTGGTCACCATGGTGACCGACGCGAGCAGACCGCCCAGCGAGAAGCTGGCGACGAGCCAGCCGAGCCCAGTGGCGTCCACGTGGTAGACGGTGCGGGCCACGTAGGGCAGGAGGCCGCTCGACGCGGGGTAGGCGGTCAGGTTGATGAGGAAGGCGAGCCACATCGGGGCCAGCAGCCGGGGCGTGGTGAGCACGTGGGTGAGCCCGTCCTTGAGCTCGCCCCAGCGCGAGCGCGGGGCCGCGGTCGCGCGCGCGCGGGCGGGCCGGCCGCCGCGGGCGGCCGCGCTCGGATCCGCCACCGGCGGGCGCCGGGCCACGCCGAGGGTGAGGGCCAGGCCGGCGAGGTAGAAGACGGTGACGAACAGGTAGGTCGCGGGAAGCCCGAGGAGCGTGGAGAGCCCGGCGCCCGCGAGCGCGCCGCCCACCCGCGCCGAGTCCATGGTGGCGCGCGACATGCCGACCGCGCCCATGAGCTCGCCGGGCGGGATGGTCTCGCCGATGAGCGAGTTCCGCATCACGAGGTCGTTGGGGCGGAAGATCCCGTTGAGCCCCGCCACCAGGAACACCCACCCGGGCCCCAGCACGTCGGTGAAGGCCAGCAGCATCAGCAGCGCGGCGAGGGTCGCGTAGATCGCACGCATCGTGCAGAGCATGAAGCGGGCGCCCACCCGATCGCCCAGCACCCCGAACATCGGCGCGGCGAGGGTGCCGAGGAACTGCAGCGAGCCGAAGGCGGTGAGCAGCACCACCGAGCCGGTGTGGACCATCACGTACCAGCCCAGGATGATGGTCTCCATCTCGAAGGACCACGACGTCAGGAGATCGGCCGGCCACTGGAACCGGAAGCTCTTGACGCGGAACGCGGCGAGGATCAGATCCGGAGCAGCTTCGCCGCGGTGTCGCCCAGCATCGCCGCGCGCTCGGCGTCGCTGAAGCCGGGGGTGTCGAGGATGTGGTTCACCGACGTGCTCGTCCAGGGATAGGGATAGTCGGTGCCCATGACGAGCTGGCCGCTGCCGGTCTCGGCCGCGAGGTGCCGCAGGGCCTCCGGCGTGAAGACGATCGTGTCGTAGTACATCTGGCGGAGGTACTCGGAGGGCTTCTTCTTGAGCGCGACCCCGCACCGGGCCGGGACCGTCACGCAGCCGGCGTCGGAGCGGCCCGCGTAGGAGGGAAGGAACCCCCCGCCGTGGGCGGCGCAGATCTTGAGCGCCGGGAACCGATCGAGGGTGCCCTCGAAGATGAGGTGCGACAGCGCGAGGGTCGTCTCGAGCGGGTTGCCGATCACGTTGTCGAGCCCGCCGTTGCCCTTCAAGCGGGTGGTCGCGTTCAGCTCCGCGGTGCCCTGCGGGTGGATGAACACCAACACCCCGAGCTGCTCGGCCTTGGCCCAGAACGGGTGGAATCTCGGATCGGAGAGCTCCGCGCCGTTGACGCTGCCCCCGATGGCGGCCCCGCGCAGGTTGTACTTCTTCACGCCCTCCTCGAGCTGAGCCACGGCGAGATCGGGATGCTGGAGCGCCACGGTGGCGAAGGCCACGAAGCGGTCCGGGGTGGCCGCGCAGATCTCGGCGAGCTTCTCGTTCTGGATCTGGCAGATCCGGGTCGCGACATCTCGCTCGGCGCGGTACCAGTACGGGTTGATGCTGAGCGCCTGCATGTCGGTGCCCTGGGCGTCCATCGCGGCGAGCCGCGCCTGCGGGGTGCCCATGAGCAGCTGCGGGAGGAGGCCGGGCGGGGGCGCGGGCGGGCTCATGAGGGCCATCGCCTCGGGCACCGCGCAGTGCGCGTGCACGTCGATGGTCTTGACGCGCTTGCCCGCCACCGTGACCTGCCGGCGAGACGTCTGCGCCCCCCCGGGCCGCGCGCTCAGCAGTCCGCAGCCGACGAAGGCGAGGCCGGCGACGGCGCCGGCGGTCTCGGCGAGGAACGCCCTGCGCGTGGTCATGGGTTCCTCCGTGGTGACGACGCGGTGCACGACACGGTCCCCCGGGGCGACGCGGGGGAGACTATCACACGGTGATGCGGTCCGCGACCTCCTTGGCCCAGCGGCGCATGAAGACACGCGGGTCCGGCACGAAGCCGGTGATCAGGAACTGGCGCGCCCCCGCGCCCATCGCGCGCTCCACCTGCGCCCGGCAGTCGGCCGGCGTGCCCGCGATGGCGAAGCGGTCGATCAGGAAGTCGGCGAGGCCCCAGCGGTCGGGCAGGCTCGCGTTGGCCGCCCCCGGGATCTCGTGGTGGTGGGAATTGTACTCGCGCTGCAGCGCCCGGATCTTCTCGTGGAGATCGGGCGGCACGCCCTTGCCCTCGAGCGTGAAGCGGAAGGCGTGGTTCGCGCTCGCGGCGAGCGCCATCTTGATGGGCTCGATCGCCTGCTCGCGCCGGTCGGCGAGGCTGGTCTTGGCGAACCACCACACGTCGATGTCGTCGAGGGTGCGCCCGGCCGCCCGCGCCCCGCGCTCGATGGCGGCGAGCGACAGGCGCACCACCTCCGGGGTGAGCCCGAGCCCGACGATCACCCCGTCGGCCACCCGCCCGGCCAGCTCGAGGGTGCGCGGCCCCTCCGCCGCGAGGTAGATCGGGACGCGGCGCGCGGAGCGATGGACGCGCCACGGCCGGCCCGCGCGGTCCACTGTCTCGCCGGCGGTGAGGCGGCCGAGCGTCGCGACCGCGTCCTCGAGGCCGGCGAGGGTGGCGGGCGGCGCGCCGACGGTGTAGATCGCGCTGTCGCCCGAGCCGAGGCCCAGCGCCGCGCGGCCGCCGGAGAGCTCGTCCACGCTCGCGATCGCGCTCGCGGTGACCACGAGGTGCCGCGTGAGCGGGTTGGTGACGAGCGGTCCAAGCCGTACCCGGCGGGTGTGGAGCGCGGCCACGGTCAGCGCGACGTAGAGCTCACGGAAGACCGACTGCGAGTCGGCCACGCCGAGCCATTCGAAGCCGGTGTCCTCCGCCTCGCGGCAGAGATCGCCCCAGCCGGTGAGCGTCTCCGGGAGGAAGACGATGCCGAACCGCGCCGCCGCGCGCGCCATGACCGGCCACACCCTAGCACCGGCTCCGCCTTGACGTCTCCGGTTTTGGGGGGCAGACTTCCCGCGTGCCGAGGACGACGCCGGCGACGGTCACGCGGTCCCCCAAAGGAGGGCGTTCATGATCTACGAGTTCCGTACCTACACGCTCAAGCCCCGCAGCCTGGGCGAGGTCGAGAAGCGCTACGCGGAAGCCTACGAGTACCGGAAGAAGTACTCGCCGCTCGCCGCCTTCTGGCACACCGAGGTGGGCCCGCTCAACGAGATCATCCACGTGTGGGGCTACAAGGACCTCGCGGAGCGCGCCCGCATCCGGGCCGAGGCGGCCAAGGAGGCGAACTGGCCGCCCAAGATCCGCGACTTCGTGGTGGACCAGGACGTGGAGATCGTGAATCCGTTCCCGTTCATCCCCGACATCACCCCCGGCACCATGGGCCCCATCTTCGAGATCCGGCGCTACAGCCTCACCCCCGGCTCGCTGCCGGGCGTCATGAAGCGCTGGGAGGGGGCGATCGGCGCGCGGACCAAGCTCTCCCCGGTGGTGCTGGCCGGCGGGGTGGAGTTCGGCGGGGCGAACCGGTTCATCCACATCTGGGGCTACAAGAGCATGGACCAGCGCCTCCAGGTGCGGGAGCAGGCGCGCAAGGCCGGCATCTGGCCGCCGCCGGGCGGAGGCGACGAGCTGCTGGCCCAGTCGAGCAAGATCGTCATGCCCTCGGCGTTCTCGCCGCTGCAGTAGGGAGAGGGACATGCCGCCGACCAAGCTCGCGCATCTGGTGTTCCAGACCAACCGCCTGCCCGAGATGCGGGACTGGTACTGCACGGTGCTGGGCGGGCACGTGATCTACGAGAACCCGCACCTGTCCTTCGTGACCTACGACGACGAGCACCACCGGGTGGCCTTCGTGGACTTCGGCCCGCTGGCTCCCCGCGACCTGGCGGGCGGCGACCTCCGCTACCGGACCACCGATCAGCCCGGCCTGCACCACGTGGCGTTCACCTTCGGATCCATGGGCGAGCTGCTCGACAACTACGAGCGGCTCGCCGCGCGGGGCATCCGCCCCTTCCGCTCCATCAACCACGGGCCGACCACGTCCATGTACTATGTCGACCCCGACGGCAACCGGGTGGAGCTGCAGATCGACAACTTCGCCACCGCGGAGGAAGGACAGGCCTGGATGCACTCGCCCGCCTTCGACCAGAACCCGATCGGCGTCGAGTACGAGCCCGACGACCTGGTCCGCCGCTTCCGGGCGGGCGTCCCGGTCTCCGAGCTGGTCGTCCGCGACTAGGACGGGTCAGGTCTTACATTCCGACATTTCCACCGCGATGACCCCCGAGCCTCTGAAGCCGCAAGCCGTCGCCGCGCTGCTGCACTCCGCGGGCGCGGTGATCCACGCCGAGCTGTCCGCGCTGCCCGCCGCGGCGCTCGAGTTCCACCCCGCCCCGGGGGAGTGGTGCGCGAAGGAGGTGCTCGGTCACCTGATCGAGTGCGAGAAGCGCGGCTTCTCGGGGCGGATCCACATCATCCTGAAGAGTGATCACAGCCCCGAGCTCGAGGGCTGGGACCAGGACGCGGTGGCGCGGGCCCGCAAGGACTGCGAGCGCGACTGGTCGGCGCTCCACGACGAGTTCTCCCGGCTCCGGCGCGCCAGCGTCGCGCAGGTGGCCGGCCTGTCGCCCGCCGACCTCTCGCGTCGCGGGCAGCACCCCAAGGTCGGCACCCTCACGGTGGCCGACCTGCTCCACGAGTGGGTATACCACGACCGCAACCACATCAAGCAGATGCTGGCCAACGTGCAGGCCTTCGCCTGGCCGCACATGGGCAACGCGCAGCGCTTCTCGCTCCCGGCGCCGTTCTGATCTCCCTTCTTCCGACGAGGTCCCCCATGGCCGACTCCACG
>Ga0310810_10002882_pt1 | contig 18613 bp, 13 predicted proteins | sample NCmetagenome_FD_207641 | JGI IMG/M metagenome (GOLD analysis project Ga0310810, IMG submission 207641) | Soil microbial communities from experimental microcosm in Duke University, North Carolina, United States - NC | ecosystem: Engineered > Artificial ecosystem > Soil microcosm > Unclassified ...
TGAACGCCTCGATGATGGCGTCGATCGCCTTCGTGAGGGTCGCCAGGTTTTCGCGCAGGAACGCCTGCTTGACGCGAATGCTCTCATCGAAGGCTTTGACGATCGCCTCTTGCATCAACTCTTCTCGGAGTGTTTGGCCATTTGGCTTTTGAGGCCGCGCTTCGCCAACGCCTCTTCGAACCATTGGCGCACGATCGGCTCTTCGTCGGCATATTCGATCTGTGCGCCGCCCTTCTTGCGGTCGAGGGCGCCTTGATAGCGCGGCCGCACACCCTGATATTTCTTGCTGCCGAAGGCACGGAGCGCTAAGTAACGCGCCGGTTGGGCGCCGGCATTGAAGTGCTGATGCCACCAATTTTCCGGCGGTACTACCATACTGCCTTCATGCCATTCGTATTTTTTGATCGGCGAACCGTCAGGCCAGATGAGCGAGTAACCTTCGCCGCCGAGGACTATCACGTGCGCGCCGGCGCCGTGGCGGTGCGCCTTTTTATAGGTGCCGATGGGGAATTCGGAAATATGGCAGGCGGTGGTGTTTTCGGATAATTCGAATTTGATATTGCTGCCGCCGGCGCCGCGCTCGTTGTAGTCGAGGAGTTTGAAACTGCGCGCGTCGGGAACGAAGTTGGTCTCCCACACGTTGCCGGCGAACTTGAAGCCTCTGTAGTCGCCGGCGTAAAGCGTGCCTTCGCCGTTGAAGTAACTCTGACGCGCGTCGAAGCGATCGGTGAAGGCGAAGTCGTTGTGGAAAATGAAATCCAGATTATGCAGAAGATTGATCATCGTCGGCGCGGTGGTGACGGCCAGGTAGCGGGCCGGCTCGCTGCCACTGCCGTTGAAGATCTGATGACGTGCATTGAGCGGCGGCGAGAAAAGCGAGCCCGCCTGCCATTCGAAGGTTTGCTTGCGGTCTTCCTGGTTCCAAACCGTGGTCGCGCCCCTGCCGCTGATGATGTAGATGGTTTCTTCGAACAATTGACGCTGCGGTTTGAGGTTTTTGCCCGGAGGAATCTCGCAGATATAAGAATTGTTCACCTGTCCGGCGCCTTCCATCTGTAAAAACGCGCCGCTCCCGCCCTTCCGTTCCCACCATTCGAGCTTTACATCGCGAATGTCTTCGACAAAAAAGGTTTTGATGACGGGAATGCCTTCGCCGTCCAGCCATTTTTCGTAACTCGATTTATTGCCGTCCGTGATTGCGTCGGAATTCTGAATTTCTGGTTTGGCCATGCCGGCCTCCATATCGAAAAACGATTTTTATCACAGGGTCTGCCGCGATGAAAGGAGAGTTTAACGGCGGTAAAACGCTTCGATGATGCCGACAACCTCTTCCTGCTGAGCGATGTTGAGCTCGGGATAGAGGGGCAGCGCTAGAACTTCGCGAGCCGCTTGCTCAGCGCGGGGGAAATCGCCTTCATGGTGGCCCAGATCGGCAAAGCATTTTTGCAGGTGAAGCGGCAACGGGTAGTAAATTTCGCTTTGAATGCCCTTCTCGGCGAGAAACTGTTTCAGTTCATCGCGGCGCTGGGCGCGGATCACGTAATTGTTGAACACATGAGTTTTGTCGGAGCCCTTCGCTGGTATCTGGATAATGCCGTCATTAGCGGCGCGGCTTTGATTGAACAGTTCCTGATATGCGGTGGCGCACCGAATCCGTTCCTCGCACCAGGTTTCTAAATATTTGAGCTTGATTGAAAGCACGGCCGCCTGGAGCGAGTCGAGACGCGAGTTGATGCCGGTTACTTCGTGGTGGTATTTGATCCGCTCGCCGTGCATGCGCAGCATTCTGAGCCGATCAGCGAGATCTCTGTCATTCGTGCTCACCAGACCGCCGTCGCCAAAACCGCCGAGATTTTTGCTGGGAAAAAAAGAAAAGCAGCCGAGCGCGCCGATGGCGCCGGCAAATTTGTTTTGGCCGTCCATCGACATCCTCGAGCCGCACGCCTGGGCGACATCTTCGACGATCGCCAAATTGTAGTCTCGCGCCAGCGCGGTCAATTCATTCATTGCACAGACCTGCCCGAACAGATGGACCGGCAACAAGGCGCGAATTGCGAGCCCGGTTTTCATGTCGATGGCTCGGCCGTCGCGCATTCGAGCGCGCGCCGCGAGAAGCTGCCGAACGCCTTCCGCCGAAACAAAAAAACCATCGGCGTCGATGTCGACGAACAGAGTTTTTGCGCCGAGGCGGGTGATCGACGAGACAGTGGAAAAAAACGTGAACGGCGTCGTGATCACCTCGTCGCCGGGTCCGATGCCGAGCGCCATCAGCGCGAGAAGGAGCGCATCGCTGCCCGAAGCGACGCCGACGGCAAAGTTGCAACGCAGATAGGCGGCCATCTGCTCCTCGAAGTCCTTGACCGCCGGCCCTAGAATAAACTGCTGGGACTCGTTGACCGCGTCGACGACTTGACGCACTTCGTCGCGAATCGAGCGGTACTGCGCGCGCAGATCGACGATGGGAATGCGATAGGGAGCCGGATTAGACACTGGTCTTTATCGTGTGCGAGCGGCCGCGCAGAGCCTTCTCCGCGACTTCCGCCAGCAAGGGATCGTTGTCGTGATCTAGGGCGAAGACGCGGAACTGCACTACTTTAGACGGAATGAACTCAAACAGCTCGGCCAGAGATTCCTTGGTCGTCTCGCCGCTCGACGGATCGAAGATGTGGATTTGTTTTTTGCCCATGGCAAAAGGATTTTCCGGCCGTGGATCCTGGGTCGCCATGTCGACCCGAAAAACCAGATCGCGCGTCGCTGGCGGCAGTGCGCTGCGGATACGCTTTTCCCAGTCCGTGTCCTGGATCAGCGCGACGCCGTAGCGCAGCTCATTTAAAGAAAGCGTGCGGTCGTACGCCATCTTCCATTTAACTTCGCGGTGCAACACGGTTTCCCATTCTCTAGCCAGGGCTTCACGCTCACTTTTTTGCCGCCGCCAGCGCGATACATCCTCGAGCAACGACCAGTCGGTCAAATAAAGATACTCCTCCATGTGGTCGAGGGGATTACCGGGAAACAGAAACCTCATGGTTTCAGGGAAAATTTCCTTGAGATGCAAGTCGATGGCCCGGGTGGTCCGGTGGTAGTAAACGTTGGTGTAGAGATACAGCCGGGCGTTGAGAAACGTCGTCAGCGCGCCGTTTCCCGCCTTGTGCACCGTAAGTCCCTTCGGCGAGAAAAAAGTGTAGTGGATCAATCGCTCCCGGTCGATGGGACCCGGGTGGACGCCGCACATGTAGGAATCACGCGAGACGTAGTCGAGATTGTCGAAAGTAAAGATTCCGCTGGTGAGCGGCTGAAGAAAGCGCACCCACTTGGGCTTGCGGTTGTCTTCCTTGCCGTTTTTCTTGATCGGAAAGGCCACGTCTTCGGGCCGGAGCTCCTCGCCAGGCCCAAACGGCCCGCTCGGGCTCCGGCGCAGTTGCTGGATCACTTCGCCCAGATGCTTTTGAATGATCGTCTGGCCGAGATCCTCGTGGGTGAGATCGTAATGCGCGAGAAAGTTGTCGTCGAAAAAATGGCCGAACGGTCCGTGGCCGATATCGTGCAGTAAGCCGGTGACCCGCATGTACTCTTCGATGAAGGGCGCCGACGGACATTCGTCGCCGAGAACTTTCTTGAGCGACGGGTAAAGATGCTTGGCGAATTCGCCGGCGAGATGCATGGCGCCCAGGGAGTGCTGAAAGCGGCTGTGCTCAGCGGAGGGATAGACCCAGCGCGCGCTCTGCAATTGATAGATATATCGGAGGCGCTGCACCCAGGGTGAATCGATCAGGGCCTTCTCGGTGACTTCGCCCTTTTCCAGCGGCACGGTGAACTGAATATAGTGATGGATCGGATCGGCGATCAGCGCCGTGCCTTCGTATTCGTTATCGCTGACGGGGACCATGGTTTTTTCTGGCGCAGCGGCGGTTCGTTGTGCCGCGGGCTCAGACTTCAAAAATCAAGTGGGCGGTCCACTGATTGCCGGTTTTCTGCATGCGGCTCTTATGAAAGGAAACCGCGGCGATTTCCTGCTTGATCTCGTGGCGATCTGGATCGATCTTCTCGCCGGAAACTTCCGCCTTGACCAACGTGTCTTTGACCTCGCGGATGTGAAACTCGCGCAGCACATAGCCGCTCCCCTGATATAAGTAGAGCAACTCGCGCACCCAGTTGACCATCAAGTCGTCCCGATCGCTGCCCTCCACCTCGAGCGGCACCTTCTCCTTGCAATCGACTTTCTGCAGGTCCGCCATCATCACGTCGAAAAGAGCGAAGCCAGAGTTGGAAAACAAATCCGCCTGGGAATCGCCGCCGACCCTCACCGCCAGCTCCGACTGATGTTGGGTGATTCGGTATTTTTTCTGGTTCTCCATTATTCGACCTTGTGGATCGCAAATTCGCGCGAGCTTTTTGTGATGCGCTTCGGCGTCGCTAGAACCAATGAAATCTTCATCCAGAGTAGCCGGATTTCCGGGCGCGCATAATGAGTTGATTGGAATGGTCGGGCTGTCGATCGGTTGGTCCGTTTGCTATGGAAGGGCGGTCAGAATTGCCAAAATACTCCCATTGGTGTGCTCTGTGCGACGCGGGTACCCTTATCGTCGAATAAACCTCGTGGGTCTAGTTATACCCGGTTTATGAGGCTCGCCGCAAATCCGGCGCCGAAGCCGTTGTCGATGTTTACCACGGTCACGCCGGCTGCGCAGGAGTTGAGCATACCCAGCAGCGCCGCGAGGCCGTGAAAGCTCGCGCCGTAGCCGACGCTTGTCGGGACCGCGATGACCGGCTTATCGATCAATCCGGCGACCACACTCGGCAGCGCGCCCTCCATGCCGGCGACGACAATCACCACGGCGGCGGTGTCGAGGCGCGGACGATTGTCGAGCAGGCGATGAATGCCCGCCACCCCGACATCATAGAGCCGCTCCACCCGATTGCCCATCATTTCCGTTGTAATCACCGCTTCTTCGGCGATCGGGATGTCCGACGTGCCGGCACAAACCACGAGGACAACGCCCTTCCCGATGATCTTGATCGCTTTGGCGTTCCAGGTCGCCGCGCGCGCGGCCTCATGAAATTTAAGTCCGGTGCGCAATCGTTTCAACTGCGTCGTCTTCATGGGATCGAGGCGGGTGACAAGAATATTTGCCTGGCGCCGTCGCATGGCGCGCACGATGGCGGCGATGTCGCCGGCCCGCTTGCCCTCGCCGAGAACGACTTCGGCGAAGCCTTGGCGCAGCGCGCGGTGATGATCGATCTTGGCGAAACCCAGGTCTTCATAGGGCAGGTGGCGCAGTCGAGCCAACGCCTGCTCGACGCTTAGTTTTCCGCGCCGCACTTGCTCGAGTAATTGCCCCAGACGCTCTGTGTCCATCGTTGGTTTTAGAATTCGCTGGAAAGGCGGCCTACTATTCAACTTTTAAAATGATCATGGCCGCTGACCCGTATCCGTAATGATTTGCCGGAAGCGTCGAGAATAGCGACGTTCGGATCGCCGGCGGTGCAAGCGCCGATGCGCGTAATCGTGACTCCGGCGCGCGCCGGCAGTTTTTCGATGCGCGCGCGATTCCGCCGCTGAGCGCAGAACAGGAGCTCGTAGTCCTCGCCGCCGCTCAGCGCCGAGACGATGTCATCTGTGCCGCAAAGCGCGCGATAGGCTGGCGACAGCGGCAAACGGTCCGCATGGATCGTCGCGCCGACGCCACTAGCTCTGCAAATGTGCCCAAGGTCTTGGACCAGCCCATCGCTGATGTCGATCATGGCCGTGGCTAGTTCATTTTTCGCGAGTAGCGCGCCGGTGGCAAGGCGGGGGGTCGGCCGGTGATGACGCATAAAAAGGGTTCGCGCATGCGCGCTGGCCGTTCCGCCGGCCCGTTTCTGGCGGCGCAGAAGTTTCAGACCCAGCGCGGAGTCGCCCAACGTGCCGGTGACGTAAATATCGTCTCCCGGTTTAGCGCCGCGCCGCTCCACCGGCTTGGTTGACGGGTGGCCGATGACGCAGACGGAAACAATCAATTTTGCAGCGGCATTGGTGTCGCCGCCGACAAGCGCCACGCTGCACTCACGGGCCAGGGCTTCGAAGCCGCGATAGAAGACAGCGATAACTTTGCTGTCCAGGCGCCGCGGAATGCCGAGGGACAAAATCACGTAATCGGCAACGCCACCCATGGCGGCAATATCGCTCAGATTTACAGCCAGCGACTTGTAGCCGAGATCGCTCAGCGAGGTCCAGCGTAGATCGAAGTGTCGGCCCTCGATCAAAAGATCCGCTGTGATCAGCGATGCGGCTCGGCGGTTGGTTACCGACGCCGCGTCGTCGCCGATGCCGATTCGAACGCCGCGGCCTTTCGGCGTGCGGCGCCGAATCGTTTCGATCAAACCGAATTCTCCGAGATGACTGAGTTTCACATCACACCGAGGCGTCGGCGGCTCGATCGGGATGAAGATGACTCGGCGCGATTATCGACGGTCGAGAGCGACTCTACGGACGCACCGGGATGGATCGTTCCCGATGGCCTTTGCGATAGGGCTGCGGTCTGCCCTTCGCGGCCATGCGCTGGCGTGGAACCGGCTTCTTTCCGGGCAAAGTCTGGCCGAGCGCGCCCGAACCTTTGCGGTCCATCAGCGCAACCGCCAAAACATCGGACATGTTTTTGGCTACCACCCACTTGAGCTTTCGCCGAAGCGGCTTGGGAATCTCGTCGAGATCCTTTTCGTTCCGATCCGGAATCACGATGGTTTTCATGCCGGCGCGAAAGGCCGCCAGAGATTTTTCTTTGAGTCCGCCGATGGGCAACACCCGCCCGCGCAGAGTGATCTCGCCCGTCATCGCCACGTCGCGGCTGACCGGCCGCCGAGTCAAAGCAGAGATCAGCGCCGTTGCCATCGTGATCCCGGCGGACGGACCGTCTTTGGGAATCGCTCCCGCTGGCACGTGTATGTGAATATCGAGCTTCTGATAAAAATCTGCTTCGATGCCCAGCGCCTTCGCGTGCGCGCGCGCGTAACTCACCGCTGCTTGCGCCGATTCCTTCATCACATCGCCTAGTTGTCCAGTCAGCGTCAAACCGCCGCGGCCGCGCGACAGTGACGCTTCCACATAAAGAATTTCCCCGCCCGTGCTTGTCCAAGCCAAGCCGGTGGCCACGCCGATTTCGTGGTGTTCCTGCTCGGCCTCGGGCAAGAACTTAGCCGCGCCCAGGAAAGAGTGCACGTTGGCGCGCGTCACTCGGGTCAACTCTGATTTGCCCTCGGCGACTTTGCGCGCGACTTTGCGGCAGATCGAGGCAATCTCGCGCTCGAGATTTCTCAGCCCGGCTTCTTTGGTGTACTCGGCGATCACCCGAAGAACTGCGTCGTCGGAGACTTCCAAATGCTTCGCCGAGATGCCGTTGTCGTTGAACTGGCGCGGTATTAAATATTTGCGCGCGATGGCGAGCTTTTCCTCGTTGGTGTACCCGGAAAGCTGGATCACCTCCATCCGATCGGCCAGGGCAGCGGGAATAGGATCGAGCAGATTGGCCGTGCAGATGAAAAGCACGTTGGAGAGATCGAAGGGCACATTCAGATAATGATCGCTGAACGCATGGTTCTGCTCGGGGTCGAGCACTTCCAGCAGGGCAGCGGACGGGTCGCCGCGAAAATCGGCGCCGACTTTGTCGATTTCATCGAGCATGAAGACCGGATTGTTGGAGCCGGCCTGCTTGATACCCTGAACGATCCGGCCCGGCAGCGCGCCTACATAGGTGCGCCGATGGCCGCGAATTTCCGCCTCGTCGCGCACGCCGCCCAGCGAAACGCGGACAAAGTTGCGTCCCAGCGAGCGCGCGATCGATCGGCCGAGCGAGGTTTTGCCTACGCCGGGAGGACCGACGAAACAAAGGATCGGTCCTTTAATTTTGCGGCGAAGCTTGTTCACTGCCAGATATTCGAGAATGCGCTCCTTGATTTTCTCGAGATCGAAGTGATCCTCGTCGAGCACCTGCTTGGCTTTTTTGATGTTGAGATTGTCCTGGGTTTTTTTGCTCCAGGGGAGATCCACCAGCCAGTCGAGGTAGGTTCGCACCAGCGAGGCTTCCGAAGATTCCGGGTGCATCTGCTCGAGCCGGCGTAACTGCTTGTCGGCTTCGCGCTTGACCTCGCCCGGCATCTTGGCTTTTTCGATCTGTTTTTTGAGCTCGTTGATTTCCTCGGCGCGTTCGTCGCCTTCACCCAACTCCTGCTGGATTTGCTTGAGCTGTTCGCGCAGGTAGTAATCGCGCTGGGTCTTGCTCATCTCCTCTTTGGCCTGGTTCTGAATGCGCGCCTGCATGGTCGAGAGCTCGAGCTCTCGGGTCAATAGCTCGTTGACTTTTTTCAAGCGTTCGATGGGATCGAAAATTTCCAAGATCGCCTGGCTCTCGTCGATCTTGAGCCGCAGGTTCGACGCGACCAAGTCGGCAAGCACGCCCGGATCACTGATATTATCGGTGACCATGACGATCTCGGGAGGCAAATTCTTGAGGTTCAAAATCTGCTCGATCTTTTCTTTGGCCGTGCGCATCAAAGCTTCGACTTCGATGGGTACTTCAGCCAGGGTCGGCTCGATGACCTTGCGGATTTTGACCTCGAAATAGGGTCGTTCACGCTGGTAGGTATCTACTTCTCCTTTGGCCAGACCCTGGACAAGAATTTTCACCCGGCCATCCGCCAGCTTGAGCATGCGCATGATCGACGCGATCGTTCCGACCCGATGGATGTCTGTGGGCGCGGGATTTTCCTCTGCGGAATTGATCTGCGAGACCAGAAAAATCAGGCGATCGCGGGAGAGCGCTTCTTCCACGGCGCGGATCGAAATGTCCCGGCCAACGAAGAGCGGCAACATCATATAAGGATAAATGACGATGTCGCGAATCGGCAGCAGCGGCAGCACTTCCGGGATCTCCACCTGGGAAGACTTCGTCTCCGGATTTTCGCCTTTCCATTCAGCTTCGCTCATGACGACTCCAATCCTCGGCCAACTTAACGAGCCCGGACCCTCAGGTCAACCGTGAAAAATTTATCTTTTGTTTTTGAGCGGTTTTTCGGGAAGCGAGCAAACCGAAACGGGGTTAGCCGAAGAGCTCCTTCATCTTGTCGAAGAAGCCCTTCGCTAGCGGATTTACTTCTTCGCCGCCGACGGTCGCGAATTCCTTGAGGAGCTCTTTTTGCTTAGCTGTCAGGCGGGTCGGCGTTTCGACGATGACACGAACGTGCTGGTCGCCCTGCTGAAAACCCTGGACGTCCTTGATGCCTTTGCTCTTCATGCGAAAAACTTTGCCGGACTGGGTGCCGGCGGGGATTTTCATTTTCACCTTGCCGTCAAGGGTCGGCACGTCGATTTCCGCTCCCAGGGCTGCCTGCACAAAACTAATCGGCACATCGCAGATAATATCAAGGTGGTCGCGCACAAAAATCGGATGCGGCTCCACCTGGATCACCACGTAAAGGTCGCCCGCAACACCGCCGGCCGGACCGCTCTCGCCTTCGGCGCGGAGTTTCAAACGCGATCCATTGTCCACGCCGGCGGGAATTTTCACACTAAGCGTGTGCATAGTGCGCACGCGGCCGGCCCCACCGCAGGTGGTGCAGGGCTCTTTGATAATGGTGCCTTGGCCGTGACATTGGTTGCAGGTTCGCGAAACGCTGAAAAACCCCTGTTGAAAGCTAACCTGACCGCGTCCGCGGCAGGTGGGGCATTGCTGCGGTGCGGTGCCGGCCTTGGCGCCGGTGCCTCGGCAGGTTTCACACGGGCCGTGGCGCGGAATTTTGATTTTCTTTTCGACGCCGGAAACGGCTTCTTCGAATTTCAAAGTCAGATTATAGCGTAGGTCCTCGCCCCGTCCGCGTCCGCGCCGGCGCGTGCCGCCGCCGAAGAATTCTCCGAAAATATCGCCGAAGACATCTTCGAAGCCGCCGGAGAAATCGAACCCGCCTGCGAAAGGTCCGCCGTCGCCAAAAGCCGCATGACCGAACTGGTCGTACTGCACCCGCTTCTGCGGATCGGAGAGTACCGAGTACGCTTCGGAAACTTCCTTGAAAGTTTCTTCCGCATGCTTGTCGCCCGGGTTGCGGTCGGGATGATGCTGCAAAGCGAGCTTGCGGTAGGCCTTTTTGATCTCTTCTTCGCCGGCGCTGCGGCTTACGCCGAGCAGCTCGTAGTAGTCCTTCTTGCCGTTCAAGCGCGGTCCTCTAAAGGTTGAATCTAAGTACAAGCAAGAAAGCCCCTCTCCGTAAAGTAACTAGAGAGGGGCCTTGGGTGGGAAAATCAATGGTTTTGCCGGGCGATTATTCTTTCACCTCGGTGAAATCGGCATCCACCACATCGTCCTTTTTCTTGCCACCGCCGGCCTCGCTGCCGGCGTCCTTTTGTTGGTTATCCGCCGACCCTTGGTCCTCCTGGGCGGCTTGCTGCTTCGAAGCCTTGGCGTACATCGTTTCGGCGAGCTTGTGCGATGCCTGGCTCAGCTGCTCCGCCGCCTTGCGCATCGTATCGGCGTCCTGCCCTTCGACAGCCTCCTTGGCCTTCTTAAGCTCCGCTTCGATGTTCTCTTTCACACCGGCATCGAGATCGCCGCCGTACTCCGTGAGCGACTTTTCCGTGGAGTAGATAAGAGAATCGAGCTGGTTACGCGCCTCGACGGTGTCCTTGCGCTTCTTGTCATCTTCGGCGTGCGATTCCGCGTCGCGCACCATCTGTTTGATTTCATCTTCGCTGAGACCGCTCGATGCGGTGATCTTGATAGACTGTTCTTTGCCTGTGCCAAGATCTTTCGCCGCCACGTGCACGATGCCGTTGGCATCGATGTCGAAGGTCACTTCGATTTGAGGCATACCACGAGGCGCCATCGGAATGCCGACGAGGTCGAACTGTCCGAGGAGCTTATTGTCCACAGCCATCTCGCGCTCGCCCTGGAACACCCGAATGGAAACAGCCGATTGGTTGTCCTGAGCTGTGGAAAATACCTGACTCTTCTTGGTCGGGATCGTCGTGTTGCGCTCGATCAGCTTGGTGAAGACACCGCCCAGGGTCTCGATGCCGAGCGAGAGGGGCGTCACGTCGAGCAGCAGAACGTCTTTCACTTCGCCTTTCAGCACCGCTGCCTGAATCGCCGCGCCCACGGCGACGACTTCGTCGGGATTGACGCCCTTGTGCGGCTCCTTGCCGAAAATTTTCTTGACCCGCTCCTGCACTGCCGGCATGCGGATCATGCCGCCCACCAGGATGACTTCATGGATGTCGCTGGCGCTCAGTCCAGCATCCTTCAAAGCTTGGCGGCAGGGTCCTTCCATCCGATCGATCAAGTCGGCGCAGAGCGCCTCGAGCTTCGACCGGGTGAGCTTCATGTTCAGATGCTTCGGTCCCTGCTGATCGGCGGTGATGAAGGGCAGGTTGATGTCAGTTTCCATCGATGAGGAAAGCTCGCACTTGGCTTTCTCTGCAGCTTCTTTAAGCCGCTGCAACGCCATGCGGTCTTTGCGCAGATCAATGCCCTGATCTTTTTTGAATTCGTCGGCCAGATAATCGATCACCCGCTGGTCGAAGTCCTCGCCGCCGAGGAATGTGTCGCCGTTGGTCGCTTTGACTTCGAAGACGCCGTCGCCCAGTTCCAAAATCGAAACGTCGAAAGTCCCGCCGCCGAGATCGAAGACCGCGATTTTTTCGTCTTTCTTTTTGTCCAAGCCGTAGGCGAGAGACGCCGCCGTCGGCTCGTTGATGATGCGCAGAACATTCAATCCGGCGATGCGCCCGGCATCTTTGGTTGCCTGGCGCTGACTGTCGTTAAAATAGGCCGGCACCGTGATCACCGCTTCGGTGACCTTTTCGCCGAGATAATCTTCGGCGGTCTGTTTCATTTTTTGCAGGATAAACGCTGAAATTTCGGCGGGGCTGTAGGTCTTGCCGCGAATCTCGACCCAGGCGTCGCCGTTCTCGTTGCGGACAATTTTATAGGGCAGAAGACTCGAAGCCTTCTGTACCATCGCATCATCGGTGCGGCGCCCGATCAATCGTTTTACTGCGGAAATTGTATTTTCTGGGTTGGTAATTGCCTGTCTGCGGGCGATCTGGCCGACCAGACGCTCGCCGCTGTCGGTAAATGCCACGACAGACGGAGTCGTCCGGCTCCCTTCCGCATTGGCAAGCACATTAGGGTCGCCACTTTCCATTATTGCCACGCAGGAATTAGTGGTTCCTAAATCGATCCCGATTACTTTTGCCATTTTTAAAGACTCCTCAAACTTTTGTAACGGGTTATTTAATCATCGCTTTGCCCGTTTTCAACCTTGCTATCGGGGTTTTTTTTCTCCCGTGTTTTTGACGGCTTAGCTACGCTGACCAGGGCCGCCCGAAGGAGCCGATCGCGGAGCATATAACCCCTGTGAAGCTCCTCCACCACCGAGTTGGGTTCGTGCTCGTCGCTTTCCACCTGGCTCATGGCTTCGTGCTTAGTCGGATCGAAGGGCTGACCCTGGGCCGAGATCGGAGAAACGCCGTGTTTAACCAAGACATCGAGCAGGCCGCGAAGTACCATTTCAACACCTTCGACCAGCGGTTTGCCATTACCACCGCCCGATGCGTGGGCAACCGCACGTTCTAAATTATCGACTACGGGCAGCAGATCTTTCACCAGGCTTTCATTGGCGAAGCGGATTGCATCCTCGCGCTCACGGGTGGAGCGCTTCTTAAAATTTTCCACCTCCGCCGCCTGGCGTAAAAGGCGCTCATAGTTGTTCTTCGCTTCAAGGTCTTTTGCCTGGAGTTGCTGCCGCAAAGATACAATCTCTGCTTCGAGCGGATTCAAGTCGCCTAGACCCGGCACGCTCTCCTCAGCCCCCTCTGATGTCGATTCGCTGAATTTTTTGTTTTCTTCGCTCATTAATGCCAATTCCCCGCTTTCTTCGATCGCTCAGAAGCTAATCATGGGGGTTTTCGCTGTCAACCCCGCTCTTTAGAATTCCTCTTTTATTTTCAATAGTTGTCGGGCTGCAAAAAAGATGTTAGGGTTTCTATTGGAACTTCCTTAACGCATTGCTTCCATGCGACCGAATCACATCACGGCGGCAATTGTACTGCGTCACCGGCCCTTTGGGGAGTCCGATAAAATAGTTTCGTTCTTTACTGAAGAGTTTGGCAAGCTGACCGGCATAGCCAAGGGCGCGATGCGCTCGCGCCGGCGCTTCGTCAATTCTTTGGAACCGTTCGCCCTCGTGAACCTACGCTTTCAAGAGCGGTCACAGGGCAATCTTGCATTTATTCTGGCCTCTGATCTAGTGCTGAGCTTCAGCCGACTCCAGGCTAGCCTGGAGCGAATCTCTTATGCGTCGTATCTGGTCGAGATCACCGATGGCTTGGTGGGCGAACGGGAAGAAAACCGCGCGGTCTACCAGCATTTGAAACAAGGCCTGACTTTTCTCGAAGAAAACGACATGTCGCTGCGCGTTCTCACCGCCTTCGAGTTGAAACTTCTGCGCCTGGTCGGATATCAGCCGTTTTTCGACCATTGCAAGGCCTGCCGCGGCGTTCTCGACGACGCTCAGTCGCGCTGGCATTTCAGTCTGCGAGACGGCGCAATTCTCTGCCAGGGCTGCGCGCATTCGCGCAAGCAGATCCTGCCGCTGGGCACGACCGCGGTGGAAGTGCTGACCGCGCTGCAATCGGAGAAAGAACTTTCCCGCACGTCGCTGCCGCGTTCGGCGGTGCAGGAGATTCGCGCAGCGCTCCTGGGCTTCATCCAGTTTCACATGGATCGGGAAATCAAGTCGGCAGCTTTTCTATCCACTTTCGCTTCTGCGGAATCCGGCGTGTAGTCAGCCCGCAAGCGGCGGGCGATCAAACCATTTGCGAGGGACGCCAAACCATGCCGAACGAAAAAAAGGACATATTCTTCTTTGGCAACGGCAAAGCGCAGGGCAATGCTAAGATGCGCGATCTCCTGGGCGGCAAGGGCGCCGGCCTGCATGAAATGACACGCATCGGCATCCCGGTGCCGCCCGGTTTCACCATCAGCACAACAGTTTGCGCCTACTATGACGCGCACGGCCACCGCTATCCAAAAAAGTTGGAGAAAGAAGTCTCTCAATCGCTGGGACAAATGGAAAAAATTCTCGACCGGCGGTTCGGTGACGGCGACGATCCTTTGCTCGTTTCGGTGCGCTCTGGGGCGCGTGAATCCATGCCGGGAATGATGGACACGGTTTTGAATCTCGGTCTCAATGACCGCACCGTGCAAGGCCTGATTCGCCGCACCGGCAACCCGCGCTTCGCTTTCGACTCCTATCGGCGCTTCATCCAGATGTACGCCGACGTGGTGTTGGGCATTAAAGCGAGAAACACCAACGGCGGCGAGCCGCTGGCGGGGATTTTCGAGCGCAAGAAAAACGCGCGCGGTGCGCGTTTCGATACCGATCTCGAGGCCGCCGACTTGCAGGAACTCGTCGGCGAATACAAAGCGTCGGTTAAAAAAGCCACCGGCAAAGATTTTCCTGAAGATCCGTTCGACCAGCTTTGGGGTGCAGTCGGCGCGGTGTTTGGCTCATGGAACAATGACCGCGCGCTCGCCTATCGCGAGCTTTATCAGATACCACACAATTGGGGCACCGCGGTGAACGTCCAGGCGATGGTTTTCGGAAATCTCGGTGACGATTGCGCGACCGGGGTGGCCTTTACCCGCGATCCGGCGACCGGCGAAAAGCGCTTTTACGGCGAATTCCTCGTGAACGCGCAGGGGGAAGACGTGGTTGCGGGCATTCGTACGCCGCGTCCCATCGCCGAACTTTTTGAAGCGATGCCCGAGGCGGCCAAAGAGCTGCAGCGGGTATGCAAGGTCCTTGAGAAACATTATCGAGAAATGCAGGACATCGAGTTCACCATCGAAGGCGGTAAACTTTGGATGCTGCAAACGCGCGCGGCTAAGCGCACTGGCTTCGCCGCGGTGCGGGTCGCTGTCGACATGGTTGAAGAACGCATCATCAGCAGGAAGGAAGCGTTGCTGCGCATCGAGCCGGACCAGCTCAATCAATTGCTGCGGCCGGTCTTCGACGAGAAAGGCAAGGAACGAGCGCATCGCGAAGGGCGGTTATTGGCAAAGGGATTGCCTGCCGGGCCGGGCGCGGCCACGGGACGCGTCGTTTTTGACGCTGAAAAGGCGGTCGATTGGAAAAAGCGCGGCGAGCGGGTGATTCTCTCCCGCATTGAAACCAGCCCGGACGATATCCGGGGTATGGACGCGGCGCAGGGGATTCTCACCGCCCGCGGCGGTATGACTTCGCACGCGGCGCTGGTGGCGCGACAGATGGGCAAAGTCTGCGTCGCTGGCTGCGAAGCGCTGCACTTGGATTACGCGTCGCGCACGCTGCGGGTGAGCGACACCGAACTCAGGGAAGGTGACTGGATTTCCATCGACGGCAGCACCGGTCAGGTTTTTCAGGGAGAAATCCAAACTCTGCCCTCGGAAGTCCTGCGGGTGTTGCTGACCAAATCATTGGCTCCGAAAGAGTCGCCCATTTTTCAGCAATTCGCCAAACTGATGAATTGGGCCGACGGAGTGCGCCGTCTCGGCGTGCGCACAAATGCCGATCAGCCCGATCAGGCGGCGATTGCGAAAGCCTTTGGCAGCGAGGGCATTGGCCTTTGCCGCACTGAGCACATGTTTTTTCAGGGTGATCGCATCCAGGCGGTGCGCGAAATGATTCTCGCCGACGACGAGACCGGGCGGCGGCGGGCGTTGGCCAAGCTTTTGCCCATGCAGAAGGAAGATTTTAAAGGCATTCTTGAGATCATGGGAAGCTTGCCGGTGACGATCCGCACACTCGATCCACCGCTGCACGAGTTTTTGCCCAAGCATGACGAAGAAATCGTCGAGCTGGCCAAGGTCATGGGAGTCGCCGTCGACGTGCTACGCGACAAGGTCAACGTTTTGCAGGAATTCAATCCGATGCTCGGGCATCGCGGTTGCCGTTTGGGAATTTCTTTTCCAGAGATCACCGAGATGCAAGCGCAGGCGATTTTCGAAGCTGCCTGCGAGCTCAAGCGCGAAGGCAAAAATCCGTTCCCCGAAGTGATGATCCCGCTGGTCGGCTCCCGGCCCGAGCTGCATGAGCAAAAAGCCATCGTCGAACGGGTGGCGAGCGTGACCCAGAAGGCTTACGGTGTCAAAGTGCGCTACGCGATCGGCACGATGATCGAGTTGCCTAGGGCCTGCATGGTGGCCGATGAAATTGCAGAGGAGGCAGAGTTCTTCTCCTTCGGGACCAACGACCTGACGCAAACTTGTCTCGGTTTGTCGCGCGATGATGCAGGAAAGTTTCTGCCGAGTTATGTCTTGAACGGCATTTTGTCGGAAGATCCGTTTGTTAGCATCGATCGAGACGGAGTCGGCGCGCTGATGCGCATTGGAATCACCAAGGGACGCAAAGTCCGTAAAAAACTCGAAATCGGTATCTGCGGCGAACATGGCGGGGATCCCAAGTCGGTCGGCTTCTGCCACGAGATCGGGCTCGATTATGTCAGCTGCTCACCTTACCGAGTTGCCATTGCGCGGCTCGCGGCGGCGCAGGCTGCGCTTATGGAGAAAAGTAAGTGATTGCAGCCATTTATATGATCCTTTAACTAAAATAAAACCCGATTCTCTTGCCGTTTTACGGCGAGATTTTATTGACACCATTCCACCGATCTACGATAATTTGGCACTTATCGTAGGCAACCATGGAACCACGTTTTGCGGAATTGCTGGTAAAAGGGGGCGTAGTAACGCGCGAACAGCTCACCGAAGCGCAAAAAAAAGAAAAAGAGAACGCTTCGAGTATCACGAAAGAAATCGTTCGCTTGGGTTATTCGAGCGAGGAGGCGCTGAGCGCATTTCTCGCCAAGCAATTCGGCATTGAAACCGTGGAGCCCGTCCCCGGTGAGATCGACGATGCAGTGTTCAGTCTCGTGCCGCCGCAGATCGTTCAGAAACACCAACTCATTCCCTACAAACTTTTCGGCTCGACGTTGACGATCGGCATGGCCGATCCCACCGATTTGGTCGCGATCAACGAAGTCAAATTCGTTACCGGCTACGGCGTGCGCGTCGTGCTGATGACGCCGTCGAACATTAAAAAAACGCTCGAGCACCGCTTCGGCGGGGTGAGCTACGACGATGTGCTGAAAAAGTTCGGCGACGGCGAAATGGAGGTCGTCCAGGAGAGCGACGACGTCAATCTCCAGGAGCTGCAACAGGCTACCATGGACGCGCCCGTGGTGACGCTTGTGAACGCGATTCTCGCCGACGCGGCGAAGCGCCGCTGCAGCGACATCCACATCGAGCCGTACGAGAAAATTTTCCGCGTTCGCTTTCGCATCGACGGCGTGCTGCAGGAAATCATGAGCCCGCCGCTGCGTTTGAAAAACGCACTAGTGTCGCGCCTGAAAGTCATGGCCGGGCTGGACATCGCGGAACGGCGCCTCACTCAGGACGGCCGCATCAAGCTAAAAATGGGCATGGGCGGTGAGCTGGACATCCGCGTATCGATCCTGCCGACACTCTTCGGTGAGAAAGTCGTGATGCGCTTGCTGGACAAATCCAACCTGCAGCTCGATATGGCCAAGCTCGGCTTCGACCCGCAAAACCTCCAGGATTTCCAGGAAGCGATTCACAAGCCGTACGGCATGATTCTGATCACCGGCCCGACCGGCAGTGGCAAATCGACTACCCTCTATTCGGCGCTCTCGGAGCTCAACAAGCCCGACGTAAACATTTCTACAGCCGAAGATCCCGTGGAATACAATCTTGTCGGCATCAACCAGGTCCAAGTGCGCGACCAGATCGGCCTCAATTTCGCCGCTTGTCTGCGTTCTTTTCTGCGCCAGGATCCCGATATCATCATGGTCGGCGAAATCCGCGATCTCGAAACCGCGCAGATCGCGATCAAAGCCGCTTTGACCGGCCACTTGGTGCTGAGCACGCTTCATACCAATGATTGCCCGGCGACCGTCGATCGCTTGATCAACATGGGCGCCGAGCCGTTTCTTCTCACATCTTCTATCAATATAATTCTCGCGCAACGGCTGGTGCGGCGCATCTGCGAGCAGTGCAAAGAACCGATCGAAACCAAGCCCGAAGTTTTGCTCAACGTTGGCATCGATTCGGCGGAAGTCGGCGCCGGCTTTGCCACCTATCACGGTCGCGGCTGCAATAACTGTGGCGGCACCGGTTACCGAGGCCGTCTGGCGGTTTATGAAGTCATGGTTATGCGCGAGGACCTGAAGGAACTGATCTTAAAAGGCGCCTCGGCGATGGAACTCAAGCGTGAAGCCGTCAAGCTCGGCATGAGTACTCTACGCATGAGCGCGCTGCAAAAAGTTCGGGACGGTCTCACCACGATCGACGAGACGATTCGAGTGACGGACAACGACAAGGGATTCGGCTCGGTCTTTTCGCTGGGTTTCTAGCGAGCGCGCGGGTTATTTTTTTAAGACGGACGCTGTTTTATGCGATTTAAGTAATTAATTAGTTCTCGCTGAAAAAGTCAGAAAGTTGTTGGGTGTAAATATTGGATTGATGTAAAAGAAATCATGCGTAAAGCGATCTCTCAGCAAATGAGTTTTGGTGACGGCTTTATCGATCCGAGT
>Ga0310810_10002883_pt1 | contig 18611 bp, 16 predicted proteins | sample NCmetagenome_FD_207641 | JGI IMG/M metagenome (GOLD analysis project Ga0310810, IMG submission 207641) | Soil microbial communities from experimental microcosm in Duke University, North Carolina, United States - NC | ecosystem: Engineered > Artificial ecosystem > Soil microcosm > Unclassified ...
ATCACGGACAATACGCCGCGCATTCTTCCCAAGGGTCTGGGCGTACGGATCGACGTCGGCTCGTGGCCGGTGCTGCCGATGTTTCAACTGCTGCGCAAGATCGGAAACATTCCGGAACAGGACTGGCGGCGGACCTTCAACCTGGGGATCGGGATGATCCTGGTGGTTTCCAAACGCGATCTGCCGAAGGCGGCGAAGAAACTCAAGAGCCTGCGCGAACGCTGGTACCAGATCGGAGAAGTGGTTCGCGGCGGCGGAGTGGTTTACTCGTGAGTAAACGGCTCGGGATCCTGATCTCCGGGCGAGGGTCGAACTTTCTGGCGATTGCGGATGCGATCGCCACGCATCGCCTGGACGCTGAAATCGCCGTGGTGATCTCGAACCGTGTTGACGCTCCGGGAATCGCCGCGGCTCGGGAGCGCGGATTGTACGCTCTCGCACTTCCGTCGAAAGGCCTCGATCGGGAAGCCTATGATCGCCAGTTGATCGACGAGCTGCGGCGAAGCCGGGTGGATCTGGTTTGTCTGGCGGGCTACATGCGTATTCTGAGCGGACACTTCATCCGCGAATATCATCAGCGGATCCTGAATATCCATCCTTCGCTGCTGCCGGCGTTTCCGGGGCTCGATGCGCAGCACCAGGCGCTGGAGCATGGCGCGAGGTTTTCCGGCTGCACCGTGCACTTTGTTGAAGAGGGGCTGGATTCCGGGCCGATCATCCGCCAGGCGGTGGTGCCGGTGCTCGACGACGACACTGCGGACTCGCTGTCCGCCCGGATCCTCAAGGAAGAGCATCGGATCTATCCGGAGGCGATCGCCATGGTGGTATCCGGACAGTACCGAATCGAAGGAAGACGGGTGATCCCGTTTTCGGGCGCTTTGCGCGGATAGGGACAGGTAACTTCCCTTGGCCGCCGGTTGCCCATAGCAGGTTCGGAGGACAATCGGCGGCGTTTTCCTACTAGGATCGAGGACTGAAGTCCCCGTTTCCGGCTAAGCCGGCTCCACGCGCGTTTCGGGTGAGAAAAGCCGGTCGTCCTATTTTTGTTGTATCGCGCAAAACGGAACGCGCCGCGATCGTTCCGGATCCCGTTGGGGTGCGCGGCGCGTCCTTTGCGCTTCGCAAGCCCTTTCCCATGCACTTCGGGTGAGAAAAGCCGGTCTCCTTAGGCACTACTGTCCAAGGACTAATGGTTACCGTCCATTACAGGCAGTGGTGCCCGCGCCAGAGCCCACTGCGGATCGAATTTCCGCCAGAGTTGCTGCACGATGTCCGCCGGGAAGGTGCGCAGCCCGCCCGCGGCCTTCCCTTGCGATGGATTCCTCGGCTCAACCGCGTTGTAAATCAGTCCAGCGGGTTGCTGTTCGGCGTGCAGCGCGAAGACGAGGTACGCGTGCTGACGGCGCGAGCTTCCGATGGACTGTCGCCGGTGGGCATTTTTGTGTGCCGGGCGCGCGGCGAGGTGTTCCTCACCGACGACGATCTGGCCAATTTCGAAAAGCACCAGGGAGTTATCGCCCTGGTCGTCGCGGGCGGTCAGGCAGGCTTCTTCGTGCGCGAGCTGGACGGAAGGGTGCAGGCGATCCGCAGTCACGAGGAGTTTCGGGTGGCCGACGCCGCGGCTCATCCTGTTTCGAGGGCCGTGGCCCCGGCCGAGCTGCCGCTTCCCGCTCCCAGGTGGTGGTATGCCTGGAAGCGAGTTGTGGCGTGCGCGGGATTGCTGGCGATTCCCGCCGGCGGATTCGCCTACTTGCGTCCCCTTCTGGCGCGTCTGCCCATAGCGCTGGCGCTGCGGGAGGAGGCCGGCCAACTGGTGATCGGCTGGAATTCGGGGGCACTCTTGGAGGGGGGCCGCCTGGAGATCACCGACGGAGGCGAGCGGACCATTCTCATGCTGCCGGCGGCTACGTCCAGCGCGACCTACGGTCTGCACAGCGGCGACGTGGAGGTCCGCCTCAGCACGGATACGCGGATGGGCGGAGCGCGCTGGGAGGCGGCGCGGTTCGTCAACACGACTCCGCGGAGGCCGGCCCCGGTATCGAGCGCGCTGCGGGACCGGATTGGCGCGCTGAATCGCGAGGCGCGGCAGCTGCGCCGTTCCCTGGCAGACCGGCAATCGCGCGTGGAAAAGCTGGCGGCGAACCTGGAAGCCGCTACACGAGAACCGTAAACGCGCTTTCAGAGCGCTCCACGGGCCGGTACAGCGTATCGCGTTCCACCGGCTCGCGGCCGGCCTCGCGGATCAGACGCGTCAACTCTCCCCGGCGAAGACTTTGACTCGTCGTCGCGCCGGCGTCGTGGTAGATGCGTTCCTCCACCAGAGTTCCGTCCAGGTCGTCGGCCCCGAAGCGCTGCGCGATCTGGGCGATGCGGGGCGTCATCATCACCCAGTACGCCTTGATGTGCGGGATGTTGTCCAGCATCAGGCGCGAAACGGCGATTTCGCGGATATCGTCGAAACCCGTGGTCTTGGGGATGTGCTCGAGCGCGGTGTGGTCGGGATGGAAGGCCAGCGGGATGAAAGTCTGGAATCCGCGGGTTTCATCCTGGAGCTCGCGCAGCCGCAGCAGATGATCCAGACGGTCTTCCGCGGTTTCGATGTGGCCGTAGAGCATGGTGCAGTTGGAGTGCAGGCCCATCTGGTGCGCGATGCGGGCCGTATCGATCCACTGCTGGCCAGTGAGTTTGTGATCGCAGATGATGCGCCGCACGCGATCGTGGAAAATTTCGGCGCCGCCGCCCGGCATCGAATCCATGCCGGCGTCCTTCAGGCGCTGGAGGACTTCGCGCTCGGTGATCTTGCCGCGCTGCGCGAAATAGCCGATCTCGACCATGGTGAAGGCTTTCAGATGCACCTGAGGAAAGCGCTGCTTCAGTCCGCGCAGCATCTGGCAATACCAATCCAGGGTCAACTCCGGATGCAGGCCGCCGACGATGTGGAATTCGGTAACGGCCTCGGTGTAACCATGGCCGGCCTTTTCCCAGACTTCCTCGAGCGACATGGTGTAGGCCTTGGGATCCCTGGCCCGTTTGCCGAATGCGCACAGCTTGCAGCTGGCCACGCACACATCGGTGGGGTTGATGTGGCGATTGACGTTGAAGAAAGTTTTGTTGCCGTGCAGGCGCTCGCGGACCTGGTTGGCCAGCCAGCCGACACCCAGCAGATCCGGAGTGCGGTAAATGGTGAGGCCGTCCTGATAGGACAGGCGTTCGCCGGCGTCTACTTTGGCGCGGAGAGCTTCCAAGCGGGTGTCTTCAAATACCGGTATCATGCTGAATAACACAGGGTATCAAACCAGTGAAGTCCGACGAGTGGAGCATCGAACAATCCGGTTCCGGGGCGCTGGCTCCGGGTACGCAGATCGGGATGTACCGCATCGAAGCCCCCCTCGGCGAAGGCGGCATGGGCTCGGTTTATCGCGCGCTCGATACCAAGCTCAATAGGCCTGTAGCCATCAAGGTTCTTTCCGACCATCTGGCCGATGCCCCGGCGCGCCGCCGGTTCCAGCGCGAAGCCCAGATGGCGTCATCTCTGAATCATCCGCATCTCGTTACGGTCTATGACATCGGCGAGTTCGAAGGACGCCAATATCTGGTGACCGAATTCGTGGACGGCGGCACGCTAAAGGACTGGGCCAAAGCTGAAAGGCACACCTGGCGGCAGATCGTCGAGATGCTGGCGGGCGTGGCCGACGGACTCGCCGCAGCACATGCAGCGGGCATTCTGCATCGCGACATCAAACCCGCCAATATTTTAGTGGCCAAGAACGGCTACGCCAAGCTGGCCGATTTCGGACTGGCCAAGCTCACGGACAACACCGCCGGCCCTGAAAGCGATGCCACGCGCACTCTGACGGACGGCCCCACTCGTCCGGGAATGGTTGTCGGCAGCGTTGCATACATGTCACCCGAGCAGGCTTCCGGGAATTCCCTTGACGCGCGCAGCGATATATTCTCTTTCGGGATCGTGCTCTATGAACTGCTCGCTGGAAAGCGTCCGTTCGCGGGGGCCACGGAGCTGGAGGTGCTGAAAACCATCATCCATGGCGCACCCGAGCCGCTAAGTGCCGAAGTCCCGCAGCCGGTGCGGAGCGTGGTCGAAAAAGCCCTGGAGAAAGACCCCGCGGAGCGCTACCAGTCCATGCGGGAGATGGTCGTGGACCTGCGAAGGGTCGCGCGGTACTCGGGGGAGAGCACGACGCCCTCGTCAAGCGCGATTGCGGCGCAGCCTCCGCAATGGCGCAAGGCGTACGTCGCGGCGGGTCTCGGCTTCGCAGTGCTGGTGCTTCTCGCGGGCGGGTTCAAGTACTTCTACCCAGCGAAGTCGAGCGTGGGATCGCCTTCAGAATGGACCCAGCTCACCAACTTCAGCGATTCCGCCGTGGCTCCCGCTCTGTCGCCGGATGGGCGCATGGTCGCCTTCTTCCGTGGCGGTCCTGCTTTTTTGGGCCCCGGTCAGATTTACGTCAAAGCGCTCCCCGATGGTGAAGCGGTCAAACTCACCGATGGGCCGGGACCAAGATACGCGCCCGTATTTAGTCCCGATGGCACGCGAGTAGCGTTTACCTGGCGTCCAGACCGCGGATGGGATACCTGGACGGTTCCCGTAACCGGGGGAAAACCGACACGGTTCTTGCCCAACGCTGCTGGGCTCACCTGGATAGGCGACGGAACGGTGCTGTTTTCCGAAATCATGGGCGAAGGCCTGCACATGGGGATCGTAACCTCTACCGAAAGCCGCGCGGCGGAGCGCCCGATCTATTTTCCTCCCCACGAGCGCGCCATGGCGCATTACTCCTACGCCTCGCCGGACCGCAAGTCGGCGCTGATCGTTGAGATGGACCGCACGGCGAGCTGGCTGCCCTGCCGGCTCTTGCCGCTGGATGGAACATCCCCGGGCCGGCAAGTTGGTCCGCCTGGCTTTTGCACCGCTGCGGGCTGGTCTCCGGATGGAAAGTGGATGTACTTTAGCGCGTCAGCCGAAGGCGGCGCGGCTTCGGATCCAACCCAACTGTTCGGAAGCTGGCACTTGTGGCGGCAGCAGTTCCCCGACGGAACGCCCGAACAGATCACATTTGGGCCCACCGAGGAGGAAGGTGTCGCGGTGGCGCCCGACGGTCGATCATTGATCACTTCGGTCGGCGTCCGCCGGAGCGAAATCTGGATTCACGACGCGGGCGGCGACCGGGCGCTTTCGGCCGAGGGCTTCACGTTCCGCCCGATGGTGTCCACATCCGGTAAGCGTGTGTATTACCTCATGCGGAAGAAGGCTGCCAGCGAACTGTGGTCGGTGGAGCTTTCTTCCGGAAAGATGGAGCAGTTACTGCCGGGTTCATCGGTCAACGGGTATGCCATTTCCCCCGATGAAAGGGAAGTGGCCTACACCACACAGAGTGGCGGAGAGCCTCAGATCTGGCTGGCTTCGGTCGATCGGAGTTCCCCCCCGCGTCTGGTGACTCGGGGCGGCGATCAAGTATCCTTCGGCGCGGACGGCGAGTTGATCTATCGGGGATTGGAGGAAAAACAGAACTTCCTGTACCGGATCAAGAAAGACGGCAGCGGGCGGGAGCGGATCACGAACGCTACTATCCTCGAGAAGGTTTCTGTGTCTCCCAATGGCGAGTGGGTGGTTGCCGCCGTCAATGTGCCTGGTGCGCCGGCCGGCGTGTCGGCGGTTTCTGTCCGCAGTGGCGAGATCGTAAGAATCTGTTCCTATGAATGTCCCTCGTGGTGGTCTCCGGATGGAAAGACTTTCTATATCACGACGGAAAGAGCTGCCAGCACGGCCGGACGCACGCTGGCGATTCCTCTGGCTCCCGGTAAAGCTTTGCCGGCGTTACCCACGGCCGGCATCGCCTCGCGCGCCGATCGCCTGGACGTCCCCGGCATCCGGCAAATCGGCTGGGGCGATGTGAGCGCTGGAAATGACCCTTCGGTTTACGTCTACACCAAGCGCGATTTCCAGGGCAATCTATTTCGGATACCGCTGCACTAGAATGTCTGCTGCCCAGAAGACAAAGAAGATCACGCTGACATAGCCGTTCATGGTGAAAAAGGCCGCGTCGATCCGGGAGAGGTCGTCGGCCCGGACTAACCGGTGCTCCCAAGCCAGCAGCGCCGCGACTGCGACGATTCCGGCGCCAGCCGTTGGCCCCAGTCCGAATGACAGGATCAGGGCCACCAGGCACGCCAGCATCCCCAGGTGCAGAACGCGGGCGAACCACAGCGCCCGAGCGATGCCGAACTTGCGCGGGATGCTGTAGAGTCCCGACTGCACGTCGAAGGCGTAATCCTGGCAGGCGTAGATGATGTCGAACCCGGCGGTCCACAGCGTCACCGCGGCCGTCAGCCAGAGAATCCTGGGATCGAGCGCCCCCTGCATGGCGATCCAGGCGGCGGCCGGAGCGATCCCCAGAGAGAATCCCAGCACCAGGTGCGCCAGCGAGGTGAAGCGCTTGGTGAAGGAGTAGAGCATCACGATCGCGAGCGCGAGCGGCGCGAGTCTCAGGCACAGGGGGTTCAAAGCGCCGGCAGCCAGGAAAAACGCCGCGGCCCAAAACACGATGAACCCCCAGGCGAACCTCCGCGAGAGGAGTCCCGAGGGAAGATGGCGCGTGCTGGTGCGGGGATTGCGGGAGTCGATATCGGCGTCCAGGACGCGGTTAAACGCCATGGCCACGGACCGCGCCGCGACCATGGCCAGGACGATCCAGGCCAGTTTGATCCACAGCAGCTCACGTGGGAATCCGGAATCGCGCCAGGCCAGCAGCGCTCCGGTGAGGGCGAAGGGCAGGGCGAACACGGAGTGCTCGAACTTGATCATTTCGAGCGTGAGGCGAACTCGCTTAAGAAACTTCCGCAATCAGCTACTATTCTAGTGTGCTGAAACAGTTCCAGGTGTTCGCAGCGGCTGTGCTAGCGCTATCCGCCTGCGGCACCAAGCCCACGGAGATTGCGGATCTGAACCTCACCGAGGTCACCTTCCCCAACGGCAAGACAGTGGCCGCCGAGACCATGCTGCGGGACGTCGACCAGATGCGTGGCATGATGTTTCGCGATGCGCTCGCCAAGGACCGCGGCATGCTGTTCGTGCATCCCGCGGATGGGAACTATCCCTACTGGATGTACCAGGTCCGCATTCCGCTGGATATTATCTGGATGAATCGCGAGCGGAAGATCGTCGAGATTTCGGCGAACACCCCGCCTTGTCCTTCCAAGTCGGCGAAGGAGTGCCCAAGTTTCGGCGGGCATGAGAGGGCTCACTACGTCCTGGAACTGGCCGGGGGTGGGGCTGCGTTGTATGGCCTGAAAGTGGGCGATACGCTCAGCTTCTGATCGTGCAACACGGAGCGCTCCGCGCCCTTAGCGCTCCGAGATTCCGATTCGTGTTCATTTGCGTTTATTCGCGGCCGTTTCTCGGGCCACCAAGTATTCCTGGATGGCGGCGTCGAGCGTGGGCATGGGCGCGATGCCGAGCCCTTCCATCTTCGCGTTGCTCAAGGCCGAGTACCTGGGCCGCCGCGCGGCCGTGCGGAATTCACGTTCGTTGGTGGGCTTGAGAGGCGGATTCAGGCCCGCCGCTTGAAAGATCTTGGCCGCCCAATCGTACCAGGAGATGGGTGTTCCGCCGCCGATGTGGAACGTCCCGTGGATCCCGCGCTCCACCAGATCCCCGGTTCGCGCGGCCAGTGCGGGCGCGTAGGTGGGCGACGCGACATGATCCTCCACCACGCGAATGGGGCTGTTCTGGGACGCCATGCGCAGCATCAGCTCGACGAAATTGCCGCGTGCTGTCTCAAGCCCTCCGGGACCGAATACGCCGGAGGTGCGGATAATGAGGGGCGTGTCGAGATACGCCCGCGCGTACAATTCTCCGGCCAGCTTGGAAACGGCGTAAGCGCCCAGCGGGCGGGTCGGATCGTCTTCGCGATACGCGCGGCCGGCCTGGCCGTCGAAGACGTAATCGGTGGAAAAATGCACCAGTTGCGCGTCTGAATTGCGGCAGGCGACCGCGAGATTGCGCACCGCCAGCGCGTTCACCTGGAACGCGGCCAGCGGCTCCTTCTCGGCTACGTCGACCTGATTATACGCGGCGGCGTTCAGAACAAAGGCCGGATCACACGCAGCGATGGATCGCTCGACCGCGGCCGCGTCGGTGATATCGACCGTGGAACGCTCGAAGCACGCGACTTCGTAACCGCGCGCGGAGAAGTGTGTTTTTAGCTCGACGCCGAGCTGACCCCGGCTGCCAAACAAGGCGACTCGCTTCACGTTATCGCCAGTTGGTCATCGCCAATTCAGAGCCGCCCACAGCAGCAGTCCGACCGCGCCGGGAAGCAGCAGCTCCGGCCAGTTCCGCCGGAGGAAGCGAGCCAGGGGCCGCGCGGCCTTGGGCGCGGGAGCCTCGTCCTGGGAAGGAGCCATCGACGCCGCCAGCCGCGTGCGAAGGGCCGAGGGCAAGCCCTGTAAGGCGCGGAGGATCTCTTTACGCCCACGCCGGTCGGCGATCAAAATCGTCGCGGAATTGAAGCCGTTGGTGGAATCCTCCAACTCCTTGCGCAGGCGCTGGGGGATTTCGCTGACCGAGCGGTACACCCGCGTGCGGCCGCCCTTCGCAATGAAAATCGTGGATGTCTTTACGGTCACGCGGTGCATTGCCCACTCACTTCCGTTCCATCCGTCGTCCGGACTTCAGCTCTCCGCCGGAACAGCCTTGGCGATCCGTTCCATGGGACCCGCCGGCTTTGCCGGTACGCGGACCATGGTATCCACAACGGCGTTCTTGAGAGTCACTTCGATGAATCCCAGCAGGGCCTTTGAGAGAGCCTTATCCTTCCTATAGATTAGCGCAAGCTGCCGCACCATGGGCTCGGGCCCGAGCGAAACGGCGGCCAATTTTCCGGATGCTACTTCGTCGCGGCAATGGGTTCCGGCCAGGAAGCTGATTCCGAGTCCCGCCAATACGAAACGCTTGATCATCTCGGTGGAATCCAGTTCCATGGACGAGTTGATGTCGTCCTCCACCGGCTCGAGCCACACCGAAAGGCGGCGGCGCGTGGTGCCGGTCTTAGGCATCAGCAACGGAAAACCGACCAGATCGGCGGGCAGGATCTGGGGTCTGCGCGCCAGCGGGTGAGTGGCCGGCATCAGCGCTTTGATCTCGTCGGAATGGATTTTGACCACCTGCAGCCGCTTCTCGGCCACGGGCAACTGGGTAATGCCGAAATCCGCCTGATTGTCCAGGACGGCCTCCACCACGCGAGCGCCGTAGGAACGATCCACCAGGATCTGGACGTTGGGAAACTGCTTCTTGAACTCGGAAAATACCAGCGGCAGGACGTAGATGCAGGTGGCCTCGTTGGCGGCGATGAGTAATTCCCCGCGCGGCACGCGTTCAAGTTCATTGATCGAATCCTGGGCGCGGCGCCGGAGCGCGAGAATCTGCTCGGCAAAGTCGGCGAAAATGTGCCCGGCGGGCGTGATGGCGATTTTGGTCCCCAGGCGTTCGAACAGCGGGGCGTTCAGTTCCTGCTCCAGCTGGCGAACTTGGGCGCTGACTGCGGGCTGAGTGCGAAAGCACGACTGCGCGGCCTTGGAAAAGCTCTTGAGCCGGACGATCTCCAGAAATGTGTGGAGCTGATCTAGATCCATGGAAAAAGTCCCATCATTTTCGCCAGATGGGCCTGATACTTCTAGTTATACTAGCATTGCGTGGTTGACGCGATGGGCCAGAGGAATGGCGGGTACTCCCGGCCGGTTGTAAGTCTGTTGGGGATCCTCCTCTTTGCACAGCAAATCCTTAGTGCTCAGAGTGTTGCGAACGTCCTGCTGGTGATAAATGATGCTTCGCCGTTGTCCCGGGACATCGGGCAGTACTACACCAGCCGGCGGAGCGTTCCGTCCCCGAACATCTGCCACATCCGGACTGCGGTGGCGGAGGACATCACGCGGGCACAATACGACCGTGAAATCGCCAACGCCGTGGGAGCGTGTCTGACCCGCAATCGATTGATCGAACAGGTGCTGTACATCGTAACGACGGGAGGCGTTCCACTCCGCATTCCCGGACCGGAGGGGATGCAAGGGGAATACGCCGCGGTGGACAGCGAACTCACGCTGTTGTATTCCGACTTGAGGCAGGGGAAAGCGCATCCGATCGCGGGCCCAGCTAACAACCCCTATTTTGGCCACCGCGAGGCGAAATTTGAGCATCCTGAGTTTCCCATGTATCTGGTGACACGTCTGGCAGCCTACGATCTGGAGGGTGTCAAGGCGATCGTCGATCGCGGCCTGCATGCGGCCAATCAGGGGAAATTCGTGATCGATCTGAAATCGTCCGAGCCAGCGGACGGCGATTCCTGGCTGCGTCAAGCCGCGAACCTCCTGCCGAAAGACCGGGTGGTTCTCGACGCTTCGGAAAATGTGATCTATGACCAGGCCGGAGTCATTGGATACGCGGGCTGGGGTTCGAACGATCCCCACCGGCATCGCCGGTTCCTGGGGTTCCATTGGCTTCCGGGAGCGATCGCCACGGAGTTCGTCTCGACCGACGCCCGCACCTTTCAACGCCCTCCGGATAACTGGAACATCAGCGATTGGTCGAAGAAGCTACTGTGGTTCGCAGGATCCCCGCAAACACTTACCGCGGATTACTTGCTCGAAGGCGCCACCGCTTCCACGGGTCACGTGGCGGAGCCCTTTCTCACAATGACTCCGCATCCGGAGTATCTGTTGCCCGCGTATTTTTCCGGGCGGAACCTGGCGGAGAGTTACTATCTATCGATCCGCGCTCTGAGCTGGCAGAACATGGTGATCGGAGACCCGCTGTGCTCGCTCGGCCCGCCGGGAAGATGAATGGAGCATCCCTGAGTTTCTTCGATCCTTTCCATCCGTTGTTTCGGAATCCACACCTGGCCACCATCGCCGGGAACTTCTGGCCTCGTCCGGACAGCGAGCGGCAATGGCCGGTGGAAGCGGTGGTGTATGAGACCGAGCCCGCGGTTCGCGTGCTGGTTCACTCGCAGCGCCCTGTGCTGAACAACGGGGCGCAGCCCACAGGGGAGCTGATCCTGGTCCACGGCCTGGAGGGATCGAGCGCCGCCGGCTATGCCCGCAGCATGGTCCATGCCGCTCTGCAGCGGGGCTGGGTTACGCACCGCTTCAACATGCGCGGGTGCGGCGGTGCGGACGAACTGGCCCTGCTGGGCTATCATGCCGGCCAGACCAGCGACCTGCTGGCCGTCCTGAAGGAGCGTCGCCGGGCTTCGAGCTTGCCGATTTTCGTGGTGGGATTCTCGCTGGGTGGAAATGTGACGCTCAAGCTGGCGGGGGAACTGGCGGAAAGCGCGGGGGAACTGTTGGCGGGGGTGTGCGCGGTGTCGACGCCCATCGATCTGGCGGCGTGCGTGACGGCGTTGGCCCAGCCGCGGAACTTTATTTATCAAAACCGGTTTCTGAGCCGGCTAAAAGATCGGATCCGGCGTAAGAATCGCCACGCGCCAGACGTCTACAGTTTGGAACACTTGCCCAAGATTCGCACTATCGAGGATTTCGACGATCACTACACCGCACGAATGTTCGGTTTTGGGACGGCGGCGAACTATTTTCGGACCCAATCATCCAACCAGTTCCTGGAGCGCATCCGGGTGCCCGCGCTGCTGATACAGGCCAAGGACGATCCGCTGATCCCCTTTCGGGTCTATGAACATCCGGCATTTGGAAGCAATCCGTGCCTGACCCTGCTGGCGGTCGAGCACGGTGGGCATTTGGGTTTTCTCTCGCGGGGAAAAGCCCGATTCTGGCTGGACGGCACGGTGCTGAACTGGGCGGAACGGAACATTAGCGGTCTGAAGTACGTCTCCTAAAGAGACCAGGAGTCCCGTGCAGTGAAATCCCAAGCTTCCTTCTTCGAGGCCGCCAAAGTAGCGATCGATTCCCTGCGTGGCAGCAAGCTGCGCAGCTTCCTGACGCTATTGGGCATTATTCTTTCCACCACGACGCTGATTTCGGTCATGGCGGTGATCCACGGAATGGACGTGGTGGTGGCCACCAGCGCCTCCACTATGGGTACGGAAGGGTTCCGGGTGGTGCGTTTCGCGTTCATCAATAATTGGGATCCCAAGAAGTTTCTGGAGTACCAGCGGAAGAATCCGCAACTCACCCTGGAAGAGTATGACTTCCTGAAAGGGCGGACGACGCTGGTGAAAGAAATGAGCCCGTCCGCCCAGCGCGGCGTCAAGGTGACGTCTGAGGGCGACCTGGTGGATGGAGTCGCACTGATTTCTTTTAACTCGAGCGGCGCTGGTTTGACCAATACCGAGATCGAGACGGGCCGCATGTTCAGCGATGCCGAGGACAATCGTCACGTCGAGGTGGTGGTGCTGGGCGCGGACCTGAAGCAGCGCTTTTTCCCGAACGTGGATCCCATCGGAAAGACGGTACAAGTGGATGGCCGTCCGTTTCAGGTTATTGGAGTGGCCAAAGCCAAGGGGAGCGTATTCGGGCAGTCGCAGGACAATTTCATCTCCATTCCCATCCAGACCTACGTGAAGATATATGGAGCCAGGAGCGGCTTGCAATATAACTTCTCGGCTCTGAGCAAGGAACGGATGACGGAAGCACAGGACCAGATTCGTGTGTTGCTGCGCGCCTCGCGGCACCTGCGGCCGGACCAGGACGACACCTTCATGATTTTGTCCTCCGACACGCTGATCTCGGCGTGGAACAACTTGACCGGGGCGATCGCCGCGGCCGCCATCGGCATTGTCAGCGTGTTCATGGTGGTGGGCGGCGTGGTGATCATGAACATCATGCTGGCGGTGGTGAGCGAACGGACGCGCGAGATCGGCGTGCGCAAGAGCGTGGGAGCGCGCCGGCAGGACATCCTGAACCAGTTCCTGGTGGAATCGTCGGCGCTGGCGGGCATCGGGGGATTGATCGGCGTCACGATTTCCTGGCTGGTGGCGCTGATTGTCCGCAACACCACGCTGGTTCCCATGGAGACCCCCCTCAACGGCGTGATCATCGGTGTGGCGCTGTCGGTGGCGGTGGGATTATTCTTTGGAATTTATCCGGCGCGGCGGGCGTCCCGCCTGGACCCGATCGTGGCCCTGCGGTCGGAGAACTGATCGAACTCTCATGAATTTACTGCTATCGGTGATCGGGCTGGCGCTGGCGACGCTCCGCGAGAACAAGGTGCGCTCGTTCCTGACGCTGCTGGGAGTGATGATCGGCACCGGGACCATCATCGGCGTGGGCTCGATCCTGACGGGTCTGGATGGTGCGGTGACGGGCGCGATCCGCAGTCTGGGGACCAATACTGCAATCGTGATGCGCATCGGGCCGAGCTTCAGCGGCGGGCGCACCCCGGAGCAGCGCATGCGCCGTCCGCTGACGTACGAGAACGCCGTGGCGATCGCCGAGCGATGTCCTTCGGTGGATCACGTGAGCCCGGTTCTGCTGCCGCCCAACGGCATCCTGCGGGCACGCTACAAAGGTAACGACGCGTTCCAACTACAGATGTTCGGCACCTTCGAGTACTACGCCACCGCCGGCCAAGCCGATATGATGGCGGGCCGCTTTTTCACCGATGCCGAAGACCGGCACCGCATGTCCGTGGCGGTGATCGGCCAGGACGTCTACAAGCAACTGTTCGGCAAGGAAGACGCCATCGGGAAGATCGTTCTGGTGGCGGGACACGAGCTGGAGGTGATCGGCGTCATGAAACCTCCCGCCACGGCTCTTCCGGGCCAGAACGACACGCGCGTGATCGTCCCCTACTTCACCATGCGCAAGCTGTTTCCCACCGCGCAGGAACACCAGTTGATTGTGGCGGCCAAGGACGGGAAACTTTCCGCCGCGATCGACGAGATACGCTCAGTGCTCAGGCAGGAGCGCCGGGTCGCTCTGAACAAGCCCGACAGCTTCGACATCTCGACGGCGGACCAACTGGTGGACCAGTTCCGTTCGGTCACGTCGGTGGTGGCGCTGGTGATGGTGGTGCTCAGTTCCATCGGGCTGCTGGTGGGCGGCATCGGGGTCATGAATATCATGCTGGTTTCGGTCACCGAGCGCACGCGGGAAATCGGGGTCCGCAAGGCCATCGGCGCGCGGCGGGGCGACATCATCATCCAGTTTCTAACGGAGGCCGTGGTGCTCACCGGACTCGGCGGGCTGATCGGCATGATGTTTGGATGGACGGTTTCGCAGGCCACCCGCTTCTTCCTGCCGAATCTGCCGACACTGGTGCCGCTTTGGACGGTGGTGCTGGGGATTGCGGTGAGCGTGGGCATCGGCGTATTCTTCGGCATCTGGCCGGCCAGCAAGGCGGCCCGGCTGGATCCAGTGGAAGCTCTCAGATACGAGTAGCCTCAAGCTACGCGCCGCCAGCTCGTCGAGAGCGCCAGCGGCTAGAGCCACCGTTGCAGGCTAAAGCCTGACTCCGCCGCAGCATAAGCGCCCGAAAGCACGTATCCTAAGAGATCACAGGCCCCACAAGTGAAATCCCAAGCATCGTTTTTCGAGGCGGCCTCGGTCGCCCTGGATTCCCTGCGCGGCAGCAAGCTGCGCAGCTTTCTGACGCTATTGGGCATTATTCTTTCCACCACCACGCTGATTTCGGTGATGGGTGTGATCCACGGAATCGACGTTTTCATCGCTACCAGCGCCACCACCATGGGCACGGAGGGATTCCGGGTGCAGCGCGCCGGCTTTGGCGGCGATCTCGATCCCCGGAAGATCCTGGAGGCGCAGCGCAAGAACCCGCAGCTTACGCCGGAAGAATATGAATTCCTGAAAAGCAACGCGATCCTGGTGCGGGAGTCCAGCCCGTCGGGCCAGCGTGGCGTGCGGGTAACCTTCGAAGGAGATCTTCTGGACGGGGTGACCATGCTGGCCTTTAATTCGGACGGCGCCTCGCTGACCAACACCCAGATGGAGACGGGGCGCATGTTCAGCACCACCGAGGACAACCGCCATATGGAGGTCGCGGTCATCGGCGCGGACCTGAAGACCCGCTTTTTCCCCTCTTCCGATCCGCTGGGCAAGGTGGTGTCCGTGGATGGGCGGCCCTTCGAAGTAATCGGCGTGGCCCAACCCAAGGGCAGTACGCTGGGAAACTCCCAGGACAGCTTCATCTCGATCCCCATCCAAACCTATTACAAGATCTACGGAACCAGAGGCGGCATCCAGTACAATTTCAAGGCGGCGAGCAAGGATCAGATGGCGCAAGCACAAGACGAGATCCGCGTCCTGATGCGCATCTACCGTCATCTGCGGCCGCAGCAGGACGACACCTTCAACATCCAGTCCTCCGACACGCTGGTCTCGGTGTGGAACCGCCTGACGGGAGCGATCGCGGCGGCCGCCATCGGCATCGTCAGCGTGTTCATGGTGGTGGGCGGCGTCGTGATCATGAACATCATGCTGGCAGTAGTGAGCGAGCGCACGCGTGAGATCGGGGTGCGCAAGAGCGTGGGCGCACGCCGTCAGGACATTCTGAACCAGTTCTTGGTGGAATCGTCGGCGCTGGCGAGTATCGGCGGACTGATCGGCGTCTCGATCTCATGGCTGGCCGCCGTCATCGTGCGCAATGCTACGGCCGTTCCGATGGAGGTGTCCGCCACGTCGGTGGTGATCGGGTTGACGCTCTCGACCGTGGTGGGCTTGTTCTTCGGCATTTACCCGGCGCGGCGAGCCGCGGCGCTGGATCCCATCGTGGCCCTAAGGGCAGAGAGTTGATGGCTGGGAACTAACCCATGAAGCTGCTGCTCTCCGTCATCGGGCTGGCGTTGGCCACGCTAAAGGAAAACAAGGTTCGCTCCTTCCTGACGCTGCTGGGAGTGATCATTGGAACGGGCACCATTATCGGCGTGGGTTCGATCCTGGCGGGACTCGACGGCGCGGTCAGCGGCGCGATTCAGAGTGTCGGGACGAATACGATTATCGTACAGAAGGCCACCTTCGGATTCGCCCGCACGCCGGAAGAGCGGCAGCGCAAGCCCTTGAGCTATGACAACATCCTGGCGATCACGGCGCGCTGCCCGTCGGTGGAGCACGTCACACCCATTCTTCTGCCTCCTACCGGAGCCGGCGGGGGATTCTTCGGACTAATGGGGGCGCGCTATAAGGGAAACGACTACGCTCAAGCGCAGGTATACGGCAGCGACGAGTATTACGCCGCCGGCGGCCAGTCGGAGATCAAGACCGGGCGCTTTTTTTCCGACACCGAAGACCGGCATCGCGCCCCCGTGGCCGTAATCGCGGAAGATGTATACAAGTCATTGTTTGGAAGCGGGGACGCCGTCGGCAAAACGATTCTGGTGGGCGGCCATCAGCTGGAAGTTATCGGCGTGATGGGCCGGCCTGCCGCGGCGCTGCCGGGTCAAGCCGACAGCCGCATTCTGCTCCCCTACTTCACCATGCGCAAGATGTTTCCCACGGCCAGGGAACATCAACTGATGATTCAGGCCAAGGAGGGCCAGCTAGCCGTCGCGCTGGATGAGGTCCGCGTGGTGTTGCGGCAGGAGCGGCGTGTCGCGTTTTCCCAGCCCGACAACTTCTTCCTGTCCACGGCGGACCAACTGGTCGATCAGTTCCGCTCCATTACCTCGATGGTCGCGCTGGTGATGGTGGTGCTCAGCTCCATCGGGTTGCTGGTGGGCGGCATCGGCGTGATGAATATCATGCTGGTTTCGGTCACGGAACGTACGCGGGAAATCGGAGTACGCAAGGCGATCGGAGCGCGCCGGAGCGATATCATCCTCCAGTTTCTGACCGAAGCCGTGGTGCTCACCGGCCTGGGCGGGCTGCTCGGCATGCTGCTCGGCTGGTCGGTGTCCCAGGTCACGCGTCTGCTGCTGCCGACCCTGCCGACGCTGGTGCCGCTGTGGGCCGTGCTACTGGGGATCGTGGTGAGCGTGGGCATCGGCGTGTTCTTCGGCATCTGGCCGGCCAGCAAGGCGGCGCGGCTGGATCCAGTCGAAGCCCTAAGGTACGAATAACTCTCCTATTGCATTCCCACAAGAGCAGTGGTATGCTTCCTCTGGGAATCCAATAGGAACATGCCCCCAGAATTATCACGAGGCAAAAGCGACGTTTGGCAGGGCACGCTGGCCCTGATGGTTCTGAAAACGCTGAACGCCCTGGGTCCGCTGCATGGGTACGGCATCGCGCGGCGCATTGAGCAGACCAGCGAAAACCTGCTTTCCATCAATCACGGCACCCTCTATCCGGTGTTGTTGAAGCTGGAGCAGGAGGGCTCTATTGCCTCGGAATGGGGCGTGTCCGACAACAACCGCAAGGCCAAGTTTTACCGGATCACAAGGCCCGGCAAGAAGGAGTTGACCGCCGCGGAGCGCGAGTGGCAGCGGGCCAACGACATCATGGCGCGTTTCTCCGCATTGCGAGGAGAATCCTCATGAAAGCGCCGGTGCGCCGGGAATGTATTTCTTCGAACCAGAACCGAGGTAAAGAGGTAAATATGATGCAGCGACTTATCCCTGTGCTAGCGTTTGCGCTAACGGCTTACGGACCTGTCGATGCGCAACCGCTGGCTCCCCGCGCCGATTACCACCAGCATCTCTTCAGCCCGAATATCGCAGCGCTTTTGTCTGACAAGCCGCTCTCTGCGGTAGCACTTCCGAACGAGCTGAATACACTGATCGATTCGCGTGCTCGCGCGAATCGCGACACCGCGGTCCTGGACAGTCTCTACTTAGCCGACGCGGTGATGATGCGGGCAAGTGGTCTGAGCTGGATCCGCGGCCGAGATGCGATCGTCCGGTGGTGGAAGGCGAATCAAACGCCATTGGTCCTACGGCTGACACCGATTGGAGCGGCTGTTGACGCAACGCATGGGTATGTATCCGCGTACGTTACGACGGGTCCCACACAGAACCCGCGGCACCTCGCACAGGTGCTTCTCTCGCTTGCGAAGGAACCTGACGGATGGCGCATTGCCGCTGAAGCCTTGGCCACGACGGGCCCGACCATCGTCCCAACGATTCCTGCCACTGGCTTGATTTCCCTGCTGGACGCGGCTGGTATTCAGTCGGCGGCTGTCCTGTCGACCGGGTACATCTTCGGCAGTCCCGTTTTCTCATTCAGCGACGAATACGAGCGTGTCAAGGCTGAGAACGATTGGACCAGCCAACAGGTTGGCGCTTACGCGCAGCGGCTGCGCGGATTCTGTAGTTTCAATCCGTTGAAGGACTACGCCCTGGGGGAACTGGCCCGTTGTAGTCAGGACCCTAACTTGCGAACCGGCCTGAAGTTGCATTTCGCTAGCTCTGCTGTCGATCTCCAGAACGTTGAACATCTAGCCAAAATACGTCAGGTATTCCGCGCCGCCAACGATTTTGGTATGGCAATCGTCGTTCACCTTCGCACATCGCCGGGAATTGCGTATGGCGCCGAACAGGCCCGCATCTTCCTGAAAGAAGTAGTGCCGGCCGCGCCGCACGTTCCGATTCAGATTGCGCACCTGGCGGGCGCCGGGCCCGGCTATAACGATCCGCGCGCAAACGACGCGCTCGCTGAGTTCGCGGATGCGGTCGCATCGAAGATGCCTGGAACGGAGAGGCTCTATTTCGACATCGCAACACGCGTTGACC
>Ga0310810_10002884_pt1 | contig 18610 bp, 15 predicted proteins | sample NCmetagenome_FD_207641 | JGI IMG/M metagenome (GOLD analysis project Ga0310810, IMG submission 207641) | Soil microbial communities from experimental microcosm in Duke University, North Carolina, United States - NC | ecosystem: Engineered > Artificial ecosystem > Soil microcosm > Unclassified ...
ACGAGAACAGCTCGTGCTGGATGCGGGTCTCGTATCCCTGGGCCGGAAAGAACTGGGGCGCCGTTGCGATCCCGCGCATCACGCAGGAGGTGATCGTCAGTTTCCTCGAAGGGGATCCCGATCAGCCGATCATCACGGGCCGGGTGTACAACGCGGAGCAGATGCCGCCGTACGACCTGCCGGCGCACAAGACGCAGTCGGGCGTGAAATCGCGCAGCTCGAAGAGCGGGACGGCGTCGAACTTCAACGAAATTCGCTTCGAGGATCTCAAGGGCTCCGAGCTGCTCACCATTCACGCCGAGAAGGACCAGTCGATCAGCGTCGAGCACGACGAGAGCCACACGGTCGGCCACGATCGGTCGAAGGACGTGGCGCACGACGAGACGACGCACGTCGGGCACGATCGGACGGAGACGGTCGACAACAACGAGACGATCACGATCGGGGTCAATCGGACGGAGAAGGTCGGCTCGAACGAGTCGATCACGATCGGGGTGAACCGCACGGAGAACGTGGGCGCGAACGAGTCGGTGACGATCGGTGCGAATCGAACGATGAGCGTTGGCGCGAGTGAGACGCTGACGGTGGCGATGCAGCGGACGCACACGGTGGGAATCAACGAGACGATCTCCGTCGGCGCGGCGCAGGAGATCAACATCGGCGCGGCGCAGACGATCACGGTGGGGGCGGTGCAGGCCATCAGCGTGGGCGCCAACCAGTCCACGAGCGTGGGCAGGTCCCGCACGGTGCAGGTCGGGGGGGACCAGTCGATCAGTATCGGCGGCGCCGCCACGATGAACATCGCGAAGGACGAGACCATCGGCGTCCAGGGCGCGCGGGCGACGTCTGTCGCGAAGGACGACGCGCTCAAGGTCGGGAAGAAGATCCTGCTCGATGCCGGGGACGAGATCACCATCACGACCGGTTCGTCGTCAATCAACATGAAGAAGGACGGGACGATCCTCATCAAGGGCAAGACCATCACGCTCGAGGCCGTGCAGAAGCTCGAAGAGAAAGCGATGGAGATCAATTCGGAAGCGCAGACGAAGAGCACCACGAAGGGCGCCATGGTCAACGTCGAAGCCTCCGGGATCGCCACGATCAAAGGATCCCTCGTCAAGATCAACTGACAGCGATGGGCAAACCTGCTGCTCGTTTGGGAGACGCCACGACACACGGCTCGACGCTGCTCGGGCCCGGCTGCCCGACCGTCCTCATCGGCGGCAAGCCGGCATGGCGGATCACCGACGTTCATACGTGTCCCATTCCCAATGCTCCCCCGCCGGTCTGCAGCGGAACGCCTCACGGCCCGTCCGCCAGCGTCGTCCCGATTCCCGATGGCGGAAGCGGAATGGTGCTGATCGGCGGAACGCTCGCCGCGCGCGTGGGCGACATCGTGATGGAGCCTGGAGCTCTGGTTCCGCTTCCTCCCCCCAACAACATCGTCGCAGGGGAGTTCACGGTGATGATCGGCATGGGCGGCGGCGGAGGTGGCTCACCCGACGGGTGCGCCACCTGCAAAAAGTAGCGAAGGTCCGCCGCATGTGCCTTGTAGATCCAGCTTCCGGACGACTGACGCTCACGGAAATCGATTTCGAGATTCGCGGCGTTCTTCCGATCGTTTTCGAGCGCTCGTACCGGTCGACCAACATCTGGCAGAGCGACATCGGGCAGGGGTGGGGACACAGCCTGGGCGTTCAACTCCGGCGCACGGAGGACGGCTCCGGATTCGTGTTCAGGGGGATCGACGGGCGCCGCATTCCGCTGCCTCTTTCTCCAGGTGAGCCCTTCGCCGTCAACGCTGACGAGCGCGTATCCCTAGCGCACGTGCCTCAGGCCGACGTTCCCTGGCCCGAGTTCCAGCGTCTTGCGAGCGGCCTGTTTGCTGTATCTGCGGAGAGCGGCCCGACATATCTATTCGATTCCGGCAGTTTCCCCGTGTCAGTGTTGTGTGGGCTCGCGGATCGCAGCAGCAATCTCGCGGTCATCGAGGCGGGCTCCCGGGGGCTGCCCGCGCGGCTTCGCGATCCGCACGGCCGGATCCTTGAATTCTCGCGCGACGAGCGAGGCATGCTCCGCGGCATATCGCTTCGGCAGCGATCGGGTGCGGGCACCGTCTTGCTCGTGGAGTATGCGCAGGATGACAGCGGCGACCTCATCGCCGTCCGGGACGGCGCCGGCCTTCGCCGTTACGCCTACGACGGCGCGCACCGGCTCGTTTCACATCGCGACCGTTTCGGCTATGACTGTCTGTCGGTCTACGACGAGTCCGGCCGGTGCACGCTGACGGAAGGCGCCGCGGGCGTCAAACGCCGGACCTACCGTTACGAACTTGCCGAGCGCCGCACAACCATCACAGACAGCCAGGGAAACACGACGTCGGTCGAGTACGATGATCGCGAGCGCGTGGTGCGAGAGGTCGATCAGGAGGGCGGCGTCTCGGCGTTCACCTATGACGCGAAAGGGCGTCTCGTCCAGGCGACGGACCAGCTGGGGCACACGACGTCCGTCCTCTTCGCTGGCGACGGCGCGCCCGCGGGGAAGGTTCGACCTGACGGAAGCAGCGTCGCGATCGTGGCTGACGAGTCCGGCGAAGTGGTCCAGGTGATCACGTCAGTGGGCGGTATTACCGCCTACGAGCGCGACTCGCTTGGACGCGTGGTTGCCGCATCGCTGATCGGCAAAGGGCGGACGGAGTTCTCGTACGACGCGGCGGGCAATCTCAGTCGTGTGAAATCGCCGTTTGGGAAGGAGGTCCGGCTCGAGTGGACGCCCGACCGCAGCCGTGTGAGCGAATTCGACGAAGAGGGACTGGTTACCGAGCAGGAACTTGACGAGTTTGGCCGGGTCGCCCTTCTGCGCGATGCGACGGGAGCGGAGACGCGGTACGAGTACGGCGTGACCGGCCGAATCGCGCGAATCACACGTGGAGACGGGACCAGCCGCAGCTTCACCCATGACCCGGAAGGCCGCTTAATCGCATGGACGGACGAGCTGGGCGCCACGACTCGTTGGACCTACGATCTGGCCGGGCGCTGTGTGGAGATCGTACAGCCGGACGGCGGCAGGGTGCGCTCAGAATACGACCTCGAGAACCGGCTGGTGGCCGTCATCGATCCCGGCGGACGGAGGCACGAGTTTGTCTACACGCCGAAAGGGCGGGTCGCCGAAGCGACGTTCCCAGATGCCCGCACTCTGACATTCCGCCACGACCGCGTCGGTCGTATCCTCGCCATGGTTCATGACGATGGATCGACGATCGAGGTACGGCGCGACGACAGAGGGCGAATCGAGGCGGCCAGGTACGGCGATGGGAGCGTCAAAGTTGCGGCTCACGATACCGAGAGCCGCTGGATTTCCGTGAGGCTTGGTAATCACGAGATTGCGCGGACGCTCACACCGGAAGGCAAAGCGGTCGAGGAACGGCAGGACGGATTCAGAGTGGTTCGCGAATTCGGGGATGCCGGCGAGCTCCTGGCGGTTACCGCATCCGACGGACGACGCGTCCGCTATGTGTACAACTCGGACGGCCGGGTCATACGGGTGGACGTCATCGCCGGACAGTGGCTGGATGACGAGTGGCAGAGTGTGGGCGCGCCCCGAGCGCACGCGTTCGAGTACGATCGCGTCGGCAACCTGACGAGATGGACGACGCCGTCAGGCGTCGCGGAACTGCGAAAATACGACCTCCGACGGCGCCTCGTCGAACAGACGATCGTGGCAGGCGAGCGAACCCTTCTGCGTCGCAGGTACGCGTACAACGCGATCGGGCGCGTCGTCGGTATCGATGATTCACGCCGCGGCCGCCAGCGTTTCACTCTCGACGCGATGGGCCGGCTCACCCTCGCGGCGAACGAGTCTGCTGAGCGGCACTTTCAGTGGGGACGATCCGGCCAGCGGACGGGCGAGCTGCGCTATGGCGCGCCGTTCCGTGTCCAGGACGCTGCAGGCAGCACGTACAGTTACGATCAACGCGGGCGCGTCGTGCGCCGAGATGGTGCGACAGGCACGCAGGACTTTGCGTGGACGCCGCACGGGCTCTTGTCCGAAGCAATGCTCGCAGGAGGTCGGGTCGCGCGATTTGCGTACGATCCGCACGATCGTCTGATTGCGCGGCGGATCGACGGCGACCTCCGCCGCTATTGCTGGGACGACGAGACGGTCTGGAGCATTGTTGACGAGGGCGGCTCGACGACGCAGTTCGTCCACGTCCCAGGGATGCGCGCCCCGATCGAGCAATCGGTTGATGGCAGGAACTATTCCGTTCACGTCAACACCATCGGGACCGTCCTGGAGCTCGTGGACGACGTCGGAGCCATTGTGTGGGAGAACACCGCCGAAATCTGGGGAGAGTGGGCGGAGCCCGCCGCGACGGCCGTGCAGTGCCCGATCGGGTTTCCGGGGCAGATCCGCGATGATGCTACCAGGCTCTACTACAACCGGAATCGCTTCTACGATCCGGAGATCGGACGATACCTGACGCCCGATCCCATGGGCATCTTTGGCGGGCTCGATCCGTACTCGTACGTGAGGGATCCCATCAATCTGTACGACCCGATGGGACTGAAGTGCCGGGGCAAGAACGACGATCCCACGTTATATCGCGGCGACAGCCGGCCGCCAGACGACATCTGCGCGAACGGCCTGGTGCCGACCGATCCGACTGCCAACATTTCGCTGATCGCACACGTGAACGGTCCGCCGCCCGCCAGCAACTGGATCTCGACGGCGTATGAAGGAGAGACGGCAGAGAAGTTCGCCCGATGGGCGGCCCAGAATCATGGCGGGCAGCCGCTCGTGTACGTCATCGATAATCCGAATTGCGGACTCGAGGTGGACTGCGATCCGGACATTCTCGACTGGGAGAAGCAGTACGGCCCGGCCGGGACCGAGCACGAGATCGCCTTCAACGGCGGGGTACCTGCCAACCGGATCGTCGGCTACTATCATGCCGACGACCCGACGTCATTTCAGGCGTGCCCATGATGGCGAGATCCGGCGCTTCGTCAGACTGGATGCCTGCGGGAATCGAGATTCAGCAGGACCAAATGACGCTCCAGATCGGCGACGCCAAGACATCCGCGCCGGTTCACCGACTGGCGAATGGTGAGCGCAACGGACTGGCGACGCTGGCGGAGCTCGCCGGGCGCGCGGCACGAGACGGGATCTTCCTCCGCTGTTGCGCAGGCTGTCGCCGATTCTCCTTTTCCGGACTTGCCTTCCAGTTTTCGGGGGGGACCCTGGGCTACTGCGCGCTGGCCGGCCGGCGCGATCCGGATCTTCCGATTGCGATAGGGTTTGGCTGCGGAGAGCACGAGCCGATCGAAGGATGGCCCACCGATCTGAACACCGTGGATCGTGTCCGTTTGGACTTGACGATGCGGCCAAGGCCGGTCTCGCGACTGCCGGCGATCGAAGGAGCCCTTTTCGGGGCGGTGGCAGCCTGCGAATCCTTCGCCGGATCGAACGCGGCGCACTCTGTGACGTCGAGGATTGTGGCCGTGACTGACGCTATGGCTTCCTCGGACATCAGCGACGTGTCCACTGGGACCCGGGCGCTCGAGGCCAAGTTGGCGGACGGCTTTCCTGCCGACGGGTCGTTCCTCGGGGCGGCCGTACCAATCGGACTCGCCATGTGGCGTAGCCCGGACAGCGTCCGCGAACTCGCTCGTGCCGTGGCCTCTCGAATCGGGGCGCCGCGCGCGGATGAATTTGCCGCGAGCGCGTTTCTCACGTCGCTCGCGATGCGCAAGCGCTCACCACGCGAGATGTCTGCGGCGCTGACCGCGGGAGTGCCGCGCAGCGCCGAGGCGTCGTCGGTGAGTCGCGGCGGATACTCTCAAGACGCCATTGCCAGTGTGCTCGAGTGTTTGCGACATTCGCCGGAAGACTACGTCGAAGCGGTCAACGAGAGCCTGCGGACAGCACGCGCGGATTACGCGACCGTTCTGTTGACCGGTGCGCTTTCCGGGGCGTTCAACGGCGTCGCTTCGATTCCGTACGACTGGCGGGCGCGCGTCGTGGACGCGGACGCATTGCGCGAGGCGGCCCAGCTGCTCGTTCAACGCGGACGTGAAACGTGACGACAGACCGTTCGGAGTGGCTGCGAATCGAGCGCGACCGGGGTGGCGGAGCACAGATCGCAGCGGGCGACGTGCTGCACGTGGGGCGCTCGCCCGACGCCGGTTTGGTGGTCGAGGACGATCCACATATCTCCGCCATGCACTTTCGCGTGAGCTACCGCGACGGGACATGGCTTCTCGAGGATCTCGGGAGCCGGAACGGAACATCCGTCAACGGTACTCCGGTGCGTGAGGTCATCATCCGCGACGACGACCGCATCGTGGCCGGAGAGAGCGTATTCCAGGTGCGCATCGCCACGGCTGCATCAGAGGGAACAACCGTTCAGTCCGCCGACGCTCCCGTTGCCGCCGGCATCATCAATCGCACGCCGTTCGCCGTCGGCACCGCGTACTCGGAGGACGCCAATCGGCAGGCCTGGCTCTCGATTGTAGTGAAGGCAACATGGACGATCGACGACAAGCCGGCGCTTGCCGAAAAGCAGTGGCCTGTCTTCGTCAGCGATCGGCTTGCCGCAGATGATCCGCTGTCTCCCGTCAGATTCGAATCCGATCTGGCGCCGTTCAAGCCGCTGGCCGATGTGGTCCTGGTCGGTCGAGCCTACGCCCCGGGCGGAAAAGCGGTGACGCAGCTACTCGCCGGAATCCGGATTGGAGACCTCCGATTTGTCGCGGCGGTGTTCGGAGATCGGACGTGGGAATGGCATTCGAACGGTCCGCCTGTCGTATCGCGGCCGCAGCCCTTCACCGAAATGGACCTCGTGTACGAGCGCAGCTTCGGCGGCGTGGACGTTCTCGGGGCGGGTTACTTCCCTTATAACCTTTCGGGTACGGGGTTCATCGCGCAACCCGCACGGGAGTCGGTCGAGGGAGTTCGCGTGCCAAACCTCGAGGATCCTCAGAACCTGATCACCTCGTGGGACAGTCGCCCGAAACCGATGGCATTCGGCTTCTATGGGAGAGGGTGGACGCCGAGGCTACGATATGCCGGCAGCTACGACCCGGACGCGCCGGCGCCTCAATCGTGGCCGCCGCCGGATTTTTCCGAGCGCTTCTACAACGGGGCACACCCGGATCTCCAGGTGGACGGCTACCTCGCAGGAGACGAGGAGGTGGCTCTCGTGAAGGTTTGCCCTGACAGGCCGGACGTGAGGTTCCGGTTGCCCGGACGCGTACCCAGGATACAGGTCGGCAGCTGTACCGCGAGTCGGGGTTCTGTCCTCGATACACTCGTGTTCGTACCCGACGACGGCGTGTTCTACGAAGTGTTCCGCACCAGGCTCAAAGTGCCGTCGCTCGATTCTCCGCAAGTCGACACCATCGTGATCGATGGATCGTGACGGGGATGCGCTCTCCTGTGGCCGCCAACATTCTCGCCATCGGTGCGGTGATCTTCCTGATCCTCGGCGCCGCCCGCGGCGTGCGGCACCCCCAGGGCCGCACCTGGCTGACCGTCGGCGTCATCTTCGCCGCCGTCGCTTTGTGGCTGTTCCGTTCGGCCCCATAATGCGTAGTGAACTGCAGATGAAAATGAGAACGCGTCAGCGCGTGGAGGCGAACGAAGCGACGCACCGCCAATCGCGAGGCGCGTCCCCCTCAACACGGTTTCTTCGCGGCGAGGAGTGGTGGGGCTGTTCGCGGACGGGACCCGTTCCGGCGCTGTCGCTTTCATCGGTACGCTTTCGCTAGCACGCGATGCTCACCCACCACCAGCTCCAGGGGTTTCTCGGAAAATCGATCGCCGAGATCTGCCAAAACGGCTACACGAACGTCCACGACAACCATTGCGCGCACTTCGTGTCGCACGTGCTGGGATACCACTTCGGCGTCACCTGCCAGATGATGGGGAACGGCAAGGGACCCGCGGCCACGCTGCGAGTGCAGGAACTGTTTCCGCGCTGCCACTCGGTCGGCGCCTGGTCGCTGCGCCCCGCGTCGCTCAGGACGTGTCTCGTGTTCATCACCCGCGCGTCGAATGTGAACCTCTCGAATCGCTCGATGGCCAACGTGCCGCGAAAGCACGTCGGCATCTACCTCGACGGCCGCATCTGGCATTACTCGAACGCCCAGCAGAAAGTCGTCATGCAGATGCCCGCTCAATTCGCGCAGCACTACCCGTCGCCCGACAACGCGATATTCTTCGGCACACTGCCATGACTCGAATGGCGGCGCTCGCGGCCGCCGCGCTCGCGCTGGCATCCTGCAACGCACCAGACAAAAGCCGGACGGCAGACGAGAGGCCTCGGAAGACGGACGAAAATCGGCCGACGGTCCACGTCGCGCATCGGCCGCCGACCGCGAAAGACGTCGTCGACGCGGCGATCGCAAGCAGCAGTGTGCCGCTCAGCGTGTCGTCCACCTGCACGAACGCCGGGACGGAGTCCTCGGACGCGACGGTCGGCCGGTATCTCGCCGGCTTCCTCGCCGAGATGTCGTCACCTGACAAGAAGAACTGGATCGAAACCAGAATCGAAGCGGGCAGCTCGCCAACCGGAGAGCCCGGCTCGTTCTGCACGCTGACGCTGCGCCACGAAGACGGCGACGACCGCTGGGGATGGGGTGTCCGGTTTTTCGTCCGCTCGAGCGACGGACTCGTCGTACCGAGTTCGTTCACGTGCACCGGAGCCGGCTGAGAAAGAATTCAGTAGAGGCACGATGGGAACTCCCGACGGAACAGTCGAAATCGACGATGGCACGCTGGCGCGGATCGAATCTCCAGTTCCGGGTCCGATCGGCCTAGACGCGCCGAGCGGCAGCGGAACGCACTCGCAGCCGGCGATGTCCACGCGCATCCTCGGCTACGCGCGCCGGCAGAGCGGGACGCGAGTCGGGGACGGCCAGTGCTTCGCGCTTGCCGACCGCGCGTTGACGAGCGCCGGCGCCAAAACGGCGAGCGACTTCGGCACGATTACCCGCGACGCCGACTATGTCTGGGGAACGTCCGTCGCGCTCTCGGATCTTCAGCCCGGGGACGTCATCCAGTTCCGCGGGTACGTCTTCGACCGCGAAACGACCACCGAACATCCTGACGGATCGACCGACACTAGAACGGAAAAGCAGGGGCGGTCGCATCACACCGCCGTTGTCGAGAGCGTCGGCAGTCACGGCGACGCGATGGTGCTGGAGCAGAACTCCCCGGACGGATCAGCCGTGCATCGTTCGCATTTGTATTTCACGACGACGACTTTCACTGAAGGGGGCAGCACGACGACGGTGACGGTGCAGGGGACCGTCTGGTTCTACCGGCCGCAGCCGAGGTGAGCTACGCCTGACGGGCGATCTCGAGCAGGCGATCCCGGAACGGATCGCCGAGTCGCGAGAGGTCGTCCGCGTTCACGACCTCTTCGAACGCGTCCATGCCTGTCAACTCGGCGCTCTGCAGGATGACATCGTCGGGCGGGCGCGTCGTGGCGATCGCGGGGCCGATGCGGGTGATCGGAAGCGGGCCGAATTCCGCCGTGGTGGTGGTCGTAATCGGGAAGTGCAACGCTTCGAACACGTGCATCAACCCCGGGGAGTTCGTGACCACCACGTGCAGCAGGAGATAGCTGATCACGACGTGCGCGAGTTCCTCGCCGGCGCGAAGCTTCGACTTGATTAACTCCGGCAGCCGAGTGGGACTGTAACCCGAGTAAGTCAGCGTCCACGTGAGCGGCGACCGCACCATGATGGTGCGCACATCGGATCCCGAGGGAATCGTGTAAGCGGTGTCTACGGGCGTAATCTCGAGGCCGCCGCTGCCCGTCAATCGGAGTGGAAGCGACAGCTCCCGCGGAAGATTGAACGGCTTCGTCGACGCGAGATTTTCGTAGAGCGCCTGCAGTTCCTTGAACGCCTTGTCCGAGCGCCGCGTCGACTCTTTCGCGCCGTCGTCCACGTAGTCGCCCAGTACGGCGCGGGGCCGCAGGAGCGGCGCGAGCGTGGCGAGATGCTCGGTCATCTGTGCGCGGGCGATCTCCGCGATGGCCCGCGTCAGTTTCCGTCGCACGAGCAGCGACTGCATGCTGTCGCGTCCATTCATGGGAATCACTCCGGGCAGGTTCCTGAGACCGGCTCAGCTTATCGGCGGCTGCCGGGGTTGTCAAACGGCTGCGGGCGCAGGTCTGACCGCAGAACTCTAACGATTTCTGCTCTTTGCAGCCTCTGCGCGTCGCGCTACCATAGGCGTCCATCGAGAGGAGCGCGCGTGATTCGGCACTCAGCGCCCATCAGGAGCACCCTTGGCTAATCCGGCGGCACCGGGCGCCGATGCGGCGTACGACCGAGCCGTCGCAGCGTACCAGCAGGGTTCGTACGACGTCGCGCGCCAGTGGGCACTCGAAGCGCTTGCCCAGGACGCGGAACATCCTCGCGCCCGCGCGTTGCTCGGGCGCCTCGATTCCGTGCGGCGTCCGGTAGCTGGCCCGCCGACTCCGGCGGGCGGCCGGCCGATCGCCCCATACGGACAGTCCGGCCCGGAGGTGGTCTCCACCGATCCGACGGTCCTCATTACGAGAGCGAGCCGCTCGGCGACACCCGAGCCGGTCGAACCAACGGTCCTGATACGGCGGGAAGATCGGCAGCGCCGCGTCGAGCCGGACCCGTTCGCGGCCCCCCCGCCATCGCCGCGCGCCCCGGCGGTATCGGACCCGACGGTGATCGTATCGCGCTCGTCGCGCCAATCGTCCGCACCGCCCCCGCCGCCCGTCACCGGCGCGGCAACTGGAGGCTGGCGCGACCGGGTGCTGCCGCGCTCGGAGCCGGGTCGCAAAGGCGTCGGCGGCGCAGGAACGCGCGGGGTCCTCATCGCGGTCGCGGCCGTGGCGGCGGCTGCGGTGCTCGTGATCGTGGGAATTCTCGCGGTCCGCTGGCTGTGGCCGGGCGGACAACTGCTGACAGTGTCGAAGCCCGATGGAGGCACGATTCTGGGTCCGGGTATCGAGTGCGGCAGCCATGGATCCGATTGCGCCGTAACGAGACCAACCGGAGATCCCGTCGAGCTGATCGCGCAGGCAGACGACGGGTATGTGTTCAGCGGCTTCACGGGCGACTGCGCGCCGGCGGGCCGCGTGGCGATGACGCAGGCCAGAAAATGCGGCGCGACGTTCGACAAGGTGACGGCGGCCCCGCCAGCGGTGACGTTCCCGCTCACAATCACCAAGCCGGCCGGAGGCACCATCATAGGCGCCGGCGGGATCCTCTGCGGCACGCTCGGCAACAACTGCTCCGCCGACGTACCGAACGGTCAGCCGGTCACGCTGCACTTCGAAGCGGACGCCGGGTACACATTCCTGGCGTTCACCGGTGAGTGCGCCGCCAACGGAGAAACGACGATGACGTCGGCGAAGACCTGCAGCGCGACGTTCACGCAGACGTCGACACCCGTCGCCCGCGGGATATCGTCAGTCGAGCCGCCGCATCGGGCAGCGCGGGCACGAGAGGCTGGGCCTGCCGATACGCCGCCGTCCGCCGCGCCGAAGCCGCCGCCCGCGCCGGCCGTCCAGCCCTCGGCGAATCCCGCAGCGCCGCCGCCGGTTGCGATGCCATCTGCATCCGCGCCGACGGCGCAGGCGCCGACGAGCCCTGACAAGCCCCCGCCACCGCCGATCAGCGCCGAGGATCACGCGAAGAACGAGATCACGCAGCTCGTGACGAACTATTGTGCCGCGTACGAAACACTGCAGCCCGATCGGATCAAGCAGCTGTTCCCGCTCGCGCCGATGGCGATCCTTCGCGATCAGTTCCGCCAGTACAAGACGCTGAAGTGCACCATCACGTCGCCGCCGAAATTCGATCGGCTGGACGCCAGCGCCGCAGGCGGCGCGCAGGTGAAGTTCGGCATGAAACAGGAGATCCAGATGCGCAGCGGGGGCGCACCGCAGGTAATCGAGACGATTGCGACGATGGTCGTCTCACGCACCGACTTCCAGGCGCCGTGGTTCGTCGACCGCGTGCGCCACGATCCGAAGCCGAAGGACTGACCACTTTGCGCAGCGATCACGCGCGGCGCTCCGCTCATCTCGGCATGGCACTGCTGCGCACGACGACGGGCCGGCCGTCTTCGCCGCTGAAGCTGAACCTCTGCCTGACGTACTGGTGCCAGTACCGCTGCAAGACCTGCAACATCTGGCAGCGCAAGCCATCCGACGAACTGACGACGGACGAGATTACGGCTCTCGTTCGCGAGAACCCGCACGTCAACTGGGTCGATCTGACGGGCGGCGAGATCTTCCTGCGGTCCGACATCGACGACGTCCTCGATATCGTCGTGAGCGGCTGGCGCCGGCTGGCGATCCTGCACTTTCCGACGAACGGGTTTCTCACGGACCGCATCGTCGCGAGCGTCAAGCGGATCGCGGGGCGCGGACCCGCGCATCTCGTTGTCACGGTCAGCGTGGACGGCGACGAAGCTCTGAACGACGAGATCCGCGGCATCAAGGGAGGATTCCGCCGCCAGCTGCAGACGTTCAACGAGCTGCGCCGGATTGCAGGCGTATCGGCGGCGATTGGCATCACACTGTCGGCACACAACGCCGGGCAGTTGGAACGCACGTTCGCCGCCTGCGTGCGCGAATCGCCCGGCCTGACGATGGACGATGTGCACCTGAACGTGGCGCAGCGGTCCGGTCACTATTACGGGAACGCCGACACGACCACGCTGGCGCCCGACGCGGCGTCCATTCGAACGGAGATGCAGCTGTATCGGCGCATGCGGAATCCGCCGCGCTCCGCGCAGCAGGTGCTCGAGAACGCATATCTGTCCCGCCTCGACGAATTCATCGCGACCGGCCGCACGCCGATGCCGTGTCACGCGTTGCGAGCGAGCTGCTTCATCGATCCCTGGGGCCTCGTGTATCCCTGCATCACCTACTCGCGGCCTGTCGGGAACCTGCGCGAGCACGGCATGAACCTGGATGCGGTCTGGAACGGCGACGAGGCGCGACGCCTACAGCAGGAGATCTGGAAAGGCGACTGTCCGCAGTGCTGGACCGCGTGCGAGGCGTATCAGAGCATCCTCGGCAACGCGCTGGCGCTGCGCTGGAATTCCCGCACGCGTCGCGGCGCGGCCGCCAAGCCGCGGCCGGCCGCGACGGAAAGCGCTCGATGAACACGATCAGCTTCGCTGAAACCGCCGCGCGGATCCGGCTCGAGCGGGCCGCTGCACATCACGTCGCCGCCGACGTATCGGTGATCATCGCCGCGAAGCAGGAGGCGCCCAGCATCGGCGGCGTGATCGATCGGGCGCGTCACTACGCGAGCGCGATCCACGTCGTCGTCGGTCGTTCCACCGACGGCACGGCGGACATTGCTGCGGCGGCCGGCGTCGAGGTGCTCGCCGACGGCGGCCGCGGGAAGGGAGAGGCGATTCGCCGGGCGATTCCGCACGTCCGGACGCCGGTGACCGTTCTGCTCGACGCCGACGGCTCGCACGATCCCGAGGACATCCCGCTGCTCGTCGAACCCATCCTGGCGGGAGAGGCCGATCACGTCGCGGCATCGCGGCTGCGCGGCGGCTCGAGCGAACTGCACGGCGGCTTCGACGAGTTCCTGCGGCTCGCGGGCAGTTCGTTCATCACGGCATGCATCAACCGCCGTTTTGGCTGTCAGCTGAGCGACAGCCAGAACGGCTTTCGCGCGGTGCGGACGTCCGTCCTTCGGCAGCTGAACCTGCGGGAGAACACGACGACGATCGAACAGGAGATGACGATCAAGACGCTGCGCGGAGGGTGGCGGATCGCAGAGGTACCCAGCCACGAGCATCGCCGGGCGCACGGCACGTCGCACATCCGCGTGCTGCGCGATGCACCGCGCTATGGTTATTCACTCGTCAAGTACCTTTTCTTCTGATTGAAGATCCTCGGCATCTGGGACGGACACGATTCGGGCGCGGCGCTGCTGCAGGACGGCCGTGTGCGCGTGGCCATCAACGAGGAGCGGCTGACGCGCCGGAAGCTCGAAATCGCGTTTCCCGTCCTCTCAATCGCCGCCTGCCTGGCGCAGGCGAACCTCACGCCTGACGAGATCGACATCGTGGCGGCATCGACGAGCGATCCCGCCAAGACGCTGGGCAGGCTGTGGCCGGGCAGCAAGGAGCGCTACTACGCCGTGCGCCGGCGCAAGGCGTTTCCCGGCGTCGGCGCGCGCGCCACACGGGCGCTGAAGTATCGAATGACCGAATGGGCGCCCGGCCCGATCTCGATGCGGATCAGCCACGCCGTGGTCGCCCGGGTGCTCGCGAGACACGGGCTGTCGCGCGCATCGCTCGTCCTCGTCGATCATCATCGCGCTCACGCCGCGGCGGCCGCACGCACCTCCGGATTCGACGAATGCGCCGTCCTCACGGTCGACGGCCTTGGCGACGGCCTGTCGGCCACGATTTCCACGTTCGAGCGCGGTCAGCTGACCCGCGTCGCTGCCTCTCCCGCCCGCAGTTCGATTGGCGTGTTCTTCGAGCACGTCACGAATCTTCTGAACATGCGCGAGCTGGAAGACGAGGGGAAGGTCATGGCGCTGGCGGATTATGCCGCGCCGATCGAGGACGGCCGCAACCCTTTGTTGTCGTTCATCCGCGTCGAGAACGGAATCGTGCACACCGCGCAGCCCGGCCACGCGATGCGGCCGGCGCTGGCCCGCGTGCACTGGCAGTTTGCCAACGAGCAGTTCGCCTACCTGGCGCAGCGCACCGTCGAACACGCGATGATGGCGCTCGCCCGCGATGCCGTGCGACTCACCGGCAAGCGACGCCTCGCACTTGCGGGCGGCGTGGTGTCCAACGTGAAAGCGACGCGTGCCGTACGCCTGATGCCCGAGGTGGAAGACGTGTTCGTTTTTCCTCACATGGGCGACGGCGGCTTGCCGCTGGGCGCCGCGATCGACGCGGCAGCCGTCGCTGGAGAGCCATTGCAGATCGAGATGGATCGCCTCGATCTGGGCTCGCGCTATGACGAGCCGTCCATGACCGCCGCGATCGGCGCAGCCGGCCTTCGTGCGTGCCGGCCGGACGACCTGCCTGCGACGGTTGCGAGTCTGCTGGAGCAGGGACGGATCGTCATGTGGTTCCAGGGAGGGATGGAGTACGGCCCGCGGGCGCTCGGCCATCGCAGCGTACTCGCGCGACCCGATCGCATGCAGCTTCGCGATCGACTGAACCTCGTCCTCAAACGGCGCGTCTGGTATCAGCCGTTCTGTCCGAGCCTGCTCGAGAGCGAAGCGCCACGACTCCTCTCAGACTGGGACGGCGGGCGCAATCGCGTCATGACGATGGCATATCAGGTTCGCGAGGACGAACGCTGCCGCCTGAGCGCTGTGACGAGCGTAGACGGCACGTGCCGGCCGCAGTTCGTGCGCGACGACGACGACGGTCCGTTCGCGCGACTCCTGAGGGAGGCAAGGCGGCAGTGGGGATCCGCGGTCGTCCTCAATACGAGTTACAACATCCATGGGGAGCCGCTCGTGTGTTCGCCGCGGGAAGCCGTCGACGTGTTCATTCGATCGGGGGCCGATGCGCTCGCGATGGGCCCGTTCCTCGTCGAGAGGGATGGTTGATGCACGTCGAAGCGGCATCGCCGCCGGCACGCCGCGAGTGGATCGCCGTTAGCGTCGTCTGGATAGGCCTGCTGACCGGGATCGTCATCTGGTTGTCGGCCTCACCGCCCATCGTCCTGCGCGATGAGTTGCGCGTGCTTCAGCCCTGGTGGCTGGACGGATGCGTGTTGATCGCGATCCTCATCGGCATCTGCGCGCTGCCGCGGGCGCGCATGCTCCCGCGCGGCGACGCGGCCCGCGTCCTCGGTCTGATGATGCTGGCGCTGTGCCTTACATTGTTCGTGGCGCCGCGGACCAGCCGCATCTTCTACGACGAACAGATCTATCAGAGCATCGGACAGAACATGTCGGACCTGCGGCTGGCGCAGGTGTGCAACGACGGGACTGTCGAGTCGGGGCGGCTGCGATGCGCTGACGGCGAATACAACAAACAGCCGTACGCGTATCCGCACCTCCTGAGCCTCGCTTATCGTGTGGTCGGCGTCCACGAATGGGTCGCATTCGCGGTGAATGCCATCGCCATCGCGCTCACCGTCGCGGCGGTATGCCTGGTCACGTTTGCCCTCTTCGGCGATCGGATTGCCAGCCTTCTGGCGGGCCTGCTGCTGGCGCTGATGCCGCAGCAGATCGTCTGGTCCGCGACGGCAGCGGTGGAGCCCACCGCGTCGCTCGGCGCGATAGTCGCGGTGCTGGCGGCCGCCTGGTATGTCACCGACGGCAGCGCGCTCGCGCTCGGTGCGCTCGCGGTGAGCGCCGCGTACGCGATTCAGTTCCGTCCCGAGTCGCTCCTCGTTCTGCCGATCGTCGCTGCGGTGGCGTGGCCGCGCCTCCGCCTGGATGCACAGCGGCCGCGCGGCTGGTGGGCGGCCGTCCTGTTCGTCACGCTGACATCGATGCATATCGCGCATCTCTACGCGGTTCGGAACGTGAACTGGGGAACAGAGGGCGCTCGATTTTCGCTCGTCTACGTCGTGGACAATTTCAGGACCAACGCACGGTTCTATCTTGCGGACGGCCGGTTCCCGGCCGCCTTCTCGGCGCTCGCGGTTTGCGGCCTTTTTGGGGCGTACGCCCGCCGCGAGCGAATGGCGATGGGAACTTACTTCCTCCTCTTCTTCTCGGTCGACCTGCTGTTCTACGCCGGCAGCTACGACTACGGCGCCGACGTCCGCTATTCGTTGATGACGTATCCGCCGCTCGCGGTGCTGGGCGGTCTTGGAGCGGCGAACGTTTCGCGAACGCTGAAACGACTGATTCCAGGAGCGCCCGCGGCGGCGCTCATCGCCGTCGCGCTGACGTTTCAGTTCCTGTGGTACGCCCCCGGTGTCAGATCGCTCCCCGACCAGTCGTGGGCCGCACGCGCGGATGTGCAGTTTGCAAAGGATTTCGCTGCACACCTGCCGATGGACTCGTATGTATTCACGCAGGATCCAGGCATGTTTCAAGTATGGGGGGTCAGCGCCGGGCAGATGTCGAGGGCGGTCGCGAGTCCGCCCTACGCGGCGTGGCTCGTGCGCCAGCACTCCGGCGGCGTATACGTTCACTGGAACTTCTGGTGCAACGTGCAGGACAGGGCCCAACCTGAGTTGTGCCGGAAAGCGCTGGCGCTCGGTCCGACCACGCTGGTCGCGGAGCGTCGCGACAGGGACCAGCGGCTGGCGTTTTATCGCCTCTCAAACCCGCCTTAATGCTTGACTTGGCACGATAGGCAATTCGATAATGCCGTGCTTTTCTCATCTGCTGTCGAAGGGGTTCGATGACGATAAGTATGAGTACCATGCGTCACGCGCCTGTCGCTCTTGCTCTGCTGGCCCTGGCAACCCCTGCGTCCGCTCAGAAGGTCACGACTGTTCCCGATCTGACCGGACAGCAGGTGCTCGCCCAGCTGTCGAATGCCGCTTCCACTCGCGCAGTGGGCGAAGCGATCGCCTTGACGACCGCGCTCGAGATCGCGACCGAGCCGTTCGGCACGTCGTCCGGCGGGTTCATTTTCAAGCTCGATCCCTCGACCGGGCTCCTCGCGCGGACGACGACGACGTTCGGGCCGGCCTTCACGGAGCGGGCGCTGACGTCGGGTGAAGGCCAGATCAGCGTGGGCGCGACCTACAGCTGGTCATCGTTCGACAAGATCAGCGGGTTCTCGCTGTCTTCGCTTCCGCTCGCGTCGATCAACTCCAGCTCTCCGCAGGTGGCGCGCACCAATACCGCGAATCTCGACATGAGCGCCAAGACGGTCGCGATTTCGAGCACGATTGGCGTGACCGACAACGTGGACGTCGGCGTCGTGGTGCCGCTGGTGAGCGTGAGGATCACCGGGTCGTCGTCGCTGTTCAACGGCAGCGGTGTCGATACGCGCCATGTGGCCACCGACAGCATCTTTTTCGGTCTCGGCGACCTGAGCGCCGGCGTGAAATACCGCTTCTACAAGTTCAAGGGCGGGGACATGCCCGACCCAGGCGGCGTTGCGCTGCTCGTGAACATGCGGCTGCCGACCGGCAGCCGAGAGAACCTTCGCGGTCTTGGCGTGACGCGGACGCTCATTGGCGGCATCTATTCGTCCGGCACGTCGCGCGTGCGTCCGCACGCCAGTGCGGGATTCGAATTCTGGAGCAAAGGCGTCGACGTCAGCGGCAACCCCGGTGAAACGATTACCGTCCGCAACCAGCTCCAGTACAACGGCGGCATCGAGATCGAAGCGGCGCCGAAACTGACGCTGATCGTCGACTTCATCGGCCAGCAGATCTTCGGCGGCGGCCAGATCGGCCAGGTGACCGACACCCCCGCGAATGCGCTCGGCATCACGTCGGTGCAATCCCTGGTGGCGGTCCCGGACGGCGTGACGAAACTGCTCCTCGCCCCGGGGATGAAGCTCAATCTCAAGAAGAAGCTGCTGCTGTCGCTGAACGCCCTGGTGACGATGAAGAACAACGGCCTGCGCGCGAACATCACTCCGTTCGCCGGCATCAACCTGACGATGTAACCATGCGTAAGCTGCTCGTCGCCGC
>Ga0310810_10002885_pt1 | contig 18607 bp, 16 predicted proteins | sample NCmetagenome_FD_207641 | JGI IMG/M metagenome (GOLD analysis project Ga0310810, IMG submission 207641) | Soil microbial communities from experimental microcosm in Duke University, North Carolina, United States - NC | ecosystem: Engineered > Artificial ecosystem > Soil microcosm > Unclassified ...
CTCGACCTTGGTGCGATCGTCGATGATGCGCGGACCCCGGGTGTAGTCGCCGTACTCGGCGGTGTCGGAGACCGAGTAGCGCATGTAGGCGAGGCCGCCCTGGTAGAAGAGGTCGACGATCAGCTTCATCTCGTGCATGCACTCGAAGTAGGCGACCTCGGGCTGGTAGCCCGCCTCCACCAGGGTCTCGTAGGCGGCCTTGATCAGGTGGGAGACGCCGCCGCAGAGGGTGGTCTGCTCGCCGAAGAGATCGGTCTCGGTCTCTTCCTTGAAGGTGGTCTCGATGACGCCGGCCCGGGTACAGCCCACCCCCTTGCCGTAGGCCAGGGCCAGGTCGCGCGCCTTGCCCGACACGTCCTGGTAGACCGCCACCAGCGCCGGCACGCCCGGGCCCTGGGTGAAGAGATCGCGCATCACGTGGCCGGGGGCCTTGGGGGCGATCATGGACACGTCCACGTCGGCCGGGGGCACCACCTGGTTGAAGTGAATGTTGAACCCGTGGGCGAACATCAGCATCTTGCCCTTGGTCAGGACACCCTTGATCGACTCCTCGAACACCGGCCGCGGCCGCGTCGTTGACCGTGGTCACCTTGAGCCCGTCCTTCTCGGCCCGCGCCCAGCTCTTGGAGCCCTTGTAGAGGCCGACCACCACGTTCTGGCCGGAGTCCTTCAGGTTCAGCGCGTGGGCGTGCCCCTGGCTCCCGTAGCCGATGATCGCGACGGTCTTGCCCCGCAGCAGACCCAGGTCTGCGTCCTGGTCGTAGAAGATTCTGGCCGGCATGGTTCTCGTGCCTTTCTCTCGGTTTCCTTCGTTGGAAAACGGTCGGTCGTCGACGGTCAGTCCGCGAACCCGACCACCCTCGGATCGTCGGCCGCCGGCCGCGCGCCCTCGCGCGACTTGCCCAGCCGCTCCTCCACCTTGCGCAGCCGCGTCTTGGGCCCCCGCGCGATGGCCACCTTGCCGGTGCGCACGATCTCCTGGATGCCGAAGGGCCGCAGCAGCTCGATGATGCCCTCGATCTTCGACTCCTCGCCGGTCAGCTCGAGGGTGTAGGTGGTCGGGGTCACGTCCACCACCTTCGCCCGGAAGATGTCGCCGAGGCGCAGGATCTCGGCCCGGTTGGCCGGCTCCGCGTTCACCTTGAGCAGGAGCATCTCCCGCTCGACGTGGTTCTCCTCGCTGAGATCGGTGACCTTGATGACGTCGATCAGCTTGTGGAGCTGCTTGATCACCTGCTCGATGACGAAGGCGTCCCCCCGCACCACCAGCGTCATGCGCGACACCGACGGATCCAGGGTCTCGCCCACCGACAGGCTCTCGATGTTGTACCCGCGCGCCGAGAACAGCCCCGCCACCCGGGAGAGAACACCGAACTTGTTCTCGACCAGCACCGCTATGGTGTGCTTTTCGATGTTTCCTGTTTCTGCCACCTCAACCGTCCTTTCCTACCTGCTCGGGCCCGTGCCGCATCCACGCCTGGCTGCGCGTGGTAGGCGGACTCTCGGATCCGCCCCTCTATTCAATGCGGGGGCCCGGAAATGGCCCCCGCACTCCCCCAGGCCGCGGACACTCGTTCCGGAGGATTCAGCTTGCGGACACTCGCTCCGGCGCGGTCGAGCCCGCGTCATCTAGAACCCGGTCTGCGACTTGGCGGCCTTGTCGCGGATCTCGCGGGTGGGCGGGGCGAGGATCATGTCCCGGTTCGCGCCTCCGGCGGGCACCATCGGGAACACGCACTCGTCCTTGTCCACGCAGACGTCCATCACCACCGGCGCGGGCGTGCTGAGCATCTTCTCCAGCGCGGGCACCACCTCGCTCGGCTTGGTCACCCGGATGCCCACGCAGCCGTAGGCCTCGGCCAGCTTCACCCAGTCTGGGATCCCGGGCAGGTCGATCGCGAAGTAGCGCTCCTTGTAGATGATGCGCTGCCACTGCCGCACCATGCCGTGCCCGCTGTTGTTGATGATGATGGTCTTGACCGGCAGGTTCTCGGTGAAGCAGGTGGCCAGCTCCTGGCTGTTCATCGCGAACGAGCCGTCGCCGTCGATGTTGACCACGAGCTTGCCCGGGTGCGCGGCCTGTACCCCCATCGCGGTGGGCAGGCCGTAGCCCATGGTGCCGAGACCGCCCGAGGTGCACCAGCGCCGCGGGTGCTTGAAGCGGTAGTACTGGGCGGCCCACATCTGATGCTGCCCCACCCCGGTGACCACGTGCGCCTCGCCCCCGGTGAGGTTCGACAGCTCCTGGATCACGTACTGGGGCTTGATCACCTCGTCGTCCCAGTCGTAGCGGAGCGGGAAGTCGCGCTTCCACTCCGCGATCTGGGCGGCCCACTGCCGCCGGCCCTCGGTCACCGCGGCGGGCACCCCGTCCTTCAGCTCCTCGCGCACCGCCTCGACCAGCCGCCGGAGCACGCGCTTGCAGTCGCCCACGATCGGGATGTCGACCTTGATGTTCTTGGAGATCGAGGAGGGGTCGATGTCGATGTGGATGATCTCCGCGTTCGGCGAGAACGCGTCGACCCGCCCGGTCACCCGGTCGTCGAAGCGCGCGGCCACCGCGACCAGGCAGTCGGAGTGGTGCACCGCCATGTTGGCGTAATAGGTCCCGTGCATGCCGAGCATGTCGAGCGAGAGCGGATCGGCCATCGGGAACGAGCCGAGACCCATCAGGGTCTGGGTCACCGGGATCTGGGTCAGGTCGGCCAGCTCGCGCAGCTCGGGGGAGGCGTCGGAGGAGATGGCGCCGCCGCCCACGTAGAGCACCGGGCGCTTGGCCCGCACCATCGAGCGGGCCGCCTTCTTGATCTGCCCCGGATGGCCCTCGTAGGTCGGGTTGTACGAGCGCAGGTGCACCCGCTCCGGGTACTCGAAGTTCCACTCCTTGACCAGGATGTCCTTGGGCAGGTCCACGTGGACCGGGCCCGGTCGCCCGGTGGCCGCGATGTGGAACGCCTCCTTGATGATCGGGGCCAGGTCCTTGCCGTCCTTGACCAGGAAGTTGTGCTTGGTGGCCGAGCGGGTGATGCCGACGTTGTCGGCCTCCTGGAAGGCGTCGTTGCCGATCAGGTGGGTCGGCACCTGACCGGTAAAGGCCACGATCGGGATCGAGTCCATCAAGGCGTCCTGCAGCGCGGTCACCAGATTCGTGGCGGCCGGCCCCGAGGTGACGAGGCAGACGCCGACCTTGCCGGACGTCCGCGCGTAGCCCTCCGCCGCGTGCCCGGCGGCGGCCTCCTGGCGTACCAGGACGTGGCGCAGCCCCTCGAAGTCGTACAGGGCGTCGTAGATCGGCAGGACCGCGCCGCCCGGCAGACCGAAGATGAGATCCACGCCTTCTCGCTTGATGCACTCGAGAACGATCCGGGCGCCTGAGAGCTTCACCGCTTCTTCCCCCTTTGTGGAGTCGCCACCGTCACTGCCTTTCGCGCCTTACCCTTCTGTCGCGGCTCCTTGATCTCGGCCTGCGCCGCCGCCAGCCACGCCACCGGCACCATGTAGGGCGAGCAGGAGACGTAGGTCATGCCGACCCGGTGGCAGAACTCCACCGAGGAGGGCTCACCGCCGTGCTCCCCGCAGATCCCGACCTTCAGCGTGGGCACCGTCTGCCGGCCCCGCTCGATGCCGATGCGGACCAGCTCCCCCACGCCCCGCTGGTCCAGCACCGCGAACGGGTCGTGGGGCAGGAGCTTCTTCTCCAGGTAGAACGGCAAGAACTTGCCGATGTCGTCGCGGCTGTAGCCGAACGTCATCTGGGTCAGGTCGTTGGTGCCGAACGAGAAGAACTCGGCGTGCTCCGCGATCCGGTCGGCGACCAGCGCGGCGCGCGGCACCTCGATCATGGTCCCCACCGAGTAGCGGACGGCCCGCCCGGTCTCCGCCACGACCTGCCGGGCCACCCGGTCGGTCATCTCGCGGGTGAGCTTCATCTCGGCCACCGTGCCGGTGAGCGGGATCATGATCTCGGGCTCCACCGCGAGCCCCTCCCCCCCCACCTGGCAGGCCGCCTCCATGATGGCCCGCACCTGCATGTCGTAGATCTCGGGGAAGGTGATGCCGAGGCGGCAGCCCCGGTGCCCGAGCATCGGATTCGCCTCCTGCAGCGCCTCCAGGCGCGCCTTGAGCGCGCCCAGCTCCGCGTGCCGCTCGGGGTTGAAGCCGCGGGCGTCGAGCCGCGTGTACTCCTCGAGCACCTCTTTGTACTTGGGGAGGAACTCGTGCAGCGGCGGGTCGAGCAGCCGGATCGTCACCGGGTGCGGGGCCATGGCGCGGAAGATGCCGATGAAGTCTTCCCTCTGGAAGGGCAAGAGCCGGTCGACCGCCTTCTTCCGGTCCTGGACGTCCTGGGCCATGATCATGTCGCGCACGATCGGGATGCGCTCGTCGCCGAAGAACATGTGCTCGGTCCGCACGAGCCCGATGCCCTCCGCCCAGAACTCCCGGGCCTTGGTCGCGTCCGCGGGCGTGTCGGCGTTGGCGCGCACGCGGGTCGTGGCGCGGTCCCGGGCCCATCCCAGGAGGGTCTTGAACTCGCCCGAGAACGTCGGATCCACGAGCGGCAGCGCGCCGACGATCACCTCGCCGGTGGCGCCGTTCAGCGTGATGACCTGGCCCTCGCGTACCACCGCGCGCCCGGCCCGGAAGAGATGGTTCTCCTCGTCGACGACCACGTCGCCCGCGCCAACCACGCAGCACTTGCCCCAGCCGCGGGCGACCACCGCCGCGTGCGACGTCAGGCCGCCGCGCGAGGTCAGCACCCCCTGGGCCGCGTGCATGCCGGCCACGTCCTCGGGCGACGTCTCGGCCCGCACGAGGATGACCTTCTCCTCGCGCAGGGCCATCTCCACCGCCTTCTCGGGATCGAAGACCACCTTGCCGACCGCGGCCGCGGGGGTGGCGGGCAGGCCCTTGGCGATCGAGGTGTACTTGGCCTGCGGGTCGACGGTCTTGACCAGCAGCTGGTGGAGCGAGGCCGGCTCCACCCGAAGGAGGGCGGTGTCGCGGTCGATCCGCTTCTCCTTGGTGGACATCTCCACCGCGATGCGCACCGCGGCCGCGCCGGTCCGCTTGCCGGAGCGGGTCTGGAGGATGAAGAGCCGTCCCTCCTGCACCGTGAACTCGATGTCCTGCATGTCGCGGTAGTGGGCTTCGAGCCGGTCCTTGATCGCGACGAGCTTGGCGTACACCGCGGGCATCTTCTGCTTGAGGGCGTCGATGGGCTCCGGGGTGCGGATGCCGGCCACCACGTCCTCGCCCTGCGCGTTGACCAGGAACTCGCCGAAGAAGCGCCGCTCACCGCTCGACGGGTCGCGCGAGAAGCAGACCCCGGTGCCCGAGGTGGGCCCGAGGTTGCCGAAGACCATCGCCATCACGGTCACCGCGGTGCCCCAGTCGTCGGACAGCTGGTTGATGCGGCGGTAGTCGACCGCCTTCTTGGCCCACCAGGAGTCGAACACCGCGTTGATGGCCAGGCGCAGCTGCTCGAGCGGATCCTGCGGGAACGGTCGGCCGGTCTTCTCCTGCACCACCGCCTTCAGCTCGGAGACGAGCGCCCGGAGCGCGTCGGCGGGCAGGTCCGCGTCCGTCCGCGCCTTCGCCCGGGCCTTGGCCGCGTCCAGCAGTGCGTCGAGCGTCCGGCGGTCGATGGACAGCACCACGTCCCCGAACAGGGTGATGAAGCGGCGGTAGCAATCCCAGGCGAAGCGGTCGTTCTTGGTCCGCTGGGCCAGCCCCTCCACCGACCGGTCGTTGAGCCCCAGGTTCAGGACGGTGTCCATCATGCCGGGCATGGAGGCCCGCGCGCCCGAGCGCACCGAGACCAGCAGGGGCCGCTGCGGATCGCCCAGGCGGCTGCCCGCGGCCGCCTCGAGCCGGGCCAGGTGCGCCGTGACCTGCTTCCAGAGCCCGACCGGATGCTTCTTGCCGGCCGCGTTGTAGGCGGCCCAGGCCTCGGTGGTGATGGTGAAGCCGGGCGGGACCGGCACGCCCAGCTTGGTCATCTCGGCGAGCTCGCACCCCTTGCCGCCGAGCAGCGGCCGGAGCGCGCTCGACCCGTCCGCCTTGCCGTTTGCGAAGGCGTAGACGTACTTGGGCGAGCGAGCGGATGGAGCTCCGGCGGTCCGACGTGCCGTCCCTCGACTTCCGGCGTGCGCCATCAACGGCCCCCTGAGCAATCTCGGCGGTGGCAGAGAAAAAGACACAGGCCCGCGGAGGGGCCTGCGTTAGTCCGTTATGCTAGGCCGCCCGGGCGTCGATGTCAACGATTTGATCTTGCTGCAACAGGCACTTACGGAGGGGCACAGCACGGGGTTTCATACCCCGGGCGGCCGGAAACCACCCTCAGGACCGCGGCTTGCGCTTGATCCCGGCGGTGTGATCCTCGCCCTGGGCGCCGGTCACGAGCGTCTCGACCGCGATCAGGTGGTCGAGCATCGCCCGATGCGCGGCCACCTCGTCGCGCCGCTGCACGGCGGCCAGGATGCGCCGGTGGTCCTGATGGGAGCGCGTCGGCCGCCCCGGCATGTGCAGCGACTCCTCGCGGCTCTGGGTCAGCAGGTCCATGAGGGCGTTGACGATCCGGGTGATGGCGCGGTTGTGGGCGCTGTTGGCAATGGCGGCGTGCAGCGCGGTGTCCTGCAGCATCCCGGTGCGCCCGGCGGCGACCTCCTTCGCCTGGTCCTCGAGGATGCGCTCCATCTCCGAGATCTCCTCGCGGGTGGCTCGCCGCGCGGCCAGCGCCGCGATGGCGGGCTCGAGCAGCCGCCGCGCCTCGAAGAGCTCGCCCACCGCTTCCCGGTGGGGCAGGATCACCAAGGCCAGCGGTTCGATCAGCGTCTCCACCGAGACATCCCGAACGAACGCCCCTTCTCCGGCTCGGATGTCGATGAGCCCACGGCTCTGGAGCGCCCGGAGGGCCTCGCGGACCGACGTGCGGCTCACCATGAACTTCTCGGCGAGATCCCGCTCGGGCGGGAGGCGGTCTCCCGACTTGAGCCGCCCCTCGGCGATGAGCTGCTTGACCTGTCGGACGATCTCCTCGTAGATGCGGGTGGACTTGACCGGCTCGAGGTCCATCCGATCCTGGACCCGGTCGGGCTTGCGGCGGCCGCCCACGCTCACCGGGCTCAGGCCTCCCGGCGGGCCGGTGGGCCGGACGCGGCCGCGCGCGCCAGCCACCAGCCGAGGAGCGTCAGGGCCGCGGCCAGCAGGACCGAGACGAAGTCGTCGACGGTGTCGGCGTGGGATCCGAGCCACCCCCGCACCAGCGGATCGTCGGTGATCATCTCCCCGGCCACGTATCCCAGGATCCCGCCCCCGATCCAGATGATCCACGGCTGGCTCGTCATGAGCCGCGCGAGGAGGCCGCTGCCCCACACCACGATCGGCAGGGAGAGGGCGATCCCGAGCGAGACCAGCACCAGGTCGCCGTGCGCCGCGGCGGCCACCGCGAGCACGTTGTCGAGGCTCATGGTGACGTCGGCCACCACGATGATCCAGACCGCCTGCCGCAGGGACGTCCCGTGGCGCACGTGGCCCTCGCCGCCCCCGCCGGGCCGCAGGAGCCGGATCGCGATCCAGAGGAGGAGCAGCCCACCCACCGCGCGGAGCAGCGGAATGGCGAGCAGGGCGCTGACCACCGCGATGAACAGCAGGCGCAGCCCCACCGCGGCCGCGGTGCCCCACATCCGGCCGAGCCACTGCTCGCGCTGGGGCAGCGAGCGCACCGCGAGGGCGATGACGAGCGCGTTGTCGCCGGCCAGGGACAGATCGATGATGACGATGCTCGCCAGGCGGGCCCAGAACTCGGGATCGAGGAGGAGGCTCATGCGCGTTTGGGGCGCGCCATCCACCAGCCCATGCCGGTCAGGGCCGCGGCCAGCGCACCGGGAACAGGATACTCCAGGGCGGGTCCCACCGCTCCCAGCCACTCCACCACCAGCGGGTCCTCCAGCAGCATGTCACCGGCCACGTAGCCGAGGAGGCCTCCGCCCGCCCAGATGATCCACGGATAGCGATTCATCAGCCCGGCGAGCACCCCGCTCCCCCACACCACGATCGGCACCGACATGCTGATGCCGAGCGTCACCAGCAGCATGTCGCCGTGCGCGGCGGCGGCCACCGCGAGAACGTTGTCGAGGCTCATGGTGATGTCCGCCACCACGATGATCCACACGGACTCCCAGAAGGAGGCCGCGTGGTGGGTCCCGGTCTCCCCGTCCTCCACCGGGCGGACCAGCCGGTAGGCGATCCAGATCAGCAGCAGGCCGCCCACCAGCCGGAGCAGCGGCACGCGCAGTAGCATCGAGATGATCCCCACGAAGAGCAGGCGCAGGACGACCGCGCCGACCGTGCCCCCGACCTGGCCCAGCAGGCGCTGGCGGCCGGGGAGCGCGCGCACCGCGAGGGCGATGACCACCGCGTTGTCCCCCGAGAGTAGCATGTTGAGGAAGCCGATCTCGAGGAGGCGGCCCCAGAACTCGGGAGTGTCGAGGATCACGGGCGCGCCCGGAGCCGCCCGGCGCGATCAGCCATCGTGCGGGGCCGACACCTCGACCGGAGGCTTCCCGGCCCGCGCCCGGCGGATGTAGGGGTTGATCACCGGGAGCGCGAAGAAGAGCAGGGCGACCGCGCTGATGAGGCCGGAGATCGGGCGCTGGAAGAGGATCAGCAGCGAGCCCTGCGACATGATCAGGCTCTGCCGGAGGGCGTTCTCGGCGAGGTCTCCCAGCACGAGGGCCAGGACGAGCGGCGCCAGCGGATAGTCGAGCTTCTTGAACACGTAGCCGATCACTCCGAACAGGAGCATGTACCAGATGTCGACCATGCTGTCGTGGACGGCGTAGGAGCCCACCGCGCAGACCGCCACGATGATCGGGGTCAGGATCGGGAACGGGATCCTCAAGATTGCCGCGAACAGGGGGACGAAGGCCAGCACCATGGCCACCCCGATCACGTTGCCGGTGTACATGCTGGCGATGAGGCCCCACACGAAGTCGGGCTTCTCTTTGAAGAGCATCGGTCCGGGCTGGAGGCCCCAGATGATGAGCCCGCCCAGCATCACCGCAGCGGTGGGGCTGCCCGGGATCCCGAGCGTGATCATCGGAAGCAACGAGGCGCCGCCCGCCGCGTGGGCCGCGGTCTCCGGCGCCACCACCCCCTCGATCTCGCCCTTGCCGAAGCGCTCCGGATGCTTCGAGAAGCGCTTGGCGAAGGCGTAGCTCATGAAGGACGCGGGCGTGGCCCCGCCCGGCTTGAAGCCCATCCAGAAGCCGATGAAGGCGCCCCGGACGAAGGTGCGGTAGTAGCGCGGCAAGACCTTCCAGGTCTGCCAGACGACCTTCGGGTTGATGTGGGCGCTGACCCCCCGGAACGAGAGGCCCTCCTCCACCGAGAGGAGGATCTCGCCGATGCCGAAGAGCCCGATCACCGCCACGATGAAGTCGAAGCCCTTCATCAGCTCGGTGATGCCGAAGGTGAGCCGGAGCTGTCCGGTCACGATGTCGAGCCCGGCGGAGGCGAGGATGAAGCCGATCAGGATCGACACCAGCGACTTGATCGGGTTGCCGCCTCCCAGTCCGATGAACGAGGAGAACGTCAGGAGCTGGATGGCGAAGAACTCGGGGGGCCCGAACTTGAGCGCGATCTCGGCCAGCAGCGGGGCGAACAGCGTGATCAGCACCACCGAGAAGAGGGCGCCGACGAACGACGAGGTGAACGCGGCGGTGAGCGCCTCGCCTCCCCGTCCCTGCCGGGCCATCGGGTAGCCGTCGAAGGTGGTCGCCACCGACCAGGGCTCGCCCGGGATGTTGAAGAGGATCGAGGTGATGGCGCCGCCGAAGAGGGCGCCCCAGTACAGGCTCGTGAGCAGGATGATCGCCGAGGTGGGATTCATCGAGAACGTGAGCGGCAGGAGGATCGCCACCCCGTTGGCCCCGCCCAGCCCGGGCAGCACGCCGATGATGGTGCCGAGGGTGATGCCGAGCACCGCGAGCCCCAGGTTGTGGGGCTGCAGCGCGACCTGGAAGCCGAGGAGCAGGTTCTCCCAGCCCACGCTCAGTATCCCAGCCAGGTCTCGAGCGGGCCCTTGGGCATGGGCACCAGGAACCACTTCTCGAAGACGACGAAGGTGAGCACCGGGAACAGCACCGCCAGCACGAGCACCGGCACCCACGCGTAGCGGCCGATCCAGCGCATGTAGAAGGCGATGAACAGCGCGGTGGCCACGTAGAGCCCGACGAACTGGACCAGCACCACGAAGCCGGTGGAGGGCAGCAGCGTGCTGAGGACCGGTTTGAGCTGCTCGCGGGTGACGAAGCGCACGCGGCTCGACCGGCGCTGCGCCTGCCAGGCGATGACCGCGCACGCCGCGATCAGGATGACCGCGAGCCAGAAGGGGAAGAATCCGCTCTGCGGCCCGTCGGTGCCCCAGCCGAAGCCCAGGCGCACCGAGTCCCAGAGGACCAGGAACCCCGTCGCCGCCAGGATCAGCGCCGTCGTCAGGTCGGCCGTGCGCATGTCCGCGCTCGGGAAGCGAGGCGCTCCCCTACTTCTTGAGGAGCCCGCCCTTCGCCATCAGATCGCGATGCAGCTGGTCGGCCTCCCCGAGCCACTTGACGAACTCGGGCCCCGTCTCCCAGGCCGGCTTGAGCGCGCCCTGATTGAGGTAGTCCTTGAACTCCGGCGTCTCGTAGACCTTCTTGAGCAGGCCCTGGTACCACTCGAGGGCCTCCTTGGGCATGTCCGGAGGCCCGAAGATGCCGCGCAGCATCAGGTAGCTGATGTCCGCACCCAGAGACTCCTTCACGGTCGGGATGTCCTTCCATTCCGGTACCGTGATACGCGCGGTGTCGAACACCGCGAGCGGGCGGACCCGCCCCGCCTTCCAGTGACTGGCGCACTCGATCGGGTTGTTGACGGTGGAGTCCACGTGCTTGCCCACCAGGTTCACGCAGACCTCACCGCCGCCCTTGAACGGCACGTAGGTGAACTTCACCCCGGTGGCCTGCTCGAGCTGGATGGTGAGGATCTGGTCCTCCTGGGCCGACCCGGTCCCCGCCATCTTCATCCGGTCGCCGCCGGAGCGCTCCTTGACCGCGGCCACGTACTCCTTCGCGGTCTTGTACGGCGCCTCCGCGTTCACCCACAGGATGAACTCGTCGAGGGCCATGCGGGCGACCGGGGTCAGGTCCTTCCAGGAAAACGGCACCCCGGTGTGCAGCGGGGTCGTGAACAGGTTCGAGAGCGTGATGATGATGGTGTGCGCGTCACCCTTCTTACCCTTGACGTGCAGGAAGCCCTCGGCCCCGGCGCCCCCCGACTTGTTGACCACGATCACCGGGCGCGGGGAGAGCTTGTGCTTCTCCACGATGCCCGCGATGAGCCGCGCCATCTGGTCGGCCCCCCCGCCGGTTCCGGCCGGGATGACGAACTCGATGGGCTTGGTGGGCTCCCAGGGCGCGGGCGCACCGGGGCCGGCATGGACACCGACTGCAACCGCCACCGCAACCAGTACCGCGAGACGTCGCCATTGACGGGTCATATCCCCTCCTCGGGGTCCGGGCGCTCGGGCGCGCGGGCGACGCGACCGTTTGTCTGGCTTACTTGGTGCCGGGCCGCTCCTTCCAGAACGGGATCACGCCGGGGATCTCCCACTTGTCCCACATCTCGTCCACCTTGGCCTGGAAGTACTCCAGGTCCTCCTCGGTGAAGTGGGCGAAGCGGCCCTGCTTGAGCAGGTACTCCCGCACCGGCTTGCGCGGGCGCCCTTCCACGATGGCCTTGGTCTTGCCGTAGTGGCGCACCACCCCGTCCTCGACCTCGTAGAGCGGGAAGACGCCGGTCTCGACCGCGAGCTCGCCCAGCTCGTGGGAGAGCATCGGATCGTAGTCCCAGCCCTTCGGGCACGGGTCGAGCGAGTGGATGAAGGTCGGGCCGCCGATGGTGAGGGCCTTGCGGACCTTGTTCATCATCTCGACCGCGTAGGAGGCGTCCACCGTCGCGACGTAGCGGCACTCGGGGTGCCCCGCGGCCAGCATCCCCGCGGTGTTCTTCTTCCAGCGGGTGTGGATGATGCGCTTGACCGATCCGGGCGGGCTGAACGTGGTGTTGGCGCCGTAGGGCGTCGAGCCGGAGAGCTGGATGTCGGTGTTGGCGTACGACTCGTTGTCGTAGAGCAGGATCAGCGAGTTGTACTCCTTGTGGGTCAGGGTCGCGGAGATCGCCCCCAGCCCCATGTCGGCCCCACCGCCGTCACCGCAGAACGCGATGACGTTGATCGGCTCCGACTTCATCTTGCCCTTCCTCATGAGCGCCTTGAGCCCCGCCGAGGTCCCGAGGGCGGCCGAGCCGGAGGAGCCGAGCTGGGTGTGCATCCACGGCACCACCCACGGGGTCGTGTAGTACGTGGTGTTGGCCACGTACATGCAGCCGGTGGACCCGAGCACGATCGTGCGCGGGCCGGCGGCCTTGACCATGAGCTTCATCACCAGGGCCGACTCGCAGCCCTGGCAGGTGCGGTGGCCGGAGGTGAAGTACTCCTCGATCGTGACCTTCTTGACGCCCTTGAAGGGCTCGAGGATCTGCGTCGCGTTCGTGAATGCGGTATCGGCCATCGTCAGAGTCTCCCTTTGTATGCGCTCGCCTCGCCTGCGGCTGCGGCTCGCAACTCTCGACTTGCTCGCGCGCTACTCGCGCACACCCAGCCAGTGGGTCTTGGGGTCGGACTTGCCAGCCTTCGCCGCCGCGTAGCACATGTCCGCGGCCTTGGCGACGTCCTCGAGGGTCACCTCGCGGCCGCCGAGGCCGCAGATGAAGCTGAGCAGCGGCGGGCGCTTGTCCGCATTGTACAGGGCGGCCCGGATCTCGTTGGCCACCACGCCCGAGTTGAACGGGGAGCCGAAGGAGTAGTCGCGGTCGATGACCCCGATGGCGGATGCCTTCGAGAGGGCCTTCACCATCCGCTCGGTCGGGAACGGCCGGAACCAGCGGGGACGGATGAGGCCCACCTTCTTGCCCTGGGCCCGCATGTTGCGGATCCCCACCTTCATGGGAAGCGAGATCGTCCCCATGCCGATCAGGATGATCTCCGCGTCGTCGGTCATGTACTCCTCGAACCACGGGTTCTCCGGCCCGCGGCCCATGACCTTGCGGAAGTCGGCGTAGGCCTCGTCGATCACCGCGGTGGCCCGCTTCATGGCCTCGTCGTTCTGCCGCCGGATCTCGATGACCCAGTCCTCGTTGGCCTGGGGCGCCACCGTGATCGGGTTGTCCGGGTGCAGCAGCAGGTCGCCGCGGTCATAGCGCGGCAGGAACTTGTCCACCAGGCCCCGGCTCGGCACCTGGCAGATCGCCTGCGAGTGGGTCAGGAACGCACCGTCCGCCGAGATCGCGATGGGGAGGAATACCCGCCGGTCCTCCGCGATGCGGTAGGCGAGCAGCGTGGTGTCGAGCATCTCCTGGGCGGTATCCACCCAGATCAAGAGCCAGCCCAGATCACGCACGACCAGCGCGTCGTTGTGCTCCACCCCGAAGGCGCCCGGGTCGTCGAGCGCGCGGTTGCCGACCATGCAGACCATCGGCACCCGCAGCGGCGGCGTCACGGTCAGGCACTCCATCGCGTACATCCAGCCCACGCCCGAGGAGCCGCAGAACACGCGCGCGCCCACGGTGGAGGCGTGCTTGACGATCTCGAACTGGCTGTGCTCACCCTCGGCCACGATGTATTCGGCCTCGAGCTGGCCGTTGGCGATCTTCTTGGCGATCGCCTGCATGACCGTGTCGTAGGGCCGGATCGGGTACGCGGTCACCACGTCGAGGTCGGCCAGGGTCAGCGCCTCCGCGCACGCCTCGCTGCCGGAGATCAGCATCTCCTTGTGATCGGCGACTGCTCCTGCGGGCTTCGTCTCCACCGCCATGGTCTGGTCTCCTCCCTACTTCTTCGCCTCGGCGTTCTCGCCGGGAATGCCCGCGATGATCTCGATACCACCCGTCTCCAGCTCCTGCTTGATCTCCTGCTCGTACTGCCCCCGGAACCGGAAGCCGTGGGAGCGGGTGATGTGCTCCTTGCTGTGGATCTTGTCGGTCATCCAGACCTTGTACTTGGGCTTGTCGGTCCGCCACATCTCCCACTGGCTCGCGTTGTCCTCGAAGGCGTCCTCGCGCACCATGGTGACGCAGTCCTTGGCCGGGCACACCGCCTCGCAGACCCCGCAGCCGCAGCACGCCTCCATGTTGGCGTCGTAGAGCCCGTCCGGGGTGACGTCGAAGCAGGAGTCGGGGCACTGGATCCAGCAGAGGGTGCACTTCACGCACTTGTCGAAGTCGATCACCGGCCGCATGGTCCGGGTGGTGAACTTCTTGAAGTACGGGTTGCGCTCGGGCACGTAGCCCTTGCCCCCCTCCATCGGCTTGCCGATGGGGATCGCGGGGATGCTCACGCCCTCGCGCATCTCCCACCACTTCGGCATCTCGAAGGAGTACGGGGTCTCCCCGTTGCCCTCGGTGACGTTGACCGGTCGGGTCTCGAGCCGCTCGTGCGCCTTGCGGGCCGAGGCGACCTTGAGGTCGGAGCCCCACTCCGCCTCCTTTATGGCCTGGCCGACCGCGTCCAACGAGAGGAACTCGGGCTTGATCCGGGCCAGCGCGCCCAGGATCCGCGCCTCGGTGTGGTCTTCCTTGTAGACCCACAGCCCCGAGAAGGACGCCTTGGCCCGGATGAGGGCCAGGTTGTAGGGCGCGTCCTTCTTGTGGATGTCCTTGAGCAGGGCGGCCGGGCTCTGGAGCGAGGTCATGAGGAGGGTGCCACCCGAGATGGTCAGGCGGTTGATCGGCTGCAGCCCGTACCACGCCCAGGACTCGACGCCCTTGGAGAGGGTGTCGTCGACGCAGATCGTGACGTCGACCTCCTTGGGCTCGTAGCGGGCCATGTTCTGCTCGAGCTCCTCCTGGGAGTCGGCCACGATGGCGAAGTCCTTCGCCGGGATCCCGTTGCGCTGCGGGCTGTCCCCGTAGCGTCCGAACGCGATCCCCCAGCGCCCGGCCTTGCGGGCGGAGAGGACGATGCCGCGGCAGATGCGCGCGGCGAGGTTCTTCTGGAAGATGCCCCGGTACACGACCTCGCAGGTGAAATGCGCCATGCCTTCCTCCTCGAGCGAGCGGCGTTGCTTTTGAGCCTGGTGTACGGTCCTGGTCGGCTGGTCGGACCATACCTTGCCCCCGGCAAAGGGGGCTGTCAAGGCCAAACGGGTTTCTGGGCGGGCCCGGCCCGGTGCGCTAGGCGGTCCGAGACCGGCCGTGACGCCGGGTGTGGGCCGCGACCTTCATGCGATTGCCGCAGACCGCCATCGAGCACCATCGACGGCTCCCGGCCCGGGAGGTATCGCGAAAGTACAGGACGCAGCGCGGATTGGCGCACTTGCGGATCCCGGCTCCACGGCCCTGGGCGATCAGGTCGGCGATCGATCGCGCGATGGGCGCCAGAGCTCGCAGCGGCTCGCCCAGCACCGGGGCGAAGTCGAGCCGCCATCCCCGCCCCTGCCGGGCGAGGCGGGGCGAGCCCACGCCCAGGGCGAGGGCCCGGTTGACCGCGTCGACCAGGCCGGCCTGGAGCGGCCGGCGGGCCGCGAGCGCCTCGAGCACGGCCCGGATCGTGGCCCGGAGCTCCAGGGCCTGCTCGAACGCCGCGGCGCAGGCGCGGGCGTCGCGCTCGCCCATGGCGCGCAGGGCCGTGCCCTCGGCCCGTCCCACCCCGTTCCGGAGCTCGAGGAAGTCGACGAGATCTCGCCAGGAGCGGACGGGGCCGGCCTCGGCCCCCTCGGGCGACACGGTGTTGGCGAAATCCACCGAGATCTCCCCGCCGATCTTGATGAACGTCCTACGGATCCGACTCATAAGACCCCGACAATGCTCTTATACTCGCAATCGCCTCGATGGGGAATCGACTAACCTATTTCTATGATCTAAGAGGTTAGCACGAGAGGAGGTGCGGGCATGCGCGTTGCGGAGCTCTGGCGGTACCCGGTCAAGTCGATGGCGGGCGAGCGACTCGAGGCGGCCCTGATCACCGAGGCCGGGATCGCGGGCGATCGGGTGGTCCACGTGAGCGGGCCACGCGGCCGGATCGTCACGTCGCGGACCCACCCCCGTCTGCTGGGGCTCCACGGCAGCCTCGGGCCCGATGGCGAGCCGCTCGTCGACGGGCGGCTCTGGAGCGCTCCCGAGAGCGCGGCCGCGGTCCGGGCCGCGGTCGGCGGGGACGCGGGCCTGGTCCGTTACGAGGGCCCGGAGCGCTTCGACGTGCTGCCGCTGCTGATCGGCACCGACGGCGCCTTCGAGCAGCTCGGGGTCGACCACCGACGGCTGCGTCCCAACATCGTGATCGGCGACGTGGACGGGCTGACCGAGCGGGGCTGGCCCGGCAAGCGGCTGCGGATCGGCGAGGCGATCGTCTCGGTGGCGAAGCTGCGGGCGCGCTGTGTCATGACCACCTACGACCCGGACACCCAGGTCCAGGACCTGTCGGTGCTCCGGCGAATCGCCTCGGAGTTCGGCGGGACGATGGCCCTCGACTGCGACGTGGTCAGCGGAGGGCGGGTCGCGGTGGGCGACCCGGTCGAGCTGCTGGAGGGAGAGCCGGACGCCTAGCCGCCGGCGGCGCGCACCATCCCGGCGAAGTACTCGTGGACGGCGGCCTCGTCGGTCAGCTCGGGATGGAAGGCGCCCACCACCACGGTCCCCTGCCGGGCCATCACGCACTCCCCGCGATGCTCGGCCAGCGGGGTGACCGCCGGTCCCAGCCGGAGGATGCGCGGCGCCCGGATGAAGACCATCTTGAGCGGACGGGGTCCCTGCCCGAGATCGGCCGAGCCGACCGCCTCGAAGGACTCCTTCTGGCGGCCGTAGGCGTTGCGCTCGACCGTGATGTCGATCAGGCCGAGGGAGGACTGGGCCGGATTCTGCACCTCCCGGGCGAGCAGGATCATGCCCGCGCAGGTGCCGAAGATGGGCTTGCCGGCCGCGTGGAACTTCTCGAGCGCCGGGACGAAGTCCCACGCGTCCATGAGCTTGAGCAGCGTGGTGCTCTCCCCGCCGGGCATGATCAGCCCGGAGACGTCGTCGAGCTGGCGCGGCATGCGCACCTCCGCGGAGGTCACCCCGATCCGGTCGAGGGCCTTCCGGTGCATGTCGAAGTCTCCCTGCAGGGCCAGGACGCCGACCTTCACGCGAGCCTCACCTCCCCCTGGTCGATGGATAGCAGCCGGGACCGCTCGCAGAGCCATCCCAGCACGGTCTCCGCGTTGCGGTCGGGCGGGAACACCGGATACCAGATACGCTCGATGCTCCCCCGCTCCACGAACCAGGCCATGCGCCGGATCAGGGTGGGCGGCCCGCCCCGGGTGGCCGGATACTCGAACGTCGGCAGCCGCAGCGCGCGGGCCAGCGCGAGATCGCGGTCGCTCAGCATCTCGAACGGCACGTGGTTGCGCTCGACGAACTCCTGCTGGTACGCGGTCTCCTGGGTGCTGATCCCGAACACCGCCACGCCCAGCGCGACGAACTCCCGGTGCAGGTCGCGGAACCCGCAGCTCTGCGGCGTGCAGCCCCGCGCGCCGGGGATGGCGTCCCACTCGGGTCCGGCCGCCCGACCGGGCTCACCGGTCCGGGGATAGAAGAACAGCACCGCGGGCCGCTCCGCGATCTCCACCAGGTCCACCCACCGGCCGGACGTCGACTGCAGCCGGACGGACGGCACCCGCGCCCCCGGAAGGTGGTCGCAGGCGCCATCGTCGACCGGCGCCGGCAGGTCGGGTGGAAGCTGGTGGAGATCGGAGCTCACCGTGTGTCGCCGACTACCAGCCCCTGGTCTGCAGGAGATCGGACTCCTTCAGCTTCGAGGTCTCGATGCCGGGCATGGCGTCGCCGAGCCCCTCCGAGACCTTGGCCAGCACGTCGGGGTCCTTGAAGTGGGTGGTCGCCTGGACGATGGCCTTGGCCCGCACCGCCGGGTCCGACGACTTGAAGATGCCCGAGCCGACGAACACCGCCTCGGCGCCGAGCTGCATCATCAGCGCCGCGTCGGCCGGGGTGGCGATGCCGCCCGCGGAGAAGTTCGGCACCGGCAGGTGCCCGCTCTTGGCCACCCAGCGCACGAGGTCGTAGGGGGCGCCCAGGTTCTTGGCCTCGGTCATCAGCTCCTCGGGGCCCAGCATGGTGAGCCGGCGGATGCCGGAGGTCACCGCCCGCATGTGCCGCACCGCCTCCACGATGTTGCCGGAGCCGGCCTCGCCCTTGGTGCGCATCATGGCCGCGCCCTCGCCGATGCGGCGCAGGCACTCGCCCAGGTCGCGCGAGCCGCAGACAAAGGGCACCTTGAAGGCGAACTTGTCCACGTGGAAGTGCTCGTCGGCCGGGGTCAGAACCTCGGATTCGTCGATGAAGTCGACTCCGAGCGACTCGAGGATCTGGGCCTCCACGAAGTGGCCGATGCGGCACTTGGCCATCACCGGGATGGTGACCGCCTTCTGGATCTCCTTGATCTTGGTGACCGGCGACATGCGGGCCACCCCGCCCTCCTTGCGGATGTCGGACGGCACCCGCTCGAGCGCCATCA
>Ga0310810_10002887_pt1 | contig 18606 bp, 12 predicted proteins | sample NCmetagenome_FD_207641 | JGI IMG/M metagenome (GOLD analysis project Ga0310810, IMG submission 207641) | Soil microbial communities from experimental microcosm in Duke University, North Carolina, United States - NC | ecosystem: Engineered > Artificial ecosystem > Soil microcosm > Unclassified ...
GAGCGTGGGATCGCTGTTGAGAATGATGACGGGCTGGCCGACTTGGATGCCAAACACATGCGGGTGGTACTTGCATCCCTTCTGGTCGAGCACGAGCGGCGTTTGCGGCGCGGTGAACTTGAGATCACTGCTCAGCCCATCCTTCACATAGACGAAGGCGTTCTGCAGTCCATTTCCCGGTCCCACAACCAACACTTCCGATGTCTGCGGGCCCTCTGGCATACACAGCGGATCAGAGTCCATGCGGACCACGCGCGGCTTCTCGGCAGTGCCTTCGTACTTGATCGTCCCGGTAATCGTGCTCTCACCAGGCAGCGGTGCCGGCGGAGCGGCCGGCGCGGCCGTTGGCGCGGGCTCCGTGGCTGCGGGAGCCGAGCTCGGTTGGGGACTTGGCGAGCCGCACGCGACGGTGACAAGGAGGAGTGCGAACGAGGCGATTCCAGCGCGAACGCGTATGAACATTTAGTCTGTCTCCGGCATCAACTTGTCCGCCGTAGCCTTGGCGAAGGCGGAAACCTCAACGACACATTTTCATCATAGCCTACGGAAACCAGCCGTCGCCGACCACGCCAGAGCGGGACGAGCCATGCCTCGCCCATTCAGGCGAGGCTTGACGTCGCTGCCTTGGGCACAAGCCTCGGGCCGCGATGCCTGAGACATGACGGGCCGGTGGGCGGGCAACATTCCCAGCGCGCAGCGTCCCGCCGATATCGATACGCCTAAACCAGTAGAGGGGCTACATGGCAACGAAGATCGTCGACAAGATTCTTCCGACCACAATGGTCGGGTCCTACCCGAGGCCGCACTGGTTCAAGCACCAGTTGCTGGGCCGCGACATTCGGGTCGCATTCAAGGAAGTCCAGCACGAAGAGGCATACAACGACGCGGTGGCCACGGTGATCCGCGATCAGGAAACTGCGGGCCTCGACATCGTGACCGACGGCAATATGTGGTACGACGACTACGTCGGCGTCATCGGGTCGTTCTGCTGGTATCTCTACGAGCGCATCGACGGGTTCGAGCAGGCCAAGGAAGAGCATCCCTCGACCGTCGGCCTCACCGAACGAAACATGCCGCAGGAGATGCTTCACGACTGGGGCGGCGTGGTGAACAACGGCCCGGTCGGAAACAGCCGTTTGCGGTTTGCCGACCTCTACAAGGTTGCCAAGACGCACGCGACCAAGCCCGTCAAGGTATCGGTGGGTGCGGGCCCGATCAACCTGGCCTGGCACGTCTACTTCAAGCACTACAAGGACGCCAAGGATCTGAGCTTCGCGCTCGCACCACTCTTCAACAAGGAGATGAAGGAACTGGTCGCGGCCGGCGCCAAGTATCTCCAGCTCGAAGATCTCGGCGCGTGGCTGCCGCTTTTCACTGGCCAGAAAGACGACTACAAGTGGATCCGTGAGGTCGTCGAGCAGTGCTGCGACGGCGTGGACGCGAAGATTGGCTGGCACTTCTGCTTCGGCAACGCGTGGGGCAACGACATCTTGAGCGCCGCCTTCCCCACCGGCTATCAGACGGTGCTGCCGTACTTCTTCGGCACGGCCGGCGTTGACGAGTTTGTCCTCGACTACGCCAACCGCCACATGGACGGTGTCGAGTTCCTGAAGAATCTGCCGGCCAATCAGGGCGCGCAGGTTGGCGTCCTCGACATCCGCACGAACGCGGTCGAATCGCCGCAACAGATCGCCGACCGCATTCGCAAGGTCGTGAAGGCGGTACCGGCTGACAAGGTCACGCTCAGCACCGACTGCGGCATGAAGCCGCTGGCGCGCATGGTCGCCAAGCTGAAGCTCCATGCGCTGGCCGAGGGCGCGGCGATCGTCCGCAAGGAAGTCGCGGGGGTCTAGAAAGCATTGCGCATTTATTGATTGGTGATCTTCGATTCGTTGTTGATTGACGCGATTGACGATTGACGATTGCACGCGTGGCGTTCCATGGGGCACGGCAATCAAGAATCAACAGTCAGCAATCACCAACGAATCAACAACCAAAGATCACCCAATCTTCAATTGATTGAGGACTAAGATGGCTGACAAGAAGATCATTGCGGTAATTGGTTCGACAGGGACTCAGGGCGGCGGTCTTGTGCGCGCGATCCTTGCTGATCCCAACGGCGGATTCGCGGTACGCGCGATCACCCGCGATCCCAATAAGGACAGCGCGAAGGCCCTCGCGGCGAAAGGCGCGGAAGTGGTCAGCGCGAATCTGGACGAGGTCGAGAGCTTGAAGAAAGCGTTCGCGGGCGCGCACGGCGTCTACGCCGTCACGAACTTCTGGGAGCACTTCTCCGCAGAGAAGGAGAAGGCGCAGGCCAAGAACATCGCCGAGGCCGCCAAGGCTGCAGGCGTGAAGCACGTGATCTGGTCCACGCTCGAAGACACCCGTCAGTTCATGCCCGCCGACGACAAGCGCATGCCGATGCTGCAGGAGAAATATCGCGTGCCGCACTTCGACGCGAAGGCAGAAGCCGACGCGTTCTTCTCGGGTGTGCCGACCACGTTCCTGCTCACCACCTTCTACTGGGACAACCTCTACATGTTCGGCCTGGCGCCGAAGCGCGGCGACGACGGCAAGTACAGCTGGGCGTTCCCGATGGGCCAGAAGAAACTGGCCGGCATCGCCGCCGAGGATATCGGCAAAGTGGCATACGGGATCTTCAAGGCCGGATCGCAGTACATCGGCAAGAAGGTCGGCATCTACGGCGAGGCGCTCACCATCGACGAGATGGGCCAGAAGCTGGCGTCGAACATCGGTATCCCCGCGCCGTACTACCATGCGGCCGAAGCCGACGAGTATCGCGGCTATGGCTTCCCCGGCGCCGACGAGATGGGGAACATGTTCCAGTACTACCGTGACTTCGATAAGGAGTTCTTCGCGCTGCGCGATCTGAATCAAGCGAAGGCGTTGAACCCGTCACTCCAGTCCTTCGATCAGTTCCTGGCGAAGAACAAGGACAAGGTCAAGGCCGCGACCGAGCCCGCGCAGACGCCTGCGTAGCTGGTTCGTGGTTCGTGGTTCGTGGTTCGTGGTTGGTGGTTCGTGGTTGGTGGCAGGGCCGGTCCTTTCGGACCGGCCTTTCCTTTTTGGACCCGCCCTGTTTCTTCGTACGCGTTAAGATTCCCCCCTTCCCCGTGCACGAATTGACCGGCCGCACCGTCGGCACGTATCGCATCGACGCCTGGATCGGCGCTGGCGGCATGGGCGAGGTTTATCGAGCCCACGATACGAAGCTCGATCGCCCTGTCGCACTGAAGCTCTTGCCGCCGCAGGTCGCCGCGGACGCCGACCGTCTGCGCCGGTTTCACACCGAGGCGCGAGCCGCTTCGTCGCTCAATCATCCGAACATCCTCGTCATCCACGATTTCGGCGACCTCGACACACGCCCCTTCATCGTCAGCGAGTTTGTGGACGGCGAGACCCTCGCGCGACGACTCGAGCGCGGCGCTCTACCCGTACGCGAGGCCGTCGGCATGGCGATTCAGATCGCCGGCGCGCTCGCCGCCGCCCACGCGCGCGGACTCGTGCATCGCGATATCAAGCCGGAAAACGTGATGGTGCGGACCGACGGCTACGTGAAGGTGCTCGACTTCGGACTGGCCAAGCTCGTCGAGGCGTCGCCCGACGCGGCGACGGCGTTCCACACGCAGCCGGGACTTGTCATTGGCACGCCGCATTACATGTCGCCGGAACAGGCGGAAGGTAAAGGCGTTGATGAGCGATCGGACATCTTTTCTCTCGGTGTCACCCTCTACGAGCTCACCACGGCGACGCGCCCGTTTACAGGAGATTCAAATCTCTCGGTGCTCTCGTCCATCCTGAGAGATACGCCGAGACCGCTGACCGATGTGAACCCATCCCTTCCCGCGGGTCTCCAGCGCATCGTGAACCGCTGCCTCGCGAAAGACCGTCACCGACGCTATCAGGCGGCTGACGATCTGCGCCGGGATCTCGACGACCTCGAGCAGTCGCTGCGATCAGGAGAACTGGGCGTCGCGCCAGTGGCCCAGCGCGCTCGCGTCGAGGACAGCAAGCCGGCGATCGATTCGCTGGCCGTGCTGCCGTTCGCCAACGCCGCGGCCGATCCGGACGCGGAGTATCTGAGCGATGGAATCACTGAGAGCCTCATCAACCGTCTGTCGCAAATCCCGAGCCTGCGTGTCGTGCCGCGCAGCACGGCGTTCCGGTACAAGGGCCGCGACGTAGATCCCGTCAAGGCGGGAAAGCAGTTGAAGGTGCAGGCGCTCCTCACCGGGAAGGTGCAGCAGCGTGGCGATCTCCTGAGCGTACAAGCCGAGCTCGTTGATGTCAGACAGAACGCTCAGTTATGGGGGGACCGATTCAACCGCCGCGGCGTGGATCTGCTCAGCGTCGAGGACGAGATCGCCCAGCAGATCGTCGAGAACCTTCGTCTCACGCTCACCGGCGAAGAACGTGCGCGGCTGGCCAGGCGCGACACCGAGAACACCGACGCCTATCACCTCTACCTCAAAGGGCGCTACTACTGGAGCAAGCGTACGCCGCCCGACCTGAAGAAGAGCGTCGAGTATTTCGAAGGCGCGATTACCAAGGACCCTGGATACGCCCTCGCCTATGCAGGACTCGCCAGCGCGTACGTCGTCATGACCGCGTTTGATGTCGCCGTCCCGACGGATCTCTTCACACAGGCCAAGGCGGCTGCGCTGCGGGCGCTGGATGTTGACGACAGCGATCTCGCGGAGGCGCTCGCCGAGCTGACGCTGATCCAGGCCTGCCTGGATCGCGACTGGGCGTTGGCTGAAGCGACCGGCCGGCGGGCCACGCAACGCCGGCCGGGATACTGGCTGGCGCACGATCACTATGCCATGACGCTGGCCGCACAGGGCCGCTTCGACGAAGCCATCGCCGAAGTGCGGAAAGGACAAGCGCTCGAGCCGCTGTCGGTCGTCGTGCACCATCACGTCGCGTGGGTCCACGTGCTCGCGCGGCGCTACGACGTGGCGATCGCCGAGTGCCGATCGGCTATCGAGATGGATCCCACTTTTCCAATGGCGCACCTGTGGATGGGCGTCAGCCTCGAGCAGCAGGGACGGTACGACGAGGCAATCGAGTCCCTCGAACGCGCTGTTGCCCTGACGCGCGGCACCGGCAGTGCCGTGGGCGCGCTGGGGCACGCGCTCGCGGTGGCCGGCCGAACCGACGAGGCACGACGACGCCTCTCTGAGCTACAGCAGCCCACGCCGGGCCGTTACGTCCAGCACTATGGCGTGGCTTTAGTGCTGGCAGCGCTGGGCGAATCCGATCAGGCGCTGCACTGGCTGGAGCTGGCCTATCGCGATCACTCGTTCTGGCTGGCGACTTGGGCCAACGTCGATCCGCGGCTGGACGTCCTCCGCCACGACGCTCGATTCAAGACCCTGCTGCGCCGGCTCGGACTGTTGCCCGCCTAAGGCTACAATCGCAGCGCCATGCGAACCCTTTCACGCGTGCTCTCGGCCGCCGCACTCTTTGTCATCGTCGCCTTCTCGATAAACGCTCTTGGTCAATCGGGACAGATCGATCCGTGCGCGGGCGCGCGGGATCTCAGGCTGACCAACGGCAAGATCGCCACGATGGACGCGCGCGGATCCACCGTGAGCGAGGTCACGATTCAGAACGGCAAGTTCACAGCCGTCGGACCGCGCAGCGGCCAGCGGCTGAGCCCGTGCACGCGCGAGATCAATCTGCGCGGCCGGACCGTCGTTCCCGGTCTCATCGACAACCACAATCACATCGTCCTGCTCGGGATTCGGCCGGGGTATCACACGCCGCTCGAATCGGCGACGTCGATCGCCGACGTGCAGGCCACGATCAAGGCTCGCGCCAAGAGTGTCCCTGCCGGGCAGTTCATCACCTCGATGGGTGGATGGAACCCGTTGCAGTTCGCCGAGAAGCGTTTGCCGACGCTCGCCGAACTCGATGCCGCAACGTCCGAGCATCCGGTTCTGGTGTTCCAGGCGTTTACCGGCCCCGCCGCGACCAACACGCGCGGAAAGGCGTTCTTCACCGAGCGGAAGATTGAGGTCAGCGACACCGGCGCAATCGCGGCCAATGCACCCTCGATTGCGGCGCTCAACGCCCTGCGCGCAGTCCAGACCTTCGAGGATCGCAAGCGCGGCACAGCCGACGCGATGGCGTATTCGGTGAGCGTTGGCGTGACGACGAACGCCGACATGGGCGCGTTCAATCTGCCCGGCACACCAGATCTGCAGGGCTCGTTCGAAGCGGACACATTGGCGAGCGCCGATCAATGGCGCATGTACGACCCGGTCGTCGCGCTGCATCGCGAAGGCAAGATGCTCTCCCGCCTGCGCGTGTTCTTCCTGACGATGGACACGCGGCCCGACGTGCCGATCCTGAGCGAGCGGCTGCGTAACGAGTTGAACGGATTCGGCGACGACATGATGCGCGTCTCGGGTATCGGCGAGTTCGCGTCGAGCTGGCCGCTCTTTGGCCAGAAACCACCCGACAACTACACCGCGGCGCTGTCGCGCATCGCGAAAGAAGGCTGGGCGTTCCAGCAGCACAGTCTGTCGCCCGCGGAGAACGAGTTGACGGTCAGCACGTTCGAGACCGTCAACAAGACGACGCCGATCAAGGATCTGCGCTGGTCGCTGGCGCATGTTGGCAGCGTGGATGCCGCCACGCTGAATCGCCTCAAGGCGATGGGTGCCGCGGTCGCGGTGCATCCGTTCCAGTTTCTGGCCGGTGCCCGCGGTGGTGGTCCGCCGCTGCGAACGATCGTCGATAGCGGCATCAAAGTCGGCGCGGGCTCAGACTCGGCGCAGATCTCGACGCTGAATCCGTGGAACGTGATCGCCTATATGGTCACTGGCAAAGCGTCTGACGGCACGCTGATCAATGCCGGCCAGCTGCTGACCCGCATGGAGGCGCTGCGACTCTACACTGCGGAGAATGGCTGGTTCCTCAAGGAGGAAGCCACGATTGGCACAATCGAGCCCGGCAAGCTCGCCGATCTCGTGGTCCTTAGCGACGATTACTTCGATCCGAAGCGCGTGCCTGATGACGCCATCAAAAAGCTCAAGTCAGTGCTGACGGTTGTTGATGGCAAGGTCGTGCACAACACCATGAACTAGATGCGGCGTGCCTGAGCGCCGTGCGTTGGTGTTGACAGACGACACCAACAGCCATTAGTGTCGTCATCCGACACCATGGCTCGACATGTCGTTCCCGACATGACCAGATGAACCTTCGCGACCTGTTTCTGCGGATTCGCGCGCTGGTGGCTCCGCACCGCGTCGAACGCGAGCTACACGAGGAGCTCACGTTCCACATCGAGCGCGAGACGCAGAAGCAAATCGCCGCCGGTCTGAGCCCAGTCCAGGCTCACACGCGTGCGCTCGCACGCTTCGGCGCAGTGCCGCTTGCCGCCGACCAGTGTCGCGACGCTCGCGGCACCGCTCTCGTAGACGAGGTGGCACGCGACATCGTGTACGCGGTGCGCACGTTTCGCCGCGCGCCGCTGGCCGCCCTGACGATCGTCGCAACGGTCGCACTCGGCCTCGGACTGAGTGCGATGGCATTCACGCTCTATAGCGTGTTCTTCCTGCGCAGCGACGCGGTGCAGAACGCCTCCGAGCTCGTTGCCGTGGAACGGCGTGCCCCGAGCCCGGGCGAGGGATCGATGGGCGGCAGTGCGGATGCGTTGTCGTTCACGCGGGCTGACTATGAGGCGATGCGCCGCGAGACAAACGTCTTCACCGATGCCGTCGCCATGCTGCCGCCCATTCGAACGCGCATCGAGGGCCGGCTCGTCACTGGCTCGCTCGTGTCGGGAAACTTCTTCCAGACCCTGGGAGTGCGCGCGGCGCTCGGACGCGCGCTCCTGCCAGAGGATGACGAGCGGTTTGCCGGGCGACCCGTGATTGTGCTCAGTCATGTGGGCTGGAAGAAGTTGTTCGCAAGTGATCCGATGGTGATCGGCCGCAGCGTGCGCATCAACGCCGTACCGCACGAGATCGTTGGCGTGATGCCCGACGGCTTTCGCGGTCTCAGCATCCTCTCGCCTGATTACTGGGCACCACTCGCGCTCGCGGGCCAGGTCCGCGACGCCTCCGCAGGAACACAGGACGAGACTCTCGTCGAGGTCATCGGGAGGCTGAAGCCGCAGCTCTCGGTCGAAGCGGCGACATCAGCTCTGACGACGTGGGCGTCGCGTCGACGCGATCTGACATCGGCCCCTGCCGAATCCGGCACCGTGATGCTCAGACCGAGCCAGGGGACGCTGTCGACCAATACGCTCACAGCGCTGCTGTCCTTCTCGCCAATCTTCTTCGCGTTCGGGCTGATCCTGATGATCGGCTGCGCGAATGTCGCCAACCTGCTGCTCGCTCGAGGCGTCTCGCGCCAGAGAGAGATTGGGATCCGCCTGTCGCTTGGCGCGTCACGGCGACGCATCATCCGACAGTTGCTGACTGAAAATCTCCTTCTGGCGCTGATGGCGGCCGCAGGCGGATTCGTCATCGCTCGATTTGTTCTGGCGGGCGCGCTGTATCTGGCGACGACAACCGTGCCGCCGGAACTTCTGGCGGTGGATCTCACGGGGTTTGTGCCGACCGTGACGGATTGGCGGGTGGTCGTATTTCTGATCGCAGGCGCAACGGTCTCGACCGCGTTCTTCGGTCTCGCGCCAGCGCTGTATGCCACCCGCCTCGAACTGGTACGGACGATGCGAGGCGAGGTGACGAGAGATGCGCACCCTCGCCGCACGCGGCAGATGCTCATCGCCCTCCAGGTCGGGGCATCGGCCCTTCTGCTGATCTGCGCTGCGATCTTTCTGCGAGGCGCCGCGATGGCGTCCACCGTGGAGCCCGGGCTGCGCACGATCGACACAGTGAGGGTCCCCATCTCCAACGAGGCCCGGCGTGCCACGCTGCTTCGAGCGGTCATCGGCGATCCGTCCGTCGTCGCAGTAGCCGCTTCATCATTGCCGTCGGAGTTCGTCGCAGAAACCGCCGCCTTCGCCAAGGCCACCGCGCCCAGGGGACGCCGAGTCACCGTCGGGACGATGCCCGTGTCGCCGGAATACTTCGATCTCCTCGACATCGATATCGTGAGCGGGCGTGGTTTCACGGAGACGGAACGCACCGCGGACGCGGGCGTGGTGGTTGTGTCGGAGACAATCTCGCGCGTCCTCTGGCCGGATCGCAACGCGGTTGGGCAGGTGTTGCGCCTCGAGCGTCCGCCATCCGACGCCGGCGGAGCGTCTCCCGGTGAATCGGCGATCGCGTCGCGTACGTTGACCGTCGTAGGCATCGTGCGCGAGGCAGGAAAAGGCGTCCTGTTGCCCGACATGTTCACGTTCCGGGGCATCTACGTACCGGTTGATCCCGAACACGCCGGGACGTCGTTGATATTGCGCGTCCGTGGCGAGCCCGAACAGGCGCGGCAGGCGCTGGTCGAACGTCTGACGACCGTGGATCCGGGGCTGGGCTCGATCACCACCATGCGCGCATTGGCCAGGATGCAGACGTCCGTCCTGCGTTTCGCCTTCCAGGTGACGGTCGTCCTGGGAGGGTTGGCACTCATACTGACGGTGTCGGGCTTGTTTAGCGTGCTGTCGTATGTCGTCGAGCAGCGAAGGAGGGAGATTGGCGTGCGCATGGCGCTCGGTGCGACCGTCCGCAGCGTGGCGGGGCTGGTGCTGTCGCAATCGTTCCGCCCGGTCGGTATCGGTCTTGCGGTTGGCGCCAGCCTGGCCGCTGCGGCGGCGATTGCGCTCATGGCGACGCCCGCCGCCTCGGCGATCGGCGACACCGTCCGAGTGTTCGATCCGGTGGCCTACGCGTTAAGCGGGTTGGTCGTTGTCACCGCGTGCGCGCTGGCCGCATGGGTGCCGGCGATGCGGGCGTGTCGCCTCGATCCGGTCGCGACACTCCGTCAGGACTGAGCCACTCACGAGCGAGACATACCGGGGAGATGCCGAGCGTGTGACACGCGCAGGGCAATGAGATCCTTCTGATCGATGCGAAGCTCGTTCGCGATCCGGTGGATCTCGCCCTCTTCCGTCAACGAGATCGCGTCATCGGTTGCGGCAACGGCAAACAGGCATCGCATCAGCGACAGCTTTTCGTCACACGTCGCCAGTTCCGCGAACTGCCTGGCCACGAGAAAATTGGCCGAACCGCCAAAAAGCAGGTTACTGGTTTTGGCCAATTGCACGACGACCATTGACTGATCTTGCGAGAGCGCTCCCTGGTCACGCACGAGCCCTTCCATCGCCTGTGTTTCCTTCGCAGACACCGCCTGATCGGCGAACGCCACGCGACCGAGCAGATACGCAAACGCGGCCAGGACACGCGCACGGTTGGGTTCGAGGTGATCGAGGGCGTCGAGGGTCTCGCGCAGTGGTGCAAACTCCTGCGATTGAGGCGTGTCTAATCCCAACCATTCGCGAATAGACTCGAAGGGCATGGACCAAGACTATCGTATTCATCCGGTGGCATGAGGGCTCCTGCAACCGCCATGCGTCTTGTCGCAGCCGCGGGTCTCGCGTGCGTGCTGAGCACAGTGGCATCGGCGCAGGAGCCGGCTCCGCCACCGAATGCTCCCAGTTCGCCCTCGTCCGAATCGGCGGCACAGAGCGACAGCGCGGCCGCCGACGGCCGGGCGCAGTTCTCAGGGTTGTTGGCGAATTCGTTCGTCACCGTGAATGCCGGCGCGATCGGCTATGCGTTCTCCGATCAGCAGCTTGCGGCGGGACACTCGGTAGGCGCGATCGACGTCCCTCACACGGCCGCGAGTGTCGTCCTCTTTGGTCATCACTTCAACTCACACGTATCGGTACAGGGCAGCTACATGCGTCCGATCGAATACGTGCGATACCGCGACCTCGATGGCACAGACGTGTCGCAGAAGGTGTGGATGCATTACGGGTTGGTGACCGCGCAGGGGCGGTTTCCGATCTCCCGACGACTGTCCATCTTTGGCGAAGGCGGTCTGGCGATCACGAGCCGGCGCGGATTTCAGCTTGGCAATCAGCCGGCCGTCACCAACGCCCATTTCGCATCGCCGCTGTTCGGTGGCGGGATCGAGTACGGCCTGAACACGACGCTCGATCTGGTGATCGGCACATCCGTCATCCCTGCGCGATCGCAGGACAACAACCCGGCGACCATCCTCACCACCGCTGGCATTCGCTTCAACATGCGGCCATTGCCGCCCGAGCGCGTCGCCGAGGTCGTGGCCGCCGGCTACATCTTTCCCAGGACGATCGTACAAGTCGGCTACGCCACTGACGCGTTCGGCTTCAGCGCCAATCACTTCTTCAACAAGACGGTGCCGATCTTCTGGGGCGGCGAGGTAAAGGTCAGACGGAGCGGTGTGAATCTGCAGTGGGAGCGCAACGTCTTTCACACGAAGAAGATCTTCTCGCTCGATTTCGGCGCGAGCTACTCGGAATGGCAGAGCCTCGAGGCGAACGACCGGTTCCACACATTGGCGGTGTTCCCGGTCTTGAGGTTCACCGTGGTCCGCAGCAGACAAGCCGATATGTATGTGTCGTTCTCGGAGGCAGGGCCCGCCTACATTTCGAGAGTGACGATCGACGGACTCCCGATGGGTGGTCATTTCACGTTCCAGGATTTCATGGCGGCAGGCGTGTTCATCGGGGCGCGCAAGCGGCTCAATATCGAGTTCAATCTCAATCACTACTCGAACGGCAACCTGATGTCTGACAATCCAGGCGTGACCGTTCCCCTCGCGATCAAGTTGGGTTATGCGTTTTAGATTGGCACTTCTGATCATGCTCTGGCCGGCAGTTGCGCACGCGGAGTGGATCGTCAGCGCGTTCGGTGGTGTGGCGCACACGCTCTCGAGCACGATGGAACTGACGCTGCCGTCGCAAGGCACGCAAGTCGACCTCGAGGGCGTTGACTATCGCGGCCACTCGTTTCAATCACCGCAGTACTACGGCCTGCGCGGCACGTGGAGTCCCAAGGGCCATCGATGGCTCGGGATCGAGGGCGAGTGGATTCACGCCAAAGCCTACGCCGAGGTCGAGGGCACCGTTCACGCGGTCGGCACGCTGCGCGGCGCTCCGATTGATGCGGACATTGTGCTGTCATCGATCGTGAACCGGGTCTCGATGTCACACGGTCTCAATTTCATTTTTGCCAACGTCTCTGCGCGACATGGGTTCGGCCCGGTGGATGCCACCGGCGATCATCGGCTGGTGGGCGTCGTGCGCGCCGGCGCTGGACCGACACTGCCGCATGCCGAGAGCCAGATCGACAACGTGTACTTCGAACAGTACGAGGGCGGCGGGCTCGGAGTGCAGATCGGAGGAGGCGTCGAATTCTCGATCTGGCGCGGCCTCGGCGCGCTCGGCGAGTACAAATTCACCTGGGCCTCACCCAATATCGAAGTCGCCCACGGAGGCGACGCGACGATCCCTTCGCGCACCCATCACTTCGCGTTCGGCGTGCAGTATCGGTTTTGACGCGCACGGCCCTGATCGTCGGCGCCGGTATCGGCGGCCTCTCCGCCGGCATTGCGCTGCGCAAGGCCGGCTGGAACATCCGAATCTTCGAGCGCGCAACGTCCCCACGCGAACTGGGGTTTGGACTGGCACTCGCGCCAAACGCGATGGCGGCGCTCCGTGAACTGGGACTCGCTAACATCGTCCGGTCGCGCGCACACACGCCGACGCGAGGCGAGGTGCGGCGGCCAGATGGGACTGTGTTGAAGCGAGCCGAGTTACCCAGCGCCGAGTCGATGCGTGGTGGACCGACGGTCATCGCGCTGCGGCCGGCGCTGCACGGTGCGCTGCTCGATGCGGTCGGCATGGAGGCCATCACACTCGGCAGCGAGGCGACCGGCTTCACCCAGCAAGGCGACCGAGTCACGCTCCATGTGGCTCATGGGGATCGCGTTGATGGTGACGTCCTCATCGGCGCGGACGGAGCGAATTCCATTCTGCGTCGTACACTGCATCCCTCGGAACCGCCAGCGCGGTGGAGCCGCATCGTCGCCGTCAGGGGCGGCGTGCATGGCGTCGTGCATCACCTGGGCGGACTGTCCGGCATCTATTACGTCGGTCCGGGGATCGAGGCGTTCCTCGTCCGCGCCAGCGAGACCGGCATCTACTGGGTGCTATCACTGGCCACTGAGCTGGTACCGTCAGGCGTGCGCGATCCGAAGGCCATCCTTGCGCACATGCTGCCGCAATTCGACGAGACGTATCGAGCGATCACGTCGGCCACCGACGACCTGCGCTGCGACGAACTCGTCGATCGCGATCCGATTCCGTTCTGGGGGACCGGCGTCGTGACACTGCTCGGCGACGCCGCACATCCCGTGCTGCCGCACACCGGACAAGGTGCGGCACAGGCGATGGTCGATGCCGTGACTCTCGGCCGCGCGTTGACCGGCGGCGTCTCAATCGAGCCGGCGTTGCGCGCGTACGAGCGTGAGCGACGGCAGAAGACGGCAAGGCTCCTCGGGCAGGGGCGCCGCACGGCATTCATCATGCGCACGATGAATCCCGTGGCGTGCGCTGTACGCGAGTTCGTGATCCGAATGATGCCCGTCACGGCGATCGTGAAATTTCTCGTCAAGATCAACCGCCGCGCCGGCACCGCTGTCAGGTGAGAACCTGAGTCATTCCGTCAGCGCGACGAGCGGATCGATCTTTGTCGCGCGGCGCGCGGGCACGCAGCATGCGACGATAGCGACTGCGGCGAGCACTCCGCTCACGAGGAACAGTACACGCGGGTCGGTGGCACTCACGCCGAAGAGCAGGCTCTCGAGGGTGTGACGGAGGAGGAGCGATCCGATGCCACCCAGCACGAGACCGATCCCCACCAGGACGAGACCCTCACGCAGCACCAATCGGAACACCGACGCTGCGGTGCTGCCCAGCGCAACACGAATGCCGATCTCTTTCGTGCGCTGCGTGACGAGATAGGCGAGCACGCCATAGATGCCGATCGCCGACAGGAACAGCGCGACGACGCCGAATACCATCGCGAGCAAGGCCGGCGCCCGGCGATTGGCCAGCGACCGCGCGGTCCAGTAGGTCATCGGCTGCACTTCGAAGACAGGCAACTGCGCGTCGATCGCGGCAATCTCGCGACGCAGCGCGCCCGCCAGCGACGTCGTATCGCCGCTGGAGCGGAGCACAAACGTCAAGCCCGGTGACGGCTTCTGCGCGATCGGAAAATAGTAGGCACCCACTGCGCGATCGCCATCCGTCAAGCTGCGCTGCTTCATCTCTGCGATCACGCCAACGACCGTGAGGAACTCGGTCTTCGCCGTGATCGCGGTCAGGTCTCCTGCATCGTCGTTCGGCTGGTACAGCCGGCGGCCGATCGGGTTCTGATTCGGCCAGAAGCGACGCGCCAGCCGATCGTCGATCATGACCACCTTCGTGGCATTGGCAGTGTCGCGCTCGTCAAAGAAACGGCCGGCGACGAGTCTGGCGCGCATCGTCTCGAAGTATCCCGGTGACACTCGCGCGACGCCTGGCGCGATCAGTGACTCACCCTTTTTCGCCTGATAACCTTCGGCCAGAATCGCCGATGCGCTCGCGTTGTTGCCGAGCGGCAGACTGTCGGTTGCGCCCGAGACCGTCACGGTTGCAAGTGCGCGTACGCGCCGCAGTGCCTCGTCGGTGAAACGCCGGCGTGCTGCATCGTCCGGGTAGCGGGCGTCGGGCAGCGAGACGGCCGCCGTCAGCACGCCCACAGGCATGAACCCCGGATCGACGGCCAACGCCTTGCGGAATGTCGCGAACAACAGACCGGCGCCGATCAGCAGCACGAACGCACAGCCCACCTGCGCCACGACGAGTGCACGTCGCAGCGATTGCGCACCGCGACCGACCGTCGCGGAGCGACCCTCTTCGCGCAGGACGCTCAGGACCTGCGTGCTCATCGATGCGACAGCCGGAATCAGGCCGAGGATCAGGCCGATCACGGCGGCAACGATCAGCGTGTACGCGATCACCACGGCATCGAGTCGGATCTCATGTGCGCGCGGCAAGTCGCGCAGGTTGATCGCATCCATCCCGCGTAACGCGGCAAATCCGATGGCAATGCCGATGACCGCCGACCCCAGTGTCAGCAGAACGTGTTCAGCCGCCAGCTGCCGCGCGACGCGCGTTGTGCCTGCGCCGAGCGCCAGACGCGTGGCCAGCTCCTTCAAGCGCACTCGGGATCGCACGAGCACGAGATTGGCGACGTTCACGCAACCGATCAGCAACACGAACCCCGCACCGCCCCACATCAAATACAGGATCGGCCGGATGTCCTCCACCATCTGGTCCTGCAGACGAACGACGACCGTGTGGAAGCCGGCGTTGATGAGGATTTCTTTGAGTTTCGGGAATCGCTCGAGGTTCGCTGCATTCAGCGCGTCGATCTGACTTTGCGCCTGCGCCACCGTGGCACCGGGCTTCAACCGCGCGATGAACACGGCATTGTTGCTGTGCCGCTGCTCGTCGGATTTCTCTTTCGCCGTGAACGCCATCGGCGTCCACATCGTCTTCTCATCGTCAGTTGGCCTGAAACCAGGAGGCATGACACCGACAACCGTGTGGGGTCTGCCGTCGATGCGAAGCTCGCGGCCGATCGCACTTCGATCGCCCCCGAACTGACTGCGCCAGAACCCATCGCTCAACACCACAACCGATTCGTGACCAATCTCGCCTTCCTGTTCGGTGAATGTGCGGCCGAGCTGGGGCGGCACACCCGCGACCTTGAAGAACGACGGCGTCGCCGTGATCGACTCGACTCGAGTGGCGACGCCTCCCTGATCGATGCTGCGGTTGTCCTGCCTGAACATGGCCTGCGCCTCGAATGCGGTGATGTCACGCAGTCGATCGAAGTAGTCGGGCACCGCACTGCCGATTGGTTCGTGCACGCCCGCGCCTGGATACGCGTTGCCGGCCATGACGATCCGATCGGGATCGGGCAAGTCGAGCGGCTTGAGCAGAACGCCTCGGACCACAGAAAAGAGCGCGGCGTTGGCGCCGATGCAGACCGCCAGCGTCAACACGGCCGTGGTCGTGAATGCTTTGTCTTTCCAGAGGAGGCGAAGGCTGACGCGTAAATCGTTGAGCACGGTTCGATGTTACCTCCCATGATCTGTGGGTTCGGCCACACATCAGCTTGCATGAGCCCGCGAGTTGCTCGAGATGGCAGCCGGGCTTACTCTATGAGCGTCAGCGCCTGGGGGTTGCCTTATGGGACGCAAGGTTCTTTGGATTGTTCAGATCGCGCTGGTGCTAGCGATTCTCGCGACACCTGCAGCGGCACAGGTCAGTGTGGCAGTCGGCGTGGGCGGGCCGCACGTTGGTGCGAGTGTAGTCGTCGGGGCTCCGGTGTACGGTCCCTACCCGTACTACCCGGCTTACGTCGCTCCGTATCCGTACCCGTACCCGTACTATGCCGCGTATCCCTATTACTACTACCCGTACGCGGTCCCATATGGGCCTTACTATCGCGCGTACCCGGGGTACTACCGTGGCGCCTACTATCGCGGCGGTGCCTACTATCGCGGCGGCGCGTACTATCGTGGTGGCGCGTACTATCGCGGCGGCGCAGCACCGTACTATCGCGGCGGTGCCGTCCCGAATGGCCGGCCCGGTTATGGCCGCGCACCCGCCAATCGCGGGAACGGTGGCGGCGCGCGAAACTCCCACGCGCGACGCTAGTTGATCGTGTGGCCGGCGAGCCTGGAGTACTCTCACGAGCGAGGGCGTGATGAGAGTTCCGGCCACTATCGTCGTATTCGTCGTACTCGCGTGCACGGTCAACGCACAATGGCGCTACCGCGATCCCAATGCACCGCGGCTGCCTGACGGCAAGATCGATGTGAAAGCGCCGGCGCCTCGTACGCCATCAGGCGCCGTCGACTTCTCCGGCATCTGGCAAACCGACGTGAAATACAACTTCAACCTCGGTGCCGATCTAAAGCCTGAGGACATCGTGATGCTCGCGTGGGCGCAGGCGCTCCAGGCAGAACGTCGCGACAACAATGGCAAGGACGATCCGGAAGGCCTCTGCCTGCCGCCGGGATTCCCGCGTGTCAACGGTGTGCCGTTCCCGCAGAAGATCGTCCAGTTGCCGGGTGCCATCATCATCCTTTACGAAACGCGCACGACCTTTCGGCAGATCTTCTTCGACAACGGTCACACGCTCCCAAGCGATCCGCAGCCGACGTGGATGGGGTACTCGAAAGGTCGTTGGGACGGCGACACGCTGATCGTCGAAACAACAGGATTCAACGACAAAACGTGGCTCGACGATGCGGGTCATCCGCATTCAGAGCAGATGAAAGTGACCGAGCGATTCCGTCGTCCGTCGTTTGGCCAGTTGCTCGTGGACATCACCATCGATGACCCGAAGACCTATGCCAAACCGTGGACGGTGACGCAGGCGTTTCAGCTGGCGGCTGACAACGAGCTGATCGAATACGTCTGTAACGAGAACAACCTCGACGTCCCGCATCTGGTCGGCAAATAGCTGAAGGACTCAGGACTCAGGAATCAGGGGACCAGACGCTTCAGCTCTTCGTTCCAGTTCAGTACGATCTGGAGTTCCTGGTTCGACGCGCCGATCTCCGCACCCTTAGGGACGATTATCAGAATCTGTTTCCCGTCCCGCGTGATGTCCCAGTTGGTGGAACCCGCGCCGGGTGCCACCATACCTTGCATCGTGAACAGCTTTGTCGGGTTCGTCCAATCGGGAGCCGGTTGGGTCTTGATGCCGAGGACCTGTAGCGTTCCCAGCGTATTGACGAAGATCTCGCGGCCGTCGCGGCTCCAGATCGGCGCGGCAGCAGCTTCGTTCATGATCTTGCGGTGACCGCCGACCCCGGCTGGAAAGGGGCTCACGTACGCCAGGCTACCCTCCGTCGTAACGGCCGTGTAGACCATCCAGCGTGCGTCCGGTGAGAAGCTTGCGCGAGTGATGAGCGTCGCGCCCTCGGGCGGTTTCATGACGAGCGTCTCTTTGACGTCCGCCTTCGCTGCCGTGGCCTTCGGTCGAAACGCATGCAGGCCTTCCGGGGATCCGTAGAGCAGAACCTCGCCGTCGGATGACCAGTCGAAGGGACCCATATTGCCCGCGACATCGGTCCCGGGTAGCTGCGCAGCGGCACCGCTGAAGTCTGACGGGATTTGCCACAACGACGCACCGCTGCGATAGGTAATCGCGCGGCCGTCTGGCGTCCAGAGGGGGCGATCGCCCCCGTTGAACGTCAGTTGGCGCCATTGAGACTGCGCCACCTCATAGATCCAGATATTCGAGGTCGTGCCATCGGCTCGATACACGACGATCCGCGAGTCGTCTCGATTGAAGCGCGGATGGAACACGCCCTCGTTCGAAGCCGGAATCGGCTTCACCATCCCCGATCGATCGGCCAATGCGAGTGACACCTGGTCGTTGGCCCGGCCTTTCACATACACCAGGGTCCCGTTGTCGGAAACGGCGTACTGGGCAATTCCGATGTCGGCGCCAACCGCGCGCCGGACCTCGGGAACGACGGGCACCGGTCCGCCACGCACTTCGAGGGAATTCAGATCGAACGGCAGGGCGAACAGCGTGGACTCGAAAACGTAAA
>Ga0310810_10002888_pt1 | contig 18595 bp, 22 predicted proteins | sample NCmetagenome_FD_207641 | JGI IMG/M metagenome (GOLD analysis project Ga0310810, IMG submission 207641) | Soil microbial communities from experimental microcosm in Duke University, North Carolina, United States - NC | ecosystem: Engineered > Artificial ecosystem > Soil microcosm > Unclassified ...
GCTGCCTCTCCGCCCTCATCGCAAGCAGGTCCTGCCGTCGCGACTCGAAGCGCCGGTGCAGCGCCGCCACGAACGCGAGCGCCTCCGGGCTCAGGATCTGCGCGAACTCGGGCGTGACGCGGCCCAGCACTTCGATGCTGGAAGGCTTTTCGGCGCGGACGGTGTTGGCTTTCATGGGCTCTCCCTTCGATCTTTTCTTTATGCGGCCACGGCTTCGGCCGCGTGCCGGTTCTCCGTGAGCCGCGAATCGACGAGCTGCACGATCTCGCGCAGCACGCCGCTCGTCTTGCCGAGGCGCGCGGCGATCGAGTGCACCAGGCTGTCGACGCGCTCGATGTGGCGCGCGCCGCCAAAGAGGGCCCGGGCGGCGGAGGAGGGCTTGCCGAGGCTTTCGGCCGCCTTGGCGTATTTTTCGAACGGCACCAGGTCGGCCGGCGTCGCGCCGAGGAGCACGCACAGGTCCGCCACCCAGTCGTAGATCTCGCGCGAGCGGTTGACGTCGCCGTGCACCGCGTCGCGGATCGCGATCATTTCCTGCGGACGGATGCAGCGGTAGTTGCCCGCGATCAGCATCGGCCACTTGGCCATCGGCACGAAGAGCGAGTCGTGCACCTTGAGCTTGACCGGCAGCTCGAGCTCGCCCTTGCCGGGCAGGCGCGCGCGCTCGATGTCGGCTTCGAGCTGGCGAAGGATCGCCGTGTGCTCGTCGGCGGCGAAAGGCGCCGCCTTGAAGTTGGTCGGCAGGCCCACTTGCAGCACGTTCTTCGGCTCGCCTTGCGGGCGAAACGCCTGCGGATCGGGGCTCGCGAGGCTCATGAGGCCGGGCTCGAAGCCGTCCCACACGCCGGGCTCGGCGTAGCAGTGGCTCAAATCCACCTGCGCGAGCGCCGGTACGCGCCGCAGGTAGGGAAGCGGCGGCATGTTCATGATGGCGAGGCAGGGCTTCTTCGAGCGCGCCACGCGCTGCATCAGCTCGCGCACCGAGCGCTCGCCGTAGTGGGCTTCCTGCATGCCGAGCACCACGAGGTCGTAGCGCGACGGATCGGCTTGACCCGGCGTGCAGGCGTCCAGCTTGCCCGGCAGCGCGGCCGAGGCGACCGGAAGCTGGCTCTGCCAGCCCTTCACCGGGAAGCGCACCACCGTGCCTTCGCGGTTGATGAGGTCTGCGGTGGCCTGAGTGCAGACCAGGGTGGCGTGGTGGCCTGCCATCAGGAGCCGGGTCGCCGGGAGAGACCCGTAGGAGGCACCGAGAACCAGCACACGCATCGTCATGGCGTTTCCTTTGCGTTGCAGCAATGGCATTATGACCAAAGATGCTAGGCAAATTTCACTGCAAAAATTTCACATTGTTAATTTCACACGCGAGTAATCTGATCGGACCATGAGCGCGCAGGTTCACGGCCGCAAAAGCCACTTCCTTGGGACCAAGCTGCGCGCGCTCAGGAAGCGCAACGGCCTCACGCTGGAGGAGCTCTCGGCGCGCTGCATCCAGCTCGACTCGGGCACCGCGCCCTCGGTGTCCTATCTGTCGATGATCGAGAGCGGCAAGCGCATCCCCTCGATGCGGCTCCTCAAGCTCTTCTGCTCGGTGTTCCAGCGCGATCCCAAGTGGTTCCTCGACGGCAACCCGGAGATCGAGGCCTCGGTCGCGACGCGCGTGGGCGGGGCCACGGTGGTGCCGCTCGAGCCCGCGTTCCTCTTCTCGCGCGAGCTCCTGCAGGCGGCGATTCCCGAGCTGCTCGCGCAGACCGGCACTACCGGGCGGCAGTTCGCCCACCTGCTCATCCGCTCGCACCAGGAGATGTCGAGGAACGACTTCCCCGACCTCGAGCGGGCCGCCGAAGGGATCGGCGAGCGGCGCTTCCCGCTCGATGCCGACGACCTGATGAAGCTCTGCCGGCAGCACGGCCTGAAGCTGCGCTGGTTCGACCGCAAGCCCGTGCTCGCGCGCGACAAGGACCGGGAGCTGAGGAGCATGATGCGCTCCTTCTTCGAGCCGCCGAGCACCATCTACCTCAACCGGGAGCTCCTCTCCGACCGCGCGCGGCTCAAGTTCGACCTCGCCTCGCACCTCGGCCACAAGGTCCTGCACGGCGGCGACGGCCTCAAATCGGCGCACGCCACCGGCGGCGAGATGGGCGGCAGTCCCGAGGGCGACCAGGCGGGCGGCATGAGCCCGCAGGACGTGCTGCACGCCTGGCGCGACTTCGAGTGCAGCTTCTTCGCGGGGGCGCTGCTCGCGCCCAAGGCGCCCTTCCGCCGGTTCCTCGCGCGCGAGTCCTACCGGGTGGAGGCGGGCGAGAAGATCGAGCTCACGCCCGCGGTCGTCATGCGCCGCATGACCAAGGTGTCACCGTACCCCTACTGGCATTTCTTCGACGCGTATCCGCCCGGCTACCTGCGGGCGGTCTACCGCGGCAACGGCATTCCGCTGCCCTGGGGCAACATGGCGCAGGTGTCGGACCCGTGCCCGCACTGGGCCGTGTTCCGCATGCTGAGCGAGGGGCGCCATGCCGACCGCGGCTCGCAGATTTCCGTGCTGCTGAACGGCGATCAGGCCATGCTGTATTGCTGCCATTCCCGGCGCACCGGCGACATGGCCGGCAACCCGCACGTGCTCTCGGTCGGCCTCGACCTGGTGCCGGCGCTGCGCTCGCACGGCGTGGACGCCGATGTGCTCGTGCGCGGCCTCGCCGGCGCCTGCCTGCAGCACCACGGCGAGGCAAAAATCACCGGCGAGGCGCTCGAGGCGATCCGCGGCGTCGCCAAGGTGCTCAACATCGCCTGGGTGGACGAGGCGCTCGCGCGGCCGGCGCGGGTGATCTGCCCCCGCAGCCTGCATTGTCCGCGCTCGCCGCATTGCGAGGGCGCCGAGGCGTCTCGCGCGCGGGAGATCACGGACGTCCGGGAGGAAATCGTGACCCGGATCAGGCGGGGTTCGCACCCCGCTCGATAACGACCTCGCGGTCGAGCAGCGAGCGGGAATGATTCAGGTCCGACTGCGAGAGCAGCACGGCCAGGCCGCGCCCGCGCAGTCCCGCGATCACGTCGGCGAGGCGCCGGGAGAGCGCCGGCGCGAGGCCTTCGAAGGGCTCATCGAGAAGCAGCAGCTTCGTGCCGATGGCGAGCGCGCGGCCGAGCGCGGCGAGCTTCTGCTGGCCGCCCGAGAGCAGGAGCGCGCGGCGCTGCGCGAAGGCTTCGAGCTCGGGCATCGCGCCGTAGACGAACTTGAGCCGCTCCCCCGGATCGAGCGTCTTCGAGCTCCACACGGGCAGCAGGATGTTCTCTTCCACCGTGAGCTCGGGAACGAGCCCGCGATCTTCCGGCATGTAGCCGATGCCCAGCCCGGCTCTCGCGTGGCGCGGCTGCCGGCCGAGATCGGTCCCTCCGAAGCTGACCGAGCCGCCCGCCGTGCGCAGATGGCCCATGATCGTGCGCATGAGGCTCGTCTTGCCAGCGCCGTTGCGGCCCACCAGCCCGACCATGCTGCCCTCGGCGACCTCGATCGAGAAGCCGCGCAGGGCCTCGACCGAGGCGATGGAGACTTTCAGCCCGCGCACCTGCAGCATCAGGCCTCCGCGCCGGTGACGTGGCGGCGCACCTCGGCATCGGCGAGCACCGCCGCCGGCGCGCCGTCGGCGAGCACGCGGCCGCTGTAGAAGGCGACCACGCGGCTCGCGTAGCGCTGCACGATCTCCATGTCGTGCTCGACGAAGAGCACGGTGGTCCGGGCGCGATCGAGCGCGCCCATGACCGTTTCCATGACGGGAAATTTCTCCTCGACGCTGACGCCGCTCGTCGGCTCGTCGAGCAGCAGCACCGAGGGCGCGCGCGTGAGCGCCACGGCGATGTCGAGGAGCTTCCTCACCCCGCCGGCGAGCTCGGCGACCCGGCGCGCCGCGTGCTCGCGCAGCGAGAATCGATCGAGGCCCGCTTCGGCGCGCGCCCTTCGTGCGGCGTCGCGCGCGGGCTGCCAGGCCGAGAGCCCGCCCTGGGCGCAGGCGTCGGCGGCGAGCATGTTGTCCAGCACCGAGAGCTCGGGGAAAAGCTGCGGGATCTGGAAAGAGCGCGCCACGCCCAGGCGCTCGATCTGACGCGGCCCGAGCGGCGTGATGTCGCGGCCCTGCAGCTCGATGCGGCCCTCGTCGGGCTTGAGATACCCGGTGATCATGTTGACGAAGGTCGTCTTGCCGGCGCCGTTGCTGCCGATCAGGCCGACGCGCTCGCCCGCGGCGACTTCGATCGTCACCTGGTCGGCGGCGACCACGCCGTCGAAGTGCTTGCACAGGCCGCGCGCGGAGAGGACGGTCACGGCGCGGCCTGCCTTGAAAACCGGTTGAACAGGCTGCCCAGCCCTTTGGGCAGGAAGCGGATCACGATGAGGAGGAAAAGGCCGAGCGCGAGCTGCCAGGTGTTCGGGAAGTACGCGCTCGAGAACGAGCGCACGAGCTCGAGCACGAGCGAGGCGGCGAAGACCGCGGCCACGCTGTGGTGGCCGGCGAGGATCGAGACGAAAACGAATTCGCCGGAAGTGGTCCAGTAGCTGAACTGGGGCTCGATGTGGCCGAGCGCCATGACGGCGAGCGCGCCGCCCACGCCGCCGAGGAAGGCGGCCAGCACGAAATCGAGCGCCATCACGCGGCGCACCGAGGCGCCGAGGTATTCGACGCGCAGCTCGTTCTCCCGGATGGCGAGCGCGACCAGGCCGCGCGCCGAGTCGAAGTACACGCGCGCGGCGGTCGAGAGGAGCACGGCGATCGTCACGACCAGGGCATAGAGCGCGTAGCCCGACCAGGCGTCGGGGATCGAAAAGCCGAGCAGCGTGGGGCGCCGCATGTTGAAGCCGTCCGAGCCGCCGAGGCTTTCGGACTTCATGAGCACGCCGTAGAGCACCATGGAAAGCGCCAGCGTGAGCATCGCGAAGAAGATGCCGCGGTAGCGCGCAAGGAGCGGCGCAAAAGGCGCCGCGAGCAGCACCGCGGCGCCGCCGCCCGCGGCCGCGAGGAGCAGCGCATCCGAGACGCCAAGCTTGTTCGAGACGAGGGCCGCGGCATAGCCGCCCGCCGCGAAGACCAAGCCCTGGCCGAAGGACACGACGCCGCCGCGCATCATCAGCACGATGCCGAGCGACACGAGGCCGTTGGCGGCCGACATGGTGACCAGAAAAAGCAGCCACTTGGGCGCGAGCAGCCCTCCGGCGAGGAGAGCGGCCAGGACCGCAAGCCCCATCGCGGCGGTCTTTTTCATATGCGCCGCGCCTTCACTCTCTGGAACAGGCCCTCGGGCCTGAAAATGAGGACCACCGCCATCGCCGCATAGATGCTGAAGAGCTCGGCTGGCGGCCAGGTGTGCACGGCGAGCGAGCGCGCCATGCCGACGATGAGCGCGCCGATCGCGGCGCCTTCGATCGAGCCGAGGCCGCCGATGATGACGACCGCGAAGGAGACGATGACCACCGCGACGCTGACCCCGGGCTGGACCGAGATCATGGGCGCGGTCAGCGCGCCGCCGAGCGCGGCGAGGAAGATCCCGAACATGAACGCGAAGGTGTAGACGCGGCCGACGTTCACGCCCATCGAGGCGGCGATCTCCGCGCTGTGGATGACGGCGAGCACCACCTTGCCGGCGCGCGTGCGGTTGAGGCCCCACCAGACGCCCAGGCCGCAGGTGATGGCGACGGCGACGAGGGCCAGGTCATAGCCGACGTAGGACTGGCCGCCGATCTGCACGTTGCCGAACAGGCCGTAGGGCGCCGTCACGAAGTAGGGGTTGACGCCCCAGACGAGCTTCATCAGGTCTTCGAGGACGAGGAAGAGCGCGTAGGTCACGAGCACGAGCAGCACCTCGTCGCGCCCGTAGAAGACGCGCAGCAGCCCGCGCTCGGTGAGCGGCGCAAGGAGCGCCGCCACCGCGACCGAGCCAAGGAGGAGGGCGATGAGCGAAAGCCAGGGCGCGAATCCCCAGGTCGCGAACCACGCGACGAACGTGGCGGCCGCGTACGCGCCCACGGCATAAAAGCTGCCGTGCGCCACGTTCAGGATCTTGAGCACGCCGAAGACGAGCGTCAGCCCGAGCGCGACGATGAAAAGCCACGACGCGTAGGCGACGCCGTCGGCAAGGATGGTGAGGGCGGTGTTCACAAAAAAGGGCGGTCAGCGCCGCCCTTCCTTGATTTCTTCAGCGCGTTTTCAGTCGCACTTGGCGCCCTTGAAGCCGCCCTTGATCCAGTCCTCGCCCTTCACGCCGTTGGGCGGGTTGACGCAATCGGCGTTGAAGCGCTGGATGTCGACGAGCGTGACCATCTTCTTCGCGGCGTCGTACTTGGTGCGGCCGATCGCCGTGTCCTGGACCGCCTGGTGCCCGTCGCCGAGCGCCATGCGGATCTTCCCGGCGGGCGATTCCCATTCCGAGCCCTTGAGCGCCGCGGCGATCTGCTCGCCCGTCGGCTTCTTGCCGCCGTTGGCCGCCATCGCCTTTTCCACCGCGAGCTTGAGACCGAGCAGCGACTGCACCATGCGGTACGGCGCCTGGACCGGGTAGGTCTTGTACGCGTCCGAATAGAGCTTCCACCACCAGTCGTTCAGCGCCGACTTGGGCGACATGAGGCCGTACGCACCGCGCGCGCCGAGGATGACGCCGTCCGGCATGCGATCGCCGAGGCCCGGCAGCACGTGGTCGGCGGCCGAGAAGACGACTTGCGTCTTCTTGAACAGGTCGCGCGGGGCCGCCTGCAGGATGAACGCCTGCAGATCGCCGCCCCAGAGGCTGGAGTGCGTGAGCTCCGCCGGCTGCGAGAGCAGGGCGGAGATCTCCGTGCCGTACTGGCCCGCGCCGAACTTGGGCAGCAGGTCCGCCTGGTTCTTCACGCCCGGAAAGAGCTGCGCCGCCGCCGCCTTGAAGTCGTTGCGCGAATCGTGGCCCCAGGCGTAGTCCTGGTTGATGTAGTTGACGGTGCTGAACTTGATGCCGCGCGCCTTGAGATAGCGGGCGAGCGCGACGTTGTCCATGACCGCGTGCGAGGCCGTGCGAAAGACATATCTGTACTGGCCGTCCTCGAAGATGCGCGGCGTGCCGCAGTCGTAGAGGATGAGGAATTTCTTCATCTCCTCGGCTGCCGGCGCGACCGCGAGGCAATCGCCCGAGCCCACGTAGCCGACCACCGCGTCCACCTTCTCGCGGTCATAGAGATTGCGCAGCTCCTGGACCTGCTTGGTCGCCCCGCCGTTCTCGTCGACGAACACCGGCTCGATGCGCATGCCGCCGAAGCCCGTCTTGTTGTACGGGGCGGGGGCCTGGCCCTTGTTGAAGGCCTCGAGCACCACTTTGGCGCCGTTCACCGCCGGCACGCCGAAGCTTTCCGCCGCGGGTCCCGACAGGAAGCTGACGATGCCGAGCTTGAAGGTTTCCTGCGCCGACGCGCTCGCGGCGAACAGGCACGAAACTGCCAGTGCGATGATTCTCACTTGTCCAACCTCCTCTCCTTGGAAGACGGTAGTGTAACTGCCTTTACGTCGTGATCGGTCCCTTGCCCACCCTCGGGTGGGTGCGCGGCCGGTCGCTGATCGCGATGGCGACGACGACCTCGTTCGGGCGCGGGGCATCGGGCACCGAGACGGTGAAAGTGCCGAAATCGTCGAACGACCAGATGTTGTCCTTGTTGGCGAAAGGCATGTCGATCGGCGTGCCGGCCGCGGCGACCTTGACGTTGGAGCAGATCACCGCCTTGCCGCCGCCGATCGCCGCGCGCATCGGCTTGCCGAGCTTGGGGTGCACGAGCGCGTGGCCGTGCTCGGCCTCGCCGCTCGTGCCGACGATGGCCGCCTTCGAATAGGCGACCGCGTCCGCCCCGAGCAGCCTGACGAGATCGGGCATCAGCTTTTCGCCGAGCTGCGCACCGATGTCGAAAAGCGCGCTCAGGTCTTCCTGCTGCTTTCCCGCGTAGGGATTTTCGATCACGGCCAGCACGGCCGCCTGGCTCGCCGGCTTCGCGCCGGCGGTGCCGTCGTGGGGAAACGTCGTCTCGCGCGTCATCACTATTTTTCGGATTTTCATGGGCTTCCTTTCGGGAGGGCTATGATAGTGGCGATGCCGCGCAAAAGCAGCCCACGCAAGCGGAACGGTTTGCTCGACGACCGGGCGGTGGCGCAGCGCGTGCTCGATCACATCCGCGACCGCACCACCGACATGGGCGAGGCGACCTGGCGCGAGCCGACGGAAAACTATTCGTCCGCGAAGCGCTTTGCGGCCGAGCTCGAGCTGCTCAGGCGCTCGAGGACCGTGTTCTGCCCGTCGGCGGCGCTGCCGGAAAAGGGCTCCTACGTCGCCCGCGAGGCGGCCGGCGTGCCGATCCTCGCGGTGCGCGGCGACGACGGCAAGGTGCGTGCCTTCCGCAACGCCTGCCGGCATCGCGGCATGCAGGTCGCGCAAGGGAGCGGCTGCGCCAAGTCGTTCGTGTGCGGTTATCACGGCTGGACCTACCGGCTGGACGGCTCGCTCAGGCACATCCCGCACGAGGAAGGCTTCCCCGGACTGGACAAGGCGAAGCACGGCCTCGTGCCCGTGCGTGCCGAAGAGCGACACGGCCTCGTCTTCGTCACCCAGGAGGGCAAGGGCGCGCGCGACGAGACGCTGGAGCGCCTGCCCGGGCTCATCGAAGGCGAGCAGACGCTTTTTGCCTGCAGCGAGAACGTGGTTCCGGCGAACTGGAAGATCCTCCTCGAAGGCTTCATCGAGGGCTATCACATCCGCGCCACGCACAAAGACACCTTCTTTCCCTACGGCTTCGACAACCTGAACGTGGTCGAGACCTTCGGCCGCCACAGCCGCATCGTCTATCCGTTCCGGCGCATCGAGAAGCTCGCCGCGCTGCCGCCCGAGGAGCGCCGGGTCGACGGGCTCCTCACCTACGTGTACCAGCTCTTTCCGAACGTGCTCATCACCGTGCTCTCGCGTCACACCAACGTGGTGATTCTCGAGCCGCTCACGCCCTCGAGCACGTGCCAGATCAGCTACGGGCTCACCAACCGGGGCCTGGGCGACGAGGCTTCGCGCAAGGAAGTCGAGCGCGACGCGCAGTTCGTCACGCAGACCGGCGCGGCGGAGGACCGCGCGGTGGTAGCCGCGATCCAGCGCGGCCTCGCCACCGGCGCCAACTCGCATTTCACCTTCGGGCGCTTCGAAGGCGCCATCGTCCACTTCCACCGCACCCTGCGGGCCGCGCTGTAGCTCCAAAAGAAGGGGGTCTTGACAGCGCCTTCGCCTGGGCAGATACTAAACCTAATGGTTAAGTATGAAGACGACGTGCTCGATGCGGTGTTCTCGGCCCTGGCCGATCCGACGCGCCGCGCGGTGCTGGGCGAGCTCGACGGCGGCAGCCTCGCCGTGAGCGATCTCGCCGCCTCGCACGACATGTCGCTCCCCGGCTTCATGAAGCACCTGCGGGTGCTCGAGGCGGCCGGGCTCATCGAGCGCTCGAAGGAGGGGCGCGTGGTGAGCTGCGTGCTCTCGGCCAAGCCGATGCAGAAGGCCTCCGAGTGGCTCGCGCACTACGAGAAATTCTGGAAGGACAACCTGGATTCGCTCGCCCGCTATCTCTACCAGCAGGAGGAATTGCAGACATGGAACAGGCAAAAACCGTCGAAAAACCCTTCCTCACCCTCCAGCGCACCTACCCGGTCGCGCCCGAGAAAGTCTGGCGGGCGTGGACGGACCCCGAAGCGCTGAAGCGCTGGTTCGGGCCGGGCACGGTGCAGGAGCCGGTGGCGGTGGCCGATCTCGACGTGCGAGTCGGCGGGCGCTTTCGCATCGTGTTCGGCGGCCCGAAGGGCGACCAGCACGAGGCGCAGGGCGTCTACAAGGAGGTGGTGCCGAACAACAAGCTCGTCTTCACCTGGACCTGGCCGCGCAGCACGCCCGAGCGCGAGTCGCTCATCACGATCGTCTTCAAGGCGGTCGCGGGCGGCACGGTGCTCGATTTCAGGCACGAGCAGTTCTTCGACGAGAGCGTGCGCGATGCGCATCTGGGCGGCTGGACGAGCACCTTCGTCAAGCTCGAGCGCCTCGTGCAGGAACTCTGAAATCCGGGGCGCCTCGAACAGAAAAGGAGGCTTTATGGGTCAACCTGTCGTGCATTTCGAAATGATGTCGAAGGACCCGGCGAAAGTGTCCGACTTCTATGCCCGACTTTTCGGCTGGAAGGTGCGTCACCTGCCCGAGATCGACTACCGCACCCTGGAAACAGGCGGCGAAGGCGGCATCAACGGCGGCATTCTCAAGCCCGATCGCGAGGGCCCGTGGCCCGCGCAATTGCTCTTTTACATCCTCGTGGACGAGCTCGCGCCCTATCGCAAGAAGATCAAGGCCGCGGGCGGCAGGATCCACGTGGAAGAGCAGGAAGTTCCGGGCATGGGCTGGCTGTCCCTTTTCACCGATCCCGAGGGCCGCATGATGGGCCTGTGGAAAGCCAAAAAAACCAAGGAGAAATGAGCATGAGCTACGTCGATGGTTTCGTGGTGCCCGTTCCCAAGCGGGCGCAGCAGGCTTATCTGCGCATGGCGCGCAAGGCGAGCAGGGTCTGGCGCGATCACGGCGCGCTCCAGTACACCGAGTGCGTCGCCGACGACGTGAAGTGGGGCAAGCGCACCTCGTTCCCGAGGAGCGTCAAGCGCAAGGACGGCGAGACGGTGTGGTTCTCGTTCATCGTCTACAAGTCGAGGAAGCACCGCGACCAGGTGCTGAAGAAGGTCATGAAGGACAAGCGCCTTGCTTCGATGATGGACCCGAAGAAGATGCCCTTCGACGCGCGCCGCATGATCTACGGCGGCTTCAAGACGATGGTGGACGCGTGAAGCCGTTCGAGATCAGCCGCGTGGTCGACGCCTCGCGCGAGCAACTCAACGAATTCCTTGCGAAAGGATGACGCCATGCTGCAAGCATCCCCGATGTATTCCTACATTCCCGTGAAAGACGTGCGCCGCGCGCGCAAGTTCTACGAGGAGAAGGTGGGACTCAAGCCCAAACAGGAGACGGCCGGCGGCGTCGTCTATGAATTCGGCGGCGGCACCGGCTGCTTCCTGTATCCGACGCCGAACGCGGGCACTTCCAAGGCGAGCCAGGCGTTCTGGCGGGTCGAGGACATCGAGCGCGAGGTCGCGGAGCTCAAGCGCCGCGGCGTCGAATTCGAGCGCTACGACATGCCGGACATGAAAGTGCAGAACAGCATCTACACCGGCGGCGGCGCGCGGGCCGCCTGGTTCAAGGACAGCGAGGGCAACATCCTCGCGGTCATTCAAAACGATTCCTGACCGACAACCGGAGACTGCAATGCAAGTTCAACAGTATTTGTTCTTCGACGGCAAATGCGAGGAGGCAATCGAGTTCTACAAGAGCACCCTCGGCGCCAAGGTCGAGATGATGATGCGGTTCAAGGACAACCCGGATCCCCAGCCGGGCAGCTGCCCGCCGGGCGCCGAGAACAAGGTGATGCATGCCTCGATGCACATCGGCGACACGCTGGTGATGGCGTCGGACGGCTTCGCCAAGGGCAAGCCGGAGTTCAAAGGCTTCTCGCTCTCCGTGGACGCAAAGGACGAGGCCGAGGCGAAGAAGCTGTTCAACGCGCTCGCTCAGGGCGGCCAGGTGCAGCAGCCGCTGACGAAGACCTTCTTTTCGCCCAGCTTCGGCATGGTCGCCGACAAGTTCGGCGTGTCCTGGATGGTGCTCGTGCCGATGAAGCCGCAGGCATGAAAAAGACCCATCACGGCAGCTGCCACTGCGGCGCGGTCAAGTTCGCCGCCGACTTCGACCTCGCGCAGGGCACGTTCCGCTGCAACTGCTCGATCTGCTTCAAGTCGCGCGCCTGGCTGGCCGGCGTGCCGGCGGCCGATTTTCGCCTGGTCGAGGGCGAGTCGAGCCTGCAGAACTACCAGTTCGGCAAGAAGCGGCTGCATCACTATTTCTGCAAGCAGTGCGGCGTGCGGCCGTTCTCCCGCGGCACGGATCCGAAGGGCAACCCGATGTACGCGGTGCGGGTGAACTGCCTCGACGGCGTGGAGGCGGGCGAGCTCGTCGAGGCGCCGGTGAAATACTTCAACATGCGCCACGACGACATGGGGACGCCGGCGGAAACGCGGCACCTCTGAACAAAAAACCACAAGGAGCCACCATGGCCGGCAACACCGTTCGACTCCATCGCGTCCTGCGCGCGCCTCCCGAGCGCGTCTATCGCGCTTTTCTGAACGCCGATGCGATGGCGAAGTGGCTGCCGCCGGACGGATTCACCTGCAAGGTGCATCACCTGGAAGCGAAAGTCGGCGGGACCTTCAAGATGTCCTTCACCAACTTCACGACCGGGCAGAGCCATTCGTTCGGCGGCGAATACCTCGAGCTCGTGCCGAACGAGCGGCTGCGCTACACCGACAGGTTCGACGATCCGAACCTGCCGGGCGTCCTCCAGGTGACGGTGTCGCTCAAGGCGGTGTCCTGCGGAACCGAGCTCAACGTCGTGCAGGAAAACATCCCGGCGGCGATTCCGGCCGAGATGTGCTACCTCGGCTGGCAGGATTCGCTCGTGCTGCTCGCGAAGCTGGTGGAGCCGGAGATCCGGCAGTGAACGCGACCGTCGACGGCCGCCGCGGCTGGCTCACCGTCGCGCTGGGCGCGCTGATGACGTGCGTCGCGTTCGGCGCCGTGTTCTCGCTCGCGGTGTTCCTGCAGCCGATGGAGCAGGCCACCGGCTGGTCGCGCGCCGGCATCTCGGGCGCCATGACGATCGTGTTCCTCGCCATGGGGGCGGGCGGCTTCGTCTGGGGGATGCTGAGCGACCGCTACGGCGCGCGCCTCGTCGTCACCTCGGGCTCGATCCTGCTCGCGCTCGGCCTTGCGCTCGCGAGCCGCGCGACGAGCCTGCTCGAATTCCAGCTCGCTTACGGCCTCATCGTCGGCTTCGCGACCGGCAGCTTCTTTCCGCCGCTCACCGCGACGGTGGCCAACTGGTTCGACCGCCACCGCTCGCTCGCGGTCTCCCTCATGTCGATGGGCGTGGGCGTGGCGCCGATGACGATGTCGCCCTTTGCAAGCTGGCTGCTGAATTCCACCGACTGGCGCGGCGCGCAGATGACGATCGCGCTCATCGTCGCGGCGCTCCTCGTGCCGGCCGGCCTGCTCGTGCGGCCCGCGCCTGCTGCGGCGCCCGGCGCGCTGCCCGCGCCGGGCGAAGGCCCGGGGCGCGACCTGTCGCTCGGCGAGGCGATGCGCTCGACGCCCTTCGTCGTGCTCGCGAGCACCTTCTTCGCCTGCTGCGCGATGCACTCGGGGCCGATCTTCCACACCATCAGCTATGCGGTCTTCTGCGGCGTGGCGCCGATGGCCGCGGTGACGATCTACAGCCTCGAGGGCTTCGCGGGCCTCTTCGGGCGCATCTTCTTCGGCGTGCTCGGCGATCGCGCGGGTCCCAAGCGCGCGCTCATCGCCGGGTTGCTCATCCAGGCGTTTGCCGCGGGCGCGTTCGTCTTCGCGCGCCAGCTGGGCGAGTTCTACGCGGTATCGGCCGTGTTCGGCTTTGCCTATGGCGGGGTCATGCCGCTCTATGCGGTGCTCGCCAGGGGCTATTTCGGCGGCAAGATCATGGGCGGCGTGATCGGCGCCGCGGCGATGGTCTCGAGCCTCGGCATGGCCTCCGGCCCTTTGCTCGGCGGCTGGATCTTCGACCGCTTCGGCCAGTACACCTGGCTCTACATCGGCTCGTTCGCGGTAGGGCTGGGCGCGGTGGCGATTGCGTTCGCGTTCCCGCCGATTCCCAAGCTTCCCTCACCCGTGCATCGTCAACCCGCCTGACACGCTCAGGACCTGCCCGGTGATGAAATCCGCGTCATCGCTCGCGAAAAAGAGGATCGCGCCCGGAATGTCGTCCGGCTTACCGAGGCGTCCGATCGGCACCGCGCGCCGGTAGGCCTCGGCGAGCTTGTCGGGGTTGCCCGCGCCCTGCATGAACTCCGCGAGCATGCCGGTTTCCGTGAGGCCGGGGCAGACCACGTTGAGGCGCACGTTTTTGGTCGCCAGCTCGCGCGCGAGCGTCTTGGTGAGCGCGATCAGGCCGCCCTTGCACGCGGAGTAGGGCGCCTCGCCCGAGGAGCCGACGCGGCCCGCGTCGGAGGCGACCGTCACCACCTTGCCGCCGCCGCGCGCCACCATGCCCGGCAGCACGCAGTGAAGCATGTTCATCGCACCGACCAGGTTGAGCGAAATGATCTTTTGCCAGAACGCAGGATCGGTCTTGAGGAACGGGATGAACCGGTCCCAGCCGGCGTTGTTGACGAGGATGTCCACCGGCCCGGCTTCGTCGACGGCCTTCTTCACCGCGTCGTAGCTCGTGATGTCGACGGGCCTCTCCGACTTGAGGTCGAAGACGAGGACGTTGGAGCCTTCCTCGCGAAAGCGCGCGACCGTCGCCGCGCCGATGCCGGAAGCCCCGCCCGTGACGATCACTGTTTTGCCTTTCAGCCCTCTCATTTCCTTTCCCCTCGTTCCCTGCTATTTTCGATTTCTTGACTGTACACGACACCTACGACGTAGTGATCGTCGGCGGAGGCAACGCGGCCTTTTGCGCTGCGCTGTCTGCTGCCGAGTCCGCGAAGAAAGTCCTCGTCCTCGAGCGTGCCCCGGAGGAAGTCGCGGGCGGCAACTCGCGCTTCACGGCCGGGCTGATGCGCGTCGCCTATCGCGGCGTGGAAGACCTGAAGCGCGCGATGCCCGACCTGTCGACGGACGAGGTCGCGCGCTCGGACTTCGGTACCTACACCGAGGAGCAGTTTCTCGACGACATGGGGCGGGTCACCGAATACCGCTGCGATCCGGATTTGACTGAAGTTTTGGTAAAACAATCGCTTTCCACAGTGGAGTGGATGCGCAAGAAAGGCATCCGCTTCACCGCCGCCTGGGGCCGGCAGGCGTTCAACATCGGCGGCAAGTTCAAGTTCTGGGGCGGCCTCGCCGTGGAAGCCGTGGGCGGCGGGCCTGGGCTCGTCGAAGGACTGACGAATGCCGCGAAAAAGAATGGAATCGAAATCTGGTATCAGTCTCGCGCGCTGGGTTTGATGCTTGAAGATTTTTCCGTGAAGGGCGTGAAGGTCAGGAAAAACAACAAAACACTGGAAGTCAGGGCAAAAGCGGTCGTGCTCGCGGCCGGCGGCTTTCAGGCCGATCCCGAGTGGCGCACGCGCTATCTCGGTCCCGGCTGGGAGCTCGCGAAGGTGCGCGGCACGCGCTTCAACACCGGCGACGGCATCCGGATGGCGCTCGAAGCCGGCGCGGCGGCGGCCGGCAACTGGTCGGGCTGCCACGCGGTGGCCTGGGAGCGCAACGCCCCGGAATTCGGCGATCTGGCGGTCGGCGACCAGTTCCAGAAGCACTCTTATCCCTGGGGCATCTATATCAATGCCGAGGGCCGGCGCTTCGTGGACGAGGGCGCGGACTTCAGGAATTACACCTACGCGAAGTACGGGCGCGTCATTCTCCAGCAGCCCGGCCAGTTCGCCTGGCAGATTTTCGATGCCAAGGTGAAGGCGCAGCTGCGCGACGAGTACAAGATCAAGCAGGTGACGAAGCGCGTCGGCCACACGTTAGAAGAACTATGCTCCAAGCTCGAGGACACCGACCAGGCGCAGGCGTTGCGCGAGATCCAGGACTACAACCTCGCGGTGCACACGGAGGTTCCGTTCAATCCGAACGTGAAGGATGGAAGGTGCACGCGCAACCTGAAGGTGAACAAGAGCAACTGGGCGAACACGATCGACACGCCGCCCTTCGAGGCCTATGCCGTGACCTGCGGGATCACGTTCAGCTTCGGCGGGCTCAAGATCAACACGGATGCGCAGGTGATCTCGACCGACGGCGAGCCGATTCCCGGCCTGTACGCGGCCGGGGAGCTGGTCGGCGGCATTTTCTGGTTCAACTACCCGGGCGGCTCGGGGCTCACCAACGGCGCGGTGTTCGGCAGGATTGCCGGCGCCAGTGCCGCGAGAGGCCATGGCAGCTGATCTCTTTTCCCTGAAGGACCGCGTCGCGCTCGTCACGGGCGGCTCGCGCGGCATCGGTCGCATGATCGCCGAGGGCTTCATCGCCCAGGGCGCGAAGGTCTACATCGCCGCGCGCAGGGCCGAGGCTGCCGAGAAGGCGGCGATCGAGATGTCGAAAGGCGGCGGCGCGTGCGTCGCGCTGCCGGCCGATGCGTCCACCGTCGAAGGCGCGAAAGATCTTGCGAAGCGCTTCCTGGCAAGGGAGAAGAAGCTCGACATCCTCGTCAACAATGCGGGCGCGGCGTGGCTGGAGAAATTCGACGTCTTCTCCGAGAAGGGCTGGGACAAGGTGGTCGACCTGAACCTCAAGACGCCCTTCTTTCTCACGCAGGCGCTCATCGGCGCGCTGCGCGCGGCGGCGACGCGGGACCGGCCGGCGAAGGTGATCAACGTCGCCTCGATCGACGGCATTTTCGTGAATCCCATGGAGACCTACTCCTACGCCGCGAGCAAGGCCGGGCTCATCCACCTCACCAGGCGCATGGCGCTGCGCCTCATCGACGACAACATTGTCGTCTCGGCCATCGCGCCGGGCGCCTTCAAGTCGGACATGAACGTGGATGCGCGCGACCACGCTGACGAGGTCGCGAAGCGCATTCCGGCGCGGCGCATCGGCCGGGACGAGGACATGGCGGGCGCGGCGATCTATCTCGCCTCGCGCGCGGGCGACTACGTGGTCGGCGCGACGCTCGTGGTGGACGGCGGCGTCAATTTCGGGCGCAGGGGAGAGGGAACGTCATGGCGTCCGGGTCCGTAAAGGTCGGCGAGCAGCGCTATCGCGAGCGCTTCGGCCGCTACTTCGAGGATTTCGCGGTCGGCGATACCTACGAGCATCGTCCGGGGCGCACCATCTCGGAAGCGGACAACACCTGGTTCACGCTTCTCACCATGAATCAGCACCCGATTCATTTCGACGCCGAATACGCGAAGCACAGCGAATTCGGCAAGCCGCTCGTGGTGAGCACGCTCACCGTGTCGATCCTCGTCGGCATGAGCGTGTCGGACGTGAGCCAGAAGGCGATCGCCAACCTCGGCTGGAAGGAGATCAGGCTGCCGAAGCCGGTCTTCGTTGGCGATACTCTTTATGCGGAGTCGACCGTGCTCGGCAAGCGCGAATCGAAATCGCGGCCCGACCAGGGCATCGTCACGATCAGGACCGTCGGCAAGAACCAGCGCGGCGAGGTCGTCTGCGAATTCGAGCGCACCATGCTCGTCATGAAGAAAGGCAACGCCCTTGAAGAGAGAGCGGGATACTGACCGGCAGATGCTGGAGGCGATCGACGCCTGGCTCAAGCGCCAGGTGGCGGGCAAGGTCGCCAAGCTCGAGCACGAGGACGTCTATCCCCGGGAGATGGTCGAGCAGATGAAGCAGCTCGGCCTCTTCGGCGCCACCATTGGAACGGAATACGGCGGTCTTGGCTTGTCTGCCGACATGTATTCCCGGATCGTGATGAAGATCTCGGAAGTGTGGATGTCCCTCACCGGAATCTTCAATTCGCATTTGATGATGGCCTTGCTGGTCGAAAAATTCGGTTCCTTTTCTCTTAAGAAGACTTTTCTACCAAGGTTCGCAAGCGGCGAAATCCGCGGCGGCTTGGCGTTGACGGAGCCCAATGCCGGAACGGACCTGCAATCGATCCGGATGAGGGCAGTCAGGAAAGGCGAGCACTACATCCTCAACGGGACGAAGACCTGGATCTCGAACGGCATCCACGGCACGTGCTTCGCCGTGCTCGCGAAGACCGATCCCGAGGCGAGCCCTCGTCACAAGGGCATCAGCATGTTCCTGTGCGAGAAGGGCAAGGGACTGACCGCGAGCCGGAAGCTGGAAAAGCTCGGCTACAAGGGCATCGACTCGGCCGAGCTCGTGTTCGAGGACTACAAGGTGCCGGCGGCGAACCTGATCGGCGGCGAGGAGGGGAAGGGCTTCCACCAGGCGGTCGGCGGCCTCGAGCTCGGCCGCATCAACGTCGCCGCGCGCGGCGTGGGCGTGGCGGCGGCGGCGCTTTCGGAAGCGGTCAGGTACTCCCAGCAGCGCCACACCTTCGGCAAGCCGATCTGCGAGCACCAGGCGATCCAGCTGAAGCTCGGCGAGATGGCCACGCGCGTCGAGGCGGCGCGGCTCCTCGTCAGGAACGCTGCGGAGATCTACGACCGCGGCGAGCGCTGCGACCTCGAGGCGGGCATGGCGAAGTATTTTGCGAGCGAGGCCGCGTTCGAAAACGCGCACGAGGCGATGCGCATCCACGGCGGCTACGGCTACTCCAAGGAGTTCGCGGTCGAGCGGCTCTACCGGGACGCGCCGCTTCTCTGCATCGGCGAGGGCACCAACGAGATGCAGCGCATCATCATCGCCAAGCGCGTGGTGGAGCGAAACCGGATCTGACGCTCTAGCGCTTGAGCGCCTTCATCCGTCGCGAGCGGATGTCCTGCATGACGATGCTGGCCGAAAGCGCGATGCCGCCCGCGGCCGCGAAGAGGAAGAGCACGATCGCGAGGCCCGGGTAGCCGAAGATCGTGAA
>Ga0310810_10002890_pt1 | contig 18593 bp, 14 predicted proteins | sample NCmetagenome_FD_207641 | JGI IMG/M metagenome (GOLD analysis project Ga0310810, IMG submission 207641) | Soil microbial communities from experimental microcosm in Duke University, North Carolina, United States - NC | ecosystem: Engineered > Artificial ecosystem > Soil microcosm > Unclassified ...
GGAAGGAGGAACTCGCGCAGGTCCTTCGCCGAGACCACATCGGCAAAGAACAGCCCGACCATCTCGCCCCATACGATGTGCTGCCGGCCAACGCGGAAATCCCAGTCGCCCGCGCCGAAATCGAGGTAGTTCTCGCGCAGGAGGAAATTGGCGCGCTGGTCGCGGCGGACGTCGGGCGGATAGAAATCCGTCGCGTCGTAGACGAAATCGTAATCAAAGCGAACTCCGATCTTGTACTTGACGTCGGGCGCGAGCGATCCCTGCGCGTCGAGCTCGGAGCGCACGAGCATCTTCGACCAGTGGGCAGGCGCCGCGAGCGTGTACGCGAGTTCGCCGCGCACGAACCCGCGCCACGGCGATGCGGCTTTCGCCGCCTTCGAAGGATCGTCGCCGAACAGTGCATCCTTCGACGCCGGACTTGGCTTTTCGGCGGGTTTCGCGTCGTCGTCGAACAGCGAATCGCGCGAGTCCGCAACGAGATGCAGCAGCGGCGTCGCAGCGAGCGGCGCACGCGACAGAGACTCCGCGGAGGCGATCGCGGCCACCCAGCAACAGGCCGCCAGTCCAATCCATGCGGCAAATACGGGCTGCAACCTGTGAGCCTTCGTCATCTTGTTAGGTGTCGCGTTCTCTCGGCGCTACGAATTGTAGGGGAGTCATGCACCAATCCACGCGTCGGCGGCGGCAATAAAGGCCGCTGCGCAGTGCGGCGCGTCGTCGATCTGCAACGTTTATCGGCCGCGCCGAGGTATCGCTATGGCTTCGCGTATGATCGCCGCCACCGTCGTTGCGAGCGATTGCGAGGCGCCGGCCATCGCGCGGAGGGAGCGCAGATGGTTGGCATGAAGCCTGCTTGCTCAATCGGTTCGCGCATCTTCGACTTGGGATGCGCTGCGCTATGATCTCCCCTCTTGCGTCTTGGCTCTGGCAATCGGAGGAATGATGGATCGGCTCATGCAAACATCGTTCGTTGCGCTCGCGGGTAAAGCAGCTCGCGTCGCATTCTTCCTGTCTATCGCGGTGCTCGGTCTCGCCGGCTGCGCGACACCCGACTATCCGCCCGCGCCGCGCTTGTCCAATGTCGACTACAACTATCACATCGGTCCCGCCGACGTCGTGAACGTCATCGTGTGGCGCAATCCCGAGCTGTCGATGAGCGTCCCGGTGCGGCCCGACGGCATGATCACCACGCCGCTGATCGAGGACCTGCCCGCGCTCGGCAGGACGCCCACCGAGCTCGCGCGCGACATGGAGAAGGCGCTCGGCAAGTACATACGCGACCCCGTGGTGACGGTGATCGCGACGAGCTTCGTCGGGCCCGCGAGCGAACAGGTGCGCGTGATCGGCGAGGCGGCGAAGCCGCAGGCGCTTGCGTATCGCAAGGATCTCACCGTGCTCGACGTCATGATCGCGGTGGGCGGGCTCACCGACTTCGCCGACGGCAACGCCGCCCGAATCTTTCGCGTGGCCGACGGCGGCAAGCTTTACATGGTGCGGCTGCGTGATTTGCTGAAGCGCGGCGACATCACCGCGAATGCCGAGATGCGGCCGGGCGACATCCTGATCATTCCGCAAAGCTGGTTCTGATTCATAACGCGGCCTCGGGGCTCGCAAGGCAATCGACATGCAAGAACTCCTGCAACAAGCACTCGCTCTGGCGCGCGGCATGTGGCATCGCCGCTGGGTCGGGCTCGCCGTCGCGTGGATCGCGGCGCTGATCGGGATCGCGATCGTCTATCGGATACCGGAGCGCTACGAGGCGAGCGCACGCGTCTACGTCGACACCGAAACGCTGCTGCGGCCGCTGCTCGCCGGACTCGCCATCCAGCCGAACCTCGACCAGCAGGTCGCGCTCATCAGCCGTACGCTGATCAGCCGTCCCAACGTCGAAAAGCTCGTCCGTATGGCGGATCTCGACCTGCAGGCGCGATCACCCACCGAGCGCGACGAGATCGTCGACAAGGTGATCAAGTCGATCAAGCTCGAGGGCAGCGGCTCGAATCTGTACATACTGAGTTATCGCGACGCCGATCCCGGTCAGGCGCGAAAGGTCGTGCAGTCGCTGCTGACGATTTTCGTCGAGTCGAGTCTCGGCGACAAGCGCCAGGATACACAGGCGGCGGTGAAATTCCTCGACACGCAGATCAAGAACTACGAGGCACAGCTTCAGGCGGCCGAGAACCGCATCAAGGACTTCAAGCTGAGATACATGGGCGTCGCGGCCAACAGCCAGGGACAGGACTACTTCGGCCGCGTCGCGTCGCTCAATTCGGCGATCGAGACGGCGCGCGTCGAGCTGCAAGCGGCCGAGCAGGCGCGCGATTCGTACAAGAAGGAGATCTCCGGCGAAGAGCCGGTGCTTCTGCCGGACGCGGGCGATTCGGGTGTGCGCGAGCCGGTTCCCGAGATCGACACGCGCCTCGAAGCGCTCAAGCGCGACCTCGACGGGCTGCTGCGCAGGTACACCGACCAGCATCCCGACGTAATCGCCACCGAGCGGCTGATCGCACAGCTCGAGGATCAGCGGAAGACCGAAATCGAGGCGCGGCGCAAAGCCGCAGCATCGCGCAAGGGGCAGTCGCAGCCACTCGATCAAAATCCGGTCTTCCAGCAGATGAAGATCGCGCTTGCCGACGCGGAAGCGGCGGTCGCCTCGTCGCGCGCCAAGCTCGCAGGCCTCGAGGCCCAGCAGCGCGGTCTCAAGGCGCAGGCCCAGCTCGTTCCGCAGGTCGAAGCGGAGTTCGTGCAGCTCAACCGCGATTACGACGTGCAGAAGCGCACGTACGAAAGCCTGCTCGCGCGGCGTGAATCGGCCACGATGGGCAAGGACGTCCAGGACACGTCGGCGGCGCAATTCCGCGTCATCGACCCGCCGCGTGTTTCTCCGCAGCCCGTGGCGCCGAATCGGCTGGGACTGCTCGGGATCGCGTTCGGGTTCTCGCTTCTCGCCGGATTGCTCGCGAGCCTCGCGATCAGCCAGCTGATGCCCACGTTCCACGAGGCGAAGACGCTGCGCGAGGCGACCAAGCGACCTATTCTCGGAATGGTTTCGATGCTACCGAGCGAGTCGCTGCACCGGATGCGGCGGCGCCGTTCGTGGCTGTTCGCGGGCGGGCTCGGAAGCTTGCTCGCAGCCTTCAGTGCGATCTTTGCATTCGCGCTCCTGATGGGGCGCGTCGCATGAGGATCATGTCATGAGCAGTGTCATCGAGCAGGCGGCCAAGCGCCTGGAAGAGCTGCGGCGTGCCGGCGCCGAAATCGGCGAGGAAGCGCAGGAGGTTCCGCGCGATGCGGCAGCCGCTCCGACGCCGACACCCGAAGCGACGGTGCTGGCACTCGAGGCGCGCGCCCATGCGCCGATGCCTGCCTCGTCGTCGCGCGACGAGCGCAAGGAGGCGGCTCCGCGCGTCGCCCGGACGCGAAGCGCGCCGCGGGGCGACGAGTCGACGCGTCACATCACCCTCGATTTCGAACGCCTGCGCGCGCGCGGCTTCGTGACGCCGGATGCGGGCACGACGCAGATCGCCGAGGAATTCCGCGTCATCAAGCGGCCGATCATCCGTAACGCGCTGGAGCAGGCCCGCACGCGCGTGCGAAACGGCAACCTCATCATGGTGACGAGCGCGCTGCCATCCGAAGGCAAGACGTTCACGTCGCTGAACCTCGCGCTCAGCATCGCCAGCGAAGTGGACAGCACGGTGCTGCTCGTCGACGGCGACGTCGCACATCCGTCGATACCCGGGATCCTGGGCGCGCCGCACGGTCCCGGGTTGCTCGACCTGCTGACCCGCGACGACCTCGATTTCGCCGACGCACTCGTCAAGACGAGCATCGACAAGCTGTCGGTGCTGCCGGCGGGCTCGCGGCATCGCCGTTCGACCGAGCTTCTCGCGAGCGAGCAGATGGCGAGCCTGCTCCGCGAGATGGCGACGCGTTACGCCGACCGGATCATCATTTTCGATTCGCCGCCGCTGCTCGCGACGACCGAGGCGCGCGTGCTCGCGACGAACATGGGCCAGGTGATCATGGTGGTGGCGGCCGACGCCACGTCGCAGCACGCCGTCAATCAGGCTCTGGCCACGATCGAGACGTGCGAGGTCGTGTTGATGGTCCTCAACAAGGCGAGCCGAACCGACGTCGGCACCTACTATGGTTATTACGCGAGCGACGAGGAACGCTGAGCCGCCATTGCAACGGCGCGCAGGACATCGCATCGCGTGCCGCCCGACGTCGCGAATCGCGACGCACATCGCCAGGAAATCCATCGCCGCGCTGAGCGTGGCGGCCGCGGCGGGCGCTTCCCCTGCGCTGGCCCAAACGTGGCGGACGACGCCATCGATCGGATGGGAGTCGACGCTCACCGACAACGTGGCGTTGACGGCGGGCAGTCGGCGCGAGTCAGACTGGGTGAACCAGATCACGCCAGCGCTGAACTTCGAGGAGCATGGTGCGCATACCCGCCTCACCGGATCGGTTTCCGTTCCGATCCTGCTGTATGCGCGCACGTCCGAGAACGATTACGTCGCGCCGACGGTCAATGTCACCGGAAACGTCGAGGCCATCGAGCGGTTCTTCTTCATCGACGCTTCGGTGCAGGCATCGCCACAATACATCTCTCCGTTCGGGGCGCATCCCACCAATCTGTCCAACTTCACGCAAAACCGCTACACGTCGCAGACGTATTCGGTGAGTCCCTACATACGCAGCAATCTTCCGGGCTACGTCGATTACGAGTTGCGCGACACCAACACGTGGACGGTCGCGAACGCCGCCGCGCTGAACGGCGGCCGTTCGTACACCAACGACATCGCCGGGCACGTCACGCATCAGCCGACCCCCGTGGGCTGGGAGGTCACGTACAACCGATCGGACCAGCGTTTCACCGATCGCGAATCGGAAATCACCGAGATCGAGCGCGTCCGCGCGCTGTACGCGCCGGACCCGACGTTGCGGCTGTCGGCGAGCGTCGGCTACGAGGACAACCGGCTGTTCCTAACCCGCGAACACGGTGCGACGTACGGCGCGGGCGTGCAATGGCATCCCACCGACCGCACGACGATCGATGCGAATTACGAGCATCGCTTCTTCGGCGCGTCGTACAGCGCCACGTTCGACCACCGCACGCCGCTTTCGGTCTGGTCGGTCAAGGCCTCGCGCGACATCTCGAACTATCCGGACCAGCTCGCCCGTTTCGGCCAGGGCATCAACGTCGCGAGCTTTCTCGACACGCTTCTTGTGTCGCGCATCCCTGATCCCACACAGCGCCAGACGATCGTGGACCAGATCATCCGCGACCGCGGGTTGCCCGGGACGTTGACCGGTCCGCTCTCGCTGTTCGCACAGCAGGTCACGCTCGTCGAAACGGCGCAGGCCACCGCCGGCATCCTGGGTGCGCGAAACAGCATCTTCTTTACGGTATTCCGCACGCGCAACCAGCCGGTGGAAGGTTCCGACGCGCTGCTCGGCTCGAATCTTGCGGCCAATATCCAGGACAGCACGCAGGTCGGGGCGAACGTCGCCTGGACGCGGCAGCTCGCGCCCGACCTGAGCCTTGCCACCACGCTGGATTGGACGCGGGCGACGTCGAACCTCGCCGACGGCGAAAGGACGCGGCAAGTCACGGCGAATGCGGTGCTGACCCGCACGCTGTCGCCGCGGCTGTCCATTCACGGTGGCGCGCGCTTCCAGCAATCGCGCTCCGACATCGCCGAGGATTTTCACGAGGCGGCGGTCTTCTTCGGGGCGACGTACTTCTTTCGCTGACACGCGCATGTACGAAGCCTTCTACGGGCTGAGCGGCAAGCCGTTCCAGCTCAATCCCGATCCTGCCTTCTTCTTCGGCAGTCGCGGACACAAGCGCGCGTTCGCGTATCTGCAGTACGGCGTCTACCAGAGCGAGGGCTTCATCGTCATCACCGGCGAGATCGGCGCCGGGAAGACTACGATCGTGCGCAGCCTCTTCGAGCAGCTCGACCGCGAGCGCGTCGTTGCCGCACAGCTCGTCAGCACGCAGCTCGACGCCGACGACATGCTGCGTTCCGTCGCCGCGGCTTTCGGCCTCAACGTGCGCGCCGTCGACAAGGCGAGCCTGCTGGCGTCGCTCGAAGCGTTCCTGTGCAAGGTGGCGGTCGACAAGAGACGCGCGCTGCTGATCGTCGACGAGGCGCAGAACCTCACGCCCCGGGCCGTCGAGGAGCTGCGGATGCTCTCCAATTTCCAGCTCGGCGACCAGGCGCTGCTGCAGAGCTTCCTGGTCGGGCAGCCGGAGCTGCGGACGATGATGCAAGGCACGCAGATGCAGCAGCTGCGCCAGCGCGTCATCGCTTCCTATCACCTCGGCCCGATGGACAAGGCGGAAACGCGGGCGTACGTCGAGCATCGGCTCGCGCACGTCGGATGGAAGGGCGATCCGCGCTTCGAGCCGGCGGCGCTGGAGCTGATCCACGGCGTGAGCGGCGGCATTCCGCGCCGCATCAACATGGTGTGCAACCGGCTGCTGCTCGCCGGTTACCTCGCCGAGAAGCACGCGTTCGACGTTGGCGACGTGCAGAACATCGCGCGCGAGATCCGCGAGGAGCTCGGTCCCGAATCCACCCTGGCCACCGTACCGAGCGTCGAGCGGGACCTGCCGACCCGCGCGCCCGACGCGAAGGTGGACGCCGCCCACTGGCTGCCGCACCTCGTGGACATCGAGGAGCGGCTCGCGCGGCTCGAGCGAACCATGGGCAGCGCCGTCCGGCTGCTGCAGCGATTGCTCGAGCCCGAGCGCGTGGGCAAGCCGCGCACGCCACTCGGACACTGATGGGCGAGATGCTGCGACCGCTGGGACCGCTGGTGTGCGTCGTCGGCGCGCGCCCGAACTTCATGAAGATGGCGCCGCTCGTCCGTGCGTTCGCGGCGCACCGCCGGCTGCCCGGCGTCGTGCTCGTGCACACCGGGCAGCATTACGATCTCGCGATGAGCGAGCGCCTGTTCACGGGCCTAGAGCTACCGGCTCCGGACGTGAACCTCGAGGTCGGATCCGGCACGCATGCCGTGCAGACCGCCGAGGTAATGCGACGCTTCGAGCCGGTGGTCGACGAGCTCAAGCCGAGTTGCGTCGTCGTGGTGGGCGACGTCAACTCGACGCTCGCGTGCAGCCTCGTGGCCAGCAAGAAGCGGATGCCGATCGCGCACGTCGAGGCGGGGTTGCGCAGCTTCGACCGCGACATGCCCGAGGAAATCAACCGGCTGCTGACCGATCAGGTTGCCGACCTCCTCTACACGACCGAGCGGGCCGCGGCCGTCAACCTCGCCCGTGAGGGCATCGAGGCGGAGCGCGTGCATTTCGTCGGCAACGTCATGATCGACTCGCTGCGGCAGCATCTTCCGCGGGCGATCGCCCCCGCCAATACGCTCGCGATCGCAGGCGCGGATCCGACGCTCGTCGGTGGCGAGCAAGGCTTCGGCGTCGTGACGCTGCACCGGCCTTCGAACGTCGACAGTCCGGACGCGCTCGCAGAATCGCTCGAGCTTCTGTACGAAATCGCGCAGCGCCTGCCGCTGGTGTGGCCGATGCACCCGCGCGTGCGCGCGAACGTCGACCGCTTCGGCTATGGGCCGATGCTGGGCCGGGCGGCCATCGCGCTGCTCGAGCCGCAGGGCTATCTCGAGATGCTCGGGCTCCTCGCCAACGCGCGCGTCGCGTTGACCGATTCCGGCGGCATCCAGGAGGAGACGACGGCGCTCGGCGTGCCGTGCCTCACCATGCGGCAGAACACCGAGCGGCCGATCACCATCGAGCAGGGGACGAACACGCTGGTGGGCCGCGATCGCGCCCGGGCGGCGGATTGCGTCGACGAAATTCTGCGCAGTGGTGGCAAGCGCGGCCGCCTTCCCGAGCTATGGGACGGTTCCGCCGCCGAGCGCATCGCAAGCCATCTCGAATGCTGGCTCGCGGCGAAGGCGGGGGCGCGGGCATGACGACGATCGCGCCATTGCCGAATGCAAGCCGCGAAGCCGCGCCGGCGTTCGCGCCGGCCCCCGCGGCAACGTCGCATGCCGGCGCGGCCGTTGCGCGCGACCGTGCCCCATCGGCATCCATCGTCAACGCGCTGACGATCGACGTCGAGGATTACTTCCAGGTGTCGGCGTTCGCTGCGCACGTCCGGCCCGAGCATTGGATGGACATGGAGTGCCGCGTCGAGCGCAACGTCGAAACGGTGCTCGCACTGCTCGCCGATGCGCGCGCGCATGCGACGTTTTTCACCCTGGGCTGGATCGCAGAACGCTATCCTGAGCTGATCCAGCGCATCGCAGCCGCTGGGCACGAGCTGGCGAGCCACGGCTTCGGGCATCGGCGAGCGAGCGAGCAGCACGCGAAGGAATTCCTCGCCGACATCCGGCTCGCGAAAGCCGTGCTGGAAGACGTCGCCGGATGCGAAGTGCGAGGCTACCGCGCGCCGAGCTTCTCCATCGGGCCGGCCAATCCGTGGGCCTACGATGCGATTGCCGAAGCGGGTTATCGCTACAGCTCGAGCATCTATCCGATCCGCCACGACCACTACGGCGTGCCGGATGCGCCGCGCTTTGTGCACGAGCCGCGTACTGGCCTGCTGGAGCTCCCCGTCACGACAGTGCGCGTGGGGAACACCAACTGGCCCGCCGGCGGCGGCGGCTATTTCCGGCTGTTCCCCTATGCGGTGTCCCGGTGGTCGATCCGGCGCGTGAACGAGCGCGACGGGCAGGCTGCGATGTTCTATTTCCATCCGTGGGAGGTCGATCCCGACCAGCCCCGGGTCGCGGGGCTCGGCGCGAAGACCCGCTTTCGTCACTACGTGAACCTGCGCCGCATGGCGCCTCGGCTTGCCCGCCTGCTACACGACTTCCGCTGGGGCCGCGCCGATCACGTGTTCCTGCAGGCGTAGCGATGATGACGGTTCCAGCCGACGTCGCGGATCGCGCCGTGGCCGCGGCGCACGCCGGGCTTCGCGTCCGGGTGTTCGCGCGCGGCGACGAAGCGGCATGGGATCGCTTCGTCGACGGATGTCGCGACGCGACGTTCTTCCACCGCGCGGCGTGGCGCGACGTCATCGAGAACGTCTTTCGCCATCGGTGTCACTACCTGCTGGCCGAATCGGGCAACGTCGTTCAAGGCGTGCTGCCGCTCGCGGAGGTCAGGAGCCGCGTTTTCGGCCATTGGCTTTCGTCGCTGCCCCACTGCGCGTACGCCGGCCCGATCGGCACCGATCCGGCCGTCGAGCGGGCGCTAATCGATGCGGCAGTAGACCTCGGCCGGTCGCTTCGCGTCTCGCATCTGGAACTGCGCGATCGCGTGGCGAAGCGGGTCGATTGGCCGCGACAGGACCTCTACGTCACGTTCCGCAAGTCGTTGCTAGGCGACGTCGACGCCAATCTGCTCGCCGTGCCGCGCAAGCAGCGCGCGATGATCCGCAAAGGCATCGCGCGCGGCCTGCACAGCGAGCGGGACGCGGCGCCCGCGCGGTTCTTCGCCCTATATGCCGACAACGTCCACCGCCATGGGACCCCCGCGTTGCCGCAGCGCTACTTCGCGCGGCTGATGGAAACCTTCGGCGAAGCGTGCGAGATCACGACGATCGTCGACGCCGGCGGCAGGCCGGTGAGCGGCGTGCTTTCGTTCTACTTCCGCAACGAAGTGCTGCCGTACTACGCGGGGGACACCGCCGAGGCGCGCGCGCTCGCGGCGAACGACTTCAAATACTGGGCGCTCATGCGCGACGCGTGCGAGCGCGGTATCGAGATTTTCGATTTCGGGCGCAGCAAGCGCGGCACGGGTTCGTTCGACTTCAAGCGCAATTGGGGCTTCGAGCCGGCGCTGCTCGCCTACGAATACGAGCTCTATGGCGGTCGCGCGATTCCGCAGAACAATCCGCTCAATCCGCGCTATCGGGCGCTGATCGCGCTCTGGCAGCGCTTGCCGCGACCCCTCGTCAACGCGATCGGACCCTCGGTCGCGCGTCATCTCGGGTGAGCTGATGGGCGACGTTCTCTACCTCTCGCATCGGCTGCCCTATCCGCCCAACAAGGGCGACAAGCTGCGCTCGTACCATCTGCTCAAGCACATCGGAGCGCGGCACCGCATCTTCCTCGGCACGTTCGTCGACGACCCCGACGATCTTCGTCACGTCGCTGCGGTTCGATCCTTCTGCGCCGATGTGCACGTGTCGCAGCTCGATCCATTGCGCGCGCGTCTTCGCAGTCTTTCCGGGCTGGCGGCGAACGCGCCGCTCACGCTGCCGTATTACCGCGACGCGGCGCTGCACGCATGGGTCAGTCGCACGCTGGCAGAGCAGCGGATCGACACCATCGTCGTGTTCTCGTCAGCGATGGCGCAATACGTCCCCCCGGGGCATCCCGCACGCGTGCTCGTCGATTTCGTCGACGTCGATTCGGCCAAGTGGCTGCAGTACGCCGATGCGAAGCGGTGGCCGCTGTCGTGGCTGTATCGGCGCGAAGGAACACGCTTGTTCGAGTTCGAACGCGCCGCGGCGCACCATGCGACGCGGTCGTTCTTCGTGACCGAAGCGGAGACCGAGCTCTTTCGCCGGCTCGCGCCGGCCACGGCGAGCCGCGTCGAAACGATCGGCAACGGCGTCGATGCGCAATTCTTCGCGCCTGGCGAATGGCCGTCGCCGTTTCCCGCCGGATCGCCGACGATCGTGTTCACCGGTGCCATGGATTACTGGCCAAATATCGACGCCGTGCGCTGGTTCGTGGCGGACATATTTCCGCCGCTGCGTGCGGCAGTGCCCGGCGTCCGGTTCGCCATCGTCGGTATGCGGCCGGCGCCGGCGGTAAAGACGCTCGCGGGCAACGGCATCATCGTGACCGGCACCGTTTCCGATATCCGGCCGTATCTGCATCACGCCGCGGTGGTCGTCGCGCCACTGCGCATCGCGCGCGGCGTGCAGAACAAGGTGCTCGAAGCGATGGCCATGGAACGCCCGGTCGTGGCGTCCGACGCGTGCGCGACCGCGATCGATGCGGTCGTCGGACGCGATCTTCTCGGTGCCGGTGACGCGACGCAATTCGTCGCAGCGATCGAGTCGCTGCTCGCCGACCCCGGGCGCAGCGCGGCGCTCGGGCGTGCCGCGCGCCGCTGCATACTCGAGCGCTACAGCTGGGACGCGCAGCTCGCGCGGATCGACCGCCATCTCGACCCAGCGCCGCTCGCGTCGAGCGCCGCTGCTTAGGCAAGCTTTCCGTGAAGCGCGACTCCATCCCGCTGCCGATCGAGCCCGTGCTCGATGCGCGCGCCGCCGCGCGTGCCTGGCGCCATGCCGGCGCCGCGCTGCTGTTCACCGTCGCGTGGATCCTCGCCTGCTACGCGAAAACAGCCGCCGGGATGGTGGAGATCTGGACGCGTTCGGAGACGTTCGCGCACGGCTACGTCGTCGTCCCCATTTCGCTGTGGCTCGTGTGGCGGATCCGTGGACGGCTCGCCGGCTTTGTCCCGCGGCCGACGTACTGGACGCTGCCGCTGATGGCATTGACCGGCCTGGCCTGGCTGCTCGGCGTTCTCGGAACGGTGAACGCGGTGTCGCAGGCGAGCCTCGTCGCGCTGCTGCTGCTTGCGGTCGTCACGGTGCTCGGCGCAACGATGGCGCGCCAGATCGCCTTTCCGCTGGCGTTTCTCTTTTTCGCCGTGCCATTTGGCGAGTTCATGATGCCGTGGCTGATGGAGCGGACCGCCGATTTCACCATCGTCGCGCTACGCGCCAGCGGCATCCCCGTCTATCGCGAAGGCTTGCACTTCGTGATCCCGAGCGGCCGCTGGTCGGTCGTCGAAGCGTGCAGCGGCATCCGCTACCTCCTCGCTTCGCTGATGGTGGGCACGCTTTTCGCATACCTCAACTATCGCGCGGCATGGCGCCGCATCGTGTTCATCGGCTTCGCCGCCCTCGTTCCGATCGTCGCGAACTGGCTTCGCGCTTACCTGATCGTGCTGCTGGGACATCTTTCCAACAACAAGCTCGCGGTCGGCGTCGATCACCTCATCTACGGCTGGCTCTTCTTCGGCGCCGTGATGCTGCTGATGTTCTGGATCGGCTCGCGGTGGCGCGAGCCCGCAGTTGCTGTCCGCGAGGCGATTCCGCAACAGCCTGCGCTCTTCCCGCCGACCGCGTCGTTCTGGTGGGTCGCCGCCGCCGTGGCGCTGCTAGCAGGCGCGTGGCCCGCGGCCCATGCGGCGCTCGTTTCGCGCGCTGCAGCCACGCCTCCGGTGCTCGAGCCGGTGCGCGGGCTGGCGAGCGCGACGGGCGGGTACGTGCCGCGATTCGAGAATCCCGCGGCGCAGTTGCATCAGCGGACGGAACGCGACGGCGAAACCTTCGGCCTGTACGTCGCCTACTATCGCAACCAGGCGAACGAACGCAAGCTCGTCAGCTCCGACAACACGCTGGTTCGTAACGACGATCGGGTATGGCAATCGCTCGGCTTCGGCAGCCGCCGTGTGTCGCTCGACGGCCACCCGGTCACCGTGCGAACCGGCCGCGCCCGCAGCCTCGACGGCACGCAAATCGTGGCGTGGGAATGGTACTGGGTCGACGGCGTTCTCACGTCGAGCGATGCGCTCGCCAAGGCGCTCATCGCCTGGTCGCAGCTACGCGGCCGGGGCGACAGCGCGGCCGCGGTCGTGTTCTACGCGCAGGAACACGGCGGCCGAGACGCCAACGCCGCCCTGGATGCGTTCATGCGCGATGCATGGCCTGACGTGCGGGCAACGCTCGAAAGGGCGGGGCAACGATGACCGCGCCGTCACTTGCGTCCTCGCGCGCGGGCGTCCATGGCCGCGACAACCGGCCGCTGATCGCCCACGTGGTCTACCGCTTCGACACGGGCGGCCTCGAGAACGGCCTCGTGAACCTGCTGAACCGGATGCCGGCCGAGCGGTATCGGCACGCCGTAATCGCATTGACCGACGTGACGGCCTTCCGCGAGCGGGTGAAGCGCGACGACGTGCGCTTCGTCGCGCTGAACAAGGCGCCCGGGCACGGGATCAAGCTGCTGCCCCGCCTGACCCGGCTCTTCCGCGAGCTGCGGCCGGCGATCGTCCACACGCGCAACCTCGCGGCTCTCGAGGCGGTGCTTCCGGCGTGGATCGCGCGCGTTCCCGGCCGCGTCCACGGTGAGCATGGATGGGATATCGGCGATCTCGACGGGTCGCGGCGCGCGTACCGGCTCGTACGCCGCGCCTACAGGCCGTTCGTCAGCCGCTATGTGACCGTTTCTCGTGATCTGGAGCGCTACCTCACGTCGTCGATCGGCGTGAAACGCGCCGACGTCGTGCGCATCGTCAACGGCGTCGACGTGACGCGTTTCTGCCCCTTCGATCGGGCACTTCCCGCCGGCTGGCCGTTTGATCCCGCTTCGCACTGGATCATCGGTAGCGTAGGACGTTTGCAACCGGTGAAGAACCAGGTGCTGCTGGCGCAGGCGTTTGTGCGGCTGCTCGAGCAGATGCCGTCCGCACGGCAGCACGTGCGGCTCGCGATCGTGGGCGCCGGGCCGCTGCGCGCGGAAATAGAGGCGGTGCTCGACCGCGCACAGGCACGTGCGCTGGCGTGGCTGCCGGGGGAGCGCAGCGACGTCGTCGACGTCCTGCGGGCGTTCGACGTCTTCGTCCTGCCGTCGCTCGCGGAGGGCATTTCGAACACGGTGCTGGAGGCCATGGCGAGCGGACTGCCCGTCGTCGCGACCAACGTCGGCGGCAACCGCGAGCTGGTCGAACAAGGGCGAACCGGGCTGCTGGTGCCGGTCGACGCGGATGCGCTCGCAACGGCGCTGATACGCTACGCCTGCGAGCCCGCGACGGCACGCAGCGCCGGGAGCGAGGGACGCCGCCGTGCCGAGCAGCTCTACAGCCTCGACACGATGGTCGCCCAGTACGTGGCACTGTACGACCGGCTGCTGGCGAAGGGTGACGCCGCCGCCGGTCAACGTTTGTCCTCGCTGTCGAATCACGCAACGACGGGAGTCGACTGAGCCATGTGCGGAATAACGGGCATCTTCGATACACGCGGCCGGCGCGAAGTCGACCGTTCGACGCTCGTACGGATGAACGAGTCGCAACATCACCGCGGGCCGGACGACAGCGGGTTGCATCTGGAGCCCGGCGTCGGCCTCGGCCACCGGCGCCTGTCGATCATCGATCTGTCAACGGGGCACCAGCCGCTCTACAACCACGATCGTTCCGTGTGCGTCGTCTTCAACGGCGAGATCTACAACTACCAGGAACTGATTCCCGAGCTGCGGGCGCTGGGGTATGTGTTTCAGACGCGCAGCGACACCGAAGTCATCGTGCATGCCTGGGAGGCCTGGGGCGAGGCGTGTGTAGAGCGCTTTCGCGGAATGTTCGCGTTCGCGCTGTGGGACCGTAACCGCGAAACGCTGTTCCTCGCCCGCGACCGGCTCGGCGTCAAGCCGCTCTATTACGCGCTCCTCTCCGACGGCCAGCTTCTGTTCGGCTCCGAGCTCAAGTCGCTGCTAGCCCACGGCGCGCTGCCGCGTGCGCTCGATCCGCGTGCCGTCGAGGATTACTTCGCGCTCGGCTATGTCGCCGAGCCGCAGACAATCTTCCGCGCAGCGTCCAAGCTGCCACCCGCACATACGCTTTCGATCCGGCGCGGGCAGCCGATGCCGGAGCCGAAGTCCTATTGGGAGGTGCGCTTCACCGGCTCGAATCCGATCGGCTTCGACGACGCGTGCGTCGAGCTGGCCGAACGCCTGAAGGAATCGGTGCGGCTGCGCATGATCGCGGACGTTCCGCTCGGCGCTTTCCTGTCGGGCGGCGTGGACTCGAGCGCCGTCGTCGCGACGATGGCCGGCCTCTCCACGACGCCTGTCAACACCTGTGCGATCGCGTTCTCCGATCCGGCGTTCGATGAATCGCGCTACGCGCAGCTCGTCGCCGACCGCTACCGCACGAACCATCGCACCGATCGCGTCGATAGCGAGGACTTCGCGCTTGTCGACACGCTCGCGACGCTCTACGACGAGCCCTACGCCGACAGTTCCGCCATCCCCACGTATCGGGTCTGCCAGCTCGCGCGCCGCCATGTCACCGTCGCGCTGTCCGGAGACGGCGGCGATGAGAGCTTTGCCGGTTACCGCCGCTATCGGCTGCACCTCGCCGAGGAGCGGTTGCGGGCGGCATTTCCGTTGTCGGTACGCCGGCCGGTGTTCTCGCTGCTCGGTCGCGCGTATCCGAAGCTCGACTGGGCGCCGCGCGTGCTGCGCGCGAAGACGACATTCGAGGCGCTCGCCCGCGACTCGGTCGAGGCCTATCTGAATACGATGTCGTTCGTGCGCGAGCCGATGCGCTCGAACCTCTACAGCGCGTCGCTTCGCGCCGATCTCGGCGGCTATCGGGCGATCGAAGTGTTTCGCCGGCATGCGCGCGAGGCGCCGGCCGACGATCCGCTCGCGCTCGTCCAATATCTCGACCTCAAGACGTACCTGGTCGGCGACATCAACACCAAGGTCGACCGCGCGAGCATGGCGCATTCGCTCGAGGTGCGCGAGCCGCTGATGGATCACGAGCTCGTCGAATGGCTCGCGACGCTGCCGTCGCGGTTCAAGGCGGGCGGCGGCGGCTCGAAGCTGCTGCTCAAGAAGACGATGGAGGGGCGGCTTCCGGCGGAAGTGATGCATCGGCCGAAAATGGGCTTCTCGGTCCCGCTCGCGCGGTGGCTCCGCGGGCCGCTGCGTGCGCACATGCAAGCGGTTCTCACGGGCAAGGAGCTTGCCGACACGGGCATGTTCAATCCAGCCGCGCTGAAGCGTCTCGCCGACGAGCACCTCGCCGGGACGCGCGATCACAGCACGCCGATCTGGACGGTGCTGATGTTCGAAGCCTTCCTGCGCTGCGTGCTGGAGGGCGCTCCCGCGCGTTTCGCGGAAGCGGCCTGAACCCGATTCGTCGCGATGCGCATTCTCTACCACCATCGAACGGCTTCCCGCGACGGGCAGTCGACGCACATCGAAGAGATGGTTCGCGCGTTGCGTGAACTGGGTCACGACGTCGTCGTCGTTGGGCCTGCGGTTGCCGATGCGACGCGCGCCGGCGCTCGCCCGCATGGAATCGCGCGGTTGAAACGCGCGTTGCCGCGGCCGCTTTACGAGCTGATGGAGTGCGGCTATTCCATTATCGCGTACCGCCGGCTCGCGGCAGCGATACGCGCGCATCGTCCCGACGCGATCTACGAGCGCTACAACCTCTTCCTGCTGGCCGGCGCCTGGGCCCGTGCGCGCTATCGCGTGCCTCTGGTCGTCGAAGTGAATTCGCCGAACTCGTTGGAACGCAGGCAATACGGCGGACTGGTCCTTCGGCGGCTCGCGGCGTGGACCGAACGCTATGTCTGGCGGCGTGCCGACGCCGTATTGCCGATCACCGAAGTGCTGGCCGGGATCATCGCGGCGGCCGGCGTGCCGCGCACGCGCATGGTCGTGATTCCGAATGGCATCGATCCGCGTGATTACGCCGAGTTGCCGAGCGCCGACGAAGCGAAGGCAAAGCTCGGGTTGAGCGGACGCCTGGTGATCGGCTTCACCGGTTTCGTGCGTGAATGGGATCAGCTCGAGCGCATCGTGCGCTGGCTCGCGACTCGCTCGGGAAACGGGACGCCGCACCTGCTAATTGTGGGCGACGGTCCTGCACGCGCGGGAGCGGAAGCCTGCGCGCGCGAACTCGGCGTCGCCGACCGGATCACGTTTACGGGCGTGGTTCCGCGAAAGCAGGTGCCGAGGCTTGCTGCGGCATTCGACATCGCCCTGCAGACCGCGCTCGTCCCGTACGCATCGCCGCTTTGCCTGTTCGAATACCTGGCGCTAGGGAAGGCCATCGTGGCGCCCAGGCAGCCGAATCATCAGGAGATTCTCTCCGATGGCGTCGACGCGTTGCTCTACGATCCCGCCGCCGCGACGGGCATCGAGGCGGCGCTGGACGTCCTTTGCGACGATGCAGTGCTGCGCCAACGGCTCGCGCGGCGCGCGGAACAGGTCATTGGCGAGCGCCAGTTGACCTGGGCGCATCATGCCAGGCGCGTGACTGCGCTGATCGAACGACTCGCGGGCGCGGGCTCCGTGCGTGGTGACGAAAAGTTGCCGCGGGTCGCGTCACATTCCCCGCGATGACACGGCTCGAGATGCCGGCGCCGTTGAACATCCTGACGTTTTCCACGCTCTATCCGAGCAGCGCCATGCCGGGCAACGGCGTCTTCGTCGAGACGAGGTTGCGTCATTTGCTCGCGCGCGCCCCGCAAGTCCGCGCGCAGGTGGTGGCGCCCGTTCCCTGGTTCCCGTTCGCAGCCAAGCGTTTCGGCCGCTATGGACGATTCGCCGCGGTCTCGCGCCGTGAGGCATGGCACGGCATTCCCGTCGAGCATCCCCGTTATGTCGTCGTCCCGAAGACGACATGGCGCATGACGCCGTTCACGTTGGCCGCGCAGAGCTATCCGACGATTCGAAGAATCCTGAAAACGGGGAATGGCTTCGACCTAATCGATGCGCACTATCTGTTTCCTGATGGCGTTGCCGCTGCGATGCTTGCGAAGGCAACTGGCAAGCCGTTCGTGATGACGGCTCGGGGCAGCGACGTCCGGGAGCTCGCGAACTACCGACTGCCACGTGCGCTGATTCTCTGGGCTGCAAGCCGCGCGTTCAAGGTGATCACCGTCTCGGCAGCGCTTGCGCGCGATCTCGAGGCGATCGGTGTGCCGCCCGAGCGGCTTGTCGTTCTGAGAAACGGCGTCGACTTGTCGCTTTTCTCTCCTGGTGATCGTGCGGTGCTTCGTGAACGGTTGCGCCTGTCGAGCGGCCCCCTTCTGGCAAGCGTTGGGAGGCTCGTCGAGATGAAAGGTCATGACCTCTCGATTCGGGCATTGAAGCTGCTGCCCGATGCGACGCTGGTCATCGCCGGCGAAGGTCCCGAGCGCAGGCGGCTGGAAACACTGTCGAGGTCGCTCGGCGTCGAAGCGCGCGTGCGCTTCCTCGGCGAGCTGTCGCAGCAGGAACTCGTTGGGGTGTATGGGGGCGCCGATGCGCTCGTGCTCGCGTCGCGGCATGAAGGCTGGCCGAACGTTCTGCTCGAGGCGATGGCCTGCGGCTGTCCGGTGGTCGCCACCGAAATGGATGGTATCCGCGAAATCGTCAGGACCGACGATGCGGGTGTCGTCATGGAGGAACGCTCCCCAGAGGGGATCGTAGGCGGCGTACGTCGGCTACTCGCCCGCTATCCCGGTGTGGAAGCGACGCGTCGTTATGCGGAAGATTTTGGCTGGGACGCGACCTCCGACGGACAGGTCGAGCTGTTTTCCGCTGCGGTGGCGTACACCAGCCCGAACTCCCCGCGCTCAGCGCATTTGCGTCGAGCCGCATGATCATGAAGCCACCGATCCGCAAGTCAGGCGGTCATTGATCCGATGCGTGACCTGTTCGTCATCGTAGTCGTGGGTGCGCTTACGCTGGTTTCCGTAGTCCGCCCGGATATTGGTGTCTTGGGGTGGGCGTGGCTCGGGATCTTCAATCCTCACCGATTGGCCTGGGACTACGCACGCGACTTGCCCGTGGCAGCG
>Ga0310810_10002891_pt1 | contig 18588 bp, 19 predicted proteins | sample NCmetagenome_FD_207641 | JGI IMG/M metagenome (GOLD analysis project Ga0310810, IMG submission 207641) | Soil microbial communities from experimental microcosm in Duke University, North Carolina, United States - NC | ecosystem: Engineered > Artificial ecosystem > Soil microcosm > Unclassified ...
GGTCTGCTCCGGGTATCAAAAAGAAAGCGCCCCGCCGGAAAGGTCCGGCGGGGCAAGCGATGGTGTCCGGTCGATGAGCGCTACACTACGCTACCGACACCGGACGGGCATCGAGCCGCGCCGGGGCTGGTAAAGTAGAAGGCGAACCATCCGCTTTGGGACCGGATCATGAGGTCAACGTACGGGGAGGTCCGCGGGTTTGTCAAGCGAGCTATCTTTTCCGGCTCGTGAATCGCCTCGTTCCGGCCCTCGCCGTCCTGTCGTCGCTCCTCGGTCTGCCGTCGCCGGTGGTCCAGGCGCAGGGGCTGCCAGCCTACTCGCCCATCAACCCGGTCGCGGACTCGCGCACCGCCCTCGGCTTCGAGCCGTACCGGACACCGCGGCTCGGCGGATGGGGCCTGGGGCTGGCGCTGGACTATGGCAGTGCTGTCGAGCTCGCCCTCGCGTCGCGAGCGGACTACACGCTCGACGCCGAGCTCCTCCGGCTTCGCCTTCGCGTCGCCAGGGACCTGAGCCCGTCGGTCTTTCTCATGGCCGATGCGTCGGCCCAGGGCAGCTACGCGGGCTTCCTCGACGGCTTCCTGAATTGGTACCACGATCTGATCGGCATCAGGATCAAGGCGCGGGAGGAGCGGCCCAACGACGCGTTCCTCTATCGGCTCGACTTGCCGGGCGACAGTCCCCGCACCCGCCGGCCGAGGGCTCTCTTCCTGGGTGACGTCCGACTCGCGGCCGGGCTCCGGCTCGGTCGTCATCTCCAGACCCTGGCGCTCGTCACCTTGCCGACCTCGACCGGACCCGCCGGCTACGGTCGAGGCGTGCCGGCCGCCGGGCTCATCGCCACCGTGCGGGCCCCGCTCGCGGAGCCGCTCATCTACGAGGGAAGCCTGGGGCTGGGCTACACCCCGACGCACGGCGATCTCGAGCCGTATCAGCACACCACCCTCGTGTCGGGCAGCTCGGGCCTGCGGTGGCGATTCTGGGGGCGCCAGTCGCTGTACGCGAACCTGTTCTATCACAGCCCGTACTACCACGACACGACGCTCCCCCCGCTCGACCGGCGGGAGCTGTCGCTCGACTTCGGCTGGATGCTGGCGACGAGAAGCGGGAAGGAGTGGCGGATCGGCATGACCGAGGATATGGAGCCGAGCGGCCCGGCGATCGACATCGTGTTCCGGCTGGGCGTGGCGCGCTGACGGTCAGGTGCCGACCTGACCCTCCTTGAAGAGGAACTGCTCCATGTTGCGGAACAGGAATTCCTTGGCCTTCGGGTCACGCAGGTTCAACGCGTAGTGATTGATGAGCTGCTGCTGCATCTTGAGCCACTCGCCCCAGCAGACACCGCAGATCTCTTCGTAGGCTTTCTTACCCAGGTCGTTCTGAAACGGCTGGAAGGCCATTCTTTCCCGCTCTAGCCCGCAGCGTGCACAGGTCACATTGGTCATGGGGGCAAGATAGACGTCACTCCAAGTGTGATCCAGTGTACGGGCGAACGGCTCGCTCGCCATTACTTTGGATTCAGGGCGCAAGTCGGTGGTGGGTTGGATCACCACGCCTGATGATCCGTGCTCCGGAAACGGTGCCGAGTCCGGTCCCGATACCGAACATGACCGCGGGCGCTATGCTCACGAGCGGCAGGAGCGCCAGGGGCCAGGTGAAGGCGAAGGCCACGGCTCCGGCAACCAGCGGCGCCCAGCCGCTGTGGATCGCGTCCACGAAGCGCAGGCGATTGCGAACGAAGCCGCGGGCCATGAGGTACCCGGCCAGGCCGGCGGTAACAGCCAAGAGCAGTTGCAACATAGAGATAACCTCGGTTGAGGACATGGAGGCCGCGTTACAGTACGAAACGAATAGAGAAAAGATTCGTCCGTACGATGCCGTCAGGCATCAGAATCGCTCCAGTGACGTCCGTATCGCGGGTCGAAGTGCTCGTGTCCTTGCCCCAGTCCCTTTGGTCCCACTCAGGGAAGGAGGCCACCGATGCGACATCCGACAGTGCAGGTGCCGAATATCGGTCCCATGGACCATGCGTGGGATCTGCTGGGTGAGTGGCAGGCCGAGTTCGAGTTGCCGGAAACCGAATCGCCGGTCCATGGAAAAGTCACCTTCCGTTCGTGGACTGACGCCGAGTTGATCCTGGACCCCGTGGAGGCAGCCATCGCCGGCATTCCGGCGCAGGTGCCGCTCGAGCGCGCCAGCGAGATTCACCTGACCGATGCGGGCGGCGGCGCGCTGCAGTGGGTGCTCCATGCCCCATCCACCAACTGGTCACTGCAGGCGACGATGTGGCCCGGGTCGCTCCACCTGTTCGTGAGCGACGCCGACGACGACGAGGAACAGCTCTACCGTGCGAGGGCGGTCCGGACGCAGGATTACTATCTGCGGAAGTACCCGCTCGACTCGAAGTGACGACCCGGACCCTCGAGCTGCGACTGCACGGGTTCGGGGCACCGCCGGTACCGGCGCGGGCGGAGATCGCCGAGCTGGCGCCGGCCGATCGGTTCAAGCGCGCGGCGGTCGTCTTCGGCGCCTTCGTGGCCGTGGCCATCGTCGCGCTTCCCATTCCCATCGTCCACTTCATGCTGGTGCCGGGCGGCCTGCTGCTCGCCTTCGTGCTGGGCGGGTTGCGGCTCCGTGAGGACGCCATCTTCCGCGACGTGAGTGGCGGCTGTCCCTTCTGCGCCACCGAGCAGCATTTCCCTTTGTTCGGCCGTTTCCGGTTGCCGAAGGACGTGCACTGCGCCAACTGCGGACGGAAGCTGACCCTGGAGCGGGAGCGCGAGTCACCCTGAGTGCGAGTCACCCTGAGTGCGAGTCACCCTGAGTGCGAGTCACCCTGAGTGCGAGTCACCCTGAGTGCGATCCTGACTGCGAGTCACCCTGAACGCAGTGAAGGGGGCATACCCGGACGCATGCCCCCTTCGCTTCGCTCAGGGTGACTCGTGACCTCAGGGTGACTGCCGCCTACCACCGAATCAGCGCGCTTCCCCACAGGAATCCCGACCCGAAGGCCGTCATGGCGACCAGATCGCCGGCTCGAAGCCGGCCCATCCGTACGCACTCGTCCAGCGCGATCGGAATGGTCGCCGCGGTGGTGTTGCCGTACCACATGATGTTGTTGTACACCTGGTCGTCCCGGAGGCCGAGCGATTTCTGCATCATCTCCGCAATGCGCAGATTGGCCTGGTGGGCGACCAGGAGGGCGAGATCGCCGGTGGTGTGCCCGGCGGCGGCGAGCACGGCCTGGACCGACTCCGGCATCCGCGCCACCGCGTGGCGGAATACCTCCTTCCCGTCCATCTCCAGAAAATGGCGGCCCTCCTCGAGCTGGCGGGCCGATACCCGCGGGTGATACATCGATCCGGGCGCGTCCACCCACAGCTTTTCGGCATGGCTCCCGTCACCATGCAGGTCGAACGCCAGGATGCCGCGCTCGTCGTCGCTGGGCCCCAGCACGACCGCCCCGGCCCCATCGGCGAAGATCACCGCCGTGTTCCGGCCCCGGGTGCTCACGTCCAGCGCAGTGGACTGGATCTCCGCGCCCACCACCAGCACGTGACGATAGCTGCCGATCCGGACGAACGCGTCGGCGATGGCGAGCGCGTAGACGAATCCGCTGCACTGATTCCGGATGTCGATCGAGGGGATGGCGCCGACGCCCAGCAGCCGCTGCAGGTACACCCCGTTTCCGGGCGCGAAGTGATCGGGGGTCGAGGTGGCGTAGATGATCGCGTCGAGATCGGCCGGCGCCAGCCCCGCGGCCTCGACGGCGCGGAGGCTGGCGGCGTGCGCCAGGGCCGCGCTGGTCTCGCCTTCGCGGACCCAGCGCCGCTCCTGGATTCCGGTCCGGGTGCGGATCCATTCGTCGCTGGTATCCATGACGCGGGAGAGGTCGTCGTTGGTCACGACGCGGTCGGGGACGGCCAGGCCGGTCCCGAGGAAGCGCGCACGGGGCATGGTTGATCCGCGGTGGATGAGCGGGGTTAAGTATATCGTCGGGGGACGATGGCCCACAGCAGCCAGGTCCAGGCCAGCCAGGCGATCGTGAGCGGCCAGCCCATGCCGCGCCAGGTCTCCCACACCACGCCCTCGGGCGTGAGCCACCTGGGCCACGCGCTGTCAGCCCGGAGGCGCTCCCGCTCGACGATCCGGGTCGCGCCAAAGCCGCGGCGCAATCCCTGGAGCACGGCCGAGCAGGCCGCCGCGCCTTGGGGACGCGGGCCCGGCAGGGGCAGGAGGTTCCACACCATATTGGTGGCGCCCCACCCGTGGCTGTCGCTTGCCCCGACGACGAATCGGCCCGTCCGGCGGGCGAGGGCCACCACCGAGTCCCGCCGGGCGCGGGTGATCTCGTTCGCTTTCGGGGCGGCATTCACGATCTCGAGCCCGTCGGCGCCCGCGGCCACCAGCGAGTCGAGTCGGGCCCAGTGATTGCGCTCGTACTCGGGAAGCGATAAGACGCTGAGCGCGCCGTACACCGAGTCGCTCTCGCGCAGCAGCAGCTCGAGCGCGTCGAGCGACCGGTTGTACCGCCGCTGGTCCACCGGTGCCGCATCGCCCAGCAGGACCACATGGGCGCGCCACGCGCTGATCTCGATGCCGGGACACAGCGCCGGCGCTCCGGCGTGCGGCCTGAGGCCGCTCACCGTATTGTGGTCGGTGACGAACACGGCATCGTATCCGGCGCGGCGGTGCCAGCGCAGGTTGGCCTCGGTGTCGAACCCGTTCATGAGGGTCCCGCGGACGTCGTGGGAGACGTTGGTGTGGCTGTGCACGTCGAAGACCAGGGCATCCGGGCCGGCACCCGCCAGTGCCGCCATGGGTCGGTGCCAAAGTAGGCCGACACCGACGAACAGCACCAGGGCGGCCAGCGAAAGGGCCAGCAGCCCGAGCTCCCGGCGGATCGGCGCGCGGGGCGGCGGGCCGTCGCTCCAGACGACCCTCCACCACAGGGCCCGTCCGCCGCGCCATGCGAGGTAGAGCGGCAACAGTCCGAGAGGGAACCATTGCAACCGGCTCATGCTCAGCATCGAAACGCCGTCCCACAGCGTGAACAGGGGCGCGAGCAGGACGTACAGCGGTGGATAGGCGAGGTGCAGAGTCGCGGGAAGGGGATCGCCGAGCGGATCGGCCAGCGGCGGCGCCGACCAGGCGCGGGCCGCGAGCAGCCCGGCCGTCAGCCCGAGGGGGACAAGAAGTCCGGCGCGCGCCGGACGCAGGGACCACCGGGTCGGGTTGGGAATGTTGCGCAATATACGGGAGACACGGCGGGATGAGCGAGCGCGACGATGACCATGACGACAATACCGAGGACACCGTGGACACCGAGGCCACGGTGCTATGTCCCTATTGTGGCGAGCTCAACGACATCAGCCTCGATCCCGGCAGCGGGCGCCACCAGGAGTACGTGGAGGACTGCCAGATCTGTTGCCGGCCCTGGCTGGTGCGGGTGACTTACCTGCCCGACGGCGGGGCCGACGTCTCGGTCGAGGCGGAGCAGCCGGACTGACGCGGGCGCGCTGCTAGATGCCGCCGAGCCACGGGTAGCCCTGGTCCTCCCAGTAGCCGCCCGGACGCTCGCGGGTGAACGTCATGCTCGTGAGATACTTGGTGAGCTTGTACCCCAGCTTGACCGGGGAATAGAGTCTGAGTGGAGCGCCGTGCTCGATCGTGAGCGGCCGGTCGTTCCAGGCGTAGGCCAGGATCGTCTGCGGATGCATGGCGCTCGCGAGGTCCCAGCCGTTGGAGTAGTGGTGGTCGAACGAGTCGAAGCGCAGGTAGCGCGCCTCCGCCGTCGGCTGGACCATCTGCGTCACCGCCGCCACCGGGACCCCGGTCCAGGTGGCGACCGCGGTCCAGCCTTCGACACAGTGGTGCTTCACGGTATACGTCACGCGCGGCATGGCCTGCAACATGGCCGGCGTGAGGCGGACGGGTGTCCGCACCAGTCCGCCCACCTCGAGCGCCCAGCCGGCGGGCACCGCGGGGAAGCTGCCGGTACGGTTGTGGGTGATGGAGTAGGCCGGGAAGTCCATGACGGGCGTCCGCTGGGCCACAGGGTACTCCCGGGCCAGGCGGCTCCGGGAGTACCAGATCTTCTCCCCCACCCAGTCGTTGAGCCGGCTGAAGGCGCGAAGGCGGGGCTCGAGCAGCGGCCCGCCGTCCCATCCGCACGCGGCGACCAGCGCGGTGGGGGCCACGATACCGAGCCGCAGGAAGTCGCGACGGTTGAGGCCGGGTCGGTCAGTCATGGCTCGGGAACCTTCCGCGGTACCAGCCGGTGATCATCGCCCGCAGCGAGGCCGGATCCACCAGGAACACCAGCGCGATGTGGAGCAGGGTGAACCCGACGAAAATCCACACCGCCCAGAAGTGCCAGTAGCGCGCCAGCTCGTATCCACCGAACAGCGAGGTCAGCCAGGCGAGCTGCACCGGCTTGTAGATGGCGAACCCGGTGAGCGCGGAGAGCGCGCCCAGCAGCACGATGAAGGTGTAGGCACTCTTCTGGAGCGCGTTGTGCTTGCCCTGCGGCGGGTGGGTCTTGCGGAGGCGCAGATAATACAGCTGCATCTGCACCGCGGGGCCGATATCCCTGGGGCGGAAGAGCAGGGAGCGCCACTCGCCCGTCGCGGCCAGGAAGCCAAGGTAGACCAGCCCGGTGATCACGAAGGGCCACGCCAGCGCGAAGTGCCAGTTGAGGCCCCCGGCCAGCCACCCGCCCAGCCGGGCCCAGCCTGGGATGGGCCCCCCATCGAAGGGGTTGGGATAGTAGGGCCGCCCGCGGGGACCGAAATGGGCGAACGCCAGATAGATCTGCAGCCCGCTCGCGATCATGCCCAACAGGACCACCGCATTCAGCCAGTGGGCCACGCGCACCAGCCCATGATGTCGCTTGACGTCGGGTCGCTCGGCGCCCATCCGACGCTCCGATAGGTGAGAGACGCAATGTAACCGGGGTACAACGCCGCCCCTCGGCGATCGGTTCCATCGCCACGGGTGGACGGTGCCGGGCCCGGGCCCTACAATGGGTCGTCGCCCTGTCCAGCGAGGTCCCGCGCGTGTTCGACGCCCGGCGCGTTGAAGCAGCTCTCGGGGATCGGTACCGTCTCGAGCGCGAGCTCGGACGGGGCGGCATGGCGCAGGTCTGGCTCGCCCGGGACCTCCGCCACGACCGGTCGGTGGCCCTCAAGATCCTTCGCCCCGACGTAGCCGCGGCCCTGGGCGCCGAGCGGTTTCTCCGCGAGATCCGTCTCACCGCCCGCCTGCAGCATCCCAACATCCTGCCCGTGCTCGACAGCGGAGCCGGCACGCTCCAGGACGGCACCCAGGTCCTCTGGTACACCATGCCCTGTGTCGAGGGTGAGACCCTGCGGGCGAGGCTCGCGCGGGAGCACCAGCTGCCGGTGCCCGAGGCCGTGGCCATCGCCCGCGAGATCGCCGACGCACTGCAGGGCGCCAGCCGCCAGGGCATCGTGCACCGCGACGTGAAGCCCGAGAACATCCTGCTCGGTGGGGGCCATGCGCTGCTGGCCGACTTCGGGGTGGCCAAGCCCGTGGCCGATGAAGACGGAGCGCTCACATCCACCGGGCTGGCGCTCGGGACGCCGGCATACATGAGCCCCGAGCAGGCGGCCGGCGATCGCGCGGTGGACGGCCGAACCGATGTCTACGCTCTGGGCTGCGTGTTGTACGAGATGCTCGTGGGTGAGCCGCCCTACACCGGCCCCACCGCACAGGTCATCGCCGCGCGCCGGCTGATGGACCCGGTGCCCTCGGTGCGCCGTCTGCGGGACACCATCCCGCCTTCGGTCGAGGCCGCGATCGGGCGCGCCCTGGCGAAGGTGCCGGCCGACCGGTTTCCCGATGCTGCGGGGTTTGCCGACGCCCTGCAACAGCCGCTATCCACTGGCGGCGAGCCTAGGGTGATCCCGCGCCGCCGGCTCGCGCTGTGGGCCGCGTGGGCCGCGGCGGCTGTCGTCCTGGCGGCCGCTATCGCGCTCTGGTGGCGCCAGTCCCCGTCGGCTGGCGCCGCCGGCGCGCCGATCGGGCTGGCGGTGCTTCCGTTCCGCGCACTCGGGGCGGCCGGTGACTCGGGCGTGCTCACGATCGGCGTGCCGGATGCCATCATCACCCGGCTGGCCAGCGTGCACCAGCTGCGAGTCCGTCCCACGACCGCCGTGCTCAAGTATGGGGGCTCCACGATGGATCCGCAGGCGGCGGCGCGTGAGCTCGCCGTGGCGTACATCCTCACCGGCACCGTGCAGTCGGCCGCCCAGAGGCTGCGCGTGAGCGTCCAGCTGCTGCGCGAGGCCGATGGAGCGGCGCTGTGGGGAGCCCACTACGATCTCGCGCGGCAGGACCTGCTTACCCTGCAGGACTCGATCGCGGAGCGGGTGAGCGACGCCCTCGCGCTGCGGATGACGGCCGCCGAGCAGGCGCGCATGTACCGCCGGTACACCGCCCAGCCGGCGGCCTATGAGGCCTATCTGCGAGGTCGCGCGCAGCTCGCGCGCATGTCGGAGGCGGGCACCCGGGAAGCCGTCGAGGACTTCGGCCGCGCCCTGGCGCTCGACCCGCGTTACGCCCTCGCCCGGGCCGGCCTCGCGATGGCCAGCGCCGACATGCACCTCCGGTTCGCGCGCGGGGAGGAGGTGGCGGCCTGGGGCCAGCGGGCGGAGCAGGAGGCGGCCCGGGCCCTGGAGCTCGACCCCGCGCTTGCCGAGGCCCATCTGGCCAGGGCGGCCGTGGCCCGGAAGACGGACTTCGACTGGTCGGTCGTCCTGGAGGAGAGCGCGAAAGCGTTGGAGCTCAACCCCAATCTCGATCTCGCCCGGTATTTCCGCGCGGCCGCGTTCTATCACCTGGGGTTGTTCGACGACGCCACCGGTGAAATGGCTCAGGCGCTCCACGGCGATCCCCAGAACCGTGCGGAGGAGCTGCGCACGGCTGGCGTGATCGCGTTTCTCCAGGGTCGCCACAACGAAGCGATCCACGACCTCGAGGCGGCCCGCCACTTCACCAGCGCGGCCTATGCCGACTCGTACTTGAGCCAGGCCTACTTCTACGCGGGGGATACGACCCGCTCGCTCCAGATGCTGGACTCCCTGTGGCGTTCACCGTCGGCGCCGGCTTCGGCGAGGGCGGGCGCCATGCTCGCGAGCGTCGCCGCGTCCCGCGGTGAGCGGATGCGCGCCAACCAATTGATCGCCGGGGTGCTCTCCACCGGCTACATGGATCATCATGTCGCCTACAGCCTCGGCGCCGCCTATGCGCAATTGGGGCGCCTGGACGACGCGCGGCAGTGGCTCGAGCGGTCGGTGAGCGGCGGGTTTCCCTGCTTTCCATGGTTCGTTCGCGACACCCTGCTGGCGCCGGTCCGGCGTGATGCGGGCTCCCAGGACTTCCTGAGGCGCCTGCAGGCCCGGTGGGCGGCGGCGAGGGCGCGCTACGGCTGAGCCAGCAGCCGTTCGGCCGCGCGATATCCGCTGATCAGCGCGCCATGCACGGTCGCGTTCCGGCCCTCCTCCGCCACGGCCTCTCCAGCCAGGTAGAGTGTCCCACCCGCGGGGCGGCCCAGGATCGCCCGCGCCTCGATCGCCCCGACACCGCCATAACTGTATGCCCCCCCGGCCAGCGGATCCGCTGACCAGTCGTGGACGTAGGCCTGGCGGAGCCGCGAGCGAAGCTCGCCCACGTCGCGATCGAATACCGACGCCAGCGACTCGAGCGCGGCCCGGATCAGGGCTCCCTCATTCTGGGCCCCCATCGCCTTGGCGCGCGGTCCACCGACCCAGCCGGTGATGATCGGCGCCCGGCTGGGCAGCGCAGTCCACCAAACCGGGAACGGCTCGCCTCCGCCGTGCACGAAGCTGGGCCCGGCGCGCCCGTCCGCCGCCCACCAGCGCCGGTCGAAGCCGAGCACGACCCGATGCGCCGCGCCCATGTGAAGGCACTCGAGCGCGTCGCGCCATTCGGGTGGGACGGGGTCCAGGCCGGTGACACCACCCGACAGCCAACCGTGGAGCTCGGGCAGCGGCACGGTGAGCACCGCGCGCGGCGCGACCAGCTCCGTGGCGTCTCCCGTCGAGACCATCACTTCGTCCGGCCGCCACCGGATCGAACCGACGGCCGTGCCTAGGCGGATCTCGCACCGCTCGGCCTCGATCGAGTCCGCCAGTCGTCGGACCAGCGTGCCGTACCCTTCGCCGATCCGGTGGAGCTCCTCGCCGTCTGCCTCGCCGGCCGCCTCGTTCTGGGCCAGGGACCGGGTGCCCAGGAGCGAGAGATCGGCAGCGTGGAATCCTTCGAGGTATCGGGTGGCCGCCTCGAGCTCGCGGGGCCGCACCTTGCTCGCGCGCTCCCGGAGCAGGTCGGCCACCGGCCGGTCGGGCCCCGCCGCGGCTCCGCGGAGCAGCGCGTCGAGGGTCGCGCGCAGGTCGGGCAGGGGAGGTGGGGGCTCGCCGGGTCCGCGCTGGTGGCGCTCCCGGCCGGGCACCAGGGTGAGCCCCAGCTGTCGGATCAGCTCGACCAGCTCGGTCGGATGGCCATGCACGAACTCGGCGCCGAGCTCGACCGGCACGTCGAGGTCGGGGTCGTGCGCGGTATGAATCCGCCCTCCGATCCGGTCGCGCGCCTCGAGCACCAGCACACGACGCCCGGCCGCGACCAGCCGCTCCGCTGCGGCCAGCCCGGCCATCCCGGCGCCCACGACCAGCACGTCGGCGTCGGCCATGCGGGAGCTACTCGTACCGGAGGGCGACGATCGGATCGAGACTGGCCGCGCGGCGGGCGGGGTAGATGCCGAAGAAGAGCCCCACGAGGGCGCTGAAGCCGAACGCCACCACCACGGCCGCCGGGGAGATGAGCGTGTTCCACTGCATGACGCGCGCGAGCACGACGGTCGTCCCGATGCCGAGCAGGATGCCGATGGCCCCGCCCAGGATGCACATCGTCAGCGCCTCGATCAGGAACTGGAGCAGGATGTTGCCACGGGTGGCCCCCAGCGCCTTGCGGACGCCGATCTCTCGGGTCCGCTCGGTCACCGACACCAGCATGATGTTCATGATCCCGATGCCGCCCACCACCAGGCTGACCGCGGCGATGCTCGCGAGCAGGGTGGTGAACACCTGGGTGGCCTGCTGCTGGGTCTGCAGTACGTCTTGTTGATTGCGGATGGTAAAGTCGTTGTCGGCGCCCGGACGGATGTGGTGCTGGCGCCGAAGCACCCGTTCGAGGTCCACCATGCCCTGCTCGATCGGGACGCTGTCCTTCACCTGGACGGCCATGGAGCGCAGCCGCTTGCTGCCAAAAACCCGGTACTGGGCCGTCTGCAGCGGGACCAGGACCTGCTCGTCGGGGTTCTGGAACCCGCCCGCGGCGCCCTTGGGGCTCAGCACGCCGATGATCTCGAACGGAATGCCGCGGATGAGTAGCGTCTGATGGATCATCGCGGCCGAGTTGCCGCCCAGCTCCTCGGGGACCGCGGAGCCGAGCACCGCGTAGCGCTGGCGGGAGGCGTCGTCACCGGCGGTGAACATCCGGCCGAAAGGCATCGTGTAGTTGTGGACGTCCGCGTAGTTCGCGGTGGTTCCGATGACGTTGAGGTTGCGGTTCTGGTTGCCGTACACCACCTGGAGGGACGACTGCGCCTCGGGCACCACCGCCTTGAGCAGCGTCGCGTCGCGCTGGAGGGCTTCGTAGTCGTCCGTGCTGAGCACGGTGCGGTCGGTGATCATGACGGCGCCCGAGCGGCCCTGGCCGGCGAACACGGTGAAAATGTTGGCCCCCAGCGCCGCGATCCGGTCTTCCACTGCCTTCTGGGCCCCGCTGCCGAGCGCCACCATCGTGATGACCGCCCCGACGCCGATGATGATGCCCAGCATCGTGAGCACCGCCCGGAGCGCATTGCTCCGGATGGACGAGAGCGCGACGGCGAAGGTCTCGCCCAGCAGCATCGCTAGCGCCCCGGCGCCGGCCCGGCGCCGCCGCCCCCGCGGGCGCCGCCGGCGCCCGCCGCGGGGCTGGTCTGCCGCATCCCGGGCACACCGCCGCCGCCGGTAATCTGGTTGACCCGCTGCTTGAGGTCCTGCTGGGACTGCACCAGGCTCGCGCTGGGCAGGATGTAGACCGAGTCCCCCGGCGAGAGGCCGTTGATGACCTCGCTGTAGTCGAGATCCGTGAGCCCGGTGCGAATCCAGACCGGGGTGGGGGCGCCGTTTCGTTTCACGAACACGATGTAGCGCCCGCCGCTGGCATCGGTGCCACGGTTCCGGCGTCCGGTGCCGCGCTGGCCGCCGCCTTGGCCGCCTTGGAAGCCGGGTCCACTCTGGAGCCTAGCGCCGCTGGCGCCGGCTCGGCCCGCCGAGCCCGCGCGCATCGAATCCCGCGGGAAGCGGCGCATGGAGTCGGGAAGCGCCCGCCGGGTCGAATCCCGCGGCCCGCGCCCGGTCGAGTCCCCCGCCTGTCCCGGGGTCCTGGGCGAGGCGCCCACCGAGCTTCCCGTCTGGCCGGCCGAGGCGGCGAGCTGCCGCTGCACGTCGCTGGCGGAGAGGCCGAGCACCAGGGCCGCCGAGCCGACGTCGCGCTGGGTCCGGAGCGCCGCGTTGGCCACCGCCAGCACGCTGTCCCGCTGGCCGACGTGGATCTCGACCTCGGTGTTCATGCCCGGCCGCAGCAGTCCGCTCTCGTTGTGGATCCGAACCAGCACCGGAAAGACGGTCACGTTCTGCTGGGTCTGCGCTTGGGGCTCGATCTTGAGAACGGTGCCCTCGAAGGTGCGGTTGGGATAGGCGTCCACGGTGATGGTCGCGTCCTGGCCCGGCTCGATCTTGCCGACGTCGGTCTCGTCCACCAGCGTGTTCACCTGGACCAGGTCGAGGTTGGCCATCTTGAGCAGCGTCGTGCCGCCGCTCACGTTGGATGTCGCCGAGGCGATGACCGTGCCGCGTTCGATGTCCTGCTCGATGATCGTGCCGGTGGTCGGGGCGCGGACGTCGGTGTCCTCGAGCTGGATCTTGGCGTTGTCGACCGCAACCTGCGCATTCACGACCTGCGACTTGGCGTCGGCGTAGTCGAGCAGGGCGCTGTCGTGCTCCTCCTCGGTAATCGCCTGCGTCTTGAACAGCTGGTCGGCGCGATCCTTCTGGCGGCCGGAGTTGGCCAGCTTGGCCTTCGCTACGTCCAGGTTGGCCTGGGCCTGCGCCAGCGCGTTTCTGGCGTTTCGCGGATCGATGTGCACCAGCAGCGCGCCGCGCTTGACCAGCTGTCCGGTTTCGGCGTTGATCTGGAGCACCTCACCCGACGCCTTCGACTTCACTTCCACCGTGGTATCCGGCTGGATCGCCCCCGCGGCCTGCGCGTTCACGATGATGTCCCGGTGCTCGACCGGCAGCGCCTGATAGACGACCTGGGGCGTCGGCTTCTTGCAGGCAGCGAGGAGGGCAAGGGCGAGCCCGAGAGTCATCCTGGGCGAAGCGAAGGAGCCGAAGCGATGCCATGGCTCCTTCGCTTCGCTCAGGATGACTCGCCATGCGCGCAGGGCGACTCCAGGCCTGCCGCGTGGGCGAACACCTTCCCGTCTCATGCCCCCCTCCCGCTGGCGAAGTCGCGCTCCACCCGTCCGTCTCGGAGATGCACCTGGCGGAACGCGTGCGCGGCGATGTCGGTCTCGTGGGTCACCAGCACGATGGTCTGGCCGTCGCGGTGCAGCCCCTCGAACAGGCCCAGGATCTCCTCGCTCGTGCCGCTGTCGAGGTTCCCGGTCGGCTCGTCCGCGAGCAGGATGCTGGGCCGATTGACCAGCGCGCGCGCGATGGCGACGCGCTGCCGCTGGCCACCCGACAGCTCGTTGGGCCGGTGGGCCATCCGGTCGGCCAGGCCGACCCTGGTGAGCGCGTCGGTGGCCATGTGGCGTCGGTCCCGCGAGCCGAGCCCGGCGTACACCAGCGGCAGCTCGACGTTGTTGAGGGCCGTGGCGCGGGGCAGGAGGTTGAAGGTCTGGAATACGAACCCGATCTCCTTGTTCCGGATCCGCGCCAGCTCGTCATCGCCCAGCTCCGACACCCGGTGGCCGTTGAGCCAGTACTCGCCGGCGGTGGGGCTGTCGAGGCAGCCGATCAGATTCATCAGGGTGGACTTGCCCGAGCCGGAGGCGCCCATGATGGCGACGAACTCGTTCTTCCGGATGGCGAGATCCACGCCGCGGAGCGCGTGCACGATCTCCCCGCCCATGTCGTAGTCCCGCTGGAGATTCCGGGTCACGATCACCGCGTCCTTGGGGACGTCGGCGGGCAGCATCGCCATCCGCTCGGCGGTGTCGCTCAGGCTCGCGGTCACAGCGTCCGTCCGATCAGCGCCTCGAGCTGCGCCTTGGCACGGAGGTAGTCGAACCGGGCGTTCACCACATCCACCTCCGCCTGGTTGAGGGCTTCCTGCGAGGTCAGCACATCCACGATGGTCGAGGCCCCCAGCTGGTAGCGCTGCTGCTGCACCCGCAGGTCCTCGGTCGCGGCCGTCACGCTGGTGGCGGTGATGTCGATCTTGGACCGCGCCGCGTCCAGCTCGGCCAAGCGTTGGGTGAGCTCCGCGTCCACCGCGCGGCGCTCGTCGGCCGCGGTGGCTTCGGCCACGTCCAGGCTCGCCACCCGTTGAGCGATGGTCAGCTCGCGGTCGAACCCGTTGAAGATGTCCCAGCTCAGGGCCAGGCTCACCTGCCGCTGGTTGAACAGCGCATAGTCGTCGGCGCGGCTCCCGTTCCAGCTGGTGTTGGCGCCGAGCGTGAGGCTCGGCCAGTACGCGGCGCGCGAGGCACGGAGATTCGCCTGGGCCACCGTGGTACCGGCCACGGCGGTCTGGATCCTGGGCGAGCGGCTCTCCGCCTCCTGCCTGATCGTCGCCGTGTCCAGCGCCCCCACCACCCGGTGAAAGGCCGAGTCGTCCAGGGCGCGCACCCGCCCGGTCTCGCCCACCAGCCGGGCGAGTGCGGCCTCCGCCGTGGCGAGGTCGGTCCGCGCCTGGATCAGGTCGAGCTGCGCACTGCCCAGGGTCACCAGCGAGCGCAGCGAATCCGACCGGGTCGCCGATCCGGCGTGCAGCTTGGCCACCGACACCTTGAGCTGCTCCTCGGCCCGCTTGACGCTGGACTCACGCACCCCCACGAGCTGCGCGTCACTCAGCGCATCGAAGAACTGGTTCGTGGTGGCGAGCGCCTGCTGGAACCGCGCGTCCACCAGCCCGGCCTCCGCTTCCGCCTGTCCGGCGCGGGCGGCCTTGAGGTCCGCGCCGCGCCGGAACCCGGTGAACAGATCGACGCTGGCCCGGAGCGACGCGTTCACGCTCCGGTTGGTGGTGTTGCCAGAGAGCACCTGACCGGTGACCGGGTCGATACGCGAAGCGCCTTCGGAATAGAAGTCGCTGCCCGACGAGCTGGCGGTGAGGGACGGGAGGAAGGCGCCCCAGGCGCTGCGCCGCTGGGCGGCGGCCGTCTGCACCTGTCCCTGGGCCTGAACCACGGCGGGCTGTGTCTGCTCGGCCAGCTTGATGGCGTCGGCGAGCGTGACCGCGCGGTCCTGCGCCGAGAGGCGGAGGGGGGTCACCAACATTCCCAGCACGAGCAGCGGCATGCGGTTCATGCGGTCCCACGGCTCAAGGTCGACAGCGGAAGATAGTCTGGCAGGACCCCACGACAGATTCGCCGGGCGACGTGGCGGTCGCAGCCGGCGGGCGCCGGGTACGGTGCCGGGACCCCGGCCGGCCGCGTGCGCGTCCGGTCACTGCCTTGGGGTGCCGCCCCGGCTACCGTGGGCTCCCGTGATGCCTGGTGGTACAGCCCTGGCCGGCCTCCCGTTGGGCGGGTCGGTCCAACGCGGGCAGGGGCCTGCCTGTATACACGGACGACGTCCCGTGGCATCATCCGTCATGACCGAGGAAGTGATACGCCCGACCAAGCGCTTGCCCGGATCCCGTCCGAGCTCCGGCCGCCGGCCGTGAGCCCGGGATCAGCCGGCCCCAGGGCTGCAACCGAGGGTTCGCCCGAGCCGCCCGACCCCGTCGAGGCCGCTGCCATCAGCCGGGTCCAGGCAGGCGATGCGGAGGCATTCGACCTCATCGTCCGCCGGTACATGCGGACCGCCTACGCGGTCGCGTTCCGGGTGCTCGGGCACCGCGAGGACGCGGAGGACGTGGTGCAGGAGGCGTTTCTGGCCGCACTGGCGAACATCCGGACGTTCGACACCTCACGGAAGTTCGGCCCCTGGCTCTACCGAATCGTGGTGACCCGAGGGCTCAATTTCCGGAAGTCGCGCAGCCGGAGGGCCGCCGAGCCGCTGGGGGACGCCGGCGCGGCGAGCGCCGATGCCGGCCCCGCCGCCTCCGCGGAGCGGGCCGGGCTCAAGGAGACGGTGGCCACCGCGCTCGGCCAACTGCCCGAGCGGCAGCGCATGGTCGTGCAGCTGTTCGATCTGGATGGGTTCTCCGGCGCCGAGATCGCGGTCATGCTCGGCGTTTCGCCGGGGACGGTGCGATGGTACCTCCACGAGGCACGGCAGGCGCTTCGCCGCATGCTGGCCCACTTGCAGGAGACGGCAGGATGAACGATTCCTCGCGCTGGTCGCTCGACCAGGATCCGCCCCGCGACGAGGCGCTCGCCCGGCTGCTGCGCGCGGCCGAAAACCCGGCGCCTGGGTCGGACGTCGATTGGGACCGGCTGCACGACGCCATCAGGCGGGAGGCCGGGTTGCCCCGCGGGGCTCCGTCGGCCCCACGGGAGTGGTGGGATGTGGTGGTCCAGTGGCGCGGACTGGCCGTCGCCGCCAGCGTCGCGGCCATGCTGGGGGCGGCGGCCATGCTGTGGCGGTCGGACTCGGGCGACGCTGACCTCGCGCTGACCGACCCCGCGCCCGAATCGGCGGCCCTCGCCCGTGTCGTCGCCGCCTACCCCGACGACGTAGTGTTGACCTCCATGCTGGCAGACAGCCGCAACGACGAATTCACCTCGTGGGATTCCCAATGAGCGAGCCTCGGAAGTCCCGGCTGGTCGCCGGCGTCGTGATCGTGCTGGTGCTGCTGGCGGGCATCGCCATCGGCTACTTCCTCCATCACGCCATGCCCTGGCGCCACGGCCCGCCCGGGTTCGCGGTGGGTGGCCCGCCCCCGGGCCCGCCGGGCGCGATCAAGGGACGCATGCTGGAGCGGCTGGACCGCGATCTCAAGCTGACGCCCGACCAGCACGCGCGGATCGACACGGTGCTCACCCACCGGGAGGCCGACCTCCGCGCGCTCATGACCGAGACCCGGCCGCGGTTCGACTCCATCGCCGCCCGGACGCGGTCCCAGATCCAGGCGGTGCTCTCGCCCGAGCAGCGAACCGAGTTCGCGAAGATCGTGCAGAGGATGGACAGCAGGCGAGGGAGGGCGAGGGAGGGCGAGGGAGGGCGAGAAGGCGATAGGGCGAACGGGCGATAGGCGGTCGGACGATCAGAAGCCCAACAAGCATCCGCCGATATCCGCCGACTCCCCTGGGCGGGCACACCGTCATCCCGAGCGCAGCGAGGGATCTTCTGCGCGTCGGTCGAACCAACCCGAGCAAGATCCCTCGCTGCGCTCGGGATGACGGTTGGGCGCACGTGCTACCTGTCTGACTGTCCGACCGTCCGACGTCCCATCGACCGTTCGCCCTATCGCCCTATCGCCCTATCGCCCTCTCGCCCTCTCGCCCTCTCGCCTTCTCGCCTTCTCGCCTTCTCGCCCTCTCGCCCTGTCGCCCTACCTATCCGCCCGCCGACGAAACGCCTCGCGCCACGCGCTGAGCGCCAGCCACCCGCACAGAGCACCGAAGACGTAAGCGGTGAATTTTGGCAGCGCGAAGAAGAGCCCGCCGAGGGAGATCAGGATTGCGCTCAAGGGGAGAAAGATCGAGCGGCGGGCGTTGGACATGAGCGCCCGCATCGCCAGGGCGGCGCGCTGGCGCCGCTCTCGCCCGGTCGGCTCGTGCAGCGTGGCGGCGACCTCGGGAGCCTCGTGGCGCAGCACGGTCGGCAGGGCGGCGCTCAGCCGCTGGGGGCCCCGTGCGGGCCGGCGGATCACCTCCCGGCTCCGGGCCACGTCCAGGCGGAACTGCCGCTCCATCGCGTCCGCCAGCTGGGAGTCCTCGACCAGGACATCCAGCTCCCAGTTCCCGAGCAGGCTCGAGGGGTTGAGGTTGCTCGAGCCCACGCGGGTCCAGCGGCCGTCGGCCACGATGGTTTTCGCGTGCAGCATCGGCCCATCCCACTCGTAGATGCGGACGCCGCTCCGAAGCAGCTCCCGATAGCCGATGCGCGAGAGATTCCGCACCAGCGGCAGGTCGCTCATGCCCGGCACCAGGAGGCGCACGTCCACTCCGTCCTTGGCGGCGTCCCGCAACGCCTGGAACAGGCGCGGGGGCGCGACGAGATACGCGTCGGTGATCCACAGGCGGCTGCTGCTGCCGGCCGCGAGCAGCTCGATCACCCGGTAGGTCCGCTCCCGACCGGGCTCGCCGCTGATCACGCGCACGGCCGCGTCGCCCTGGGGCGTCACCCGCCCCGCCACGTCGTCGTCGGGGAGCCTGCC
>Ga0310810_10002892_pt1 | contig 18586 bp, 13 predicted proteins | sample NCmetagenome_FD_207641 | JGI IMG/M metagenome (GOLD analysis project Ga0310810, IMG submission 207641) | Soil microbial communities from experimental microcosm in Duke University, North Carolina, United States - NC | ecosystem: Engineered > Artificial ecosystem > Soil microcosm > Unclassified ...
CATCACGGCGCTGGTGAGGACGTTGCCGACGTCCATCCCCGTATCGACGCCCTGCAGGTAGTACAGGCTCCGGATCATCAGGCCGGCGCCGACCAGCAGCATGAGCGACAGCGCCACTTCCGCGACGACGAGGGCCGTCCGCGTGCGATTGCTGGACGAGTCCGTGTCTGTGCGGCTCAGGCCTTGCTTCAGCGCGTCGCTCACGTTGGTCCGTGTGAGGCGCCACGCGGCCCCGATGCCGGACAGGATGCCGCACAGCAGCGAGACCGCCAGCGTGAAGCCAAGCACTGGCAGATCCAGCCGAATCGCCACGTCCTCCGGCAGCGTCTTGCCGAGATACGAGACGATGAGCTGCATTGCCGCCTGCGCAACGAGCAGACCGGCCGCGCCGCCCAACAAGCCGAGCACGGCCGTCTCGCTGAGCACCTGGCGGAGAACGCGAGCCCCGCTTGCGCCCAGCGCCAGGCGCAGGCCGATTTCCTTCTTGCGGCCCATCGTCCGCGCGAGCACGAGGTTCGCGACGTTGGCGCACGCGATCAGCAGGACGAAGGCCACCGCGCCGAGCAGCACCAGCAGCGCCGGCTTGATGTCTTCCACGAGGCCCTCGTGGAGCGGGATGAGCATCGCGCCCCAGCCCTTGTCGTCTTCGGGGTACGCCAGCTCGAGCCGTCGCGAGATCCCGGTCATCTCGGCCTGCGCGGCGGCCATGTCAACCCCGGGCTTCAACCGCGCGACCACGATGCAGTTGTGGTCGTTGCGGACCGCGGCCTCCTCGGCGGTCCACGCAACGGGCGTCCACAGCTCGGCCCAGTTTGGGACGCGGAACGTCGACGCCATGACGCCGACCACCGTAAACGGCTCGCCGTTCAGCGAAATCTTGCGGCCGACGATGTCGCGGTCGGCGCCAAAGCGTCGCGTCCACAGCCGCTCGGTGAGGACGACGACGTGGTTGTGCCCGGGCGCGTCTTCGTCGGGCCGGAGGGTCCGGCCCAGCAGTGGTTGGACGCCGAGCGTCTGAAAGAATCCCGCCGAGACCCCGGCGGCCCTCAGCGACTCGGGTTCGCCACCGCCAGCGACGTTGAACGAGCGGAACTGCATCAGCCCCATCCGCTCGAACGTGTGGGTCTGGCGCTGCCAGTCCAGGAAGTTCGCCGGCGATACGGTGAAGCGCGTCATGCCGGGGAAAGCGTCGGGGGGAGGCACGTGCCAGACGAACGTCAGGCGGTCCGCGTCCGGGAACGGCAGCGGTCGCAGCAGAACCGCGTGCACCACGCTGAAGATGGCGGTGTTGGCGCCGATTCCGAGCGCCAGCACGACGATGGCCGCCACGGAATACCCGGGCCGCTGGCGCAGCACGCGCGTCGCGTAGCGAACGTCGCGAAGCAGCGTCTCGATGTCGGGCAGGCCGCGACGGTCACGACGCTGCTCGCGCGTCCGCTCCAGGCCGCCGATTTTCAGCACGGCCTGTCGCCGCGCTTCCGCGGCGCTCAACCCGCGCCGCAGGCCATCATCGACGTGCAGTTGCAGGTGGCTTTCGAGCTCGACGTCGAAGTCGCGGTCGCGCCGCCCGCCTGTGAAGGTACCGACGAGTCGAACGATCCAGGCGCGCAGGCTTCTCATGGGGCCACTCCCGCTCGCGACCTTCACATCTTGGAAACCAATAGGTCAAGACGAGTGTGGCGGGCGCGTGGTTCCCTAACCGAAACGCTGGGCCGAGCGCGCGCGGGCCCGGGCGGCCCACTCCGCGCGGTCGCGCGGCTGGACCGAGGTCACCAGCGAGTCGATCAGCGTGCGGGCGACGGCCGCGATGTCCTCGACCGCGCGGTCGAAGGCTTCGCCGTTGACCTGGGATGGCTTGGTGAACCCGGCCAGTTTGCGCACGAACTGCAGGGACGCCGCCCGGATTTCCTCATCGGTGGCCGGAGGCGCGAAATTGAAGAGAGGGCGGATATTGCGGCACATACCGCTATTCTAGGGCGAGCGGTCCCTCCTGCCCAACGCGCTCGGCGGAACCCACCGGCATTTCGAGGATGCGAATGGGCCGCGCCGGGGAAAGCCGCATGAGCAACGGCAGCGACACGTTGTAGACCGGCGCACCGGCGCTGGTGCGTCCCTCGAGTGCGCCTTTGTGGGCGTGCCCGTGGAACACCGCCGTGACGCCAAGCCTGTTGAGCGGCTCCTCGAGCCGGCTGCTTCCGAGGAACGGGTAAATCTCCGGAGGCTCGCCCGCTACTGTCGCCGCGATGGGCGCGTAGTGCAGCAGCACGATTCGCGCCGAGGTCCGCAGACGCGCGAGCGCGGATTCCAGTTTCAAGGCTTCCTGGACGGCCTCCTGGACGAAGCGCTTGACGACCTCCTCGCCCCACGGACCGAGAGCGCCCCGTCCGAAACCGCCGCAGAAGCCCTTCACGCCTGCGAAGCCGACGCCCTTCACTTCGCAACTGTCGCCGTCGAGGACGACGATCCCGCCATCGCGCAGTGCGTCGCGCACCTGCTCCGTCGCGTTGGCTTCGCAGTCGTGGTTGCCGAGCACCGCGAGCATCGGCACCCTGATGCCGGCCACCAGCTCCCGCGTGAGCGCCTGCGCCTCCTCGAGTGTCCCGTAGTCGGTGAGATCGCCGAGCAGCAGCAGCACGTCTGGACGGGCGTCCTCGACCGCTTGCAAGACGAGCTTGAGCGCGCCGCGAGACTCACGGCCATAGTGCAGGTCGCCGATCGCGCCAATTCGAACCATTTCCACAGGCACCTCCGCCGGACCAACAGACGAGCGATGGTATTGGTCTTGCGTCGTCCGCTGCCATGTTGGGCTTCCAATCGGCGTACCAGGACGGCGAACCGGCTGAGTTCTATCAGGCCGTGCTCACATCGCTCACCGATGCCGGCATTCCGTTCGCCGTGGGCGGCACCTACGCGATGGAAGAGCTCGCCGGCCTCGTGCGTCAGACCAAGGATCTGGATCTGTTCGTGCGGCGCGACGACTGGCCACTCATCAGCCACGTCCTCGCCGAGGACGGGATCGGCTCGCAGATCGAGTTCGCGCACTGGCTGGGCAAGGCGTGCCGGAACGAGTTGTTCGTGGATCTGATTTTCGCCAGTGGCAACGGCCTCGCGCGCGTAGACGATGCGTGGATCTCGAGGGCGCCGCTGCGATCGGTGCTTGGCGTTCCCGCGCGGATCTGCGCCGCCGAAGAGATGATCTGGTCGAAATCCTTCGTGATGGAACGCGAGCGCTTCGATGGCGCCGACGTGCTCCACATCCTGCGACACGTGGGCCGTGGGTTGGACTGGACGCACCTGCTCAATCGCTACGGCGAGCATGCCGGCGTGCTGCTGGCGCACCTGGTGTTGTTCCTGTACGTCTATCCCGACTCGCATGCTCAGATTCCCGCGTGGGTGTTCGACACACTCTGGTCCCGCCGCCTCGTGCTGCCGCCGGACGGCGACCGCGTATGTCGAGGCACGCTGCTGTCGCGCGCTCAGTACCTGGTAGACGTCCACGCGTGGGGCTACTCGGATGGCCGCCTTCCGCCGCACGGCAGGATGACCGAAGACGAGGTGGTGGCCTGGACGGCCGCGGTCGAGCCGGCGTCAGTCCCGTCACCCGGGTAGGTTTTACCCGTCCGGGCAAATAGTGGGTGGATGAGTCAGGGTCACTGGCGGGACGGCGATCGATCGCGCTAGGCTCGGTTCCGTGCGCGCGCTGCTGTTCCTCGCACTGGCCGGCGCCCTCTGCGGCGCAGGGCAATCCGCGCCGCAGACACCAACTAGCCCACCCGGACAACCCGCGAGGGATCGCCCTGGCATCACGGCACCCGCAGGACGCAGCACGATACGTGGACGCGTGACCGACTTCACAACTGGAGAAGCCGTGCCCCGCGCGATTGTGCGCATCTGGGGGGGCAGTGCACTAGCGGTGCTGAGTCGCCAGGACGGCAGCTTCGCGTTCGACGATCTGGCCGCCGGCGAATACACGATCTACGTGACCCGCAGCGGGTATCTCGCCAACGACGGGTTCGCCCAGCCTGGCCGTCGCGCGACGTCGCCCGTCGTCCTTGGCACGAATGGCGACACCGTCACCGTCGAGATTGCCCTGATGCGCGCCGGCGTAATCGGCGGACAAGTGACCGACGAGTTCGGCGAGCCGATGGCTGGCGTCGCCGTGCGGGTCGGGCGCAGCGTCTACGTGAATGGTCGCCGGCAGCTCCTGAGCGAGGCCTTCATGGGGCACGAGCAGTTGACCGACGACGAGGGCCGGTTCCGCGTTGGCAACCTGAAGCCTGGCCGGTACGTCGTGTGGACCCTGCCAGTCAACAACGAGCTCGACGGACTGGTCGGTGAGCTTCCGGTGGCGTACCTCAAGACCTTCGCCCCGGGCGCGCGAGACATCGAGTCAGCCTCGACGATCGAGCTGGGACCGGGTGACCGCAACCTCGGCGTCAACATCACACTGGCGCGTGGTCGGACCGTGAGCGTTTCGGGGATGGCAGTCGCCGCCGACGGAAGTCCCGTCACAGACGCCGGCGTCTCGTTGGACACGTTCGAGCAGGGAATGGGGTTTGCGAACTTCGGAGGCGGCGGCCCCGGTGGCGCAATGACCGACAAGCAGGGCCACTTCGCGTTCGCGCACGTCCCACCAGGCGAGTACGCCCTTACCGTACGCGGCTTGCGCGCACCCGGTCAGCTCTATGCGCAGATTCCCTTCGAAGTTCGGGACACGGACATCACGGATGTCGTCGTCCGTCAGAACATCACGACAGTAACCGTCCGCGTCGTCAAGGAGGGCAATACCTCGATTGGGAAGCCCGAACAGCTGGTTCAAGGCGTCGAGCTTCTGGCCGAAAATCCGGTAACTCCGCAAGTCGAAACGGAGCTCCGTCCCGACGGCACCCTGACAATGAAAGCGGCTGCGGGCCGGTACTGGGTGAGGGCCGGTGATCCTCGCGCGGCCATCCGACAAGTGCTCTTCAATGGGACCGATGTCACAGATGCGCCGATCGAGGTTCGTGACGACGCACGTGAGGCGCAGCTCACCGTCGTGCTGACGTCGCGTCTCTCGCGGATCGACGGGACGGTCGTGGACGACGGGGGCAAACCGGTCAACGGCGTGTTGGTGGTTGCGTTCAGCACAACGCCGGAACGCTGGCGCCTGCCGGCCACTCGCTACGTGGCGCTGCGATCAACGGGTGGTAACGGCGCATTCACGGTGGAGGGCCTGCCTGCGGGGGACTACTACGTGGGCGTCACAACGGAAGTGGATCGGACTCCGTTCCTGGAACTGTACGGCGTCGATCCAGACATCTTGGATCGGATGCGCCCTTCAGCAACCATGGTCACGGTCGGCGACGGACAGACGGCGCGCGTAAGCCTGCAAGCGAAGCCGCAGTAACCGACGCGGCGCATTCCCGCCGCACCGAAGTGGACACATGCGGCCCTCTCGACCCACACTTGGTTGTGCCCGCCTCCATCGACTGCGACGTCGTCCTCTTCGACATGGACGGCACACTCGTGGACTCCACACCAGTGGTCGAGCGGATCTGGGGCCGCTGGGCCGCAAAGCACGGCATCGATCTCCCGCGCCTGCTGCAGATCTCGCACGGACGGCCCACCATCGAGACGCTGTCCATCGTCGCGCCGCATCTGGCCACCGCGGAGGAAGCCGCGCGCCTCGACAGCGAGGAGTCGGATGAGCCCGATGGACTGAGCCCCGTGCAGGGCGCGCAGGAACTCATCGCCTCGCTGCCGGCGGATCGCTGGGGCGTGGTGACGTCGGCGGGTCGGCGCCTGGCCGTCAGCCGGCTCACCGCGGCCGGATTGCCCGTGCCGCGCGTGCTCGTGACCTCCGACGACGTCGACCGCGGCAAGCCGGATCCAGCGGCGTACCTCGAAGCGGCCCGGCAGTTCGCAGTATCCGCGGATCGCTCCGTGGTCTTCGAGGACACGTCTGTCGGCATCGCTGCCGGTCGTGCCGCAGGGGCCACGGTGATTGGCGTCACGACAACGTTCCCGACCCTCGACGGCTGCGACTACTCGGTGCGGGATCTCCGGGCAATCCGGCGCGTCGCAAGCGACCGGCCGATCCGCCTCGTCGTCGACAACAAGTAGCGAGTCGCCGCGCTGATCCTCGTTGGCGACGAACAAAGTCATCCCGGCGAAGCCGCCTCAGAGGCTGTAAGATTCCTCTCGCGTGAACACCCTTCCGGACCTCTTCGACAACAACCGCCGCTGGGCTCGTCAGATTGTCGATCGCGATCCGGACTTCTTCAGATCGCTGGCGGCGCAGCAGTCACCCAAATACCTGTGGATCGGCTGCGCGGACAGCCGTGTGCCGGCCAACGAGATCGTCGGCCTCAGGCCGGGCGAGCTGTTCGTGCACCGGAACGTCGCCAACGTCGTCGTGCACACGGATCTCAACTGCCTGTCGGTCCTGCAGTTCGCGATCGACGTGCTGAAGGTGGAGCACGTCATCGTATCCGGCCACTACGGATGCGGGGGCGTGCGGGCGGCGTTCATGAGATCGTCGCTCGGGCTGATCGACAACTGGCTGCGGCACGTGCAGGACGTGCGTGAACGGCACGAGCGGCAGCTGAACGAGCTGAAGACGGACGAGGCGCAGATGGACCGGCTCTGCGAGCTCAACGTCGTCGATCAGGTCCGCAACGTGTGCAGCACGACCATCGTGCAGGAGGCGTGGACACGCGGGCAGCCCCTCGCCATCCACGGCTGGATCTACGACATCCACGACGGCCTGCTACGGGATCTGCAGTGCACGTCGACGAGCGCCGACGAAGTGGCCGCCGCCTACGCCCGCGGCATTGCCGTCAGTCGTAGGGCCGAACTTTAGTTCGGCCATCACTCGCGCTTCGCGCTCGGGTCCCCGGTCGGCGGAGGCGCATGATCGGTCGTGGCCGGAGGGCCGAGCAACTCGGTGAGCATCGGCCTCAGCGCATCCGCCCAGATCTGATAGCCCTTGAGCGTCAGGTGGAGCTTGTCGCGGTCGTTCACGACTCCATCGACGAGCGTGCCCGTGCTGTCCGCCAGCTTGTCGTTCACGTCGAGGTACCGCACGGACTTTCCGTCCGCGAGCTTCGCGAGGTTCTCGTTGATGCGCGCGATCTCAGGGAGCACGGCCATGTTGTCGTTGCGCGGAAAAATGCCCGTCAGGATCACCGTCGCGCCCGGCGCCTTCTGACGGCACGCGGCGAGGATCGCGGTGACACCGCGCGTGATGTCGGCCACCTTGGCGCCATCGCCGGCAATCGCCCCGACGTTGTTCGTGCCGGCGAGCAGGACGATGACCCTGGGGTTGACGCCGTCGAGCTCGCCGTTCTGGAGGCGCCACAGGATGTGCTGCGTCTTGTCGCCACCCCACCCGAAGTTGCCCGCATTCCAGCCGTAGAAGTTCGTCTTCCAGTTCGCGAGCAGGTCGGGATAGTCCGTCGCGCCCCAGCGCCTGGTGATCGAGTCGCCGAGGAAGTAGACGTCGATGCCGCCGGCCTTCGCCTTCTCGACGAGTTGCGCGTGGGCGGTCATCGAGTTCTGATCGGCACGCGCCACGGGCACGTCGGCCGGCTCCGGTGCCGCGGCGGTCGATGCGGGCGGCGCGGTGTGGTGAATGAACTTGCCGGCCCACGGGATGAAGTAGCGCCAGTTCGGTAGGTCCGTGTGCCCGCCGTCGTGTTGGCGCCAGGCGAGCTGGCCATCGAGCAGGCCCGTGTTCACCGGCGGCATCTTCGCCGTGCGGTAGTCGTCGGGGACGCCCATGTCCTTCGCGCCGAGCAGGCGGAAGACGGGCTGCGACGCGACGGCGGCCATGTAGCTGCCCTGCTGGTCGAGCCACTTTGCGTCGCCCTTTTCGGGGATGCCGTAGCTGATGAACGTCGGCCGCGGAGCGCAGAGCGCGATCAACTCATGCGCGTCCACGGGGAGATCGCCGGCGTTCATGCTGCCGAACTTCGATTCCGACGTGCCGTACTTCAGGAAGTTGCCCGCCATCCAGTGGTATTCCCCGCTGCCGGTCAGGTTCTCGACCGCCTCGCCGAAGTTCCGGCGGTGCAGCTTGGCGCCGCCCTCGCCGGACGATCCGACCAGCACGAGGGCGAAGCGGCTGTCGAAGGCCATCGCGACGAGCGCGGCCTTGCCGTAGCGCGAGACGCCCTCGATGCCCACGTGCCGGCTGTCGACGCTCGTATCGGTCTGCAGGTAATCGAGCGCGCGCGACGCGCCCCACGCCCAGGCGCGCAGCGCGCCCCAGTCGTCGGGCTTTCGGAACTGGCCCTTGTTCACAAGGCCGATGATTCCCTTGGTGAGCCCGGCGCCGTTATCAGCCTGAACGCTCGTCGGGTTGAGCAGCGCGTACCCCCAGCCACCCGCGATCAACTGTTCGGTGCCCGGCGGATCGCTGCCCGGCGGTGGCGGCGGAAACGTGAAGCCGCCCTTGACCGGCGCTTCCACGCCGCGCGCGGCGTCGAGCGACGCGCTGCCCCAGCGGAACATGATCACCAGCGGCACGGGCCCCTTCGCCCCGGCCGGCGTCACCACCGTCATCTGGATATCGACGCTGACGCCGGGGTATGCCGAGTTGTCCACGTGCCCTGCCAGCTGCCGGCCCTTCACGGCGTAGGTGCCCGCCACCCACTCGGCCGAGTCGGTGACGCTCCACACCACCTTCGGCACGCCTTTCGGCACGCGGCCGATCACCTCGCGCTCGAAGTCCTCGACGATCTCGGGGCGTCGCTTCGTCCACCACTGCTTCTCCGTGGTGACCTTCTTCCCATTCTTCAGCGTCAGCGGGTCGGGCAGGTTGGGATAGGGGTTGGCGAGCGCTTCGTCTGTGTTCGCGTGATTCGGCGCCGACTCGTTGCCGCTCGGTCCGGGCCGTAGGGCCGTGATGCCGAGCTGCGCCATCATCTCCTTGTGATCCGCCTCGGTTGCGCTCTTCAGGTCGGGCGGCTGCTGCGCGAATGCGACCAGACCAGACAGGATGATGACGACAGCAAGGGGGGAACGGGGCATGAAGTGAATCCTACCCGTGCCAGGTGCCAGGTGCTAAGTGCCGAGTGCGGTGCTTAGTGCCTGGTGCCAAGTGCGGTGCTTAGTGCCAAGTGCGGTGGCGTCCCCCGCGCCGAAGCGCGCCCCCGCGGAGCGAAGCGAGGCGCCGCCGCGAGGCCGTCAGGCCGAGCCCCTCCGCGCGAGCGGAGCGAGCGCGCCTCCTGCAGTTGAGCATGACGTGGAGCCGGCGCTTGTGGCAGGATAGCCAACGCTTAGTCCAATACGTGAGGTGACGCGATGGTGATCGTGCTCGCGGCCGCCCTGGCGCTGCAAACGCCGGCAGCGCAAACCGTCAAGCCAGAAGATCCCGGAGCGATGGCTCCCCAGACGACGTGGAGCGGCTGCCTGCAAGCGGGCAGCACGCCGTCCACCTACCGGCTCAACCTCGATTCGGGCAGTGCCGTGGCGGGCCCGAGCGATCCTGTCAGCCTTGGCGACCCCTTCGTGCAGCTCGTGGGAAACCTGGCGAAACTCGGTGTCGCCGATCACGTCGGGAAGCACGTCACGGTGAAGGGCAAGGCCTTGTCGCCAGAAGAAGCCGCCCACATGGCGGCGCTCAGGCCCGATCAGCAGGAGGCCAACGCGACGGCCGCGGGGACGGGCGGCCGGTCCGATCGACATCTGCGCTACGTGCGCGTGCAGTCGATCGCCGACTCCGCCGGGACGTGCAAGTAGAGCTCACCGCGCTCTCGTCGTCCTGGATGAGGAGCCTGGTATCGGGCGCGGGAGTCCTGAGCTCGCGCAAGCCGCCACGGGCGTCGGCGTAGTCCCTGCTCCCGACACGCCGGCGTCAGGCAAGCTGAGCCACGGCCGGTATATCCTCCGCAAATGCCGTCTGCCAGCGCCACGTTCATTGCCGCTGTCGTCCAGGCCTCGCCCGTCGTGTTCGATCGCGAGGCGACGCTCGCCAGGGTGCACGCGCTTGCAGGCGAGGCTGCGCGCAAAGGCGCGCGGCTGGTGGTCTTTCCCGAGGCGTTCGTGTCGGCGTATCCGCGCGGTCTGGACTTCGGCGCGGTCGTCGGCGCGCGGACCGAGTCGGGACGCGACGACTTCAGGCGCTACTGGGACAGCAGCGTCGACGTGCCCGGCCCCGCCGTCGAGTCGCTGGCGGAGACGGCGCGGCTCCATGCCATCCACCTGGTGATCGGCGTCGTCGAGCGCGGTGGCGGCACGCTCTACTGCACGGTGCTGTTCTTCGGGCCCGACGGCACGTACCTCGGCAAGCACCGGAAGGTGATGCCGACAGCCTCCGAGCGGCTGGTCTGGGGCTTCGGCGACGGCTCCACGCTGCCGGTGTTCGACACGCCGCTCGGCAGGCTCGGCGCAGTCATCTGCTGGGAGAACTACCTGCCGTTGCTGCGCGCGACGATGTACGCGAAGGGCATCCAGATCTACTGCGCGCCGACGGCGGACCCGCGCGATTCGTGGTTCGCGTCGATGCAGCACATCGCCGTCGAGGGTCGATGCTTCGTGCTGGCGTGCAATCAGTTCAACCGCCGGCGCGACTTCCCCGCCGACTACCCGGCGCGCTTCACGGGCGACCCAGACGCCGTGATCAACCGCGGCGGCAGCTGCATCGTCGATCCGTTCGGCACGTTCCTGGCGGGGCCGCACCTGGACGGCGAGGCGATCCTGACCGCCGAAATCGATCCCGCGCAAGTCGTCCGCGGCAAGTTCGACCTCGACGTCGTCGGCCACTACGCGCGGCCCGATATCTTCCATCTGCACGTCGATGAGCGGCCAAAGCCGCCCGTGACGATCGGGGACTGAGTTCGCTGCGGGGACAGCAGCACCTGTGGAGCAGAACTTCAGTTCTGCTCACCACGTACGTACGCCTTCTCCGTGTTCTCCGTGTCTCCGCGGCGCTTTTCATCCGAGCCCTCCGCGGCGATCAGCGCTGCCAGTCAATCTTCGGCGACCAGTACGCGTTGATGCCGAGTGCCGACCACCGGCGGGCCTGGCCTCCGAGGCGCGCCCGGAAGTCGTCCCAGTGGCGGGCAGGCTGCGCCGTCCACGCCACCTCGGCCACCTCGGCGATGCGCGGGAACAACATGAACTCCAGGTCGCGGATGTTGTCCGGCGTCTCCGACCAGATGGCCGTCTCGATGCCCATGATGTCCGACTCGGGCACCTTCAGGTGCGTCGCCGGATCCCAGCCGTAGGGCACGCCCACGTCCACGTTGCCCGCCCAGTTCTGGCCGAGCACCGCGTTGTCGTCGTATTTCATGTCCAAGTAGATCTTGTTCGCCGGCGAGAGAATCAGCTTCGTCCCAGGTGGCGGCGCCATCGACGCATCCGGCCGCCAGTACTGAATCACCGTCGACGGCAGCAGCTTCGAGTGGATGATCTCATCCCACGCGATCACGGTCTTCCCGTGTTTTGCGACGATGCCCTGGGCACGCTCCATGAAGGCGGCGTATTGCGCGGGCGTCATCTTCTTCACTTCATCGCCGCCGATGTGCAGGTACGGCCCAGGGGTCATCGCCGCCAGCTCGCCCAGCACGTCGTCGAGGAACTTGAAGGTGATTTCCTTGTCGACGCAGAAGTTGCTGAACCCGACGTCGATGCCGGTGTAGAGCGGCGGCGCGATGCCGTTGCAGTTCAACTCGGGGTACGACGCCTGCGCCGCGTTGCTGTGGCTGGGCATATCGATCTCGGGGACGACGAGAATGAAGCGGTCGCGCGCGTAGGCGACAAGCTCCGCGTACTGCGCCTTCGTGTAGAAGCCGCCGGGGCCATCCTTCACCTCCGTGCTCCCGCCGTGCGTCGTCAGGTTGGGCCACGAGTCGATCTGGACCCGCCACCCCTGGTCGTCGGACAGGTGCAGATGCAGCCGGTTGAACTTGTACATCGCGACCAGATCGATGTAGCGCTTCACCTCGTCGACGCTGAAGAAGTGCCGCGAGACGTCGAGGAACGCCCCACGCCACCCGAAGCGCGGCTTGTCGCTGATTTGGGCCGACGGCACGAACACGTCGAACGGACGCGGTCCGCGGTACTCGATCGACCACGGCAGCAGCTGCCGCAGCGTCTGCGCTCCGTAGAAGACGCCCGCAGGCGTGGACGAGACGATGCGGATGCCCGTGGGCGAGACGGTGAGCTGATAGCCCTCATCGCCCTGCGGCGAGCCGCCGGTGACCTCGAGCCTGATGACGCCGGATGCCGCGGCGCCCGTACCCTCGCGCACCGTCAGCGACGCCTCGAGCGCCGGCGCCACGAGATCGGCGATCGACTTCGCGATGCGCTGGAGGTCGGGCTGGCCAGGCGACACCTCGATGATGGTGCTCTTCGTGATCTGGAACCGCTCGGATACGTTGACAGTGGCGGAGGTCGGCCACGGGATAATCGAGGGCTGGGTCATTGCGTGTTGCTCGCCTTTTACAGGCGCGGCCGGTGGCGCACTCGCCGCCGTCACCGCGTTCGGGTGCGTGCACACACCAAGCGCCATCGCCGTCGCCAGTGCCGACGCCACACTGATCATCTGCCGCATGCCATCCTCCAACGCAGGCCCGATCGCCGGACGTGCGCCAGACAGCTTACACACAAGGGTCCAAGGGTGCATGGGTCCACAGGTGAATGGTCCATGGGCATGGGTCCATGACTGGTGGGCGTCCGCCGGCGCGACGACTCGTCCCGCGAACGAACACCGCCAAGTAAACGGTTGCGAATAACCGGCCGAAATGTCGGGACTGGACGCGTTTGCCTCATGGCACGCAACCTGAACCAGTCGCAACCCATCGCGACCCGATAATGGAGCCCTCATGAACGCCCTGCGTGGCACGCTTCGCACACTGGCCCGGAGCCCCGGCTTCACGCTCACCGCGGTCGCCACGCTCGCCGCCGGCATCGCCGCCAACACGACGGTGCTGACGCTCCTGTACGGTCTGGCCCTGCGGCCGATCCCGGCACCCGCCGCCGATCGGCTGGTGCGCGTCTACCCGCTCGGGCCTGATGGCCGGCGCGAAAATCTCTTCCGGCACGACGACTACGTCGCGCTGCGACCGGCAGCGCAGGGCCTGCGCGAGCTGGTCGCCTACATTCCTCTGATGGTTACGCTCAGCGGCAGATCCTCGCTCGGATCGACCGAGCCGCGTGAGGCGCTGGCGTACGTCGTGTCCGGAAACTACTTCCAGACACTCGGCGCGATCGCGTCGATCGGGCGCACGCTCCGGCCGGAGGACGACTCGTCCGCCAGCGGCGATCTGGCGGCGGCGATCAGCGACCGGCTCTGGCAGCGAATCGGCCGGCGCCCTGATGTCCTGGGACGGCCGCTCGTCATCAACAGCGTCACCTTCACTATCGTGGGCGTCGTGCCCTCCACGTTCGTGGGCACCGAGCCGCTCGCGCCCGACGTTTGGGTACCGCTCTCGGCCGCTCGCCACCTGCGCGGCAAGGCCGGCGGTGACGCCGGCGATGGCGTGTTGCTCATGGCCCGGCTCGACGATGAGGTGCGATCGGAAACGGTTGAAGCGCAGATGTCTGCCGTGATGAAGGTGATAACCCGGCCGAGGCCCGCCGAGCAGCGCAGCAGCGGCGTCACCATGCGGCGAGCGACCTTCTTTCCCATCGACCGCGATCCGCTGGCCGTGGGCGTCCTCGTCATGCTGGTAACGGCTCTGCTGCTCGCCGTGACTGCAGCCAACGTCACCAACCTCCTGCTCGCGCGTGCCGTGTCGCGCCGGCGGGAGATCGCCGTCCGGCTCGCCATCGGCGCATCGCGTGCGCGGCTCGTCCGCCAATTGCTGCTCGAAAGCCTGTGCGTCGCGCTGGCCTCCGGCGCCATCGGGCTGATGGTGTCAACCTGGGCGCTTTCGGCGCTCGCGGCGATCGCCCTGCCGCGGCTGCCCTTTCAATGGGGCACCGTGATCCTCGACCTCCCGCCGGACGGGCGCATCTTCGCCTACACGTTCGGCCTCTGCCTCGTCGCGACACTGGTGATCGGCCTGGCGCCGGCGCTGCAGGCAACGCGTCTGTCGCTCAACAGCGCCCTGCACGGTGTGCCGCCCGTGTTCGCGAGGGGCCGGAGGCCGACGACGCGGACGTTGATGGTGTGTTCGCAGGTGGCAATCGCGCTGGCTCTGGCGATCGTGGCAGGCCTGCTGGGACGGGCGGCCAGACGCGCCGATGCGCTCGACCTGGGGTTCATGCCCGGACGCGTGGTCACGTCGTCCTACGATCTCGCACGACACGGGTACACCGCGGGCCGTGCCGCCGAGTTCTCGCGACGTCTGGCCGAGCAGGCGACGGCTAGCGGAGTCGTCGCCAGCGCCACGCTTGCTTCGCACGTCCCGTTGACAGGCGGCCTCCGCGCGACGCGCGTGTGGAGCCCGGAACGCGGGGAGCGTCAGCCCCCGCTTGTCACGCGATATGTCTTCGAGTCCGGCGGATACTTCCGCGTGCTTGGCATTCCGCTGGTGCGAGGCAGGGACGTCGCGTTGCTGGCCGCCGCCGGCCGTCACGAAGCCGTGGTCAGCGAAGTGCTCGCCGGGCGGCTCTGGCCCGGCGTCGATCCCCTCGGCGCGCGTCTGCGGACGGGCCTGTCTGACGCCGAATACGAAGTCGTCGGCATCGCGCGCGATACGCGGGCCAGCTCTCTGTGGCGTGACAAGGAGTCGGCCGTCTACTTGTCACCGGCCACCGAGGGGGAAGCCGCCACGATGCGGCTGGTCGCCGTCGCGCGAAGCGAGGAGGCCGCGACGGCGCTGGCTCGTCTCGCGCGCCGGCTCGAGCCGGATGTGGCGTTCACCGTGACGCCGCTCGCCGACGCCGTTGCGCTCTGGACGCTGCCGTCGCGCGCCGCCGGCGTCGCAAGCGCTGGCATCGCAATCGTCGCGCTCCTGGTGGCATCGCTGGGCCTCTATGGAGTGCTGGCTCACCTGCTGGCGCAGCAGACGCGCGAGTTCGGCATCCGTCACGCGCTCGGTGCCACGGGGCACGACCTGATCCGCGAGAGCCTTGGACGAGGCCTGCGCCTGGTGGTCCCCGGCATCGTCGCCGGGGTTCTGGCCGGACAAGCCCTGGCGCGGGCGATTGGCGCGTTCCTGTACGACCTTAGCCCGAGCGACGCGCCGACGTACGCGGTAGCCGTCCTGGTGGTGTCCTGCACGTCTCTGGCGGCTTGCTACGTTCCGGCACGGCGTGCGGCGCGGGTCGATCCGATGACGGTTCTGCGGCGAGAATAGCGGGATGAGCGGCCCGCCTTCAGGACCGGACGGCTTCCCTGTCGCCGCTGGCGACCCGCTGCGGGCCGCCCACGAGTCGCTCAGCGGCTTCCTTGTCGAGGAAGCCGCGCGCGAGGCCGCTGGCGCGAAGCCCGACGACCGGCGCTGGAAGAAGCTGCCGAAGCGACAGGCCATCGATCATCTCGAGGCCATCCTCCGGCGTCTGACGTGGCTCCGCGAGCACGACACGGAGCTCCAGAACGCGCATGTCGACCGGCTCCGGCTGGTCCGCCTTCTTCGCGTCCTGTATTCGATGAAGCTCCCGTGCACGGAACGCGACCTGTGCGCGCTGCTCGACCTGACCGCGCCGCTCCTGGTCGCCATTTCGCCCGAGGGGCCCGTCGAGTACGTGCTGGCATATACGCGAGAGAACGATCTGACGCCCGCGCTGTCCGTCTCGCTCCACCACTTCGACGCCGCGCTCCGCGACGAGAAACTGGGCGCGCAGGCGTCCCTGCAATCGCTGCGGCAGACCCTGCACGTGCTGCTCTGGCTCGACGAGTGGGAGCGGCTCGACCCGTCACGCTGCTGGAGCGAGTGCGTGCGCCGCGACCTGCGCGCGATGACAGGCGAACGGCAGTCGGGCTGGCGACGGCTCCTGTACCACATCCGCGGCAACGCGCCGAAGAACATGCCAGCCGGGTGGGCGCGCGACGCAGAGGCATTGCTCGCGCGCGTTGGGATTCAGGACTTCAAGGAGCAGTTCGCGCTGTGGTGGGCGCCGTTCAGATCGGGCCAGCCGCTGCCGTTGTCGGTGGCGGGCAGTCACGTGCTGAAGGGGCTGCTCTGGTACGCCGCGCTCACGCGTGACGAGGAAGTGAAGGAGATCGCACTCTGGCTGCTCGACGTCAAGTGGAAGCAAAAGCGGAACGTCGAGAAGTCGATGGTGGCGCTCGAGGTGTTCGGCATCACGCGCCAGGATCTCGAGGCTCGCCAGCTCGTGAAACCGGATCGGCCGAGCGCGGGACCAGGCCTGCTCGAACGAGTACTGAAGGCGCGGCTCTCCACGCCAGTCAACCGCGTGGTGCTCGCCGACGATGACGACCTCGTGATCGTGCAGGGAGATCTGCACTACTACCGGCTGCACCGATTGACGGGACGGATCGAGCGCGCGACCGACGACGCGGTCCTGGAGCTCGATTGGCACGCGCTGCCGGACGACATGCGGTTGAGCGTCCACCAGGCGTGCGATTCACCCGAGCAGCTCATGCTGCGGGCGCACCTGCTGATGCACGATTCGGCGTTCGGACGTTATTTCAGGCCGAACTGAAGTTCGGCCCTACGTACGCAACCTTACTCCGTGTCCTTGCGCGGAAGCGCAAACGTTCGGAGGCTGGTCAGGAACGCGATGAGCGCGTCCTGGTCGGCGGGAGCGAGCGCCTTGAAAGCGTCGCGCGATTCCTGCGCCTCGCTCCTGCCGGGCTGTCCCACCGCCGGCGGCGCGTCTTCCCCGTGCAGTAGCACCGCTTCCTTCAGGGTGCCGGCGCGGTTGTCGTGAAGCCACGGCCCCGTGTTGCCAACGCCCCACAGCTCCGGCGTCAGGAACGTGTCGGCGGGAATCATCACGGGCTTGCCGTCCCACTTCAGTGGCGCGAGATCCGACGTGATGGTGTCGCTCGGCCCGGTAGGATCGGCCAGCAGCCGCCCCATCGCGTGACGCTTAAGATCGCCATACAGCCTGACGGTGGCGCCGCCCTTCGGGTCAGCTTCGAGGCGCGGCTCGTACCCGTCAGTCAGCACATCAATGGTGAACGGCCGCTTCGGGTCGTAATTCGGATCGTGCGCGGCGATGGTGTGGTCGTAGTAGTTGCCGTTGCCACGCGCCGTCGGCTCCTCGAACTTGGTGTGCCCGAGGTGCATCTCGGGCGTGTGGCACGTGCCGCAGCCGGCCGACAGGAACGCTGCGCGTCCCTTCTCGACGAGCGAGGTCTGCTCGGAGGTCGGTGACTGGACGTGGCCCAGCGCGGCGAGCCGCGAGAACTCGGTCGGCGTCTCGAGCGCTGCCATGTAGATGGTCATCGCAGTGACATCACCCACCGACAGCTCGCGGACGACGCCATCGCCGTCGAGGTCGGGGTTCTTCACACTGGCCGGGACGCGCCACACCATTTCCTCGGGCTGCATCCCCATCGCGCGCATCGAGACGACGGCGCTGAACGTGCGGAGGTTGGTGACGTCGCCCTTCCAGTCCATGGGCCGGATCACCAGATCGGGATCCACGCCCTGCACCTTCGACACGTCGAACGTGACGGCGCCATTGGCGGCAGCCGTCGCGGCGATCGATCCGAACTTCGTCCCGTTCGCCACGAGATCGCGCATCACGGGCGTGCCCGGCGCCGCTTTCGCGGCCGCGGCCGCCTCGTCGCGCAGTGCCTGCAGCGCCTCGGTCATCTCCTCGGCGAGCATCTGGATGATGCCGTCGCCGTAGAGCGAGGTGGCCGAGCGCGCGTTGAACGGCCCCTTGCCATCCGCATCTGGGTCACGCGACACGCTGCTGTGCGCGAGCCCTGCAGATGAAGGGAACGGCGTGTTGTGGCATTCACCGCATGTCTGCGCGGCCGGCCCTGTGGGCCCGATGGGTGCGAAGCGGTTCACTTTGATCCCGCCCGGACCCACAGCCACGCCGACGCCGTCGAGCCCGTTGAAGGGCGTGTGAAACAGATCGGCGCCGAAGTCGATGAACTCCGCCGCCTTGTACTTGCCCGCGGCGATATCCGCGGACTCGAGATGCGCCTTCAGAGGAAACGCGGGCTTCTCGCCCAGCGTGATCGCCCCGAGCTTCTTCGCCGGCGCCGCGGCGGGCGCTGGCGCGGGGCCCGACGCGCCACTGCATCCAGCCAACGTCAATACAAAGCACACCAGGAGACTGGCGGAGCCTGCCGGCCGTCGAGGCGATGTCGTCATGATGGGAGCGGGCTGATTATGGCCCAAGCTGAGCCGGTGTCAACCAGTGATAGCATCCGAATGTTGTCCACACGACGATTCCCAGACGCGCTGACGCTGCTGCTTTCCTGCCTCGCGCTCGCGACCATCCTCACTTACGTTCTCCCCGCGGGTGAGTACGACCGGCGCCAGGATCCCGCCACGGGCCGCACCGTCGTCGTTCCCGGGACGTACCACGTCGTCGCCAGCCGGCCCGTGGATCCGTTCTCGGCGCTCGCGGCCATCCCGCGCGGCATATCGCAGGCGGCCAGCGTCATCGCGCTGGTCTTCCTCGTCGGCGCTGGCCTGACGGTGGTGGACCGCACGGGTGCGCTGCGCGAGGGCATCGACTGGCTGGTCGCGCATCTGCACGGCCGCGAGGCCCTCGCCCTGCC
>Ga0310810_10002893_pt1 | contig 18583 bp, 14 predicted proteins | sample NCmetagenome_FD_207641 | JGI IMG/M metagenome (GOLD analysis project Ga0310810, IMG submission 207641) | Soil microbial communities from experimental microcosm in Duke University, North Carolina, United States - NC | ecosystem: Engineered > Artificial ecosystem > Soil microcosm > Unclassified ...
GATACCGTCACGATCGGACTCGGGGTGAATCCGACGGGCGGCGTCTTGAGCGGTACGCTCAAAATCGCCGCGATCGGGGGCGTGGCGACGTTCAGCGACCTGGCGCTCAACAAGTCCGGCGCCGGCTATCGCCTCCAGGCGGGCTCGGGAAGCTGGATCGCCACCAGCGACGGCTTCAGCGTCGTATCGGGACCGCCCACGCAGTTCCAGTTCGCCGTACAGCCTTCGACGAGCGGGGCCGGCGCCGCGATCACACCGGCGGTGCAGGTCGCGGCGCTCGATGCGTATGGGAATGTGGCCACCGCCTACGCGGGGATCGTCACGGTGAGTATCGGGACGAATCCGGGCGGTGGGACGCTGAGCGGGACCGCGGGCGTAGCGGCAATCGGCGGGATCGCGACCTTCCCCAACCTGAGCATCGACAAGCTGGGCACCGGTTATACCCTCGCCGCCGACGCGGGCGGCGGTGGCCCGACGGGGGCGACGAGCGCGCCGTTCGACGTGGTGCCGGGTGTCGCCACGCAGCTCTCATTCACCGTTCCGCCGTCTACGACAGTGGCCGGAGCCACGATCACTCCCGCCGTCCAGGTGACGGCACTGGACGCGTTCGGCAATACCGCGACCGGGTTCACGGGTACGATCACCCTGGCGATCGGGACGAATCCCGGTGGCGGTGGACTGGCGGGCACGAAAGCGCTGCCGGCGGTCGCGGGAGTGGCGTCGTTTACCGACTTGAGCATTGCACGCAACGGCACCGGCTACACCCTGACCGCCAAGGCGACTGGGCTGACGACCGCCATCAGCCCGAGCTTCGATATCCAGCTCGGACCGTTGGCGCAGCTCGTGTTCGCCGTGCAACCGGTGAGCACCCCGGCGGGCACGACGATCGCTCCCGCGGTGCAGGTCGTGGCGCAGGACGCCGCGGGAAATACCGAAAGCGGATTCACCGACAGCGTGACGTTGACGATCGGGATCAACCCGGGCGCGGGGACGCTGTCGGGAACGACGACCGTCGCAGCGGTTGGCGGTGTGGCGACGTTCGGGACGCTCTCCATCGACAAGACCGGTACCGGGTATCGCTTGGCGGCCGTGTCGGGAAGCCTGAACAACACGAGCAACGCCTTCAGTATCGTGGCGGGCGCGCCGACCACACTCGTATTCAGCGTGCAGCCGGTCGGTACCGGGGCGGGAGCGACCATCACGCCGGCCGTCCAGGTGACGGTGCAGGACGCGCTCGGCAACACGGCGGCGCAGTTCGGCGGCATCGTGATCATCGCCATCGGGAATAATCCCGGGGGCGGAACGCTGTCCGGCACGTCGTCCCTCGCAGCCGCGGCGGGTGTCGCGACGTTCTCCGGCTTGAGTATCGACAAACTGGGGAGCGGCTATACACTGACTGCGGCGTCGACCGGCCTCGCCGGCGCCACGAGTGCGGCGTTCGATATTACGGCCGGCGGGGCGACCCAGCTCGTGTTCACCGTGCAGCCGACGACCACAACCGCGGGCGTGGTCGTCTCGCCGGGAGTGCAGGTAACCGCGAAAGATGGTCTCGGGAATGTCGCGTCCGGCTTCACGGGCAGCGTGACGGTCGCGATCGGGACGAATCCCGCGGGCGGTAATCTCTCAGGCACCAGGACGGTCTCCGCCGTTTCCGGGGTCGCCACCTTCAACGACCTGAGCATCAATCGCAACGGCACGGGCTACACGCTGACGGCGAAGACCAGCGGATTGGCGACCATCACCAGTACGTCGTTCGACATTCTGCTCGGCCCGCCGTCACAGCTCGCCTTCACCGTGCAGCCGATGACCACGAGCGCCGGTACGGTGATCGCGCCGCCGGTGCAGGTCACGGTGCAGGATGTCGCCGGGAACACCGAGACCGGCTACACCGCCAATGTGACGCTGTCGATCACCGTGAATCCCGGATCGGGAACCCTGTCCGGCACCACGACGGTGGCCGCCGTCGGCGGTGTGGCGGCCTTCAGCGATTTGAGCATCAACAAGACCGGAACCGGTTATCGTCTGCTCGCGAGCTCCGGCGGCCTCAGCAACACGAGCGGCGCGTTCAGCATCACCGGCGGGGTCGCCACTCATCTGGCATTCACCGTGCAACCGGGCGCTACGGCGGCAGGGGTGGCGATCGCCCCTGCGGTGAAGGTGAGCGCGCTCGACTCCCTCGGGAACACGGCAACGACGTTCACGGGCTCGGTGGCGATCGCGATCGGGGCGAACCCAGGCAGCGGCACGTTGTCGGGGACGACGCCCATCTCGGCCGTCGCCGGGATCGCGACCTTCACCGATTTGAGCATCGACCAACTGGGAACGGGCTATACCCTGGTGGCGACATCGTCCGGCCTCACGGGAGCCACGAGCGGCACGTTCAACATCGTGGCCGGCGGAGCCACCCAGCTCACCTTCTCGGTGCAGCCGGTGCAGACGACGGCGGGAGCGTCCATCACGCCCGCCGTCAAGGTGACGGCGCTCGACGTGCTCGGGAATGTCGCGACGTCGTTCACGGGGAACGTGACCATGGCGATCGGCGTGAACCCTGGCGGCGGCACGCTGTCTGGGACGAAGACCGTCCCGGCGGTCGCGGGTGTCGCGACGTTTTCGACGTTGAGCATCGACAAGGCAGGCGTCGGGTACACGCTGGCGGCTTCGGCCAACGGTGTGAGCGGAGCAACCAGCACCGCCTTCACCATCAAGGTCGGCACGCTGACCCAGCTCGGCTTTACGGTTCCCCCGTCGGCCACGACCGCGGGGGCCACGATAACGCCAGCGGTCAAGGTGGCCGGTGAGGATGCCTTCGGCAATGTGGTGACGACGTTCACGGGGAGCGTCACCATCGTGATCGCGCCGGGGACGGGGACCGCCGGAGCCACACTATCCGGTACCACGACGGTCGGCGCGGTCGCGGGAGTCGCTACGTTCTCGACGCTCAGCATCGACAAGAGCGGCGCCGATTACAGGCTGACCGCCTCCTCCGGTGTATTGACGAGCGCGGCGAGCGCGATCTTCGCGATCAACGCCGGAGCCGCGACGCAGGTGACGATCGACCAGCAACCGACCACTACGGTGGCGGGAGCATCCATCACGCCCGCGGTGACGGTGTCGGCGCGGGACGCCCTCGGAAATCCCGTCAAGACATTCACCGGCAATGTGACCGTGGCGTTCGCCGTGAATCCGGCTGCCGGCACACTGTCGGGCACGAAGACGGTGGCGGCGGTGGCCGGCACGGCGACGTTCGGCACTCTGAGCATCAACAAGGCAGCGACCGGGTATCGTCTGGCAGCGACGTCCGGCAGCCTGACGCCGGACACCAGCACGGCGTTCAGCATCACCGCCGCCGCGGCCACCAAACTGGCGTTCACCGTTCAGCCGGTGAACACTCTCGCCGGAGCCACCATCACGCCCGCGGTGCAGGTGAGCGCCGTCGACAACTTCGGCAATGTCGTGACGACGTTCGCCGGGAGCGTGACAGTGGCGGTAGCTTCGGGGACGGGTACCGCGGGAGCAGTGCTCGCGGGAACGCTGACGCAATCGCTTGCTAGCGGCGTGGCGTCGTTCGGCGACCTGAACATCGATCTTACCGGGACCGGCTACAAACTCGTCGCGACGGGTGGACTGACCTCGGCCACCAGCAGCACATTCGCTATCAACTAGGCAGGTAATAAGGAGTCGGTCTTGATCCGCGCGCACGCCGGAGTGGGGCTAGGACGCGGGGACGCGGGGGCCGCACGGCCTGGACAACATCTCGCGAGGCCGGCAATAGATCCGACAGGTTGGTCCGGGTCGAGCGCCCCCGCGTCCAACGCGTCCGGCGTCCCCACTCCCGGCGTGCGCGCGGACACGGACTTACGAGTCCTCGCTCCCGGCGTGCGCACAACGGACATGTTCTCGTGACGCGGAAGCTGGCCGCTGGCGCGAGCGGGTTCGCCCTAGGTAAACTCCACCGTTTCCGGCGCTTACCTCACTCGAACCGGACCGGTATCCCGCCCCACGATGTCGACCGCCACCGAACACTCCGCTCCCCGCGGTCTCGAGGGAGTCGTCGCCAATGAGTCGGCCATCTGCTATGTGTTCGGCGAAGAAGGCCGTCTCATCTACCGCGGCTACGACATCAACGACCTCGCCGACCACTCCACTTTCGAGGAAACGGCGTACCTGCTGTTGTATGGCGACCTGCCCACCAAGCAGCAACTGAAGGAGTTCACCGCCGGCCTCAAGGCGGCGCAGAAGCTCGATCGCGTGGTGCAGCGCATCATCAAGGACGCGCCCGCCACCGCCAACCCGATGGACGTGCTGCGCACCGCAGTCAGCGCGGCGGTGTTCGTCGACCCCGACCGGGCCGACAACTCCCTGGAGGGGGAGCGCCGCAAGGCCGTTCGCCTGATCGCGCAATTGCCGACGATGGTGGCGATGTTCCATCGCCTGCGGAACGGGCTGAAGCCGCTGGCGCCGCGCCGCGGTCTCTCCGCGGCGGCCAATTTCCTCTATATGATCTCGGGCGAGACGCCCGCGGACGACGCCGAGCACGCCCTCGACGTTGCGCTGATCCTCCACGCCGACCACGAGTTGAACGCCTCCACGTTCGCGGCGCGCGTCATTGCCGCTACCTTGGCGGACATGCACGGCGCGGTGACCGGCGCGCTCGCCGCGCTGTCGGGCCCGCTGCACGGCGGCGCGAATACCGAAGTGATGAAGATGCTGCTCGAAATCCAGACCCCAGAACGCGCCGAGGCCTGGCTCCACCAGGCGCTGGCGGCGAAGCGGAAGATCATGGGATTCGGGCACCGTGTATATCGCACCGAGGATCCGCGCGCCGCCCAACTGCGCCGTATGTCGGAGGTGCTGGGCCAGGAGGCGGGTCAGGCGCACTGGTTCGCGATCCAGCGGGTGATCGAAGAGCTGATGCAGAAGGAGAAGGGGCTCTACTCGAACGTCGACTTCTATTCCGCCTCGATGTACTACGTGATGGGTATTCCACTGGACCTGTACACGCCGATCTTCGCCGTGAGCCGGGTCAGCGGATGGTGTGCCCACGTGCTCGAGCAGCACGCCGACAACCGATTGATTCGACCGCGGGCCGAATACGTCGGACACATGGACCGCCGCTGGGTCCCGTTGCGAAAGCGAGGTTCCTGACCGATGGCTGGGGCGATAACCTACCAGGACGGCCGCTGGGTCGTCCCCGACGAACCGATCATTCCGTTCATCGAAGGCGACGGCACCGGTCCAGACATCTGGCGCGCGTCGCGCCGCGTGTTCGACGCCGCGGTGGCGCGGACCTCGCAGGGCAAACGGAAGGTGGCCTGGCGCGAGGTGCTGGCGGGGGAAAAGGCGTTCAAGGAGACCGGCAGCTGGCTCCCCGACGCGACGCTCGACGTGATCCGCGAGCATCGCGTGGCCATCAAGGGGCCGCTGACGACGCCGGTCGGGGGCGGGATCCGTTCCCTCAACGTCGCCCTGCGCCAGCTGCTCGACTTGTACGCCTGTATCCGGCCGGTCCGCTGGTTCCAGGGCGTGCCCGCGCCGGTAAAGAGCCCTGAGAAGCTCAACGTCGTGATCTTCCGCGAAAACATCGAAGACGTCTATGCCGGGATCGAGTTCCAGGCCGACAGCAAGGAAGCGAACGCGATCATCGACCTGCTCACGAGCCAGCTCGGCAAGAAGGTCCGGGCGTCGAGCGCAATCGGTGTGAAACCGATGTCCCGCTTCGGCTCGCAGCGGCTCGTGGCCAAGGCGCTCCGCTATGCGATCGACAACCGGAAGCCTTCGGTGACGCTGGTGCACAAGGGCAACATCATGAAATTCACGGAAGGGGCGTTCCGCGACTGGGGGTACGAGGTCGCGCGCGAGCGCTTCGGCCAGGAGACGATCACGGAGACCGACGCGTCCAAGGGCGGAGCTGACGGCAAGGTCGTCGTGAAGGACCGCATTGCCGACGCGATGTTCCAGCAGGTGCTGCTACGGCCTGACGAGTACTCCGTGATCGCCACGCCGAATCTGAACGGCGATTACCTCTCGGATGCATGTGCGGCCCAGGTGGGCGGGCTGGGTCTCGCTCCGGGCGGAAACGTGGGCGACGGATTCGCGGTGTTCGAAGCCACTCACGGCACCGCACCGAAGTACGCCGGACTCGACAAGATCAATCCGGGCAGCGTCATCCTGTCGGGAGTCATGATGTTCGCCGAGCTCGGCTGGAAGGACGTGGCACAGGCCATCGAGCGCGGCCTGGAAGGCGCGATCGGCTCCGGCAAGGTGACGTACGATCTGGCCCGCCAGATGCCGGGTGCGACCGAAGTCTCCACTTCCACCTTCGCCGACGGGATCATCGCCCACCTCGCATGAACAGCACCCTCATCACCAAACCACTGATCGAGATCGAGACGCCGCTGCTCGCGATCGCGGTCCCCGCGTCGACCGAGCTGCCCGCCTCGCTCGCCCCCATCGACCAGATCACGGGTGGAGCGGTGAGCCGCGCCCTGGCGAGCGGCGACTTCAAGGGGAAACGCGACGAGACCCTGCTCGCGTACGGCACCGGCAAGGCGCGCCGGGTTCTGCTCGTGGGCGTGGGAAAACCGGCCGAGGTCACCCACAACATTGTACGACGCGCCGCGGCCGTCGCGGCCAAGCGGGCGCGCGCCCTTGGCACGGGTCGTTACGCGTTCGCAATAGCGTCCGAGGCGCGAAACGGACTCGCAGCCGATGCCGTAGCGCAGGCAACGGTCGAGGGCGCGGCGCACGGCGGGTGGGCGTTCATTGCGCTGAAGCGGCCGAGCGACGACCTGCGCGGCGCCATCGCCGAAGTGGATGTCGTCGGCGAGCCGGCCGACGCCAAGCAAGCGGAGGTGGGCCGTGTGCGGGGCGACGCAATCGCCGCGGGCCATTTGTTGGCGCGCGAGCTGCAAATGCAGCCCGGTAACGTCTGCACCCCCACGTACCTCGCCAATCAGGCGCAGGCCTTGGGCAAGACGCATGGCTTTCCGGTGACCGTGCTCGGCCCCGATCAGATCCGGCAGGAAGGGATGGGAGGGCTGCTCGGCGTGTCGCAGGGAAGCGCCGAGGAGCCGCGCTTCATCATTCTCGAGTGGCGTGGAGCGGGAGACGCGGCGCCGGCGGTGATCGTGGGGAAGGGGATCACCTTCGATTCCGGGGGTATTTCGATCAAGCCCGCGGCCAACATGGAAGAAATGAAGTACGACATGTCCGGTGCGGCGGCGGTGCTGGGGACGTTCGAGGTATTGGGGCGGCTCCGCCCCAAGCTGAACGTGGTCGGCATCGTGGCGGCGAGCGAGAACCTCCCGTCGGGGACGGCCCTCAAGCCGGGCGACGTCATCAAGAGCCACTTCGGGAAAACGATCGAGATCGTGAATACCGATGCCGAGGGGCGCCTGGTCCTGTGTGATGCGCTGTCGTATGTGCGCCGCTACAATCCGGCGGCGGTGCTCGATGCCGCCACTCTGACGGGCGCGATCGTCATCGCGCTCGGGACCCAGGCGAGCGGGATCATGGGCAACGACGACGCCCTCGTCGAAGAGGTGCGCAGCGCGGGCGAGCGCGCGGGCGAGCGCTGCTGGCCGCTGCCCTTGTGGGAGGAGTACCGCGACCTCGTCAAGTCCGACATCGCCGACGTGAAGAATTCCGGAGGGCGCGGCGCCGGCTCGATCACCGGGGGCTGGTTCCTGCGCGAGTTCGTGGAGGGCTTCCCCTGGGTGCACATCGACATCGCCGGAACGGCGTACACCGAGAGCGAAGCAACGTATCAGTCGAAGGGTCCGACGGCGTTCGGCGTGCGGCTGTTCACCGAGTTCCTGCTGCGGCGCAGCGGGGCGTGATGCGGCGGAGCCTCCTCCTCGTGGGGGCTCTCGTGTGCGCGGGCGGGCGGCTGGTGGCGCAGGTCGATACCACCGCGAAGCCGAAGCCCAAAGTGGGAGCCGACACTACTCAGGGTCCTGCCGACACGACGGCGAAGCGGGATACCACACCTCCCGATACGATCGAGCACTTTCTCCCGGGGTTCGCGCCAGCGGTCCCCGCCGGTCCGCTGCCGCGCGGCGAGCGGTGGCGGTTCACGGTCGACTCGCTCGTCATGTCGAACATCACGACGTTGGGGGATCTGTTGGCTCACATCCCCGGCGTCTACGTCGTGCGCGGCGGGTGGTTCGGCGCTCCCGAGATCGCGGTGTATGGCGGCCAGGGGCCCCTCGGTTTGGAAGTCTATTGGGATGGCGTCCCCTACCTGCCGGTCGGCCGGGATTCGGTGTGGCTCGACCCGGCGCGCATCCCCCTCGCACCGCTCGAACGGATCGACGTGCTGGTGCTGCCGGCGACGCTACGGGTGTACCTCGTCTCGCTCCAGGCGCATTCCACCATTCCGCGGACCCAGGTGCGCATCAGTACCGGCCAGGCTTCGATCGCTCAATACCGCGGCGGCTTCGCGAAGCGCTGGGGATCGGGAGTCGGCATGTCGCTCAGCGCCGACTACCGCAACATCAACGGCTTCGAGGGCTCGTCGACCACGGGGTTCAATGACGTCGACCTCTGGCTCAAACTCGAATACGAGCGGTCGCCGCACTTCGGCGTGTCGGTGCAGACGCTCAGCTCGACGTGGAATCGCAGCGGGGCGACCGGGCTCGTGGACTCGTGGAAACAGCGCCGGCTCGATCAGCTGTTCCAGGCGTTCGCTGCGAGTCGAGACGATGGACTGGGCCCGCGGGCCACGCTCACGTTGGCGCGCGCCCAGGTGACGGGAGATACCGTCGTCTCCGATCGTTCACGCTACCAGGGACAGCTCGAGATCTCCGAGACGCGCTCGCGCGCGACGGTGGGCGTCGTCGCTCGTCTCTCCGGCGCCACGCGTCCCTTTCGGGTCGACGCGTACGCGGCTTGGCACCCACTGTCGTTCGTCACCCTCTCGGCGGACGCGCGACGCTCCTATTATGGCGCCAAAGGCCACGGCAATCGTGCGCACGTCGCCGGCTCGCTCGCGTTGCCGCTGGGATTTTCGGTGCGCGGTGAAGCCAGCAGGGTGGAAGACTTCAACGTTCCGATCGACCCGGCCGATTCGTTTCAGATGGCGAACGACTACGCTGCTTATCTGCGGTGGGACACGAAGAAGATCACGCTCGAAGCGGGGCAGGTGCGGCGCGATCCGTATCGCCCGGTGGGATTCGCGGCCGGGATCCGGCCGGTGGCTTTCCTCGGCGCGACGCCGCAGAGCACCTATCTCTCCGTGTTCGTCGGCCTGCGGCCGCTGTCGGGGGTACAGGTCTCCGGGTGGTACTTCGATCCGCGAACCGGTGGAGGCGATTTCGAGCCACCGACGCACGCGCGCATCTCGGCGACGTTCTTCTCGAAGTTCTGGCGGGTCTACCGGAGCGGTGCGTTCTCGCTGCGCGGGGAATACGCGATCGAGAGCTGGAGCCGCGGGCTCGGAGGCCGCGATTCGAGCGGTGCCCAGATTCCGCTGGGACCGGCGACGTTCGCGGAGACGAACATTCAGCTGCGCATCGGCGATTTCACCGGCTATTGGATGACGCGCAACTATAACGGGATGCGTGGCAGCTACGTGACCGGGTTGGGTTATCCCAAGCGGGTGCAGTACTACGGCGTGCAGTGGTTCTTCAATAACTAGAAGCGCTGTCGGCCATAACTGGGAGCGCTATCAGCTATCGGCTATCAGCTGCCAGCTAATGCACATCGCGCCTTTTCCAGCCGCCAACGATTGACCTAAGTTCTTTCCGCGATTAGCGTTAAAGTCTGTGCCGCGCAGCATGACGGGGTTCGGAGCCGCCGAGGGGGAGGTGGCCGGTGGGCGGCTGCGGATCGAAATCCGCACCGTCAATCACCGCTACTTCAATCCACAGCTCAAGCTGCCGTACGATCTCGCGGGGATCGAAGCGGAACTGCGCGAGCGGTTGCGGGCGCTGCTCGAGCGAGGCCACGTCGCCGTGTCGGGGCGCTGGATCGAGCAGCCCGAGGCGCGACCGGCGGTGATGCTCGATCTCGATCGGGCGAAACAGGTCGTCCGGGCGCTGCGAGAGCTGAAGAAGCAGCTGCGCCTGAAGGGTGATCCCGATCTCGCGTTCGTCGCCCGGCATCCAGACGTCCTGAGCTTCTCGGGTAACGGAGCGCTGGTGACGTGGGCTGACGTGCAGCCGGTAGCCGAGCGCGCCGCGTCCGAAGTGCTGGTGATGCGCGAGCGCGAGGGGCGCGCGCTGGCAACCGACCTGCTCGGCCGCATCGACGCGCTCGAAGCCGGCGCGCGGGTGGTCGCGAGCCGGGCCCCGGACCGGGTGGCGCACGAGCTGGCGCGGCTGCAGAAGAATGTCGCGGAGCTGGCCCAGGGGGTGCAGGTCGATCCGCAGCGCCTCGCGGTGGAGGTAGCGCTGCTCGCCGACCGGGTGGACATCAGCGAGGAGCTGGTGCGGTTCCAGACCCACCTGGCGGCGGCGCGGGCGGCCCTTGCCGGGAGCGGGGCGGTGGGCAAGCAGCTCGGCTTTCTCGCCCAGGAGCTGCTGCGCGAAGTCAATACGATGGGCTCCAAGGCGAACGACGCCGCGATCACGCAGGCGGTCATCGGGATGAAGGGAGAGCTGGAGCGCTTCCGGGAGCAGCTGGAGAATCTGGAGTGACGCCGCGGATCGTCATCCTGTCCGCTCCCTCGGGCGGTGGGAAGACGACGATCAGTGAGGCCCTGCGCGCTCGACGGAAGGACATCGGGTACTCGGTGTCGGCGACGACACGCAAGCCGCGTCCCGGCGAGGTGGACGGGAAGGCGTACCACTTCGTCACGCGAGCCGAGTTCGACCGGATGATCGCGGCGGGAGAGTTTCTTGAGTGGGCGGAGTACGCCGGGAACCGCTACGGCACGCTGAAGCGGGAAGTCGACGCAGTGTTACAGGCGGGACGGCATGTGCTCCTCGATATCGAGGTGCAGGGGGCGCGACAGATATGGAAGAATGCTGTTGTTCCGCGCCCAATCAGGATCTTCATCCTCCCACCCAGCGGCAAAGGCTGGATGGAGCGCTTAACGGGACGGGAAACGGAGTCCCCTGAATCTCTCGCCCGGCGCGCACAGCGGGCGATTGGTGAGATTCAAGAAGCGACTGCTTGGGAGAACATCGTCGTCAATGACGATCTTGAACGTGCCGTTTCGGAGGTAAGTCAGATCATCGATGAAGGCGGCGCGAAGGTGCACCGCCCGTCCATACAGGACCTGAATCGCCTCGTGCAAGACATGATGTCCGAGGCCACACGCGTCAGTTAGGAGATCAGGAATGCGTATCGTCACGCCGATCGAAGTGTCGAACCAGACGCAGAACAAGTACCTCGGGGTCCTCGTCGCCGCGCGGTTCGCGCGCTTCGTGAACGAGTTCCCGCGCGACCGCTCGGTCGAGTTCGAGCAGAAGCTCACGACGAGCGCGCTGCACGAGCTGGTGAAGGGAAACCTGAAGTACAAGCTCGTGCGGCGGCGTCGGCAGGAGTCCTGATGAGTCTCGCCGGCCGCCACGTCGTTCTGGGCGTGTCGGGCGGCATCGCCTGCTACAAGAGCTGTCTGCTCGCCCGCCGACTCACCGAGCACGGCCTGACGGTGGACGTAGTGATGACGGCGGCCGCGACGGAATTCATCCGCCCGCTCACGTTCGAAGCGCTCACCGGACGACCGGTCCTCACCTCACTGTGGGAGCGCGGCCGCGCTCTGGCGCATATCGGCCTGGCCAAGCAGCCGGAGCTGGTCGTGGTCGCGCCGGCGACGGCCCACTTCCTCGCCCGCGCGGCAATGGGGATGGCCGACGATCTGCTGACCGCGATCCTCCTGGCCCGTACGGGGCCCGTGCTCGCCGCTCCCGCCATGAACGACGCGATGTATGCCCACCCCGCCACTCGGGCCAACCTGCAAACCCTTGCCGCCCGTGGGTGGGAGCTGATCGGTCCGGAGCGGGGCGCCCTCGCCGAGGGCCCGAGCGAGCGTCCCGGGCGCATGAGCGAGGCGGAGACGATCCTGGCGGCCGTGCTGCGCCGGCTCGGTGTGGAGTCGCGCTGGACCGGACGGAAGGTGGTGGTAAGCGCCGGCCCGACCCGCGAGCATCTCGATCCCGTGCGCGTGATCACGAATCCGTCGAGCGGGCGGATGGGATTCGCCCTCGCCGAGGCGGCGCGCGATCGCGGCGCCCGTGTGGTGCTCGTCCTCGGTCCGACACCGCTCGCTCCCCCGGGCGGCGTGGACATCGTCCGGGTCGAGACGACGGCGGACATGCAACAGGCGGTGCAGACCGCCCTCACCGGCGCCGATGCACTCTTCATGGCGGCGGCTCCGGCAGACTACCGGCCGATCAAGAGCGCCGACCACAAACGCCCGCGAGCGAAGGGCCGGCTCTCGCTGGCGCTCGCTCCCACGGCCGATATCTTGGCGTCCCTCAAGCGACCCGCCAACTGTCTCATGGTCGGGTTCGCGCTGGAAACCGGGAACGGATTGGACCGGGCCCGGGTGAAGTTGCGGCAGAAGCGGCTCGATTACGTGGTTCTGAACGACGCGCAAGAGCCCGGCGCGGGGTTCGACGTGACCACGAACAAAGTCACGCTGCTCTCGCGGTCGGGGGCCGATCTCGCGCTCCCGCTGCTCGACAAACGTGACGTGGCGCAGCGAATCCTCGACGCAGTGGAGCACGACTTGTCGTGAGCGACGGGCGGGCACTGGCGCGCGCCTACTTGGAACAACAACGACTCTTGGGGACGGACGCCGTGGCTCTTCCGGCGGACGCCGAGGTCGTATCTCCTGCAGCCGGGCCGGTTGCAGCAGGGGCCCCGGGCTCACGCCCGGGGTCAGGTGATTCACCACCACCCACATCCGGTGTGGTTCACCTAACCCCCGGCGTCAGCCCGGGGAAGGACGAGAAGCGCGACCCTGTCTCAGGTCTCCCCGCAGCGGGCCTCACCTACGACCCGCCCGCCCAAGACCTCTTCAGCTCCGATCCGGTGCAGCGGGCCACGACCCTCGCCGACATCGCCGAGCTCGTCTCATCGTGCACCAAGTGCCGGCTGTGCGAAGCCCGCAACAACACCGTTCCCGGTGAAGGGGCGGAGCGCGCGCGACTCGTCGTCGTGGGAGAGGGTCCCGGAAAGACCGAAGATGAGACCGGCCGGCCGTTCGTCGGCAAGGCCGGGGAGCTGCTGACCAAGATTCTCTCGGCCATCGGCCTCGCCCGGGAGCAGGTATATATCTGCAATGTGGTGAAGTGCCGGCCACCGGAGAACCGCACACCGCAGTACGACGAGATTGCCGCCTGCGTGCCATACCTGTTTCGACAAATCGAGCTGCTGGCGCCCGGGGTGATCCTCGCCATGGGGAACACCGCGGCACAAACGATCCTGAACACGAAGCAGTCGCTCGGCGCGCTGCGGAGCAAAGTCCACCGCTTCCGGGGTATTCCGGTGATCGTCACCTATCACCCCGCGGCGTTGCTCCGAAACCCGAACTGGAAGAAACCGACCTGGGATGACGTCCGCATCGCCCACCGTCTCCTCGACGGCTGATCTCGACTTACCGGGGCGCCGCGCGCCCTGGAGTAACGACGCCGAGCAGGCCGTGCTCGGCGCGATGCTGCTCGACCAGGACGCCGCCCTCAAGGCGGCCGAGCTCCTGGACGATTCGATGTTCTACAAGGAAGCGCATCGCATCCTGTTTCGGGCGATGGCGGGCCTGACTGAGAAGGGTGACGTCATCGATCCCGTCACCCTGCGTGAGGAGCTGGTACGCCGCGGCGACCTCGATCGGGTCGGCGGGATGGAGTACATCGCCGCCCTGCTCGACGTCGTGCCGACGGCGGCCAACGTCGAGTCGCATACGCGCATCGTGCGCGACCAGGCGGTGCTGCGCCGTCTCGTCGAAGCCGCCACCGAAATCATCCAGGATGTGTACGAGCGGCGCGGCGAGTCGAGCGAAGTGCTCGACAACGCCGAGCACCGGATCTTCCAGGTGGCGCAGTTCAAGCGGTCGGAGGACTTCTCCCGGCTGAAGGAGCTGATCTGGCCAACCATGGAGCGGATCGAGCAGCTCCAGGGAAGCCACGGCGTCGTGACGGGGGTGGCCAGCGGCTTCCTCGACCTCGACCGGCTCACCGCCGGGTTCCAGCGTGGCGACCTGGTGATCATCGCCGCCCGGCCGTCGATGGGAAAGACGTCGTTCGTGCTCAACTGCGTGCAGCACGCCGCGATCGAGCATCAGATCGGCGTCGCGGTATTCTCGCTCGAAATGTCCAAAGAGGCCTTGGTGCAGCGGTTGCTCTGCTCCGAGGGACTGGTCGACGCGCAGCGGCTGCGGCGGGGGGCGCTGCGCGACGACGACTACCCGAAACTCGCCCGGGCCGCCGGGCTCCTGGGCACCGCCCCGATCTGGATCGACGATTCTGCGGCCCTCACGCCGCTGCAGATGCGCTCCAAGGCGCGTCGCCTCAAGGCCGAGCACGACATCGGGATGGTCGTGGTCGACTACCTGCAGCTGATGCAGGGGCCGTCCGATTCGGAAAACCGGCAGCAGGAGATCTCCTACATCTCCCGCTCGCTCAAGGCGCTCGCGAAGGAGCTCGATGTCCCGGTGGTCGCTCTGTCGCAGCTCTCCCGCGCTCCGGAGCAGCGCACCGGCGAAGGCCGCCGGCCGCAGCTCTCCGACCTGCGCGAGTCGGGGGCGATCGAGCAGGATGCGGATCTCGTCTGTTTCATTTACCGCCAGGAGATGTACGAGGGACCGAGCGACAAGGACGGAAACAACATTGAGGGTCTCGCGGAGCTGCTCATCGGCAAGCAGCGCAATGGACCCACGGGCATCGTGGAGCTGTACTTCAAAAAGGAATACACACGCTTCGACAACCGCACGAGCCGTGAGGCGCCGGTCGGAGCGACCGTTGGCTAAGTCCTCCTCGGTGTTCCGCTGCTCCGAATGCGGTGCGGAGCAGCCCAAGTGGGCGGGGCGCTGCGACGCGTGCGGGGCGTGGAATACGCTGGTGGAGGAGGTTGTCACGAAGGGGAGAGGGCGGTCGGGCGGTCAGGCGGTCGGCCGCATCACATCGTCCGCCCGTTCGCCCGTCCGCCTGTCGGCCGTAGGCGGGGAGGTGGTGGAGCGGTGGCGTACCGGCATCGATGAATTCGACTTCGTCCTCGGTGGTGGCGTGGTGCCCGCCTCCGTCGTCCTGGTCGGTGGGGAGCCGGGGATCGGCAAGTCGACGCTGCTGCTCCAGGTCGCGGCTCGACTGGAAGCTGCCGGCGTGCCCTCGCTCTACGTGTCGGGAGAAGAATCGCCGCAGCAGATGCGGCTCAGAGCCGCTCGACTGAACGAGGATGCCGGTGCGGTACAGGTGCTCGGCGAAACCCACCTCGAAAGCGTGCTGCATCACGCCGCGGCCACAGGGGCCCGGGTCGTGTTCCTCGATTCGATCCAGACGACCTACACCGAGGAGCTCGAGGGGGCACCGGGCAACGTGGGACAGGTGCGCGAGTGCGCCGCCCGGCTGATGCGGTTCGCCAAGGAGTCGGGACCGGCCGTGTTCCTGGTGGGGCATGTGACCAAGGGAGGCGGGATCGCGGGTCCCCGGACGCTCGAACACATCGTCGACACGGTGCTCTACTTCGAAGGCGAGCCGACGCTCGACCACCGCATCCTGCGCGCGGTGAAGAACCGCTTCGGCTCGGTGGACGAGATCGGCGTGTTCCGTATGACGGCCGCGGGGCTCGAGCCGGTTCCCGATCCGGCGGCGACGTTCCTCGCCGGGCGCCACACCGGTGTCTCCGGCTCGGCCGTCACGGCGTTGATGGAAGGGACACGGCCGATGCTGGTCGAGGTGCAAGCGCTCGCTTCGAAGGCGGGGTTCGGGACGCCACAGCGGGTGGCGACGGGGCTCGATCAGCGCCGCCTCGCGGTGCTGCTGGCGGTGCTGGAGCGGCGCGGCGGACTCCCGGTCGCCGCGCTCGACGTCTTCGTCAACGTGACCGGTGGCGTGCGACTGCTCGAGCCGTCGAGCGACCTCGCCGTGCTGGCGGCGCTGGTGTCGAGCGTGCACGATCGTCCCGCGCCGGCCGATGCCGTGTTCCTCGGCGAAGTCGGCCTCGGCGGAGAAGTTCGCCCCGTCTCCGGTCTCGAGCGCCGCCTGGCGGAGGCCGAGCGGCAAGGATTCGCGCGCGTCTTTCTGTCGGCCCGTTCCAAAGTCGCCGCGGGGCTCCAGGTCGAGAGGATCGAACATGTCGGTGAGCTCGCCCGCCGGCTCGTCGCCTGACGTCGGAGTCGTCGTTGTGGCCGCGGGAGCCGGCGTGCGCGCCGGGCCCGGGGAGCTGAAGCAGTTCCGCTCGATCGCCGGCGTTCCGATGCTGTTGCGGGCTTTGCGGCACTTTCTCGATCACCGGGACGTTTGTCGAATCGTGGTGACGCTGCCCCCGGGGGCCACCGAGCACCCGCCCGCGTGGCTCGGTTCGCTGCTGGGAAATCGACTGGTGGCCGTCGCCGGAGGCACGATGCGGGCCGATTCGGTGCGCGCCGGATTGCGGCTGCTCGACCCGCCTCCCGCGATCGTGCTGGTGCACGACGCAGCGCGCCCTTTCGTGTCGCCCACGACGATCGCCGCAGTCATCGAGCGGGCGCGTGCGGGAGTGGGGGCCGTCGCGGCGATTCCGGTGGGCGACACGATCAAGGACGTCGACGACGACGGCAGGGTGGCGCACACCGTGCCGCGGGCCCGGCTGTGGCGGGCGCAGACGCCGCAGGGGTTCCCCGGCCCGATGCTGGTCGAGGCGTATCAGCGCTGGCCACGCGACGGCACGACGCCTACGGACGACGCCGAGGTGGTCGAGCACGCCGGCTTCACGGTGGAAGTGGTGCAGGGCGCCCTCCGCAATTTGAAGGTGACGTCCGAGGACGACTGGCGCCTGGCCGAGATCCTCGCACGCGAGGAAGAGTGAAGGCCGTTCCGTTCACGACTCCTGCGGAAGCCGCGGTGGCGATCCCCGACATCGTCCGACACCTCCGCGCCGGCGGGTTGCTCGCATATCCAACCGAAACGGTGTACGGTTTGGGGTCGCGGCCGCTGTCACCCGATGTCCGGGCGTTGGCGGCGCTCAAGGGACGGGCCGCCGGGAAGCCGTTTCTGCTGCTGGTCTCGAGTCGGGAAATGGCCGAGGCGCAGGGGCTCGCGTTCACCGAATCAGCCCGGGCGCTGGCCCGGGCATTCTGGCCGGGACCGCTGACACTCGTGTTGCCGGGTGGCGGCGGACGGCTACCCGATCTCCTGCGGGGACCGGAAGGGGGCATTGCGGTGCGCTGGACGTCGCATCCACTCATCGTGGCGCTGGTGGCGGAACTGGACGAGCCGCTGACGTCGACCTCGGCGAACCTTCCCGGGTCGGCGCCGGCGCCGGGAGCGGAGGCCGTGCTGCGGGACTTTCGGGATGCGGTCGCGGCTGGGCAGCTCATGGTGCTCGACGGTGGCGTGCTCGGCAATCGCCCTCCGTCGACGGTGGTCGACTGCACGGGCTCGGCGCCCCGGGTGATCCGTCAGGGCGCCGTATCGCTCGCCGAGCTCCGAGCAGGCGCGGGAATGCTCGCGCCGTGAAGCGCATCCTCTTCGTCTGCACGGGCAATATCTGCCGTAGCCCCCTCGCCGAGGCGCTGCTCAAACGCGCGCTGCACGAGCGTGGGGTCGAAGCAGTGAGCGTCGAATCGGCCGGAACCGGAGCGTGGGACGGCGCGCCGGCATCCGAGGGGGCGTATCTCGTGGCGCTCGAGCGCGGCCTCGACCTGTCGGGACACCGTGCCCGGCTGCTCACGCGAGAGATCGTCGAAGCGGCCGCGATGATCCTCACGATGGCCCGCCACCACCGCGCGCGGGTGCACGAGCTGGGTGGCGAGGGTCGGGTGCACGTGCTGGGGGAGTACGTCGGGAAGACCGGCGAGGAAGCCGAAGTGGGCGATCCGTTCGGCGGGGACCTCGAAGTGTACCGGGACACCTGCGCCGAGCTCGAGGCGCTGATCGCCACGGTCGCCGACCGGCTGGCGGGCGAGGCGCGGCGTGAGGATCGGCGGTAGCACGCGACTGCTCGCCGTCCTCGGCGATCCCGTCGCGCATTCGCTCTCCCCCGTGATGCACAACGCGGCGATCGACGCCCTGGGCCTCGATGCCGTGTACGTGGCCCTGCGCACACCACCCGCCGCCGTGCCGGACACGCTGACGACATTCACCGGACTCGGGGTGGCCGGCAACGTGACTGTGCCGCTCAAAGGGGCGGCGGAACGCTGCGTCGCGCGTAAAACGGACCTGTGCACCCGCACCGGCTCGTGCAATACGTTCTGGGTGGAACAGGGGACGCTCGTCGGGGACAACACCGACGTACCGGCGATCGCCGCCGAGCTCAAGGCGATGGGCGTCGACGGCGGGCGCTGGCTGGTGCTCGGCACGGGCGGCTCCGCCCGCGCCGTCGCCATCGCGGCGTCGCAGGCCGGAGCCGAGCTCTTCGTGCGGTCGCGGGAGCCGAATCGTGCCAAAGCATTCGCCGACTGGGCCGCGTCCCATGGGGCGCGCGCGCGTCCGGCGCCGTC